>WNFD01002240.1_pt1 | contig 19463 bp, 20 predicted proteins | sample 5400491 | NCBI WGS metagenome assembly WNFD01 (sample SAMN13153343, study PRJNA577476) | soil metagenome | isolation source: 120 cm saprolite under Douglas fir tree site 2 hole 2 replicate 2 | place: USA:California | collected 2015-04-18
CGCTCGAGGAACTGGGAATCGGATTCGTTCCATTTAGTCCCCTTGGGAAAGGCTTCCTCACGGGGAAGATCGACGAGAACACGACCTTCGACCGTTCCGACTTCCGCAACATCGTCCCTCGCTTTACGCCCGAGAATCGTAAAGCGAATCAGGCCTTGGTTGACTTGCTTGCCAGGATCGGAAAGCGGAAGAGGGCGACACCGGCGCAGATCGCGCTCGCTTGGCTCCTGGCGCAGAAGCCATGGATTGTTCCGATCCCAGGAACTACGAAGCTGCACCGTCTGGAGGAGAACATCGGAGCAGCTGCAATCGACCTTACGTCGGACGATCTCTGTGAGATCGATAGCGCCGCCTCAAACATCACGGTGGCGGGGGCTCGGTATCCCGAGGAGCTGGAGCGAAGGACCGGTCTCTGAGGAAGAGCAACATGCGAATTGGCATCCTGGGTTCGGGACTGATGGGGGGCAAGCTCGGAACGCTCTTCGCGCGCGCCGGACATGAAGTCGTATTCAGCTACGCGCGCAGCGAGCAGAAGCTGAAGCGGCTCGCGCGTGAGGCGCAAGGGAGCGCGCGAGCTGGCACGCCAAGAGAAGCCGCGCGCGAAGCGGACGTGCTTTTCCTGGCCGTGCACTGGTCCCGAGTCGACGACGTGTTGAAACAAGCAAGCGATGTGTCGGGCAAGGTCATCGTCACCTGCTCGCTCCCCATGAATGCTGATAATACCGAACTCGTGATTGGCCCCGCCTCTTCGGGCGCGGAGACGCTCGCAACGAGGGTTCCTGAGGCTCGGGTCGTCTCCGCCTTCAACACTGTGCCCAGCGAAGTGCTTTTTGGTGTCTTCGAAGCTCGGCGCAAAGCCGGTAGACCCAGCCTCGTCTACTGCGGAGACGATTCGAGCAGCAAGGGGATTGCCGCTAAGTTGATCCGCGACGTGGGTTTCGATCCTGTGGACGCTGGGCCCTTACGGATCGCCCGTTACACCGAGCCGTTCGCGCTGCTCGTCGCCGAGCTCGCGTACGAGGGTGACGGAGGTCCGGAACTCGCGTACCGCTTCGAGCGGTTCGGCAGGAAGGAATAAGTGTCGACAGCGCGTAGGAACCCAGCGGCGTTGTTTGACAGACCCGCACCTGAGGAGCATCCCGTATGGCCCGACCCCCTGACGACCACACGCCGCCGTCCGTACTGAAAGACAGCAAGGCCTTCAGCGGCTTTTCGGTGGACGACATCCCCAAGGCGAAGCAGTTCTACGGTGGAACGCTCGGGCTGGACGTTTCCGACGCGCAGGGCTTATTGAAGCTGCACGTCGCGGGCGGCGCGACGGTGCTCATCTACCCCAAGCCGAACCACACTCCCGCAACCTTCACCGTCCTCAATTTCCCCGTCACCAACATTGAGAAGGCCGTGGAGCGGCTGACCGAGAGCGGCGTGCGCTTCGAGCGCTACGAAGGCACACTCAAAACGGACAGCCTGGGGATCTTTCGCGGTGGGGGACCGTTGATCGCCTGGTTCAAGGACCCAGCGGGCAATATCCTGTCCGTGCTCGAGCAGAAGGGATGACCCTAAAAAGCGAGAGGAGTCCCACGCCCTGGGGCGTGTCGATTTCGCGAGGCGCCGCTCGACGCATGAGTAGGAGGCCGGACAGGCCGGCTCCATACTCGAAAGCCAGGAGAAGGGCCTATGTCGCTCACAACCAAGAAGCCCGGCGTGGTGCTATGGTTCATTCAGGGGCTGCTGGCCGCCCTCTTCCTGTTCGCCGGGGGCTTTAAGCTCGCCCTCCCGCTGGTGGGGCTGGCGAAGCTGAGCTCGCTCTCCGCCCCATTCCTCAAGTTCATCGGCGTCTGCGAGGTCACCAGCGCGATCGGCCTCATTCTCCCGGGGCTCCTGCACATCCGGACCGAGCTGACCCCGCTGGCGGCCGTGGGGTTGGCGATCATCATGACGGGCGCGACCATCGTAACGGCGGCCACGCAAGGGGCGGCGCCCGCTGTGGTTCCGCTCGTCGTGGGGCTCCTCGCGGCCGCGGTCGCCTATAGCCGGTGGCTGCCGGCGCCGCAACGCCAGGCGGCCCACCGGTCGTCCCTGTCGAGTGGCCTCGGGGAGGATCCGGCGGCGGGGTGAACTCGCCCTGTCGATTCAGGGAACCCTCGTTCGACGCGACAATGGGACCGGGATCGGCCCGGCACGAACCTGAAACCAGAAGGAGCCGAGGACCATGCGATTCATGATGCTGGTGATCCCGAAGGGGTACGAGAAGGCGGCGGCGGACTTCGTCCCCCCGGCGGACCTGGTCGCCAAGATGGACAAGTACAACGAGTCCCTCGCCAAGGCCGGCGTGGTGCTCGGGCTCGACGGGCTGCACCCGCCCGCCGGGGGCGCCCGCGTACGCTTCGCCGGCGGCAACGCCAAGGTGACCGACGGGCCCTTCACTGAGGCCAAGGAGGTGCTGGGCGGCTACTGGATGATCCAGGTGAAGTCCAAGGCCGAGGCGATCGAATGGGCGAAGCGCGCGCCCATGCAGGACGGCGACATCATCGAAGTGCGCCAGGTGTGGGAGCTCTCGGACTTCCCACCCGACTTCCAGAAGGCCGCGGGGAGATAGCCATGCGATTCCTTTCGATCGTGAAGTCGGCCGAGAGTCAGGGGCCTCCGCCCCAGGCGCTCCTGGAGGCAATGGCCAAACTCACCGAGGACGGCATCAGCGATGGCTCGTTGATCCAGACCGGTGGACTCTCCGCCAGCCCGACCGGCACGCGCGTCCGCATCTCCGGAGGAAAGCTGACCGTGACCGACGGGCCCTTCGCCGAGGCCAAAGAAGTCGTGGGCGGGTATGCCGTGCTCGAGGCGCAGTCGCGCGACGAGGCGCTCGAGGCTGTGCGGGCCTTCCTGCGTCTGCACCAGCAGCACTGGCCGGCGTGGGAAGGCGAGTGCGAGATTCGCCAACTAGTATTCCTCGCACCGGGGAACGCGTAGATTGTCCGCCGTCCTTCGTCGGTCACGTCGCGAAAGGAGTAAGGCATGAGCGGTGTACGGGTGCTGGTCGGTACCCGCAAGGGTGCGTTCATTCTGACAGGAGACGGCAAGCGCAAACAGTGGCACGTGAGCGGCCCGCACTTCGCAGGGTGGGAGATTTATCACCTGAAGGGGTCGCCCGCCGATCCGAGCCGGCTGTACGCGTCGCAGTCGAGCGGGTGGTTCGGACAGATCATCCAACGCTCGTGCGACGGCGGCAAAACGTGGGAGATGCCTGGCGGTGAAAAGACCCTCAAGCCCGGCGAGATGCCGGCCGGCGAGAGCAACAAGTTCGTCTACGACGCTTCCCCGGACACGGGCAAGCCCCTCAACACGCACCAGTGGTACGACGGCACCCAGCACCCCTGGGAGTTCAAGCGCGTCTGGCATCTCGAGCCGTCCCTTGCGGATCCGGATGCGGTCTACGCCGGCGTGGAAGACGCCGGGTTATTTCGAACGAGCGACGGCGGCAAGACGTGGCGGGAGCTCGCCGGGCTACGCGGCCACGGCACGGGGCCCAAGTGGCAGCCTGGTGCCGGTGGGATGTGTCTCCACACGATCCTGATCGATCCGACAAACGCGAAGCGGATCTACGTCGCCATTTCGGCGGCGGGCGCGTTCCGCTCCGACGACGGCGGCACCACCTGGAAGCCGATCAACCAGGGCTTGCGCTCCCAGTACATCCCCGACCCGACAGCCGAGGTCGGCCATTGCGTCCACCGCATCGCGCTGCACCAGTCGCGTCCCAACGTCCTGTTCATGCAGAAGCATTGGGACGTCATGCGCTCGGACGACGCCGGCGACTCCTGGCGGGAGGTGAGCGGAAACCTGCCCACCGACTTCGGGTTTGTGATCGACGTGCATGCCTACGAGCCGGAGACCATTTACGTCGTCCCCATCAAGAGCGACGTCGAGCATTACGTGCCCGACGGGAAGCTGCGGGTGTACCGCAGCCGCACGGGCGGCACCGAGTGGGAAGCGCTCACGCAGGGCCTGCCACAACGGGACTGCTACGTGAACGTGCTGCGCGATGCGATGACCGTCGACTCACTCGAGCCGTGCGGCGTGTATTTCGGCACCACCGGCGGGCAGGTGTACGCGTCGGCCGACGCCGGCGACACCTGGGCGCCCATCGTCCGCGATCTTCCCGCCGTGCTGTCGGTCGAGGTCCAGACGCTCGCATGATCCGCGTGGTGCTCCCCCCGCACCTGCGGACGCTGGCGCGGGTCCACGGTGAGGTGACGCTCGACGTCCCGGGCCGGGTCAGTCGGGGTGCGCTCCTGGACGCGCTCGAGGCCCGCTATCCCATGCTGCGCGGCACGATTCGCGACCACGTCACCGAGCAGCGACGGCCGTTCCTGCGATTCTTTGCATGCGAGCGGGACCTGACCCACGACCCGCCCGATGCCCCGCTCCCCGACGCGGTCGCGTCGGGCGCGGAGCCCTTTCTCGTCGTGGGGGCGATCGCCGGCGGTTAGCCCGGCAAGAACGGAGGCACGCTTCGTGAGATATATGCTGCTCATCTACCTGGACGAGCGGGCCCTCGACGACGCCGAGCGGGAGCGGTGTTACCGCGAGTCGGCGCAGTTGGCGCACCAGCTCGCTGCCGCGGGGCAGTATCTCGCCGCCGCCCCGCTCGAGCCGACTGCGACCGCGACCAGCGTGCGGGTACGTGCGGACAAACGCATCGTGACCGACGGTCCGTTCGCAGAAACCAAAGAGCAGCTGGGTGGCTACTTCCTGATCGATGCCCGGGATCTCGACGAGGCGATCGCGATCGCCGCGCGGATTCCCATGGCGCGTCGTGGCACCATCGAGGTCCGGCCGCTCGTCCACGTGGCAGATCTGCCGGCGGATTGAGGCCGGGGCACGACCATGTCGGCGACGGGACCCGCTACCCATGACGCGATTGACGCGGTCTGGCGGATCGAGTCCGCCAGGCTGATCGCGGGGCTCACGCGGCTCACCGGCGACGTCGGCCTGGCCGAGGATCTGGCGCAGGATGCCCTCGTCGCCGCGCTCGAGCGCTGGCCGCGGTCGGGCGTGCCGGACAATCCGGGCGCCTGGCTCATGGCCACCGCGAAGCATCGGGCAATCGACCAGCTGCGCCGGGGCAAGATGCTCAACCGTAAGCACGAGCAGCTCGGCCACGAGCTCGCGGCCGGGCGGGACGCGGCGCTGCCGGATCTCGACGCCGCGATCGACGATCACATCGGCGACGACCTGCTCCGCCTCATGTTCATCGCCTGCCATCCGGTGCTCTCGACCGAGGCGCGCGTGGCGCTCACGCTGCGATTGCTCGGCGGGCTCACGACCGACGAGATCGCGCGGGCGTTTCTCGTGCCGGAGCCAACCGTCGCCCAGCGCATCGTGCGGGCCAAGCGGACCCTGCGCGAGGCGCGCGTCCCGTTCGAAGTTCCCCGCGGGGCCGAGCTGACCGCGCGGCTGACGTCGGTGCTCGAGGTCATCTACCTCGTCTTCAACGAGGGCTACTCGGCGACCGCCGGCGACGAGTGGGTGCGCCCGGGGCTGTGCGATGACGCGCTCCGGCTCGGCCGGGTGCTGGCCGAGCTCGTTCCCGTTGAGCCCGAGGTGCACGGCCTCGTGGCGCTGCTGGAGATCCAGGCGTCGCGGCTGCGCGCGCGCGTCGGGCCAGGGGGTGAGCCCATCCTGTTGGCCGATCAGGACCGCACGCGCTGGGACCAGCTCCTCGTGCGTCGCGGGCTCGCCGCGCTGGAGCGTGCCGAGCAGCTGGCCGGCGCCCTCGGTCCCTACGCGCTCCAGGCCGCGATCGCCGCCTGTCACGCACGCGCGCGCACGCCGGAGGAGACGGACTGGACCCGCATCACCGCGCTGTACGACGCGCTGGCGCAACTCACGCAATCTCCCGTCGTGGAGGTGAATCGGGCGGTGGCGTATACCATGGCATTCGGTCCGGCGGCGGGCCTCGAGATCGCCGACTCCCTCCTGCCCGAGCCTGCACTGGCGAATTACCATCTGCTGCCGACCGTGCGCGGCGATTTCCTCGCCAAGCTCGGCCGCTTCGAGGAGGCGCGGGGCGAGTTCGAGCGGGCGGCATCGCTCACCCGCAACGCGCGCGAGCGCGGGCTCCTCCTCGCGCGCGCCGCTGCGTGCGCGCGTGGATCGGCACCCAACCACCCAGAGGGACCCTGATGCCCCCTACCCCGACGAACGGCAAGATCTGCTACGTGGAGATTCCTGCACTCGACATCCCTCGTTCCGCTGAGTTTTACGCCAAAGTGTTCGGCTGGGGGATCCGGCGGCGCGGCGATGGCTCGACCGCATTCGACGACACCACGGGCGCGGTGAGCGGCGCGTGGGTGGTCGGCCGACCGGCGTCGCCGCAACCGGGGCTGCTCATCTACATCATGGTGGACAGCGTGGCCGCGACGATCGACGCCGTCGTGGCGCACGGCGGCGCGCTCGTGCAGCCGATCGGCGGAGACGCGCCCGAGATAACCGCACGCGTCCGCGATCCCGCGGGGAACGTGATCGGCCTATACCAGGAACCCGCGCGTTAGACGGGCGGCGGCGCGATGATCGTGCATCTCATCGACGGCACGTACGAGCTGTTCCGCCAGTTCTACGGCCGCCGTCGCGCCAACCAGGGCAAGGATACGTCCTTCGGCGCCGTGAGCGGCGTGCTGCATTCCGTATTGGAGATGATCGAGCAGGGAGCCACGCACGTCGGCGTTGCGACCGATCACGTCATTGAATCGTTTCGCAACGCCCTCTGGCCCGATTACAAGACCGGAGAAGGCGTCGAGCCCGCATTGCTCGCGCAATTCCACCCGCTCGAAGAGGCGCTCGCCGCCTTGGGCGTGGCGGTATGGCCCATGATCGAGCTGGAGGCGGACGACGCCCTTGCATCCGCGGCGCAGCTCGCCTCCCAAGACGACCGCGTGCAGCAAGTCTGCATCTGGACGCCCGACAAGGACCTCGCGCAGTGTGTGCACGGCGATCGCGTGGTGCAGGTCGACCGCAGGGGACAGCAGATCCGCAATGCGGCGGCGGTGCGCGATAAGTTCGGCGTCGAGCCCGGGCTGATTCCCGACTACCTCGCTCTGGTGGGCGACGCGGCCGACGGCTATCCCGGCATTCCGGGGATCGGAGCCGTCACGGCGGCGCGGCTCCTGAACCGCCACGGCGTGATAGAGGACTTCCCGCCCGCCGTACTGGGAGCGGACCGCGACCGAGCGCTGCTATTCAAGAATCTGGCAACGCTCAGGACCGACGCGCCGCTGTTCCGCGATGTGGACGAGCTGCGGTGGCGCGGGCCCACCGCCGGCTTCGCCGGGTTTTCGGAGCGCCTGGGCGATGCTCGCCTGCTGGAGCGATGCCGCACGATCCCTGACACCGCCGCAGCCGGGGCAGGCCCGTGGAGCCTCGATGCCAAGCGGCGCAAGTAAGCCCCTCGACCGTTCCATCGTCGAGGGCCCGATCCCCCACGCCGTTTGGATGCTCGCCTGGCCCACCATGCTGCAGAACCTCATCGGCGGGCTCCAGGGCGTGGTAGACCACGCCCTGGTGGGTCACTTCGTAGGGTACGCCGGCAACGCCGCGATCGGCGTCGCCATCCAGATCTTCATCGTCGTCATCGCGTTCGTCATGTCGGTGTTCAGCGGGATGGCCGTTCTGGTGGCGCGGTTCGCCGGGGCGAACGACCCCGAGAAGGTTAATCGTACCGTCTACCAGGCCTTCCTTGCCGCGGTGGCGCTGTGGGGATTGCTGCTGGCCCCACTCGGGTGGATCCTGGCGCCGTCACTCCTCGGCGTCGTGCACGCCGCGCCAGCCGTGCGCGCCGAGGCGCTGCCCTTCCTCCGCATCATGTTTGTCGGCAGCCTCGGGATGCTGCTCTTCTTCATGGTGGGCGGAGCCTTGCGGGCGGCGGGCGACGCGCGCACGCCACTGCGCCTGGGGATTCTCCTCACGGCGTTGAACATCGCGTTCAACGTGGCGTTTATCACGGGCCTCGGACCCTTTCCCCGGCTCGGAACCGCCGGTGCCGCCGTCGGCACCACGGTGGCCGGCATCGTCGTGAGCGGCGTCGCGGCGTACTTGCTGCTCTCGGGGCGGCTGGCGGTGGTGTGGCACCGCGGCATGGACTGGCGGCCCGACTGGGGCGTCATCCGGGCGCTGTTCCGCTTCGGCCTTCCCACCGGCGTCCAGGGGATCGCGATGAACGTCGCGGGCGTGTTGCTGCTCCGCTTCGTCGGCTCGCTCGCGCAGAGCGCCCAGGCGCAGGCCGCCTACGCCGTGGGCTACACCGAGCTGTTCTCCTTCATTACCTGGACATCGGTGGGGTTGATGGGGGCCGCCGCCACGGTCGCGGGTCAAAACCTCGGGGCGCGCCACCCCGAGCGCGCGGTGCACGGCGTGCACGTCGCGGCGGGGCTCGGCGTCGGTCTCGCAGCCGCGATCGGCGTGCTGTTCCTCTCGATCCCGCGCGCCCTGCTCGGGCTGTTCAGCATGACGGATCCCGTGGTCGTCGGCCTTGGGGTGCAACTCCTCAGCTTCCTCAGTGTGTCGGGCTTGTTCGTCACCGTCGCGCTCACGTACACGGGGGGACTCCAGGGCACGGGCGACACCCGCTCGCCACTCTACATCTCGATCGCGTCCCAAATCGTGGTCCCGCTCGGTCTCTGCGCGTTGCTCCAGGCGACGCGGGATCTGCGCCCCGCGGACATCTGGACGGCCATCCTGCTGGGCCACATGACGCGCTGCGCGCTGAGCGTCCTGCGGTTCCGCCAGGGACAGTGGCGCAACATCCGGGTGGAGATGGAGCCGGCGCGCTCGGAGACGCTGCGCCCCGGCTAGCCGCGCACCCGGCGACAGCGGATCTAGCGGGGGCGAAGCGCTCCCGCCTGGGCCGCGTCAGTCATACGCGCGCCTCCACTCGCGCCAGTCGTGCTCGACGGCGTCCGCCATGCGGCTCGCGGCCTCGTACAGCCAGTGCTTGTCGCGACGCTTCAGATCGGCGCGCACCGCGTGTGTGCGCGGCGTGCCGAGGTGCACGTTGGCGGTTTCCCAGCCCATGGCGTAGAGCAGCCGTGCCTCGTCGCGCTTGCGTGGCAGCGCATTCAGGGCGATTCGGGAGCAGTCCGGCGCGAGCCGGCGCAGCAACCAGGGTCCGCGCACGGCGACACAGGGGTCGGGGCAGCGAACCCCACGGCGTAGCAGATCCTGGTAGTAGATCCTCTGCGGCCGGCCCCCGAGCGCCCACCGGACAGCACGCTGCATGACGAGGCTGTAAGAGAGCGTCGAGCCCCGGCCCGTCTCCGCCAGGGTGCAGACCGACGGGGCCAGGGCCTTTGCCTCACGCGCGATCCTGCCGCCGCGCCAGCTGGTGAGTGCGACGAAGCGCTGACGGCCGAGGCTCCCGAGCCCTGCCACCCGGTGCACGATCCGCGTCTCGAGGCCGGGCTCGGGGAGCGCGCGTCGCAGCGCGACCATCACCGCACCCGGCACCTGAGTTCGCACGGTCGGCAGCGATTCGAGCTTGCCCCAGAAGGTCTCCGGATCGTGGAGCCGGTGGACCGCCATCTCGCGCAGCGCCGTATGGTGCTCGGCCAGCACGAACGCGCGCCCGGCCGCGTCCAGGGCGTCGCGATAGCCCTCGAGCATCGCGGCCGCCGACTGCTTGGGCTCGATGGCCATATCATGATACCCGATCGCGATGAGGGCGCTGGTGGCGAGGCGCACCAGATCGTTGGTGTAGGGCAGTGGCCACGCCTCGTCGAAATCGTTCACGCCCCACACGAGGCGCCCTTCGGCGTCGCGCCAAGTGCCGAAGTTCTCCACGTGAAGGTCGCCGACGGAGAGGACGCGCGGCGCCCCAGCGACGTCGCCGACGATCGCCTGCCACGTCTGGGCCCATCGGTAGTAGGTCGCGCGCAGGAAGGGGAAGCTCCCCGCTGCCATCGCGCGGTGCTTCAGATCGAGGTCATGCTTGATGAGGGGAACCTGGTGCGCAAGCCAGGACTCGTAGAGCGCCGTCGCCTCGGTGATCCCAACCTCGAGTCGGCTGGGGCGTGACACCTACGCCGCGCCTCCGCTGACCCATCTCACAGGCCCGGGCGAGACAAGCGTCACCGTGGCTCGCTCCTTTTTGAAACCCTTCCGGTTGCTCGTGCAACGCTATCGCGGACAGGCCGAACGTCTCGCACCGAGAGAAGCGCCGCGCCGCGCGCGGGTCCTTCACGACACGCCGGCCAGCGGCGGCGGGCGCTGGCCGGCGTAGTGTGGAAGCAAACCGGATGCCCTGGCCCGGATTCGAACCGGGACGCCTTACGGCACTGCCCCCTCAAGACAGCGTGTCTACCAGTTTCACCACCAGGGCGCGCGCAGAAAGCTAGAATCGCTGCGCGGGAGGGTCAACCGGTGCTGCACGTGGGTGCCTCACACGCGCCCTGGTGAGCGGCGCGTCCCGTCGGCCTGCACTAGATTGGTGGCTCATGGAGCTGTGGGTGGCATTCGGATTCGGCGGCTTGGTCGGTGCGTTCATCGGCGTGCTGATCGGGCGGCATCGCGCGGCGCAGCGCGCGGCCGCCGCGCCGCACCTCGCCCCGCCGCTACCTTCCGCGCGCTTCTCCCCGCCCGAAATACAGCATGTCGTGCTCGACGAAGGCTCCGCGAACGTGCTAAACGCGTTGAACAACCGGCTCGCCGCGATCGGGGCGCTCGCGGACCTGCTGCACGGCAGCCCGCTCGACCCCGAGCGCGCCCGGGCGCTGATGATGCTGCACGGCGAAGTGCGGCGGGCGGCAGAGATCACCCTGCACTTCCTCGAGCTCGCCCAGCATCCCATCGGGGCGGCGGAGCCGTCGGACTGCGCCATCGTGCTGAACGGCGTGCTGGCCGAACGCGAGGGGACGCTCAAGGAACTGGGCGTAAAGCTGGTGCGGAGCATTCCCCACGACCTGCCAATGGTCGCGTGCCCCATGGCGCAGCTCACCGAGATGCTGATGAAGCTCCTGGACTTCGCCCTGCGGCGGCTGCGCGACAGTCAGCCGCCGCGCGTGCTCCGCGTCGCGGTGAGCGACAGCGGGTCGGCCCTCACGATTTCCCTGTGGGACTCGGGCACGCCGCTATCGGTCGAGGCCGAGCAGCGGTTGGTGACGCCGTTCCGGTTTACCCAGAGCGCGGGGGGCGGCGAGATCGAATTCGCGCTGGCGCGCGCCCTCGCCCAGTCGTCGGGTGGTACGCTGCGGCTGCGCCCGCGGACCGGCGGCGGGGCCGAGGTGGTCGTCACCCTACAGAAGAGCGTCCTCGCCCCGCTGGCGCGCGCCACGGCCGCGACGCCATCGCTCCCGAAGCTCCGCATCCTCGTCGTAGACGACGACGCGGTGAATCGCCAGGCGATGCGCCTCTTGCTCGAGCGCGAAGGGCACGAGGTGGTAGCCGTCGAGAACGGCCTCGAGGCGATCGAGCGCCTCGGCCCGGCCAGCGATCGCTTCGACGCCGTGGTCACGGATCTCCAAATGCCCCGGCTCGGCGGGCGCGCGCTGTACGAGCAGCTACGCGAGCAACGGCCACAAATCGCGCAGCGCTTCGTCTTCGTCACGGGCGACCGCGCTCGCGACGAGACCCGCCGCTTCCTCGACGAATGTGGCCAGCCGTCGGTCATGAAGCCGTATGACTTCAACGACCTGATCAGCGCGATCGGGGACGTGGCGGTGACCAAGTAGCCGCAGCGGGGGATCCCCACTCGGTGCGGTTGGCCCAACGGGGTGCGTCTTAGGCTCACCCCACCACCTCGGGCTCGTATTCCAGGCGAATCCCGAAGCGCGCGGCTACGCCGCTCTGGATCGCCTCGGCGAGCGCCAGGAGCTCAGTGCTCGTCCCACCGAGGTTCACGAGCGCGAGCGCATGACGGCTCGAGACCCCCGCCCCGCCCCGACGGTAGCCCCTGGGGAACCCGGCGCGCTCGACGAGCCAGGCCGCCGGCACCTTGATCGCGCCCTCCGCCGGATAGCTCGGGATCGCCGCTGTCTCACCCCCATCCAGCCAGCGCCGCTCGAGCTCGGCGAACGCCGCAGCCGAGAGCACGGGATTCATGAAGAACGAGCCCGCCGACCGAGCGTTGGGATCCAGTGGATCGAGCAGCATCGACTTCGCGCGGCGCAGCCTGAGTACGGTCTCCCGGACCACGCGCACGGCGGCCGCGGGAGCGAGCGCGTGCAGAGAGGCGGTCTGAGCGACGGCGGTCTGGAGCTCCGGGTAGCGAATGCTGGGCAGGGCGTCACGTCTGAGCCGGAGGGTCACCTCCAAGACGACGTAGCGCCCGCGATCGCGGTTCTTGAAGCGGCTGTCGCGGTAGCCGAACCCACACTCCGCGGCGCCGAAGGTGCGGCGCTCGAGCGTGACCCGATCGAGGCAGGTGACGCCCGTGAGCGTCTCCGCGATCTCCTGTCCGTAGGCGCCGACGTTCTGGATCGGCGTACCGCCCACCGTGCCCGGAATACCTGAGAGGCACTCGATGCCCGTCCAGCCGCGCTCCACCGCACCGCACACCAGCGCGTCCCAATCGACCCCGGCGCCCGCGGTGACCTCGGGCGCGGTCGCTTCGCGAAACGCGATCCCGCCGACCGTGATGCGCAGCACCAGGCCCGCGAACCCGGAGTCGGGGAACACCACATTGCTGCCGCCACCCAGGACATGCACGCGCAGGCGGCGCGCCGCCGCCTGCTCCAACGCGCTGCGGATCTCGGCCTCGCTCCCGCACTCGACGAGGTAGCGCGCCCACCCGCCCAACCCGAGCGTGGTGTACGGTGCGAGCAGCACGTTTTCCTGCCACGGTAGCGGGCTCGTACGCACCTTCGCGGTTGAGGGTAGTGCGGCCGGCACCGCGGCCGGAGAGGCTGGGCGCCTTGGATGCAGAGTACCGGTAATAGAACTGGGTGCGCCTGGCAACCCCAGAGCGCGCTCGCGCCGCCACTGACGAGATGCTCGAGGCTTTGGGGCTCCTGGTTGCGGGGATCCGGGACTGCGCGATCTGCATCTCGATCCGGGGGAACGGTCGGTTAGCGAGCACGGCTGCGGGTCGCCGCGTCGTCAGTCGCGCTTGTCTAAGGCTCCAGGCGGCTAGAAAAACCGCCGCACGAGGCCGAGCAGCAGGCTCAGCGCTACGGACAGGACGAGCATCGAGGCGAGCGGTATGTAGATCCGCACCGTCTCGCGCTCAACACGGATGTCGCCCGGTAGACGGCCGAACCACGCGAGCGCGCCGGACCACACCAGAACGCCCACGAGCACCAGCACGGCGCCGCTGCCGACAATGAGCCGCCCCAGTTCAGTTCGAGACATCGCTCCCCGCTACAACGGGTCGGAGCAACTGCAGGAGAAATCCGTCACCGCCTCGGTGGCATGGGTGGGGAGCTTCTCGTCGAGCCATTCGGCCCATCCCGCATTCATTTCTCGGGCGAACAATCCGTGCTCTACTAACTGTAGAGCCAGCCGGGCTGAGAGGTGTCAGGTGTGGCTCCAGCAGTAAGTGACGTATTGGCGCTCTGCCGGCAATACGCGGGCGGCGGCGGCGGCCTGCTCGACCGGCACGCTCAGAGCGCCTCGGATGTGCCCGGCACGGAATGCGTCCCGCGAACGCGCGTCGAGCACGACGAAGACGCCCTTCCCTTCCTGCACCTTGTGCTTGACGGCGTTGATTTCGACCTCACTCGCAACCTTGGCCTCGTAGTACGCCTTGAGACGCCCCAATTGATCAGCCGACGGCTTCATATGCGTTCTCTCCTTACTTGCCCACGAAAAGGTAAGACCTGTGCCTCGACGGCAGACATCAACCGGTACGGGACCTCAACGCTGCGCTTGACCACTCCCCCTAGTCGCACGTCCTTTCCTAACCCCCCTCACACCCAGACCCTATGCAGAAGAAGTCGGGTGCTTCCGACGCTTGTCCCGGTAGAGCGCGCGGTCGGCCCGATCGAGCAAACCGGCGACCGAGCCCAGGGTGCTCGCCTTGTGCGCCGCGAAACCGAGACTGATGGAGAGCTGATAGGGTCGCCCCGCGCGGCGGTTGAACTCGCGCACGTGACGTTTCAGCCGATCGGCGAGGACGGCGGCGCTCTCTGGCTCTGCGTGGCGCACCAGCACCGCGTATTCGTCGCCGCCGATCCGGGCTACCAAGTCCGAGTCGCGAAAGGTCTGCCGGAGGATGGCGGCGGCGTCTCGCAACGCGTGATCACCGACCGCGTGACCCGCGGTATCATTGACATGCTTGAGATCGTCCAGGTCGGCGAAGGACACGAGCAACGTCTCATCGCCGCGGCGCGCGACGCGCAGATCCCTGGTCGCGAGGTTCAGGAAGCCCCGCCGGTTGTACAAGCCCGTCAACTCATCTACGAGTGCAAGGTCGAGGAGCGCGGCGTGGAGCCGGTTGCGCTCGATCGCGTGGCGTAGCGCGCGGGCGAGGCGCTCACCGTCGAGGTCCCTTCTCACTAGGAAGTCCTGGGCCCCGGCGCGCACGGCTTCCAGCCCGTGGCCCTCATCGTCAGAGTCGGAGAGAAACAGGAACGGCACGGTCGGCGCGAGCGCACGCAGCTCGGTGAAGGTCGCGAAGCCGCGTCGGGCGGAGAGCGGCAGAGCGAGGAGCACCACATCGACTCCGCCCCGCGCCAGCCGGGCGAGCGACGACTGCGGTGCGGCCGCTGCCACGCCGAACCGGTCCGGGGCGGCGCCGTCCAGAAACGCCCGCACCCGCCGCGCTTCGTCGTCCTCGTCGCTCACCACCAGCACCACGAACCTGTCGGGGTGCGCGGTCTCCCCTTGGCGCCGGCCAATGGGCCGGCGCCGCTCGGTCAGCTGTCGCCGCTCGGCCCGCTCGCGCCGCTCCTCACCGAGCGGGATGAGCTCCAGGCGCCGCTCGGCGATGCGACGTTCCAGGTCGCTGCGGCGGGGCGCCAGCAGCCGCCGCTCAACCGTATGGTGCTGCCCGCGTGCGACCATCTCCCGAGCCTCCTGTGCCCAGCGCTTGGAAGATGGGGGACGAGCCCCTAGGTGCACAATCGTGTACGACGCGGCGAAAGGCGCCGCGCGCGGCTGTTCGTCAGACGGGACTGCTGCGTGAAGGTCGTAGGCCAGCGCTCTCCCGGTTGAGGGGCAATCTTCCTGCCCCGCCACTGATTCCGGACGAGCGCCTCACACTTGCGCTTGAGGTGCTTTGCGAGCAGAGTAGCGACCTGCAACTTCGTGACCCGGGAGGTGCACCATAAGCTACTACGCCTTCACGGATCGAGTCCGTAAGGTCCTGCAGTTGGCGCGGGACGAAGCCACGCGTCTGCATCACGAGTACGTGGGGACAGAGCACATAATGCTCGCGCTGATCCGCGAAGGCGAAGGCGTCGCCGTAGCGCTCCTTCGGGGTCTCTCCGTAGACGTTGAGATGATTCGGCAGAACATCGAGGAGACCCTCAAAAAAGGCACAGCCGCCGCCTCCAGCCCCGACCTGCCCTACACCTCGCGCGCCAAAGAGGTGCTTCAGGTTGCCTTGAGCGAGGCGGAAGAACTGAACGACTGCTATGTGGGGACGGAGCACCTCCTGCTCGGTCTGTTGCGCCATGGGAAAGGCATCGCCGTCCAGGCACTCACCGAAGCCGGCGTCCAATTCGAGCAAGCCCGGGCGGAAATCAGGCCGCGGCTCACTACCGAGATGCCCGTCCCGCCGATTAGTGCGCGGCGCCGCCTCGGAGCGCCCCGCGACCGGATCCTCAGGGGTAATTGCGCAGTCGGCCACTCCTCTTATCCCGACGCCAGCTTAGTGCGGGGGCGCATCGCCCGGCCCCGACAGGCGCCGTGTTCCGATCCTAGATCCATGTACACCCGCTGCATCTACTGCCATGCTAGCCTCGGGGCCAACACGGTGATCGAGACGTTCCCCGTCGGGCGACGGCTAGCGTTCGACGCGGCCAAGGGTCGGCTTTGGGTCGTTTGCCGTAAGTGCGAGCGCTGGAACCTCACGCCGCTGGAGCAGCGCTGGGAGGCCGTGGAGGACTGCGAGCGACGATTCCGCGCAGAGCACAAGCGGTATTCGACGGAGCACGTCGGGCTCGCGCGTCTTGACGAGGGTCTCGAGCTGGTGCGCATCGGGCGGCCGCTCCGTCCAGAATTCGCCGCCTGGCGCTACGGCGATCGGTTCGGACGGCGGCGACGGAGCGCCATTTTGCTAGGGGCAACGGGCGCAGCAGTTGCGGGGTTGGCTATGGCGGGGGGCCTAACGGCGGGCGTGATCGCTGGCGGGACACTGCCGCTGGTCGGGGGGCTCTGGGGGACGCTTGCATTTCTCCGGCAGTTCCGGGTGATGGCGCGCATCCCAGTGAAAGACGGTCCACACCTCACAGTGCGACGCGCGAACCTACGGCAGGTCCGGCTGCTGATCGGCGACGGAACGCGACATGATGACCGGGGCTGGCAGCTTGAGCTAGAACATTGGTGCGGCGTGGCGACCCTCGAGGGACCCATTGCGGAACATGCTCTGGGCCTCATCATGCCGAGCATCAATGCGCGGAGCGCCGCGATGCGGAAGGTCCAAGTAGCGGTGCGGCGCGTCGAGGCACACCGGAGTGCCGAGCACCTCATCCAGTCGATGGCGACGCGACTGTCAGATCTGGAGCGCTTCCTGAGGGGTCACTTCAAGAGGACGGAAGACCGACCGTTTTTTGCGCCCGAGGGAGGCCTACGGTGGCTTTCGACCGAGGAGTGTCTCGCGATCGAAATGGCCGTCCATGAGGAGAACGAGCGCGCGGCCATGGAGGGCGAGTTGGAGTTACTCGAGATGGCTTGGCAGGACGCCGAGGAGATCGCGGCGATTGCCGATAACCTCCTCATCCCGGCGGAAATCGAAGAGCACCTCAAGAGGTTGAGAGAGCGGAACAACCCCTGAGACCCTTGCACAACCACCGTCAAAACGCAAGGATGGCTGCTGGAGATGGAATGTGTGATGGGACCGCTGCCGCGGCGGTCGCGGAAGTGCAATGGGCCGACTCGGAATCGAACCGAGAACCTACTGATTAAGAGTCAGTTGCTCTGCCAATTGAGCTATCGGCCCTAGGGCGGCGGAAGATCATCAAGACGAAGAGCTTATTCAAGGGCGCGGGCCTCAAGCGACGATCGGCGTACCGCGCTCAGTGGGCAAAAATGCGGGCACTTTCGGGCCGCCTTTACGCCCTCTTCAGGTCCGGCGTAACTGCAGATATGCTGGGGACCAGCGACGTCACGAGACGAAGCCCCCCAACCGCGATCACCGTCCGGCAAATGCCATGGGTTCCGTATGCGCTGGTTCTGGATCCTGTCGGCACCTATCTCCGCCGCCGGGACCGGCGCGATGCGGGAAAGGTCTTCCAAATCTGCAGGCCGAGGCGAGGAGGGAACGCTGGAAGGCCCGCCGGCGAACTAGGTTCCTCCGGGCAGATTGAGCTTGGTGTACCCTTCCTTCGTGGTGTGACGGGCCTGCAGGATGAGCTGGTAGCGCCGCGTTAGGAAGATGGCGGCACCGACGGGGAACGCGACCTGGAGGATCACGGGCGCGTAGACATTAGCCTGGAACCACCCGACGCCGAAGAGCAGCACGCTGAACTGGTTGGTGTACACCTCTCCGGTGGCCCAGTTGAGCGCCGTGACCGGGCCGCCCAACAGGATTAGCAGCATCCATGCCCACCTGCGGCGGACTGACGAGCGGAGGCACACGACCTCGACCCCTAGAATGAACAAAGGGACGACGACGGCAAAGACGAGTATGACGTAGTGGACGATCGACTTCCCTCGTAGCGAGAAGGCGTTGATTTCCTCAAGACGACCGGGGATGGGACGGGCAGAGGCACCAATGACGGACACGTGGCCGTGTACCGATCGAGTTGCGACGTTGGTCATGAGCCAGTGGCCGTGCGCGGTTGGCACTTCATAGCTGAGATTCAGCTCGTGGGTATCAGCGCCAACGTTGTTGACGTTGACCCCAATCAAGCGCAACGAGTCCAGGCGCGCGTCTCGCAACAGCGCACCGATTTGCTGGAGGGTGCGAACCGCGGTGTCGCTCTGCAGGTTCGGAGCGAGTAGACCGGCGGCTGAGTCGATCTGGGTGGTGGAGAGTAGCTGAAGGTAGCTCTGTGCGAGGGCTCGCTCCTGGCCGGTGGTGTGTTCCTTTGCAAAGGTGTCGAAGTCAGGCGACGAGCAGGCTGAGACGGCACAAAGCAACACGAGGCGGGTGCACGTCAGGCACATGCCTCGTCTCCAAGAGATATCCATAAGTGTTGGCGCGCCTCTTCGAGCACAGTAATCAAAGACGTCCTTACCTACCAACTCGTTGGTGTTCCGCAAGAATGCGCGTTTCCTCTGATCGCGACCTAGGCCTGCTTCAATGCATGGCGTGCCGCTCTAACGCGAGCTTCCGCTTCGGCATTCTTGGCACCACCAAGGTGCGCCGCCACATTAGCCGCATCTTCATCGAGAAACGCCTCCGGAGCGTGTTTCATGTAACGCAGGGTCATCGTAGCGGTGGCGTGACCGAGAAGCTTCTGCATTCGGACGATCGGCACCCCAGCCTGCGCGGCATGTACGGCGAAGGTGTGCCGGGCATCATGCGGCCGCGCCCCAGAGATGTTGGCTGCTGCGCAGGTCGCGTCCCACACTTGCCGGATGACGCCATATCGTTGGAACTCGCCTGCGAAGACGAGATCGTGGGGCCCGGGTCTGAGACGTGCTAGGTGCTGCGCGAGTGCCCGTTCAAGGGGCCCGGCGATTGGTAGGTCGCGCACCGCTTCCCTCGTTTTGACACGCCGGTCCGCCTCGTGGATCGAGATCCGCCTTGCCGGCACCAATACATCCGCGCCACGCAAACCCTGCACCTCTCCCAAGCGCGCTCCGGTATAGAACAGCGTCGCGAAGAATGGCCACCATTCATCCGGACAGGCACTCTGAAACGCGGCCAACTCCTCAGCAGACAGCCAACGTTCACGCCCGCTCGACTCTCGCTCACGTGGTAGCGGCAGCCGCTCGACGGTGACTCCTTCGACGTCTCTCAACCAAGTCAGGAAAGCGCCCAAGGCAGCGAAATCGCGGTTCAAGGTCGCCGCGCTGACTGACCCGCCCAGGACTTCCTTACGCCGCTTCCCGCCGGTCGCTCGTGCGCGCAAGCGACGGTAATCGAGGACAAAGCCGCGACTCAGGTCAGTTAACCGGGCATCGCGCCCGTGAGCCAATACCGAGAAGAAGCCGTTCCAGCTTCCCTCGTACTGCCGGCGTGTCTTCTCAGAGTACTTTCGTCGAGTGCGAGGACTGATGCCTGCCGGAGACGCTACCCAAGCCAACCAGCGCTCGACCAATTCGCCCAAGCGTGGGCTCACGGCCTTGGCTTTCAGATGCTCGAGCGCGCCCGGGTCGCGGAGAAAAGCATCGTGGACATCGGCAAGCCGCAGCCGGTGCTGGGCGAG
>WNFD01006595.1_pt1 | contig 19455 bp, 15 predicted proteins | sample 5400491 | NCBI WGS metagenome assembly WNFD01 (sample SAMN13153343, study PRJNA577476) | soil metagenome | isolation source: 120 cm saprolite under Douglas fir tree site 2 hole 2 replicate 2 | place: USA:California | collected 2015-04-18
GCGGCCGGTCTGCGCGCAAACGATACCATCGTCCTGGTCAATAACCAGCCGGTCCGTCTCTTCACGGATGTCCAGGCTATCGTTACCAGGATCATCACCGGTGACAACAACCGGCACGCGACCCTGCCTGTAACCCTGGTTATAAAGCATGCTGGCCAGAGGGGCCTGGTTACCACAACGGTCAACGTGCGCGTCCACCATCCAGCGGACCAGGGGCCAATGGGCATCGTAGGCAAAACAGTGCTTGTCAGTTCCCCGCTGTGGCAGGCTCCCTTCAAGGGCGTGCTCTATACATTTTCCACCACTGGCCTGTTCATTCAGGGCATTGTCCAGATGTTCACCGGCGCCCTCCCGTTCCAGGTTGCCGGCCCTGTTGGCATCGTCAGAATCACCGGCAGCGTCGCTCAGAGCATCCCCCAGGTCGGCTGGTGGCCCATACTCAGCTTAACAGCCTTCCTGAGCCTGAACCTGGCGATCATCAACATCTTGCCCTTCCCCGCTCTGGATGGCGGGCGCATTGTCTTAATATTGATCGAAATTGTGCGTGGCGGCAAACGCCTCAAACCCGAACGTGAAGGTATCATCAACTTTGTTGGCCTGGCCGTCTTGCTTACTCTGATGGTCGTCATCACCTTCTTCGACGTAAAAGGAATAATACATTAGATTCGTTGGAGCTTATTATGCGAAGAAAAACCCGGCAAATTCATGTCGGCAACATAGCCATCGGCGGCGACGCACCCATAGCCGTCCAATCAATGTGTACCACCTACACCCGCGACGTGGAAAGCACCGTCGCACAGATCCATCGCCTGGAAGAGGTTGGCTGTGAAATCGTGCGTGTAGCCGTGCCAGAAGAAGAAGATGCGCTCGCCATCGGCGCAATCAAAAAGCGTATCCACATCCCCCTGGTCGCCGACATTCACTATAAACACTCGCTGGCCCTTGAATCCATTCGCCAGGGCATAGACTGCGTGCGTATCAACCCCGGCAACCTCATCAACGGCCGCAAATCCCTTGAACAGATCATAGCCGCCTGCAAAGAGCGCGGCATCGCCATGCGTATCGGCGTCAACTCCGGCTCAATCGACGCTCTCGACCAGCGTGCCCAGATGCAGCGCATCCAGGTCAGACTACGCGACGATGGCGTGCTGGAGCGCACCGACCCGGCCGAGGCCCGTCGCAAAGAGCGCGACCACCTGGCGGAACGCATGGTCAACCGGGCGCTTGAATTCATAGGCTGGTGCGAAGAAATGGACTTCCACGAGATAAAAGTCTCGTTGAAATCTTCCACGCCCCTCACCGCCGTCGAAGCCTACCGCCGCTTCTCGCAGCGTTCCGACTACCCCCTCCATCTCGGCATCACCGAGGCTGGCACCACCGTCACCGGCTCCGTCAAATCCGCCGTCGGTCTTGGCCTCCTGCTCGCCGGTGGCATCGGCGACACCATTCGCGTCAGCCTCTCCGCCGAGCCGGAGGAAGAGATTCCCGTAGCCTACGAGATTCTGCGTTCGCTCGAACTGCGCAACCGGGGCGTCACCTTCGTCTCCTGCCCATCCTGCGGCCGCGTCGAAATCGACGTCATCCAGGTCGCCAACGAAGTCGAGCGTCGTCTCGCCAAAGTGCAAACCCCCATCCACGTCGCCGTCATGGGCTGCGTCGTCAACGGCCCCGGCGAATCTCGCGACGCCGATGTAGGGCTTGCCGGCGGCAAAGGCAAAGGCGTCATCTTCCGCAAGGGCGAAGTCGTCAAAACCGTCCCCGAAGATCAATTCCTCGACGCCGTGCTCAAAGAAGTCGCTAGCCTGCTGCCCGAGCGCGAAGCCAGGCTCGTCTATCCCGCAGGCGGTATCCAGGAGACCACCATTCGCCATCGCACCCGCGACGAAGGCATCGGCCAGCCCCTGCTAAAACCGTGACCGTCGCAGGGCGCGATGAGGCATTTCATGCGCCTCCCGTATCAATGGTTATCGTCGATCCGTCCTGCGTGTATTCTAACTTCTGATAGGAAAAGGAAATATCCTCAAATTCAGGCCCATTCTGCTGAGGAAAATATTGTTTAAAGTTGGTAATGAAGGCATTTGTTAGTTTCACCGTGTGGTGGAGTACCAGTGCGCCTCTCAGATTTAGCTGATAGAACTGAAACAGGACCATTAACCGTTCGTTCGTAACAATAGCTTGAATTATCTGAGGTGAGGCGGCGCCAATGTTCTTAGTAATGGTTATCGGGGCGAATTGGCGCTTTCCAGTGGCAGTTGTTGAAAGCTCAAAAGTGAAATTAAAGGCAGGTATGGTATTTACAAAATTTTTCTGCATACTCTCGCCCTTAAATAGGCCTTGCCTGTCCCCTTTGATGGTAACGAAAAGCTCAAATGAGCCTGGTTCCCCCCACGTTGACGGCCGAGTGCCTGGTGCCTGCCTGTACTGCTCCGGAACCACTAGCGCCGAGCATCAGGACCAGCAATGCTAGTAAGGAAATAGCCACCAGAAGAGGTTGGTGCCTGAGTTTTTTGATCATCGAACGTCCCCCCTTAGGATTTAAGAATATTTCTCTCTGCTTGCTTAGTTTGCTGCAAGGAGAGAGAAATAGGAAGAGCCAAAGAGTAAAGATATGGTTGAGATTTAGTTGAGATATTCCAATCTCCTTGCTTAGACAATAACCTCACTCATCTATACTTGTTCTTCTGATCAGAAAAGAGAAGATATTTGGCTCTTCCAATGAAAAAGAGACGACCTCAATGAAGCCGCCTCTTCTCATGATGGGCGATACAGAACTCGAATCTGTGACCTCTACGATGTCAACGTAGCGCTCTAACCAACTGAGCTAATCGCCCCCGGACATGAGCAATAATAGCATCGCTCTAAATAGTTGTCAAGAACATCGCCAAAAAACCACCATCAAGCATACACGAGATTTGACAAAAACTTGCAGTTCTGCGCATTATATACTATCATATAGTTACTAATATTAAATTAGTAAACACAAACAGGAGCTACCACTATGGAAACAAATATTGTCCCTGGGCAGGAAGCCACAGGGCGTAAAGAAAAAGAAGTCACACTGGATGAAACCGTGCAGACCTGGCCTTTGCGCCGGGTGGGTTTGCGTGTACAGGATATCGCGGCCAGTGTTGATTACTACACGCGATTCGGCTTGAGCATCGTCAGGGATGAGCGCGATCAGCAAGGCGGCGGCAGTGTTGGCCTGGGCGTTGGCAATCAAGAAATCCTCTCGCTGCGCGCATTGCCGGGCGGGCATCCTCGACCACCGCGCACGGCTGGCCTGTTCCATTTCGCGCTGCTGCTGCCGGATGAAGTAGAACTTGGCTCGTTCTTACAGCATTGCATCGATCAACAAATCCCACTTGCTGGGGCATCCGATCACCTGGTGAGCCAGGCCCTCTACCTGAGCGACCCCGAGGGCAACGGCATCGAAGTATATGCCGATAGGCCGCGCCAGACCTGGCAGTTCAGTAATGGTCAACTGGTAATGGACACCATCCGGCTCAATGCCCCCGCGCTGCTGCGTAAGGCGCAGCCGTTCGATAGCTTTTCTCCAGGCTTGCGTCTCGGTCATATGCACCTCAACGTAGGGAACCTGGAGCGCAGCATGGCCTTTTATCAAACCCTGGGCATGGATCTGATGGTAGGACTGGCTGGCCAGGCCGATTTCCTCTCGTGGGATGGCTATCATCACCACCTGGGCGTCAATCTCTGGAACGGTCGCAACGCGCGTCCGGTCGAACCTGGTGCGTTTGGCATCGATTTCTATGAAATCCGCCGTGCTGGATTACAACCAGCTACGCTGCAAGACCCGGATGGGGTGACGGTAATTGTGAGCTAAGCGCCTACATTTTCGTTGCTGCGATTCTGCACGACAAAGGCAAGTGAGGTACATCCTCCAGCTCTATCACCCGGCATCCAGGGATTTCGTGCTTTCGATTGCGCCGCCTCCTTGCTCTTCCTGGCATATTCCCAGAAAACGCAGGAATGTGCCGGGAAAACTGCCTCATCAGATCGGGATAGTCTCCCCTTCTCGCTGGGAACCCCCTTCGGATACTCTTGTAACAGATACAGCAACAGTGTGTTTGCTGAAAGTTATTCACTCTGAAAGCGAGGAACTTCCATGTCGGTTTCACAGAATCCAGGCAGCGTAACTGCCACCACTTCCACTCCCGTCACCGTGACCGGGCGATCAGTCACGGCCCTGCGCTGGTACATGCGTATCGCAGGCGGGCTCCTGCTCCTGTTCATGATGATCCCCGGTGACCCTGAGAGCAACAGCTTTTTTTCCTACATTGCCAACCATGGCCCCTACCTGGTACCGGCGGGGGCCTCGATTGTTGGCTCATTTGGCAGGCGCGTCAACTGGCTGCTGGGAGTCGTACTCACCCTGCTGTGGTGCATTCTTGACTACATCTTCATTTTCGGAGGGCCTAACGGGCCAGGCCTGCTCTTTGAGATCGTCGGCTCCGTCATCGCCGTGACTGGCATTGTCATCGCCGTGCTTTCCTACCGGGCATTTGCCAGAGATTTTTGAAAACTGGCCACCATTAGTGTACAATGAGGGCAGGCTGATAGGCTCGCTTGAGGAGGGACACATGAGCAGCGTGCTAGTCACCCGATGCGCACCTGAACGACGTGTCTCCGCCTGAGGGATAACCCACTACGCGATGTCGAACGCGCCGGTGAGCTGGCGCGGCTGGCTTCCCAGTGCCGAATGGCTTGGGCCTGACACCGGCGCGTTCGACCGCTTCCTCACCGCCAACGCCCTTGGATCAGGCAGTTCCCCATCTGCGCTTTTTCGCAGATGGGGGAAAAGCGCACGCACACCGCTCTTTTTGCGCCTCGTAGATGAAGAGAAGTTGAGCGTTGGACGGATATCGTCCGCAAAGGAGAACCCATGAGCAAGCGCACTGCTTTTTGGTTGGCATGGTTCACATGGGGACTCTATCTGGTCATTGCCATCGTTACCTTGCTTTTTAAGATGAAGAATGCGCCCTCGGAATGGCTCAGTGATATTTTTAATGCCCTGGTTCTGCTGGCATTCGCGACGGTTGGGGCGCTCATTGCCTCACGGCACCCACAGAATCCGATTGGCTGGATATTCTGCATCAGTACGCTGTTGTGGGCACTCGGCGTTTTTCTGCTGGAATACGCTGTCTACGCTCTCATTACTATACCGGGTTCGCTTCCAGCAGGAGCACTGATGGGCGTCTTTGGAGGATGGGCCAGGGGGACGGGCTGGTTCCTTATGTTAACCTTCTTGCTGCTGCTCTTCCCGAATGGGCATCTCCCTTCTTCCCGATGGCGGCCCCTGGCCAGGCTTATTGTCGGCCTTCTGGCCGCCTTTACGATTACCTCCCTGCGTGCGCCCTACTCGTCTGATACTCGCCTGGCAACAGTGCACAATCCGATTGGAATTCCGGGCGCAAGTGACCTGTTCGATCTGCTTACCACTCTTATCTCTCTGGGCTTGCTGGCAACAGTTATCCCCTGTATCGTCGCAGTTGTCCTTCGCTTCCGACGGGCACGAGGGGATGAACGACAGCAGTTGAAATGGTTCGCCTATGGGACGACACTGAGCATACTCATGCTCATTGCTATTGTCATCCTGGTGTTTTCAAATAACGGTGCCCCTGATACGTTCTTTTTCCTTGCAGTGGTCTGTATTCCGATCTCGGCAGGCATCGCCATTCTGAGATATCGCCTGTATGATATCGATGTTCTCATCAACCGCACGCTGGTCTACGGTTTGTTGACCTTTCTGGTAGTAAGCATCTATGTGTTGGCTGTGGGCTACCTGGGCGCGCTCTTTCGCACCGGCAGTAACCTCCTGATCTCCCTGATAGCAACTGGCCTGGTCGCGGTGCTCTTCCAGCCCTTGCGAGCGCTGCTCCAGCGCAGTGTAAACCGACTACTCTACGGGCAACGCGACGAACCCCACACCGTCATCACGGGACTCTCCCAGCGGCTGGAAGCGACACTTGTGCCCGATGCCGTGCTGCCGACCATTGTGGAGACTGTCGCCCAGGCACTCAAACTGCCTTACGCCGCCATCCTGCTCCAACAGGATGACGAATTCACGTTTGTCGCCAGCTATGGAAACCAGAAGGGAGAGCCTCTGGCGTTGCCGCTCGTCTACCAGCGAGAGAGCATTGGCAAGCTGCTGCTCGCCCCGCGATCTCCAGGCGAAGACTTTACGCCCTCCGATCTGCGCTTGCTCAACGAACTGACGCACCAGATTAGTCTTGCTGCCCACGCGGTGCGCCTGACCGCCGATCTCCAGCGCTCGAACGAGCATTTAAGGGCCACACGAGCGCGCTTAGTGACGACACGCGAGGAGGAACGCCGCCGCCTGCGCCGCGACCTGCATGATGGTCTGGGACCAACGCTTGCTGCCCTTACCCTCAAAATCGGCGCCGCGCGCAAACTGCTTTCCCGCGACCCGGCAACAGTAGAGACCTTGCTGCTCGAATTGAACGGCGACATCGAAACTACCGTCGGCGACATTCGCCGCCTTGTCTACAACCTGCGCCCGCCTGCCCTCGATGACCTGGGTCTGCCTGGAGCCATCCGCGAACGCGTCGCTCACTACACGATCTCGAAAGAAGCGGACCAGGCCAACGCTCTACACATAGAGTTTGAAGCGACAGAACAGCTCCCGCCCCTGCCTGCCGCTGTCGAGGTAGCAGCCTACCGCATCGTGCAGGAAGCCCTGACTAACGTTGTACGCCACGGCCACGCGCGTACCTGTCACATCCGTCTTTCGCTCGATGACGTGCTGACAGTAGAAATCTGTGACGATGGCGTTGGTCTCCCCACAGAGCAACGCATAGGTGTCGGCATCCGTTCGATGCACGAGCGTGCAGCGGAACTCGACGGCACATGCGTTGTAGAGCCACTGCCAGCCGGTGGCACGCGCGTGCTGGCCCATCTTCCCATAGCGAAGGAGTGATACGACTATGCCAAAAGAGCCCTTACGTGTTCTGATTGCCGACGATCATCCCCTCTTTCGCAGCGGCATGCGCGCCCTGCTGGCGGCGGACCCGGATACCGGGGTAGTTGGCGAGGCGACGACCGGGGAAGAGGCGATAGAGCTGGCCGCTTCACTCCAGCCGGATGTGATCCTGATGGATGTGCAGATGCCCGGAATCAGCGGTATTGAAGCTACACGCCGCATTCTGCACACCAGCCCACACATCCGTATCCTCGTCGTCACCATGTACGAGGACGATCATTCCGTCTTCACCGCCATGCGCGCCGGAGCCCGCGGCTACCTCCTCAAGGGGGCCAGTCCTGACGAGGTGCTGCGCGCGATACAGGCAGTAGGCAGCGGCGAGGCCATCTTCAGCCCATCCATCGCCACGCGCCTGATCGACTTCTTCGCCAACCTCCAGCCCACAGCCTTGCCCCAGGCATTGCCAGAACTGACCGAGCGCGAGCACGAGATTCTCACGTTGATAGCACAGGGATTGAGTAACGCTGCCATCGCTAAGCAGCTCGCCCTCAGCGCTAAAACGGTGAGCAACTACGTCTCCAACATCTTCAGCAAGCTGCAAGTGGCCGACCGGGCACAGGCCATGCTGCGTGCCCGCCAGGCGGGCTTAGGATAGCTGGTACAAGAGTGACATCCTCCTGCAGTCGGCTCCCCCTCAAAAGATCGCCTCGTAGAGACCAACCCACGCCCTTTCCATAACCTGCCACCTGGCGAAGATTCCCTGTAAAACCATCCGCAACCTGAGCAAATCAATCGGAAATAGCGTATAATAGAGAACGAAAACTAGCGAAAATTTGCAAATATTTTACGAAAAAGAGCACCTAGGACGTTCAAATAATACAGCATACGAATGGGCGTAGTCGCGCGATTCATCGCGCCGGGGCAAACCCCATTATTTATTGTTAATCTCCATAATATGAAGTCACCCTGGAGACCAGCCAGCCATGCAGGACCACATACTCGCACCTCCATCGAGAGAACCACTTGAGCCCAGTCACAGGTCCAGGCATGCCCTGCCTGTCCCGCTGCCGCCCTGAAGTGCGCCTCCTGACTCTCACCGGCACCGGCGGCGTCGGCAAAACCCGGCTTGCCTTCCAGGTCGCGACCGAAGCACAAGACGACTTTGGCGATGGCGTCTCCTTCATCCCCCTTGCGCCCATCAGCGACCCCGAATTATTGATCTCCACGATTGCCCACACCTTCCGCCTTGACGAAACGGGAGCCTATTCCCCGCTTGAACGCCTCACCATCTATCTCTCCAGTAAGCACCTCTTGCTGCTGCTCGACAACTTTGAACAGATCATATCAGCCGCTCCAGTGCTGGCAGACCTGCTGGAAGCCTGCCCGCAACTCAAGATGCTGGTGACCAGCCGGGAGGTCTTACGCGTCCGTGGGGAGCACGAGTTTGTCGTTCAGCCTTTGGCAGTACCCGATCTGAAGCAGAGTACCGAGAGCGAAACACTCTCGCAATATGCAGCAGTGGCACTCTTCACACAGCGTGCACAGGCCGTCAAACCCGACTTCCAGGTAACCGATACCAATGCTAGCACCATCGCAGCCATCTGTGCCCGCCTGGATGGCCTGCCCCTGGCGCTTGAACTGGCGGCGGCCCGTCTTAAGCACCTTTCCCCGCAAGCATTACTGGCCCGCCTCGAACACCGCCTCCAGGTGCTGACGCGAGGACCCCGCGACGTATCCGAGCGCCAGCAAACGCTGCGCAACACTCTCGCGTGGAGCTACGATTTGCTGAGCGCAGAGGAACAGCAGCTCTTCCGATGCCTGGCCGTCTTTGTGGATGGCTGTACCTGGCAGGCCGCCGAAGCGGTGTACAGCGCAGCGGGCGCACGCGAGGGAGACATCCTGGAGGGCTTGGCCGCGCTGGTGGACAAGAGCCTGCTACGGCAAGAGGAACAGGCCGGGGGCGAAGTCCGGTTTGGGATGTTGCAGGTGCTGCGCGAGTTTGGGCTGCAGGCGCTCGACGACGCGGGGGAGAGCGAGGTGACCAGTGAGGCGCATGCCGTGTACTACCTGCGGCTTGCCGAGCAGGGCGGGCCCGCCCTGCAAGGGGCCGAGCAGGTCAGGTGGCTGCATCGGCTGAAGCAGGAGCAGGAGAATATGCGTGTGGCGCTCACCTGGTTGTTGGAGCGAGCTGACAGGCAGCCGGGGGGAGAGCAGGCCGAGTTCGCCTTGCGCCTGGGTGAAGCCTTGGTGCCGTTCTGGGAGTCGCGCAGGTACCTGCGCGAGGGGCAGCGCTTTCTGGAGCGGGCCCTGACCACCAGCGCGGTTGTCGCAGCCCCCGTGCGGGCCAGGGCGCTGCTGGCCGCCGCATGGCTGGCGTTCTTCCTCGATGACCTGGAGCGCGGCGAGGCGCTCTGCGAGCAGGGCCTGGCGCTCTGCCAGGAGGCGGGCGACACGGCGGGTGAGGCCGATGCCTTCTTCCTGCTGGGGTGCATCGCCTTTGAAAGGTGTGCCTACGCCACGGGGCGTACCCGGTTGGAGCAGGCCACGGCGCTGTTCCAGGAGCTGGGCGATAGCCGTGGGCGTGCCGACTGCCTCGCCGAATTAGCCCGTATATTCAAGGCACAAGGCGACTACGCCCGGGCCCGCCTGCTGCTGGAGGAGAGTCTGACACTCTTCCGGACCCTGGGCGATCGGGGACGCACAAGCCAGGTACTCTCCTGGCTGGCAGCCGTGTGCTTTGAGTCACAGGGTGATCTGGCACTAGCCGTTACCCTGACCGAGCAGGGCCTGGCGCTGGCCAGGGAGCAAGGTGACGTCGGGAAAATTGCCCACACACTCATGTTCCAGGGAGAGTTCATCCTGGCACAGGGCCAGACGGCCCGGGCCCGCACGGTGCTCAAGGAGGGTGCTGCGCTCTACAAAGAGATATTGGCTCGGACGAGGCAAGCCGAGTATGTGGCTGCTCTGGGGGAGACCATGCACTTGCTGGGCGACCTGGAGCAGGCACGCGCGCTCTACCTGGAGAGCCTCACGCACTATTGCGAAGGTGGTGTCACGCGGGATGCCATTCTGCGCATGTGGCAGCTGGCAGCGGTGCTGGCAGGGCAGGGAGAGCCGGAGCGGGCAATCCGCCTATGGGGGACAGTCGAGGCGTGGCGGGAGGCCACCGGTACCCCTCTGTTTCCGGTCTACCGTTCTGCTTACGAGCAAGCGGTGGATGCCGCCCGCACTCAACTGGGCGAGCAAGCCTTCACCGCTGCCTGGACCGAGGGACGCGCGATGACGCCAGAGCAGTTGCTTGTCTCACTGGCCGAGCCAGTTCCTGCCGGGTCTACACCTGCCGTCAAGCCTCCACCTCCAGCGATCTATCCGAATGACCTGACCGAACGCGAGGTCGAAGTGCTGCGCCTGGTGGCACAGGGCCTCACCAACGCCCAGATCGCCGGGCAACTTGTGATCAGCATACATACCGCTAATAACCATATGAAATCGATCTTGAGCAAGCTAGGCGTCACCTCGCGCACTGCTGCAACACGTTTCGCCTTTGAACATCACCTTGTGTGAAGACAATCCTTTTCCGTTCTTCACATCCCTTCAAGCACCGTATAGCTAATTCTAGCTATAGGCCCTCCTCATAGCCTCATTTCCTCACAGCGCATAATTGACTTATTCAAGTCATGTATTCCAGCCTCCTACACGCTAGACTGAGAAGGATAGAAGATTACCGTGGAAATGTAGGAGCGACCCTTGCGGTCGCCCTGTAAAGGGGGGCAGGCATGCACGACACCGATTATATCGAGCAAGAAGCAGAAGAAGATATCGAGTTCGAAATCACAGACCTTGGTCAATCTGAGCATGTTGGAAGTAACACGACTTCCTGGTTAGACACCAGACTGCTGGCCTGGCAGCGTCTCCCTCCAAAAAGGCGACACTGGCGGCTGGGCAGCGCATTGGGTGTGCTGCTGTTGCTGGTAACATTCTTCGGCTTGAACAAAGGAGCTTTCTCGCACCCAAGGAGTTTGTTACATTCTTCCTCTGCTGCATCTCTTGCTACTCCATCGCTCCCCCAGCAGGACGGCATCGCGTGCCTCGCAGATGCAGCGTGGTCGCCCGATAGTCAATTTATCGCCGTTCTCGGCTACACCCAGGACTGCCCGCAGGACGAGTATGTGCCGGGCATCGTCAATCTTTACAATGTCCACTCCCACCATTTGACGAAGCAATTGCACCCTGATGCGGCTATTATGCGTTTGTTTAATGGGCCGTTGACTTCTCAAGGGCGACCATTTGGGCAACAACCTCCCGTCAGTGGAAGTAAAGCGCCTGCGCTGGTGCTTTTCTACGTACATGTCACCTGGTCCCCTGATGGTAAGCGTCTCGCTTTCACCTTCGATATAGCGCTACGGCAGCCATTGCTACATGGGGTAGTCTTGATGAATAGCGATGACACAAACGCGCAGGTGTTGCTACAGCATCAATCTGCCTCTGCTCCGCTGTACGCCGAGTGGGATACCCAGCAGATTGGATCTGATCCGCTCAACGCTTCACCCACTGCCCCTTCCTTCACGCCAGCGCCTCCGGCTTTGGCCTATCATTGGAGCACAGGCGGGACCCTCGTGCCCGAGACACTGTTGACGGACAACCAGGTTCCGGTAGCGCCCCAACCGGGTCCCATTGGCAGCCCCGACGGCAATACCTCGTTCACCATCTGGCAGCCTGGCCTGGCGCACATCATTTCCCTTGGAGGTTCGTTCAGAGCGTATGCCTGGAGTACCGATTTCGCGGCATGGTCACCCGGCGGGCGCTATCTTGTGGATGGCATTGGCCTGTCGGGTCTGGTACAGCCCCCTGGACGGCTCTTTCCTGGATACAAGGCATTCATTGCCTCCAGGATAGTACGGGCGCCGCTGCTGCCTATGCACGATGCCACCTTCCTGCAGGTGATCCAGGACGCTACAGCCATTGCCTGGAGTCCCAATGGACGCCTCCTGGCTGCCTACTCTGCCCACAACATCGTGGACCTCTATGATTGTACCAACGGACGCAAGCTGGCTTCATTGCTTATACATTCGAGCTATGCTGCTCCACCTGTAGGAGCCATTGCCATGCGCTGGTCACCCGATGGATCGCGTTTGCTCCTCTCGAGCGTGCCCTGGGGCCTTGTATACCTCTGGAGCCCTGAACAGCTACAGTAGAAACCACACCGGGTGGCGCTCCTTCGCAGGGCACCCGCGAAGGGTGCCCCCATAGGCGTTAACATAAGGCTCATGGCGGACCACCATCGCAAGGGCGACCGCAAGGGGACACCAACCAGGGCGTGACAGGAAGGTACAGCATTGACATGCTGAGCGCAGCGAAGGGGAAGCATCTCCGTGCCCCTTGAGCCAGACCCTTCGCTTCCCCTTCGCTGCGCTCAGGGCTTCGGCTCACTCAGGGTGACACGTTTTGGCAACTTAAGTGAACGCTAATGGGGGTGCCCCTACTATACGACGCCGGCCTAGCGAAGCCGTCGTATGGTAGGGGCAGGGCTTGCCCCTGCCCTGGGGTGGGGTGGGGCGGGACTCTGGGGGAGGTATATCCACCCGCAAGCAGGAGGAACTGCTATGTCGACTCATGCCCGGGATACCAGGTCGATTCCGGAAGAAACAGCCCGCCTGGCGCGCGCAACCTATCCCGCTGGAACATTTGCGATGTACCTGCGCGACGAACTCTGGGACGTCCTGGATGAACCGTTCGTGCTATTATTCCGCTCTCCTGGCAACCCCGCCGAGGCTCCCTGGCGCCTGGCGGTAGTGCTCGTGCTGCAATATATCGAAAAACTGACCGATCAGCAGGCTGCTGATGCCGTGCGTACGCGCGTCGACTGGAAGTACGCCCTTGGTTTGACATTAGACGATCCCGGCTTCGACGCATCGGTCCTGTCGCAATTCCGCGTGCGCCTGCTAGAAACCAACGCGTCGATTCTGCTGCTGCAAGTTCTGTCAGAATATTGCAAGCACCGGGGCTGGCTCAACACCGAGGGTAAATGAGGCATTCCCCTGGCCGATAATGAATTTTCACGATCAAGATCGGTCAGGTGTTGTCACCCTGAGCGCAGCGAAGGGTCTATCTTGATGGGCCGGAGATGCTTCGCTGCGCTCAGCATGACATTTCCGATCTTGATTGTGAAAGTTCATAATCGGCGGTGCGGGCATAAATGCGCCGCCTACGACATTGCCGGTTTTGGTCGTTAAAGTTCATTATCGAGGGACCGCGATCAATCGCGCCCTGGGGCGGAGTCAGCATACCCCGTTTATTTTGTCAAAGTCCATCATCGCGCGGAGGTGGGGAGGTATGTCAGGCGAGGCCGTGCCCCACCCCAGCGCCATAAATGTCGGTCCCTCGATAAATCGGGGACCTACAACGCCCTTAACTTGACCCCTATTGCTTTGTCAAGGTTCAATTGACGAGTGAGGCAGGGCTAGCAGGGCGAGGGCAAGCCTCGCCCCTACATTTCTATGCATCACATCGAGGTTGACAGAGAACTATGGAGGCGTTCCCCTTCAAGCCGTTTTCGTCCGCGCCACCTCCGTAAGCCCCAGGGCTTTAACAGCGTTCTGGCGCAGCACGAACTTTTGTACCTTGCCGCTGGCCGTCATGGGGTAGGACTCCACGAACTGGAAGTAGCGCGGGATCTTCTGGCGGCTGATCTGCCCTTTACAGTACTCGCGCATCTCCTCCTCGCTGAGCTGCTCGCCCACCCTGGGCAGGACCACCGCCAGCAGCTCTTCGCCAAAGAAAGTATCAGGCACGCCGAGCACCTGCACGTCGGATACCTTGGGGTGGCGAATGAGGAACTCCTCGATCTCGCGGGGGAAGAGGTTCTCACCGCCGCGAATCACCATCTCTTTGAGCCGTCCCACAATATTGACGTAGCCCTGTGCGTTCATCGTCACCAGGTCGCCAGAATGCACCCAACCCTCGCTGTCAATCGTCTCGGCCGTCTTCTCTGGCATGTGGTAGTACCCGTCCATCGCCAGGAAGCCGCGATAACAGAACTCGCCGCGCTCTCCAACGGGGACGACCTTACTCGTCGCCGGGTCGATGATCTTGACGTCGACATGGGGCAGCGGTTTGCCAACCGTCGTCGCTTTCAGCTCGAACGGATCATCCGGCAGCGTCGAGGTAATACAGCAACTGCCTTCGGTCTGTCCAAAAACGATGGCGATATCGGCCCCGATGCGCTCTTTCACCTGCTCCATCAGCGAGACGGGAACGGGAGCCGCGCCAGCGGAGACTGCTGTGAGCGCAGAGAGGTCATAGTTGGCAAAGTCGGGGTGCTGCAACATGGCAATCAGCATGGTCGGCACAGCGCTGGTGGTATTGCAGCGCTCGCGGCTGATGACCTGCAGTGCTTTCACGGGATCAAAGGCCAGCAGAGGACAGACCGTCCCACCGGTATAGAGAGGGCAGAGGATGCCTCCAACCACGCCAGCCACGTGAAAGAAAGGGAACAGCAGGCAGCTGCGGGTATCCTTCATAGCCTGCCCCAACCTTTCTCTCAAGGGGGCAAACCATTCCATGATCAGTGCGGCGTTATTGACGAGACCGTGGTGCGTCAGCAAGGCTCCTTTGGGGAAACCTGTCGTACCGGAGGTATACATCAGGATGGCCGGGTCGGACGCTACTACCGAAGCTTGCCGCTCGCGCAGCGCCTCGTCACTGATGGCTGCCCCACCTACCGCCATTTCCCTGAAGAGCGCCGGTCTCCATCCCTCTTGCTCCAGCAGACCCGCAGGAGGCATGCCAAGCAGGCACACATAGCGCAGCATCGGCAAGCGTTCGCTGCTCACCTCTCCGTTGTGACTTCCAGGCGTCGTCAAAGAACGCATGGTCTCCAGGCAGTCATGATTGCGCACCTTCGCCATAAAGAACAGCGCCCGCACATCACCCTGCTTGAGGATATATTCGACTTCAGCCGCTTGCAGCACCGGGTTGATCGTCACCAGCACCAATCCGGCTTTGGCCGCGCCCATCATCAGCAACGGCCACTCCGGCAGGTTGGCGGCCCACACCGCAATATGATCGCCCTTCTGCAGGCCGAGTGCCAGCAGTCCTTTGGCGACGGCATTGGCACGCGCACGATACTCCTGGTAAGTCCAGCGAATGTCGAGCGCGCCGCCAAACTCGGGATAACACGAATAGACAATGGCTTCCTGGTTGGGGAGTTCCCCGGCGCGGCGATCTAAGAGGTCGCCTATAGTTATCTCAAGCAGCGGTTCACCAGAGGTCTCAGCCTGCCAGTAAGACAGGCCATCATTAGTCATGCCCATGAATAACAATCCTCCTGATAGGCAACAGCACGAAGATGCACAACAAGCAATTATCACTACAGTATAGCATGATTTGTTCCTGTAGAGGTGGTGCGTTGCTGGGAAGGTGTAGTTCATTTTTTGCGCGGAGCCTGGCGACCCTTGCGGTCGCTACTACGCTCGCTTGATCGAGCGTGCGGCCCGGGCGAGCGTAGTGGCAGGGCTTGCCCTGTCAGGTCCGCTGCTCGACGCAAATAAGGCATCACACCCGTGCTGGGAGAGGATGCCTTGATAAGCCTGCTATTCGGGAACTGTGCGGAAACTGATGGCCAGGCGGTTCCATCCGTTGATGGAAATAATGGCCAGCGTCAGGTAGATCAGTTCTTCGTCACTAAAATGCTTGCGCACTTCTGTGTATGCCTCGTCCGGCACGTGATCAATGGAAACCAGAGTCACTGCCTCCGTCCATGTTAGAGCTGCCCGCTCACGTTCGGTGTAGAATGGGGCCTCGCGCCAGGCAACAAGTTCGTAAATGCGCTGTTCTGTTTCGCCGCGCGACCGCGCAGTTTTGGTATGCAGATTGATTCAGTAGGCGCACCCGTTGATCTGTGACGCGCGAATTTTGGCTAGTTCGATGAGCAAAGGCTCCTGACTGGCTAGATTAGATGACCGTACCAGTTGGTCCAGGCCGCTCATAGCTCTGCCCACACCGTGAACGATTTTACCGTAATCGAGCCGTGGTTGCATTTCCATATTTCTCCTCCGCGGGAAAATAATCATGTTAAATATCCTCCAAAAAGCATAACACGCCCATGTGCTTACAACAAGAGTGTATGGATTACCCACATCGTGTCATCACTGGGCAGAATTGACTCGTTCAAGTCATGTATTCCTGCCCCCAGCAGGGTAGACTAGGATTGCCCGCGGGACAAATACATGCCGGGTGTAGGTGAACCTTTAGCCGCGCGGGAAAATCCGTATTCTTGGAGGACCCAATTTCTGGGAAACTGGCAGATTTGCACCCGAAAAACCCCAGGATTTTCACCCCTTCGAGCGTCTTAAAGAGTAGAAAGGGCGGGTGTCTAACAAGGAGCATCTCCTATGATCGATGATCAATCGCTAACGAAGCTTGTGATACAAGCACAAGCAGGCGATAAGGATGCCTTCGAGAAGTTATTTCGGATCTACGAGAGAAAGATTTATACCTACTTGGAGCGTCTGGTGAGCCACAATGATCAATGGCGCGATCTTGCCCAGGAGACGTTTTTCCAGGCCTGGGAAAAGCTACCGGAATTGCATAACCCACAACAGTTTAAGCCCTGGCTCTACTGTATTGCCACCAATAAAGCGAAGTCCTTTCTCCGACAGGAGAAACGCAGGTGGTCCTACCAACCGTTGCCAGATGACGAAGAGCACATCCCGGGTGTGTTTCTGAACGTACCGGGACCAGAAGAGAGAGTAGCCGAGGAAGACTGGCTCAAACAGGCTTTGAGGGCATTAGAGCCTCAATGCCGGGCGTGTCTGCTCTTGTATGTCGTCGTCGGATTCTCGCAGCGTGAAATAGCTGCCTTACTTGGCATTCGCGAAAGCACCGTCAGCGGAAACGTGTGCCGTGGACGTGAACACTTGCGCCGCTATAGGCAGTTTGAAAGGAGGGTTGAATGAAGAATCGTCTGCTGTACACCCCTTGTATCGAATGGCAGGAACAACTCACTGCGACCCACCTGGATGATCTCTCGCCTTTCGACCGGCAAGCTCTAGAGAGGCATGTGGCATCGTGCCCGGCATGTGCTGCCGTTCGCGCTGAGTACCAGGCGATCGATGCGCTTCTGCTTGGTGAAGAGGATATCGAACCATTGCCTGTTCTTCCAACCTGGCGGCTGCAACCTCGTAAGCAGCCAGCTCGCCTTATTGGTTCATACGCTCCTGATCCTCTGTCGACTCCCGTTCCCACGATGTCTGAGCTACCAGGATCCATGAGGTTATCGGCGCTCGCAGACCGCTGTTTGAGCGAGATCGACAACTATCGTCGTGGAGAAGCAAGCAACGACCAGTACTGCCTGGAGATTTTCCGCCGCGCCATGCAGGAACACGACGGCGAGGCCTGGGACCTGTTGGTAGGTCGGTTTCAAGAATTTTTACTGGCTGCGTTTCGTCGTCACCCCAGATGCGAGGGCGCATCCCACCTGGACAGCCCCGAGAACTACGTGGCGCGAGCCTTTGCACGTTTCTGGGTAGCGGTGCATGACCAGCAGGTAGAGTTTACCAGCCTGGGCGCGGCGCTGCGCTTCCTGCGCCTCTGCCTGAACAGTGAGATCCTGGATATGTTGCGGGCCCATGCTCGAAGGAATGAAGTGCCTCTACCGGACCCGGGCTTTGCCGAGGAACCGGCGGTGGAGGATCAGGATGATGGCAGCGAGCTGTGGAAGATCATACGCGATATGCTCCCCAATGAGCGTGAACGCCGCCTGGCTTTCTTGCTGTTTTACTGCAACCTCAGACCGAGGGTAATCGTGCGCCTGCGCCCACAGGAATTCCCCGATGTGAATGAAATCCATCGCTTGCGGCGCAACATCGTGGATCGCCTGGCACGTAGTGCTGACCTGATCCGCGGGAGAATCAATGGCGAGGAAGGAGGCTTAGGAACCGGCCAGGTATCCAATATATGAGATACCTGGCCGGTTCCTTCATGAGCAAGCTAATCAATACGCAATGGTCCGCGCTTCACGCTCTCGCGCATTTCTTCTAACTCGCTAGCAGGCACATACTCCACCCACCAGGTGACTCCCGCCTCGGCCAACGACTTCATCAAGGCGCGATCCTGCTCCCAATCTTCAGAGCGGCTCCGTCCTCCCAGCTTGATCTCGTATGGCTTTGCTGTCTGCTGCTCGCTTCTGTGGCTCTCGATGAACCTCTTGAGCGCTCGCACCTCATCAGGCGTCCAATCACTGGAATCTCCCGGCTCATGCTGCTTGTAGAGACAGCATCCATCATAACGCGCCGCCCGCAGCGACGGTCCCTTCAGCGGCCAGCCCCCGCCTACCAGGATCGGAATGCGCGGCTTTTGCACTGGCCCCGGTAAAAAGGTCATCTCTTGCACCTGAAAATAGTGTCCCTGGTAACTGAATGGTTCTCCGCTCCACAGCCCCAGGATGATATCCAGCGCCTCGTCCAGCATTTTCGCTCGCTCTTTGGCATCCCTCACCTCATTGACCCGGCTGAAGCCGGCCTCACCTGCATCACCTGAACCTACCCCCAGAATAAAGCGCCCGTTCGACAATTGATCCAGGGCCACCGCCTCGCGAGCCACCTTCCACGGTCGTCGTCGGGAGAGCGGCGTCACCGATGTGCCCAAGCGGATCTGCTTCGTGCCAACGGCCATCGCTGCCAGCGCTATCCATGGATCGCAGGTCGGCACCGCTCCATCGCTCTGATGCACAATATAATCCTCGACAAACACCCCATCCCAACCCGCCTCCTCCGCCAGGCACCCCAACTCGGCCAGCACCCGTGCATCCCCGCACACCCCTCCATTCGGGAGAGAAAGACCATACTGCATAGCAACCTCCTGTCGGAATACTCTGTTTCAAACTTGCTATGAGCAGTATATCCCCCCGCGCCCGTCGCTGCGTCGCTGACGCTCCTTGCGCCGTAGGCTCAACGCTTCGCGTCTCGCACGTTCCCCGTTACTGCTCATGTAGACCTGTAGACCTGTGTAGGGTATTCCACCCTATAGAAACTAAAAAGTTAAAGAAATCGCGTAGCATGAGGGGGAAAAGGTCTATCCAGTTCTACAAGTCTACACGGCATATTATCACCAGCACTCGACAGGGGCAAGAGCCGCAGGCCAGCCCGTAGAGGCACTTCACACAACAGTACCCGTAAACCAGCCCACAGAGCCGCCCGAAAGGGGGTGGAGAAAATCGATGTGCCGTGGCGGGGTAGGACCTCACTTTAGATCATAGATTGGTGGCTTTTTAGTGTTTGAAATCTTTATAAGGATACAAAACCGAAATGGTTAATATAATCCAAAACGGGGGCATAAACTGTACGCCATGTATCACGCTTCATACGTCGCTCACGTAATTCTTCAAGCGTAAGAGTTACCTGGATTTCAGTGTCATGGGTATTTTGAGCGATATGTGGGTCATCTGTTTTTTCATGTATGCGTTTATTAGCATCTCGAAGGAGCTTCTTACCTTGATA
>WNFD01007139.1_pt1 | contig 19455 bp, 16 predicted proteins | sample 5400491 | NCBI WGS metagenome assembly WNFD01 (sample SAMN13153343, study PRJNA577476) | soil metagenome | isolation source: 120 cm saprolite under Douglas fir tree site 2 hole 2 replicate 2 | place: USA:California | collected 2015-04-18
GCGCTCGAAGCGGCCAGCAATGCCGCACTGATGGCCGTTACAATGATCTTTCGCATGGTTGTCTCCTCATGTTGCTCGCCAGATCCACGGAAGCTTTTGCGCTTCGTGTCTTGCGTAAGGAGGAGATAGCGCTGCGACCCCCGTTTGATAATCGCGGCAGACGGCGAAGGACTATCAAGCGGGAGCGGATAATCGGGCCCTTGCGCGGGTGACTGCCTGACCTAGACCCGGGATCATCCAAGGACCGGTTGCCGCCCCCCGATCGAAATCAGAGGGCGAGCACTCCATCATTCGCGCGATCAGTACTTCCGGTACAGCCCGATCAGCTTGCCCTGAATCTTGACCCGGTTCGGCGGCAGGATGCGGACTTCGTAGGAGGTGTTGGCGGGTTCCAGGGCGATCGAGGCGCCGCGGCGGCGGAAACGCTTCAGCGTCGCCTCTTCGTCGTCGATCAGCGCCACCACGATGTCGCCGGTGTCGGCCGTGTCGTTGCGCTGGATCAGCGCCATGTCGCCGTCGAGGATGCCGGCATCGACCATGGAATCGCCGCGCACCTCGAGCGCGTAATGTTCGCCTGAGCCGAGCATGTCCGGCGGCACGCTGATGGTGTGGCTCCTGGTCTGCAAGGCCTCGATCGGCGTGCCGGCGGCGATGCGGCCCATCACGGGGACCGCGACGGGACGTTCGCCGTCCTCGGCGCTGCCGCTGCTGCTGCGTACCTTGCCGAGATTGCCTTCGATGACCGACGGGGTGAAGCCGCGCCGGCCGCCGCCGCCGCTAGCGGAAATCTCGGGCAGCTTGATCACCTCGATCGCGCGGGCGCGATTGGGCAGGCGGCGGATGAAGCCGCGTTCCTCGAGCGCGGTGATGAGGCGGTGAATACCCGACTTCGAACGCAAATCGAGCGCATCCTTCATCTCGTCGAAGGAGGGCGGAACGCCGGCCTCCTTCAGCCGCTCGTTGATGAAACGTAGAAGTTCATACTGTTTGCGCGTAAGCATCTCGAGCAAGTCCCCCGGTAGCTGGTGTTGTTCGATTCTGAGATCGCGGAAGCTGCGTCGCTTCCACCACTAGGTCTCGAAACAAATCATGAACGGACACTATATGTTCGATATGTGTTCCGCAACCACTTAATTTCCGGTGAACGTGATTAGTTTTGCCGAACAGCCGGCGCGAACGCCTTAGAACGGTAACCGGAGAATGTCGCAGGGCGAGCCTGCGCTGGCGGCCGGCGCAAACGGGGGACGTATCACAAGCGCCCCTGCCGCAGAGAGATTCGCAAGCAGCGAGCTGTCCTGGTGATTGACGGGCGTGGCGACCAGCGTGCCGTCGGAGCGCTTCTCGAGGCGTGCGCGCAAATAGTCCTCGCGGCGGTCGTTGGCGCCGACGTCGCGCCCCAGCACGGCGGTCTCGCGGACATGATGAACGAATTTGCGGCCCGACAGCGCGCGAATCAGCGGCACCACAAACAGCAAGGTGCAGACGTAAGAGGACACCGGGTTGCCGGGGACGCCGACCACCCGCATGGCGCCGAGCCGGCCGTGCATCATCGGCTTGCCCGGCCGCATTGCCATCTGCCAGAACGCGATTGCGACGCCCTCGGCCTTGAGCGAGTCCTGGACCAGGTCGTGGTCGCCGACCGAGGCGCCGCCGGTCGTCACCAGGATGTCTGCGCCCAGGTCGCGCGCGCGGCGGATGCCGGCCGTGGTCGCCTCGATGGTGTCGGCGGCGATGCCGAGATCGATGGTCTCGGCGCCCTCGGCGCGGGCCAGCGCGCGCAACGCGTAACCGTTGGAATAGATGATCTGGCCGGGGCCGGGCGTCGATCCCGGCATCACCAGCTCGTCGCCGGTGGCAAGCAGCGCCACTTTCGGCCTGCGGCGGACCGGCAACTCGGGATAGTTCATGCTCGCCGCCAGGGAGAGATCGCGGTCGCTGAGGCGGCCTCCCGCCGATAGCAGCACGTCGCCCTGTCGAAAATCGACGCCGGCGGGGCGGATATGCCGGCCCGTCATCGCGGCTTCGGTGAGGGTAATGCTGCCGCCATCGGCCACGGTGTCTTCCTGGATCACGACGGCGTCGGCGCCATCGGGGACAACGCCGCCGGTGAAGATCCGCACCGCTTCGCCCGGACCGATCGGCTGGCCGAATGGCCGGCCGGCCGCGACTTCGCCGATCACCTTCAGCCGGGCCTGTATTTTCGCGGCGTCGGCGGCGCGCACGGCATAGCCGTCCATCGCCGACATCGCCTGCGGCGGCTGGGTCCGCAACGCCGCGACGTCGCGCGCCAGCACGCGATGAAAGGCTTCGTCCAACGCGATCATCTCTTCCGCCAGCGGCTCTGCGCCGGCGAGGATCGCGGCAAGGGCGTCGGCAACCGGCATCAGGGCCACAGGTGAATACTCCTAGAGTCCGAGCGCTGTGAGCGCGTCCGCCACATCGCCGGACGATTTGACATGAACGGCCTTCAAACCGCGCGCCCGCGCGCTTTCGACATTTTCGGCGAGGTCGTCGAAGAACACGATGCGCCCGGCCGGCCGGCCGATCGATTTCACCACATGATCATAGGCTTCGGGGTCCGGTTTCCGAAGCCCGATCGAGGAGGAGAGAAAGATCTCGCGGAAATGGCCGAGCACGTCGGCATGAATGACCGAGAAATATTCGACATGGGCGTTATTGGTGTTGGAGAACACGTAAAGCGGCAGGCGCTTTGCCGCGCGCGCCAGCAGCGGCGCGATGCCGGCCATTTCCCCGGTGAAGATCGCGTTCCACCCTTCGAGGAACTGGGCGTCGGACAGCGGGATGCCGAGCGACGTGCGCAAGGACTCAAAATAGGCGGCATCGCTGATCTTGCCGGTCTCATGGTGCCAATAGGCCTCCGTGCGAACGAAACGCTCGACAAGGTCATCGGTCTTGCAGCCGGCATGAGCCGCCCAGCAGGCGATCGCCTTGGAAAAATCGATATCGAGCACGACGCGGCCGAGATCGAACAGCAGCGCGTCGGCATCGCCTGGAACAAGACGGGGAGGGGTCATGGTGCGCCGATGTAAACCTCTCTGTCCTTTCGTCAATACCGGTATGGCTCGATGTCCAGGAGCGGAAACGCGCTGAACACGCTCGGCATGTTGGTCGGCGTGGCCGGATGCAGCATGGATTTTTCGACCTCGGCAAACGACGTGGCGCCGAGCAGCCCGAGCGTCCGGACCACCTCGTCTTCCAGCAGCTCCAGCATGCGGACCACGCCGGCCTCGCCGGCCGCCGCCAGCGCCCAGCATTGCAGGCGGCCGATGCCGACAAGGTCGGCGCCGGAGGCGATCGCCTTCACCACGTCGGAGCCGCGGCAGAAGCCGCCATCGACCATGATCTTGGCGCGGCCTTTCACCGCGTCGACGATTTCGGGCAGCACCTGCATGGCGCCGCGGCCATGATCGAGCTGGCGTCCGCCATGATTGGAGACGTAGATCCAATCGACGCCGTGATCGAGCGCGATCTTTGCATCCTCGGCGGTGGCAATGCCCTTGATGACCAGCGGGATCTTGAACTTGTCCTTGATCAGCTTGACGGTGCGCCAGCTCAGCCCCTTCTGGAAATCCCCGCCGGTCGAGCGAAGCCTTGTCTCCCGGACATAACGCTTGGCGATATCGCGCTCGCGCCGGCTGTAATGGGCGGTATCGACCGTCAGGCAGAACGCGGCGTAGCTGTTGGCGACGGCCCGGCTGACATAGTCCTCCACGAACGCGTCGTCGCCGCGGACATAGAGCTGGAACATGCGCAGTGCGTCAGGCGCGGCCTCGGCGACCTTTTCCAGCCCTGGCGCGGAGACCGAGCTCAGCATGTGGGCTGCGCCGAACGTCCCGGCGCCGCGGGCGACGCTCGCCGCGCCCGCGGGATCGAAGATTTCGAGCGCGCCGACCGGCGCCAGCACCACCGGCAGCCGCAGCTTGTGGCCCAACCGTTCGACCGAGGCGTCGACCTGGGCGACGTCGCGCAGCACCCGCGGCCGGAACGCGATCTCGTCGAGCGCCATGCGGTTGCGGCGCATGGTGGTCTCGGTCTCGGCGGCGCCGACGATATAGTCCCAGGCGTTCTGGTTGAGGTTGACGCGCGCCTTGCGGACGAATTCGTGGAGATTTTGGTACGGCTCGCTGCTTGCGCCGAGCTCGACGTTTCGCGCCGGCCGGATCGGGGTCGCCTCGTTCATATTTGTCCTCCCGGAGAAGTGCTGAAGGCTGTTGTTAGCCTTTCGCGTATCGCGTCCCGGGCCTTTAGGCCATCCCAAAATTGCATGGCTTGCGGGCGCGCCTGCCGTGGCCGGCATCGGATTTCCGGCTTTGCCGCGCCGCCGCCGCCCGATATCGTCTCGTCGCAAACAAATCGCAAACAAAGATGCCGCGCGAGGGAATAGGTCATGTCTGGGTTCAAGCTGTTTACGCCGCTATCGATCCGGGATGTGGCGTTGCGCAACCGGATCGTGGTGCCGCCGATGCACCAATACTCGGCGGTGAAGGGGTTTCCGACCGACTGGCACCTGATGAACGCTGGCAAGTTCGCAGCCGGCGGCGCCGGCCTCGTGATCGTCGAGTCGACCAAGGTCGAGCGGCGCGGCTGCGGCACCGTCGGCGATCTCGGCATTTGGGACGATAGCTTCGTCGAGCCGCTCGCGCGGCTCTCCAAATTCATCAAGCAGCAGAACGCGGTCGCCGGCATCCAGCTCGGCCATTCCGGCCGCAAGGCGCGCGCCAACCGCCCCTGGGAAGGCGACGGCCCCCTCAAGCGCACGCCGGAGATCGAGGACTGGGACGCCTGGGCGCCGGTGGCGCCGAGCACGATCGCTCACAGCGAGAAATGGCCGGTGCCGCGGGCGCTGGAACGGCACGAGGTCAAGGACCTGGTGCAGGCCTGGGGCAACGCCGCGCGGCGGGCGCATGAGGCCGGCTTCGAGGTGCTGGAGCTGCACGGCGCTCACGGCTATCTGGTTCACGAGTTTCTCTCCGAGCGCTCGAATCAACGCACCGACGAATATGGCGGCTCGGAAGAAAACCGGATGCGATTCATTATCGAAGTCACCGAAGCGGTCCGCGCGCATTGGCCGGATCATAAGCCGCTGTTCGTGCGGCTCTCGGTCGAGGACAATGCCGGCTGGGGCCCCGACCAGAGCGCGCGGCTCGCGGCAATCCTCAAGAGCAAGGGCGTCGACGTGATCGACTGCTCGTCCGGCGGCATTACCGACGTCGCGCCGATTCTCGGCAAGGAAATCAAATACAACTACCAGGTGCCGCTGTCGGATCATGTCCGCCGCCACGCCGATATCATGACCATGGCGGTCGGACTGATCATCCATGGTGACCAGGCCGAGCACATCCTGCGCGACGGCCACGCCGATTTGATCGCGGTTGGCCGCGAAATCCTTAATAATCCGAACTGGCCGATGGACGCTGCCCTGAAATTGGGCGCAGATGGCCCGTTCCGTAACGTCCCGCCGCAATTCGGTTATTGGCTCGGTACCAGGGCCAAGCGCGGTTTCGGCACCAAACCGTCAACTTGGCAGGTCGGCCTGGAAAGTCGGCCTTGAAGAAACCAGAAAGGTATTGTGACCCTAGCCTTTCGACATTAATTGGTCGGGGTGGGCGAAGCGCAAGAAGGCGAGCGACGCAATGCGGAAGAATTTTCTATTTCTTTTGGGCTCGCTCACCGGCGCGTGCCTGACCCTCCTCGTGACCGGGCCGGAGGGCGAACATCTGATCGCCAAGGCCAGGGCGGCGGCTGGCGCCGTCGACACCTATTCACAGCTCAATTTGTTCGGCGAAGTATTCGAGCGGGTGCGCGCCGATTATGTCGAGAAGCCCGACGATACCAATCTGATCGAAGGCGCGATCAACGGCATGGTCACCTCGCTTGACCCGCATTCTCGCTACATGAACGACAAGGCCTGGCGCGAGATGCAAGAGACCACCTCCGGCGAGTTCGGCGGGCTCGGTATCGAAGTCACGATGGAGGACGGCCTCGTCAAGGTCGTCGCGCCCATCGACGATACCCCGGCGGCGAAGGCCGGCATCATGTCCGGCGACCTGATCACCCAGATCGATGACGACGCGGTGCAGGGACTGTCGCTCGAGCAGGCCGTGAACAAGATGAAGGGCGCGGTCAACACCAAGACCAAGCTCAAGATCCTGCGCAAGGGCAAGGACGCGCCGCTCGACGTCACGCTCAATCGCGAGATCATCCGGGTGCGTCCGGTGCGCTTCCACACCGAAGGCGGCGACATCGGCTATATCCGCATCACCTCGTTCAACGAGCAGAGCACCGACGGCCTGCGCAAGGCGATCGGCGAGATCACCAAGGAGATTCCGTCGGAGAAGCTTCTCGGTTACGTCGTCGACCTCCGCAACAATCCGGGCGGCCTGCTCGATCAGGCGGTCTCGGTCTCGAGCACGTTCATGCCGCGCGGCGAGGTCGTCTCGACCCGGGGCCGGAACCCCGAAGAGACGCAGCGCTTCACCGCGCGCGGCGGCGACGCGATCAAGGGCAAGCCGCTGGTCGTTCTGATCAACGGCGGTTCGGCGTCGGCGTCCGAGATCGTGGCCGGCGCGTTGCACGATCACAAGCGCGCGACCCTGATCGGGACGCGGTCGTTCGGCAAAGGCTCGGTGCAGACCATCATTCCGCTCGGAGCCGGCAATGGCGCGCTGGCGCTGACCACGGCGCGTTACTTCACGCCGTCAGGCCGATCGATCCAGGCCAAGGGCATCGCGCCCGACATCGAAATCCTGCAGAACGTGCCGGATGAATTGAAGGGCCGCGCCGATATCCGCGGCGAAGCGTCGATGCGCGGTCATCTGTCCGCGGAAGGCGCCGAACAGACCGGATCGCAATCCTACGTGCCGCCGGATGAAAAGGACGACAAGGCGCTGGCTGCGGCCTACAACCTGCTGCGGGGCGTGACCGTGAACGCGGACGTACGTCCGGCGCCGCCCGCACCGAAGGCGGCGGTTCCGAACTGAGCCGGTTTCGAACTGAGCCGTGTCGTTGCGGGGAAGATGCCAGGTGAGGGCACGTTCGGCGCTTCTTTGCATGGGGTTGTTTTCGCGAATCTATGCGGCGGCGACGTCCGACGCATCGTTGCGATGGGACGCGAACAGGTCCTTGATCTGGCGGGCCGGCTTGGCCGCGCTGAACAGATAACCCTGCATTTCCGAACAGCCGAGCGCACGTAGCAATTGCTGCTGCAGCTCGGTTTCGACGCCTTCCGCCGTCGTCGTCATGCGGCGGGCGGCGGCGATATTGACCACGGCCTGGACGATGCTGGACGAGCCGCCGGATTCGGCGATGTCGTTGACGAAGCAGCGATCGATCTTGATCTTGTCGAACGGGAAGCGCTGCAGATAGCTCAGCGAGGAATAGCCCGTGCCGAAATCGTCGAGCGCGATGCGCACGCCGATATCGCGCAATTGGTGCAGGATGGCGAGCGCGGCATCGTCGTCGCGGATCAACACCGCCTCGGTGATCTCCAGCTCCAGCCGGCTCGCGGGCAGACCGGACGCCGCAAGGGCTGCGGCGATCTTCAACGACAGCGTGCCGCTTTTGAATTGAACCGGCGAGACGTTGACCGCGAGGCTGATGTCCGCGGGCCAGGTCGCGGCTTCCGTGCAGGCCGTGGTCAGCACCCACTCGCCGAGCGCGTTGATCAGCCCGGTGTCTTCCGCGATCGGAATGAATTCGGCCGGCGAAACAAAGCCGCGTTCGGGATGGCGCCAGCGAACCAGCGCCTCGCAGCCGGTGATCTTGCCGTCCTGAAGGCTGACGCAGGGCTGGTAATGGACCTCGAGCCCGCCGGTCGTGATCGCCTGGCGCAGGTCGACCTCCATCTGGCGGCGCGCCCGGACCTTGGCGTCCATGTCCGGCTCGAAGAAGCGGTAGGTCCGGCGGCCGGCCGACTTCGCGGCATACATCGCGAGATCGGCGTTCTTCAGGATCTGATCGAGGTCGATGCCGTGCTCCGGCACAAGCGCGATGCCGATGCTGGCATCGGTGGTGAGCTGGTGGCCGAGACATTCGTAAGGCAAGCGGATCGCATCGAAGACCCTGGCAACGAGATCGGTGACGTCGTCGCTGCTCTTGATTGCCGTTTGAACGATGGCGAATTCGTCGCCGCCCAGGCGGGCGACGAAGCCGGCTGTGCCGACGCAGCCGCTCAGGCTGACCGCGACCGATTTCAAGAGCTCGTCGCCGATCAGATGGCCGAGCGAATCGTTGACGCTCTTGAATTCGTCGATGTCGATGTAGTGCACCGCAAGCATTTGACCCGGCGCGATTTGCGCGAGTTCCTGCTTCAGCCGTTCATGGAACAGGGCACGGTTCGGCAGGTCGGTCAGCGCGTCATAGTGGGCGAGGTGGGTGATGCGCTGTTCGGCGCGCCTGCGCTCGGTGATGTCCTCGTGGGTGGCGACCCAGCCGCCGTCCACGAGCGGCTCATTGACGATCTGAATCCAGCGTCCATCCGGCGTCTCGATGATGTGGATTTGCTGCCGGTCGGAGCGATGACGTCGCGGAAACTGCAGCCGGGCTTGATGACATGCGGCGATAGTCCATACATCTCGATGTAGCGCTGATTGCAAACCACCAGACGTTCTGAGACATCGAATAGCAGCAGCCCCTGCGTCATGTTGTTGATCGCGCGGTCGAGGCGCAATTTCTCCAGCCTGAGCCGTTGTTGGGATAGACGATGCTCCAACGACAATCGGCGCACCACAAGAAAGAGCAGAATAGCGATCACGAACACGGAGACCGCGCCCACGGCGATCAGAAACCGCATCTGCTCGCGCCAGTCCGTGAGCACCGCCGCCACCGACGTACTGCCCAAAATCACAAGCGGCAGGCCGTTCAAGGCGGATGCGGCGCCGAGCCTTTCCTCGCCGTCGGAAGGCCTTGTGAAGAGCCCGCTGATCGTGCCGCCCTGGGACTGGACGCGCTGCATCAGCGAGCCATTGAAGGTCTCGCCGGTCAGCGCGTCATTGTGTGGAAAACGCGCCAGCAGCGTCCCGTTGCGATGGACCATGGAGACGGTCGCGTCTTTTCCGAGCGCCATCGAGGCAAAGAATTTCTCGAAATTGGCGGGCTCGAAGCCGCGGCCGATGGCGCCCAGGAACTCGCCGTTCGGCCCCGTGATCTTGCGGGCAATCACGGTGGTCCAGACACCGGTGATGCGGCTATGCACCGGCTCGACCAGCGTGTCAGGCGATTTCGGGTCGGTCTTGAACGTCTTGAAATAGGTCCGATCCGCGACGCTGACGAGCGGAACCGGCCAGGCGTTCGACGAATTGATCAGCATGCCGTCCGAATCGAACAGGTTCACGGCGCCGACGTAGGACAACGCGCCGATCTTGGCCTTGAGCATCGCATTGATATCGGCGCTGGACATCCGGCGCTTGAAGCTTTCGGTGCTGTTGATGCCCGCGGATTGGATGAAGGTGACGAGGTCCTGCTGGATCGCGCCGAAATCGCTGAATTGCTGATCGAAATGGCGGGCCAGCAACATCACGGTATTTTCGAGCTCGCGCTTGCTGCTGTTCAGCGCGCGGTCCCGAAAATTGCCGGCCATGATCGTCGTTCCGATCGTGATGGCCGCGATCAGGAACAGCCCGCCGATCACCAGCCAACGGATCGGCCCGCCCCGAACGGAAGCTCTCACATCGATGGGGGCGCCAGCATCTGTCATCGTCGGGTCTGATGGCTATCGCGGTTTGATGGACCGGAATGGTTGGGTTGTGTTCCAGCCCATTTACATACGCTGCCGAGATGGAAGCGTCGTTAGCAAGCAAGGTTAAGGGGAGGTTAACCACGAGGGCGGGACAATGAGATGAGCGGCGCGACGAGCCGCCGGTACGATCAAGATGTGCGACCTCAACCGGGAAGCGCTGCTGTCGCTGCGCGATGTTCGGGATCGCATGACAAAATGCCTGCCTCCAATTGCTGAGGGTGTGCTGGCCCTACGAACTTTCCCAATCGATCAATTGCCGGCGTACATTCGTGTCCCTGCACTGAGGACGATCAATGAAATAACTGACATGGCGATGTCGATGGAGAGTGAAGTCGATGAAATTCTGCTCTCCTATGCAAAATCCGACTTCATCGATCCAGATGAGAATTCGGAGGAAAGAGCCGCAGCCCGAGAAGAATACACTAGAGCGGTTCACGGATTTATTGAATCGGAAGGGATTCCGGATTTGAGACGAATATGATTCAAGGTGCTGGCTGGGCTGGAGGCCAGCATCCAATGGTCCGACCAATTTCCAATGATCTGCGTAAGCGTGCGGTTGCGGCAGTTGCAAAGGGCGAGAGCTGCCGCTCGGTGGCATCGCGGTTTGGGGTTGCGGTATCGTCAGTTGTGAAGTGGTCGCAGCGCCATCGCGCCACCGGCTCGGTAGCGCCCGGTAAGATGGGCGGCCACCGCAAGCCGGTGCTTGAGCCGCATCGCGCCTTCATCAGAGAGCGGATTAGTCAGACGCCGCATTTGACGCTTCACGCCCTGAAGGACGAACTCGCCGCGCGCGGGATCAAGGTCTCCCACAATGCGGTTTGGCTGTTTCTGCGCCGCGAAGGGCTGCGGTTCAAAAAAAACGATGCTCGCGCTCGAGCGAGCTCGCCGTGCGGGTGAACTCGCGGGCGTTCTTCAGCTCGGCGTCCTCGTCGCCCGCCCCACCGAGCCGGCCGCGATTGAGCTTCTTCTCGAACTGGTCCATGCGATCCTGGGCGTCCTTCAACGCCTTCTCCTCGATCGCCTTGACTTGCCTCGCCAGCGCGTCGTGCTTCTCCAGCACGCCGGCGGACAGCGCCTCCATGTCCTTCTTGAACTCGGCGCTGCCGAGCACGCTCTTCGGCGCGTCCTCGGCGATCCTGCGCACGGCGGCCAGATCCTTTTCCATGCTGGACTTGAGCGACGCGATGTTGTCGCCGATCGTCTTGATCTCGCGCTGGGCGTCCGCCAGCACGTCTTCGATTTCGGGCATATTTGCCTCTCGAGATGGGATTTGCGGATCGTCCGCATGCGCGGACAGGTTCGGTCCTCGTCATCCTCGTCCCGAGGCTCTGACGGTCTTGCACGCCGGCCTCGTCCCGAGGCTCCGGCGAATGGGGGATCAGATCGCGCGGCGCAGGTCGCGCAGCGATGCGGCGAGAGCCTCGATGCCGGACGGCGCGGCCTCGGCGGCCTTGAAGCCCGAGCGCGCGATGCTCTTCGCGGCGGCGTGCGAGAAGCCGCCGGCCTCGCGCAGGAAATCCTCGAAATCCCTGATGGTGCGAATGTCCATAGCCTTGACCGCGCCGGTGCGCGCGAGCTCATTCATCGGGAAGGTAACGAGCGAGACCTCCGGCAGATCCTTGATCGACTTGATGGTACGGCGGGGTTCGTTCGGCTTGGTGCCGCGGACGTAATCGCCTACGCGGTAGCCGATCGACAGGCCGTCGAGCGTCTTCTCCTTCATCGCGCCATAGATGCGCCTGCCGGATTCAGTATCGAGGTTGATCAGCCGGCCCTTGCATTGCAGGCCGTGCGTATCCTCGCTCATCGTGGCCCAGCGACCCACTGGCAGGTCCGCCATCGGATCGGCGCCGCCGAACAAGCCGCCGCCCATGCTGCCGTGATTGAGCAGCATCTTGGGCATCGTAGCCTTGGCCTGGTGACGCGCCAGCACGCCGGCGAAGGCGCCCGGCTGGATCAGGTCGCCGCCGTCGTCTTCATTGTTGAACACCGAACCATAGCCCTCGAAGGTGCCGGCGGGCTGGCCGTTGTCCTCTGTGAACTTGTATTCGAAGCTGACGGCCTTGCGTTCACCGGTTGCGCGGGATTTTTCGGCGGTGAGGCTGGCCATCAGACGGGTTCCTGGATGGTGCCGGAGCTGCGTTCTTTGCCGTCCGACGCGACAATGACCCGACAAGAAATCGGCCACGCATAAAGGCGGCGTGCCAATCGCTGCGAGTCCGGAGAGAGCTTCGCTTACGGCTGGCATTTTGTCGCGAGAAGCCAAGTTTCCTTACGGATTCTGGGTCACGCTGCCACTTTGAGATGTTGCCAGATTTTTCGAAATGCGACAGCAGCAAGCAAGACGCTTTCCGCCCGAGCTGCCCCATGCCGATGCGTTCCACTCCGGCCTCGAAGTATGCCTTTCGTTTGTAAAGAGAATCACCATGCCATCAGATGACGAGATACTGTTTCACCGAAGTTTTTTGGGACTTGAAATGGCCCGAGCGATATGGAACGAAGACTATATCAATCAAAACGAGCGAGGCGGCCGCGATCGACAAAAACGTTGCGAGTCCGATCCGGTTTACGCATACCACGTTAGGCAGGGGCCGCATTATCCTGCAAAACCCCCGGGTGACACACCTGATAAAAGATACAGCGCTTTGCTGTGCCGCAGCGACGGCAGTCTCGCACCCTTGGTTATCATCACCAAGAGGGGATTGACGGGCCAGAACTTCCCCGTCGCGGCGACGCAGTGGGAACTCACCAATAGTGTGCTGTGCGGTCCTTTCAAATTTAACCCCATTGTGAACGCAATGATGGAGGTGACAGCCCATTGCGCGAACGTCTGGGATTCACAACTCATCTGTCCCGCAGGGTTCAGCTCCATGCCCCCCGAGGAGTGCCTCGCGAACATGGTTCCACTCTACCTCTGGATTAAGGAGTTTAGCACACCGAGTAGCGAATATGGCAAAGTGTGGAACAACCGTGAAGCCCCGAAGGGGTGGGAGTCGTTTGGGGGCAGGGGCAGGTATAATGGAGGAATTGATGTGCTGGTTCTGCCGAACGGTGAAGTTATCGCCGCAAAGGGTAAACCCTACCAAAGCAACAATGGTACTACTTATGCGGTAATGTCTCCACTCGACTTTTGGTCCCCGGGCTCCGGCCTGCTTGCGGCCGGGATCAGGACACTTACCGGCAGAATAAGCGTGGCAGCAGTGAGGGCATTCAAGGCGCTACTAACAGACGCCTCGGAAGAACTGGCCATGTCGGTTTCGCGGACTCTGCCGGGAGTGGCAGTCTCGACACGGGGCCTGCTCACCCTGGAACATCTCGGTCGAAGAACTATTATTGCGGGCGAAGACCTGGCGAAAATTCGTGTTAGGGTGCTCCTAGCGCAACCGGAACCGGGATTCTACGACATTTGGATACACGGCGATTCTACTAGTTTTAAAATCCTGGTCAAAACGGTTGACGGAAAGGGGGTTTTGAGGAATGTGAGCGTCCGTGAGATTGCTGATGCCGTCAAACCCAGGCTTTTACCCGGCGACAAGATCCGCCTCATAGCCTGTGACGCAGGCAACACAGGAGGGCCCGCCCAGGAGCTTGCTGATGAACTGAACCACACGGTTTGGGCATCAAGTACCAAAGTGGATGCACTTCCCGAAACCGTCGGTGCACGACAAGTATTTGTCCCAGATGGCGGAAAATTCAGTGAGTTCGTCCCGTCGCGTGGCGCGGCCAAGTTGTCCGGCCCTGGCGGGAAGGTAACCACAAATGAAGTGCAAGGCGAGATCAATCGCTAATCAAATCGATTGGAGAGTTCCTCGGCTCGCTCTTTCAACATCCCGAATTGGATAAATTGCGACGCGGGCAATCGATCGCACACCGGTTCCATCGCACATTGCTTATTTGGGCGGGCCGTCGCCCTGGGCAGAGCGACGGTCTCTTTCGCGCGGTAAGCATGGCCGGTTCGATGTGAGATTCTTCCACCCATCCAGGCTGTAACGGATTCGGATCAATTACGATCGCAGGCGATCTCCGCGCAAACGCGTTCCGCGTCTGTCGCGAGCAAAGCCGCCGCACGCTTTTCCGGCTCGTGCGCTAGAGCGGTTCACGGATTATTGAATCGGAGGGATTCCGGATTTGAGACGAATATGATTCAAGGTGCTGGCTGGGCTGGAGGCCAGCATCCGATGGTCCGACCAATTTCCAATGATCTGCGTAAGCGTGTGGTTGCGGCAGTTGCGAAGGGCGAGAGCTGCCGCTCGGTGGCATCGCGGTTTGGGGTTGCGGTATCATCAGTTGTGAAGTGGTCGCAGCGTCATCGCGCGACCGGTTCGGTAGCGCCCGGCAAGATGGACGGCCACCGCAAGCCGGTGCTTGAGCCGCATCGCGCCTTCATCAGGGAGCGGATTAGCCAGACGCCGCATTTGACGCTTCACGCCCTGAAGGACGAACTCGCCGCGCGCGGGATCAAGGTCTCCCACAATGCGGTTTGGCTGTTTCTGCGCCGTGAAGGGCTGCGGTTCAAAAAAAACGATGCTCGCGCTCGAGCGAGCTCGCTCCGACATCGCACGTAGACGCCAGCGCTGGCGTTCATGGCAAGCCAAACTCGACCCTCAACACCTAGTCTTTATCGACGAGACCTGGATCAAGACCAATATGGCTCCATTGCGGGGATGGGGGCCTAAAGGCGAACGGGTGCGAGGTTTCGCGCCGCATGGCCACTGGCGGACGCTGACTTTCCTCGGCGCCTTGCGCTGCGACCGCCTCACCGCTCCTTGTCTGTTCGACGGCCCAATTAACGGCGAATGCTTCCGCGCCTATGTCCAGCAGCTTCTCGTCCCGCAGCTCAACCCGGGCGATATCGTCATCATGGACAATCTCGGCAGCCACAAGTCTGCTGCCCTGCGCAGCCTGATCAAGGCGGCCGGCGCAAGGCTCTGGTACCTGCCGCCATACTCCCCCGATCTCAATCCGATCGAACAGACCTTCGCCAAAATCAAGCACTGGATGCGCTCAGCCCAGAAACGCACCATCGATGACATATGCAGCCACATCGGCAGCCTTGTCACAACCATCCTGCCCAACGAATGCAGCAACTATTTCGAAAACGCAGGATACGCTTCTATCAAAACGTGAAACGCTCTAAAGGCCTAAAAGCCTTGTATCCCAGCAGCAAATTTCGAGCGCCGTGGCGACGCCGATCGACTTGAGCGAGCGGTAATGACCGAGATCCAATTGTTTAGGATGGCGGTCAGCGGGAGGCTGCCGAGCGGTGCCTGCACGGAACCGATAGGCTGGGTGATTCGGCTGCTCGCGGCGCGGTCACGCGGCCAACCTACTCGCCTGAGTTCAGTTATGATCGGAGTATGAATTTCAGTGGTTACATCGTCTATATCGACAAAAGCGGCGAGAGCCACGCGCCGTCGATGATGGCATCGTGCCGCTGATTTGCCCGACGTGTCAAAAGGTTTCGGAAAAGACGCAGGCCGCGGGCTGGCAGCCATCGGCTACTTTGCATGGGGTTGTTTTCGATATTTTGCTCGGACAGTCGCGAAAGCCTCGGGTCGAACCCGATCTCATCCTGCTTTCGTACGTTTGCGCAAACGCGGCTGCGCCAGGATGGCGCAAATGATCATCTGGTGTCGATGAAATGGTGGGCGCACAAGGGATCGAACCTTGGACCTCTCCCGTGTGAAGGGCTGCATCCGTCAAGCCGTCACGGCGATCACTCCGCCGTGAGGGGAGGGAGGTTCACGCCCGGTAGTGCCCGGACTTGCCGCCCTCTTTCTCGATGAGATGAATGGCTTCGATGCGCACGCCACGCTCGGCAGCCTTGACCATGTCGTAGATGGTGAGGCAGGCGACCGATACGGCCGTCAGCGCCTCCATTTCGACGCCGGTCGGCCCCGTCACTTTCACCGTCGCGCGAACCACGCAGCCGGGCAATTTCTGATCAGGCGCGATGTCGACGGTCACCTTCGACAGCGAAAGCGGATGGCAAAGGGGGATCAGCTCCGAGGTGCGCTTCGCCGCCATGATGCCGGCGATGCGGGCCGTCCCCAGCACGTCGCCTTTCTTCGCATTGCCCGACTGGATCAGGTCGAGCGTCGCCTTGCTCATGACGACTCGGCCCTCGGCCACCGCCATGCGCTCGGTCGCCGGCTTGGCCGACACATCGACCATGCGCGCTTCGCCGCCGGAATCGATATGGGTGAGGGCAGCGCGGGTCTTCCTGGGCCTGTTTTTGGAAGCTCCGTCTTTGGAAGCTCCGTCTTTGGAAGCTCCGTCTTTGGAAGACCTGTCTTTGGAGGACCTATCGTTCGAAGATTTACGCGCCATCAGCGCGTGCCCGTGCCAGTAGCGCCCGGGTCGCCGCCGCGACATCGGCCTGGCGCATCAGGCTTTCGCCGACCAGGAAGGTCGCGATGCCGACCCGCGCAAGCCGTGCGAGATCGGCGGGGGTGAAGATGCCGCTTTCGCCGACCATCAGGCGGTCTTTCGGAATCAGCGGCGCCAACGCCTCGCTGGTCGCGAGCGTGGTCTCGAAGGTGCGCAGGTTGCGGTTGTTGACGCCGATCATCGGCGAACGCAGCTTGAGCGCGCGGTCGAGCTCGGCGCGGTCGTGGATCTCGATCAGCACATCCATCCCGTTGGCGAGCGCGGTGTCCTCGATATCTCTCGCGGCGCCGTCATCGAGCGCCGCCATGATGATCAGAATGCAATCCGCGCCATGGGCGCGGGCTTCCACCACCTGATAGGCGTCGAACATGAAATCCTTGCGCAGCACCGGCAGATGGGTCGCCGCGCGGGCCGCCACCATGAAATCGAGATGGCCCTGGAATGACGGCGTATCGGTGAGCACCGACAGACAGGCCGCGCCGCCTGCCTCATAGGCTTTTGCCAGCGCGGGCGGATCGAAATCGGCGCGGATCAGCCCCTTGGACGGCGAGGCCTTCTTGACCTCGGCGATCAGCGCATAGTCGCCGCGGCTGAGCTTTTCGCGGATCGCGTGCACAAAACCGCGCGGCGGGGGCGCTGCTCTCGCCAGCGATTCCAGCATCGCCAGCGGATGCGTGCGCTTGGCGGCGGCGATCTCCTCGCGCTTGTAAGTCTCGATCTTGGTCAGGATATCCGACACCGCGCTTTCTCCGCTTCAGCTGTTGGAGACCGCGATCAGTTGTTTGAGCCGCGCCGCCGCAGCCCCGCTATCGAGCGACCGAGCGCCGATCGCCACGCCTTCCTTCAGCGTCTTGGCACGGCCGGCCACGATCAGCGCCGCCGCGGCATTCAACAACGCGACATCGCGAAACGGGCTTGGCTTGCCGTCCAGAACACTTTGCAATGAGACGGCATTGGCATCGGCATCGCCGCCCTTCAACGCCTCGCCGCCGGCGAGCGGAAGACCTGCCTCCTGCGGCGTGACCTCGAAGGTGCGGATCTCGCCCCTTTCCAGCGCGGCGACGAAGGTCGGCCCGGTAAGGGTGATCTCGTCCAGTCCGTCCGAACCGTGCACCACCCAGACCTGTTCGGCGCCGAGGTTCTTCAGCACCTGCGCCAAGGGCAGCACCCATTGTCTCGAGAACACGCCGACCATCTGCCGCTTGACGCCGGCCGGATTGGACAAGGGCCCGAGCAGATTGAAGATCGTGCGGGTCGCCAATTCCACGCGGGTGGGCCCGACATTTTTCATGGCGGGATGGTGCGACGGCGCGAACATGAAGCCGATGCCGGCCTCGGCCACGCAGTGGCCGACCTGCTCGGGCCTGAGATCGATCTTGACCCCGAGCGACGACAAGACGTCCGCCGCGCCCGAGCGCGACGACAGCGCGCGGTTGCCATGCTTGGCGACGGGGATGCCGGCGCCCGCGACGATGAACGACGCGCAGGTCGAGACGTTGACCGAGCCCGAGCCGTCGCCGCCGGTGCCGACGATGTCGACGGCATCGTCGGGCGCCGTCACCCGCAGCATCTTGGCGCGCATCGCCGACACCGCGCCGGTGATCTCGTCGACAGTTTCGCCGCGGACCCGAAGCGCCATCAGCAATCCGCCCATCTGCGAGGGCGTGGCTTCGCCCGACATCATGCTGTCGAAGGCGGACGCGGCCTCCTCGCGCGACAAGGTGGCGCCGGTGGCGACTTTACCAATGATCGACTTGAGATCGTCCATCGCGTGCTTTCAACACTCGCTCAATTATTGCTCGCGCCGGTGACTTGCGCGAAGGCGACCTCGTTGATCGATGTCCCGATATCCTTTTCCAGCTTGGCGACATATTGCGTGAGCTGTTCGTCGGTCAGGCCGCGCTGCAACGTCTCCTTGAGGTTCTTTATTTCGGGGGATGCAAGGTCGACTGCGGGCGCGCTGATATCGGTGACGCGGAAGACGAACCACTCGGTGCCGCCGGTGCCGGGTGTTTGTCCGGCGGCATCCTTGGCGGTGCGGAAAGCGGCCGTGATCAGGCCCTCGGGCACGCCGGGCAACGACGCTTCACGCTTGAATCCGCCAGCGGTTTCGACCTTCGCCCCGATGCCCGCGGCCTGGTCGGCAAGCTTGCCGTCCTGGCCGAGCTTCTGCACCAAGTCGGTGGCCTTGGCGCGCAAGCGGTTGGCGATCTCGTCGTCGCGCCAGCGCGCCTCGACCTGGGCCTTGACCTCGTCGAGCGTGCGGTCCCGCGGCGGGGTGACGCCGAGCACGTCGTACCAGACATAGCCGCCTTTATACTGGATCGGATCGTTATCGACGCCGACATCGCTGCTGAAGGCTTGCGAGACCACGTTAAGGCCGGGCGGAACGCTCTTGGCGGGCTGGCCGTCCGGCGTCATGCCGGAGCGGTCGACGGCCTCGATCGTGACGGGGGTCAGCCCCAATTTCTGCGCGGACTCGATCACGCTGGCGCCGCCGCCGCGCTCGTCTTCCATCTTGTCGCGCAGCGTTGCGACCTGGGCGCGCGCGCGTTCGATCGCAATGTCCTTCTTCAGGTCTTGCGCGACGCTTTCATAGGACGGGTCGATCCCAGGCTGGATCGTGCCGACTTTCACCAGCGCCACGCCGAACTTGCCCTGCACCGGCTGGCTCACCTCGCCGGACGGCAGCGAAAAGGCCGCATCGGCAATCGCAGGATCGAGAATGCCCGACTTGGTGACCAGGCCGAGGTCGACATCGGCGGAGTTGAGGTTGCGTTCCTTGGCAAGATCCTCGAACGACAGGCCCGACCCGATGCGGCCGCGCGCCGCCTGGGCTTCCTCGACGCTTGGGAAGACCATCTGCGACACTTGGCGCTTTTCCGGCGTTCCGTACCGGTCGCGCCGCTGCTCGAACAGTTTCTTCGCATCCTCGTCGGAGACGTCGGACCATTTGCCGATGTCCTCGGGTGTGATCAGCACGAAGGAGATCTTGCGGTATTCGGGCGCGCGGAACTGGGCCTTGTGCTCGTCAAAATAGCCGGCCAGCGTTTCGGGCGAGGGCGGGTCGATCGTTCCGGCCTGCGCGGTGCCGAGTCTGACATATTCGATCGAGCGCTGCTCGTTCTGGAAGCGGCTGAGCGCTTCCATCAGGGTCTTCGAGGGTTGCAGGCCGGCCGACACGGTGTCGGCGATCTGGCGCCGCAGCGTCAGCTTGCGCCGGTCCGCGAGATAGCGCGGCTCGTTGTAGCCCATCTGCCGGATGATGGCCTGGAAGCGCTGCGGATCGAAGCCGCCGCCAACTCCCC
>WNFD01002243.1_pt1 | contig 19449 bp, 18 predicted proteins | sample 5400491 | NCBI WGS metagenome assembly WNFD01 (sample SAMN13153343, study PRJNA577476) | soil metagenome | isolation source: 120 cm saprolite under Douglas fir tree site 2 hole 2 replicate 2 | place: USA:California | collected 2015-04-18
CTGCATCTTCGCTGACATCCCGAGCTCTGTCGTTCTTACAGAGCGGGCCCGCCGCGAGTCTCGCGATTGTGCGGGACGTGCTCGGTATTGCCCAGGCGAACCGGCACACGGCGGATCGCATCGCGGCCACGCTGTTGGCGCCCGATCCCCGCTTCGGTCGCACGATGGACGGCCGCTGGACGCTGGCCACCCTGCCCAGCACGGCCAGTCCGGCGCTCGAAGCCTGCCGCTGGGCGGTCGTGGACGTGGAAACGACGGGCGTGCGCGCCTTCCACGGGGACCGCATCATGGAAGTCGCCGTCGTCATGCTCGACGGGACCGTGGCATTTCACTCGCTCGTCAATCCGGGCATCCCGATTCCCCAGTTCGTCGCCGGGCTGACGGGGATCGACGCGAAGCTGGTGCGCGACGCGCCCACCTTCGATGTCATTGTCGGTCGGTTGCTGGCCGCGCTTGAGGGATGCGTGTTTGTCGCGCACAACGCCCGGTTCGATTGGGCATTCGTGTCGACGGAGATCGAGCGGGCGACGGGGTTGCTGCTCCAAGGCCCGCGCGTCTGTACGGTGCGGCTCGCGCGAAAACTTCTGCCCGACCTCCCGCGGCGGAATCTCGACACGGTCAGCTATCACTTTGGAATCGAGATCGAGGGCCGGCACCGAGCGACCGGAGATGCGGTCGCCGCCGCGAAGTGTTTGGCAAGGCTGCTGAGATTGGCGCAGGGAAACGGAGTCATGACGCTTGAAGCGCTGCACCACCTTTAAGGTCGGTCGCCTCACGTGCCACGCGCTCGAGGGCGGCCTCCAACACCTCGACGGCGGCGCGATGTTCGGCATCGTCCCCAAGGTTCTCTGGGCGCGCCGAGCTCCTCCCGATGATCGCAATCGCATCCCGCTGGCCTTGCGCTGCCTGCTCATCGAGCACGACGACGGGCTCGTCCTGATCGATACCGGGATCGGCAACAAAGAGAACAGCAAGTTCGTCGACATCTACGGCGTGGACAACGCGGGCCGCGATGGAAGAACCAAATTGGAAGACGCGCTGCGCGAGCTGGGCCATACGCCGGATGACATTCGCTGGGTGATCAACACTCATCTCCACTTCGATCACGCGGGCGGCGACAATTGGATCGACCCTTCAGGAAAGATCGGTCTGGCCTTTCCCAAGGCACGCTATGTCGTGCAAAAGGGCGAGCTCGACTTCGCGCAGCACACGAATGAGCGGACCGCGGGCAGCTACCTGCCTCATAACTTCCAGGGTGTGCCGTTCCAGCTGATCGATGGCGAGGTCGAGATCCTGCCCGGCATTCGGGGTCTCCCCACGCCGGGACACGTTCCCTTTCACCAGTCGATCCTGATCGAGAGTGGCGGAGAGAAGGCCTGCTTCGTCGCCGACGTCGTGCCGACCGCGGCCCATCTCCCCCTCCCCTGGATCATGGGCTACGACCTGCAGCCGCTCGTCACGCTCGAAACGCGCCGGCACCTCTACCAACGGGCAGAGGCGGAGCAGTGGCTGCTGATCTTCGAGCACGATCCGGCGATCGTCAGTGGGCGATTAGGAACAGAAGGGAAGGGCGTCGGGCTTGTGGAGCCTATGGCGCTCCGCTAACTTGCCGTCCACAATACGGTAAGCGGGCGAGAAGAGCGCCCCACCCGCATGCCTCTCTTTGGAGAGTGCTCCAGGGTTCCGAAACCCCACTCCTCAGGGATTGGGGCGCCACGGATCTGGGGCAGCCCGGGTCCGTTTTTACTTTTATAAAGGAGACCGCGCACCTGCCACCTCTCGACAACAACAGCAAAGCACCGCGCACACGTGTCAATCGGCAGATCCGCATCAGTCCGGTGCGCGTGATCGCGGACAACGGCGACCAGCTGGGAGTGTTGACGATCGATGAAGCGATCGCCGCCGCGAACGAACGGGGCCTGGATCTCGTGGAAGTCGCGCCGCTCGCCCGGCCCCCCGTCGTCAAGATCATGGACTATGGGAAGTTCAAGTTCGAGCAGGCGAAGGCGGCGCGCGCCGCCAAGAAAAAGCAGCACGTGATTCACCTGAAGGAAGTGAAATACCGCCCCGGGATCGACGATCACGATTTCGACTTCAAGACCCGGCACGCGCGCGAATTCCTGGAAGACGGCAACAAAGTGAAAGTGACGATGATGTACCGCGGCCGGCAGATGGCGCACATCGAGCTGGGCAGGGAAGTGCTGGACCGCGTCGCGCAGGAGTTGAAGGACATAGGCAAAATCGAACAGGAACCAAAGCTCGAGGGCCGCAACATGTCGATGGTCCTCGCACCGAAATAGGAGTTGCAATGCCAAAGATGAAAAGCAAGCGCGCCCTGAGAAAGCGGATCAGGCTCACGGGCACCGGCAAGCTGCGCCGCTACCGCGCGTACAAGCGCCACATCCTGACGTCGAAGCATCCCAAGCGAAAGCGCCACCTGCGCAAGGCGACCCTGGTGTCGCATGCCGATCGCCGCCTCAAGCGCCTGCTGATGGCGTAAGGAGAACTCATGCCTCGCGTCAAAAGCAACGTTGCGCGCCTGAAGCGCAAGAACAAGGTGATGAAGCTCGCCAAGGGATACTGGGGCGGGCGCAGCAAACTGTGGAAGGCCGCCAAGGAAGCCACCGAGCGGGCGGCGAAGTACGCGTATCGCGATCGCCGCGCCAAAAAGGTCGAGTTCCGGCGCCTGTGGATTACCCGCATCAACGCGGCGGCGCGGCTCCACGCGCTGTCGTACAACCGGCTGATGAACGGCCTGCGCAAGGCGGGGGTCGAAATCAATCGGAAGATCCTCGCCGATCTGGCCGTGCGGGATCCGGCGGCGTTTGAACAGCTGGCGGAGGTCGCGAAGAAGGCCCTCTAGCGATGAGCGACCTCCTAGCAGCCCTAGACTCGCTGCGGGAGCGTCTGAAAGAGATTCCGCAGGCGGACGAACGCCGGCTCCAGGAGCTGAAGACCGAGCTGCTGGGCCGCAAGGCCGGCGCCATCACCGAAATCCTGAAAGCCCTTCCCGGCCTCGAGTCCGAGGAGCGCAAGCGCGTCGGCGGAGCAGCCAACGCCCTGAAGCGCGAGCTCGAGCACGCCATCGAAGCGCGCGAGTCCGATCTGAAGCGCAGCGCCACCACGCTCGAAGGGCTCGATCTCACGATGCCCGGGCGGCGCCAGTGGCGCGGCGGGCTGCACCTCGTCACCCAGGTCGTGGACGAGATCTGCGACATCTTCCGCGAGCTGGGCTTCACGCGCGCCGTCGGGCCGGAAGCCGAGACCGAGCGCTACAACTTCTACGCGCTGAATTTCCCCAAAGACCATCCGGCGCTCGACGCCCAGGACAGTTTCTATCTGGGGGGCGACGTCCTGCTGCGCACGCATACCTCGCCCGTGCAGATCCGGACGCTCGAGAACTATCCGCCGCCGATTCGCATCGTGACGCCAGGGCGGTGCTACCGGCGCGACCCGTTCGACGCCTCGCACTCGCCCGTCTTCGAGCAGATCGAAGGGTTCGCCGTGGACGAAGGCATCACGTTCGTCGACTTCAAAGCCACGCTTGCGACGTTCGCACGACGCATGTTCTCGCCGGCGACGAAGGTCCGGTTCCGGCCGTCATACTTCCCGTTCACCGAGCCGTCGGCCGAGATGGACGTGCAGTGCCAGATCTGCGGCGGCTCGGGCTGTGCCGCCTGCAAACAGACCGGCTGGATGGAGATCCTCGGCTCCGGCATGGTGCATCCCGCCGTGCTCGAGAACTGCAAGGTCGACAGCGAGAAGTACACCGGCTTTGCGTGGGGGATGGGACCCGAGCGCATCGCGATGCTGCGCCACGGCATTCCCGATATCCGGCTGTTCTTTGATAGCGACGTGCGCTTCCTCGAGCAGTTCTCGTGATTGTTTCGCGTCGCTGGCTCGAAGCATTGCTCGGCCGCCCGCTCGAGGGACAGGACGTGGCCGACCGGCTCGCCCGGCAGGTCGCGCCCGTCGACGGCGTGGTGCCCATCCATCAGGATCTGCGCGAGGTGCTCATCGGGAAGGTGCTGGAGGTGCGCCAGCATCCCAATGCGGATCGCCTCACGCTCTGTCTCGTCGACGCCGGCGGCGGCGCACCGTTGGAGGTCGTCTGCGGCGCGCCGAACGTGCAGGCAGGGAAGTCCTACCCGTTTGCTCCCGTCGGTGCAACGCTGCCCGGTGGATTGAAGCTCGAGCGCCGCACGATCCGCGGCGTCGAGTCGAACGGCATGCTCTGCTCCGCCAAAGAGCTCGGCCTCGGCGTGGACCATGCGGGCATTCTGGAGCTCGACACGGACGCGCCACCCGGGACGCCGTTCCTCGAAGCAATCCCGCTGGCGGACGAGCAGATCGTGATCGACGTGTCCGCGAATCGGCCGGACTTGCTGTGTCACAAGGGCGTCGCCCGCGAGCTAGCGGTGAGCCTTGGGGCGACGGTGAAGCTTCCGGAGATCGGGCGGATGGGCGGATCGACGGATCGGCGGATCGCCAAGCCATCCGACCATCCGGCCATCCGCCGATCCGCCGTGGTGGATGGAGTGCAAGTCAGTCTCGAGGATCCGGAAGGCGCCCCGCGCTATATGATCGCTGTGATTCGGGGAGTCACCGTGCGCCAGAGTCCCCCGTGGCTCGCCACCCGGCTCCAAGGCATCGGCCAGCGCTCCATCAACAACATCGTCGACGCGACGAACTACATCCTGTTCGAGGTCAATCAGCCGCTGCACGCGTTTGACCTGGCGAAGTTGCGCGGTCCCGCGGTCGTCGTGCGTCGCGCCAAACCGGGCGAACAGATCGTGACCCTGGATGGAGTCAGCAGACGGCTGACGGCTGACATGACCGCGATCTGCGACGCGGAGCGGCCGACGATCGTTGCCGGAGTGATGGGCAGCAACGACTCTGAGGTATCGGAGAGCACGACCGACATCGTGCTCGAGTGCGCCTACTTCCAGCCGACCCGAATTCGCCGCACCCGGCGCACACTCGGTCTGTCGAGCGAATCGAGCTATCGGTTCGAGCGAGGCATCGACATGCTCGGCATGCCCGACGCGTTGGCGCGCGCCATCGCGCTGATCCGCGCCGTCGCCGGCGGCGAGATGCGCGAGCCGCCGATTGATCTCTGGCCCGAGCCGCAGAAGCCTCGCTCCGTATTTTTGCGCGAGGCGCGCGTGAGTCACGTGCTCGGTGTACCTGTGCCTCGGACAGAAATCGAGCGGCTGCTTTCCGCCGTTGGCTTCGTCGCCGCGCCCAAGCAGGACCGGCTGGCCGTGCAGGTGCCGGGTTGGCGCCCCGATGTGACGCGCGAAGTCGATTTGATCGAAGAAGTCGCCCGCTTGCGCGGCTACGACTCCTTCCCGGACGAGCTGCGGCCCTATCGCCCCGGCACCGTCCCCGACGCGCCCGCCGAGCTCGTGCTGCGGCGCATTCGGAGCCAGCTCGTCGCGAGCGGCGGCGGTCTCCTCGAAGCGCGAACGCTCCCGCTCGGCCCCGCCGACGGGCCGGACGCCGTGCCGGTTCTGAACCCGCTCTCGGCGGACGAGGCGCATCTGCGAAGCCGGTTACTGCCCGGGTTGGTGCGTCGCGTCGAGCACAACTGGGCTGTGGGACAGCGCGACATCCGCCTCTTCGAAGTGGGCACCGTGTTTCGCAAGGCTCCGACTGGAGCCCGGCCCATCGAAGAACTGAGTCTCGCGATTGTGCTCACCGGCGCGCGCCATCCGCCCCATTGGAGCGATGTTACGAACGCTGCGAAACTACCTGATATGGACATATGGGACCTAAAGCAGCACTTTGAGTTAGCTGTAGGGGTCGCCGCGCCGTCCTACGACGTGCAACCGGCCGCGAGTGGGTCTGGCTGGGTCGCGGTCGGGAGCGGCGGAGGCGAGCCGGTGGGTACGGCCGCGCCGCTGGACGCCGATGCCCCGAAGTGGGCCGGGCCGCTGTTCGGACTCGAGGTTCGGATCGCCGTTCAGCCGTCGGCTCCGACGCGCTATCAGCCGCTGCCGACCCAACCGCCTGTCGTGCGCGATATCTCGTTGGTCGTGGTGGAAGGCGTGACGGCTGGAGCGCTGGAAGCGGTGTTACGCCGTGAGGGCGGAGCGTTGCTCGAGCGGCTCGATGTGTTGGATGAGTACCGTGGACCGGGGGGGGGCCTACCGCCAGGGACCCGGGGCGTCACGTGGCGCTGTACGTTCCGCGCGCCTGATCGAACTTTGACTGAACGTGAAACGGTGGCAGTACTTGAGGGGATGTTGAGAGTAGCGGAGGAGAGATTTGGCGTACGCCGGCGACAGGCCTGAGGTCCGGGACGCGATCGATCAGCTCGAAGCCATCGTCCGCGACGTGGCGGAGGAGCTGGCGGGCTGGCGTTCGCGCGCCCAAAAAGCCGAGTCGGACCTGAAGGCCCGCGGCAGCCCGGTCAAAAACACCGAGTTGGAGTCGGAGAACAAGTCGCTGCGCCAGCGGGTCGAGGGGGCGCGCACGCGCGTCCACGATCTCGTGCAACGACTCTCGTTTTTGGAAGAACAAGCGCGAGATAATGGAGGGCATAAGTGACGGCGAAGAAGCACGCCGTTCGGGTGATGATCGGCGGCGAAGAGTACACCGTCCGCTCCGACCTGTCGCCCGAGTACACTCGTGAAGTTGCCGCTTATCTGGACCAGGCGCTGAAGAAGGTGTTGAGTCAGGGACCGTTGGTGGAGACGCATAAGGCCGCGATCCTGGCGGCGCTCGATATCACGAACGAGTTGTTCCAGGCCAAGCAGACCGAACGCGAGGTAGCGGCGCGCCTGGCAGCCGTGGCCGACGACCTCGCCAAAATGCTGCCGCCGGCGAAACGGAAGGCGCTGACCGCCGGCTGACAACCTTCGTGTCGCTCACCACTGGTGAGCGGCGCGCGTTGGAGATAGATCCATGACAGAGTGGCCCAGTCTTGTCGCGGCCGTTCTCAGCGGCGTGCTTGTGGCGGCGCTGATCTTTTATGTCTGGGGCAGGCGCGTCGAGCGCCGTGCGGCCGACACCAGCCAACGCCTTGTCCTCGCGGCCAAAGAAGAGCTCATGTCCGTCCGCGAGAACCTCCATAAGAGCCTCGACCAGAAGCTCGCCGGCCTCGACCACCGCGAGCAGGAGCTGCGCCGCACCGAGCAGCAGCTCCAGGAGCGCACGCGCGGCCTCGCCAAGCGCGAGCAGGACATCGGCACGCGCCTCGAACAGGTCGCCGGGTTGACCGCGCAAGAAGCCAAGCTTGAGCTCGTCGGCCGCCTCGAGAACGAAGCGCGCGACGAAGCCGCCGCCCTGGTGCGCAATATCACGGAGCAGGCCAGGAAGAACGCCGATCGCGAAGCGAAGAAAATCATCGCGCTCGCCATCCAGCGCATCGCCGCCGAGCAGACGGCCGAGTCGAGCGTGTCGGCCGTGGTGCTGCCGTCGGACGAAATGAAAGGCCGCATCATCGGCCGCGAGGGCCGCAACATTCGCGCGTTCGAGGCGGCCACCGGCGTCGACGTCATCATCGACGATACGCCCGATACCGTCGTCGTGTCGTGCTTCGAGCCGGTGCGCCGCGAAATCGGGCGCCTGGCGCTCGAGCGCCTGATCGCCGACGGCCGCATCCACCCGGGCCGTATCGAAGAGATCGTCAAGAAGGCAAAGACGGATGTCGACGCCAGCATCGTCGAGGCCGGGGAGCAAGCCGTGTACGACACCGGCATTCGCGGCATGCATCCCGAGCTGGTGAAGCTGGTGGGGCGGATGAAGTACCGCACCTCGTACGGCCAGAACATCCTCGAGCACTCCAAGGAAGTCGCCTACCTCGCCGGGATGATGGCCGCCGAGCTGAAGCTCGACGTCCCTCTCGCCAAGCGGGGTGCGCTGCTGCACGACGTGGGCAAGGTCCTGACCCACGAGCACGACGGCACGCACGTGCAGCTCGGCATCGAGGTGGCCACCAAGTACGGCGAGAACGCGACCGTCATCAACTGCATCGCGGCGCACCACGACGACGTCCCGCACGAATCCCCGGTGAGCGTCATCGTGCAGGCGGCGGACGCCATCTCGGGATCGCGCCCGGGCGCGCGGCGCGAAGCGTTCGAGACCTACGTCAAACGACTCTCGCAGCTCGAAACGCTGGCGTCGGAATTCAAGGGCGTGGAAAAGGTCTTCGCGATCCAGGCGGGTCGCGAAGTCCGGGTTGTGGTGACGCCCGAGTCGGTCGACGACGCGGCCGCGGCGCGGCTGACCGACGAGATCGCGCGCAAGATCGAGCGCGAGCTCCAGTACCCGGGGCAAATCAAGGTGGTCGTGATTCGGGAGACACGGGCGGTGGGCGTTGCACGGTAATCTGATCGACGGGAATGCGGTCGCCGGCGGGATGCGGGCGGAGCTGGGGTCGGAGATTACGACGCTCAAAAAGAAGGGAGTCACGCCCGGGCTGGCTGTGGTGCTGGTGGGCGACAATCCAGCATCGCAGGTCTACGTCCGGATGAAGGGGAAGGCGTGCGAGGAAGCGGGCCTCTATCACGAGACCATCAAGCTCCCCAAGGACACCAGTGAAGCGGACCTGATGAGTCTGCTCGAGCGACTCAACGTCGATCCCAAGATTCACGGCATCCTCGTCCAGCTGCCGCTGCCCAGGCAGATCGACACCAATCGCGCCTTGCACCGCATCGACCCGCGCAAGGACGTAGACGGCTTTCATCCAGAGAACGTCGGGAAAGTCGCGGTCGGCGATCCGACGGGTTTTCGTCCGGCGACGCCGTATGGCGTGCAGCAGCTCCTGATCCGCACTGGGGTGGAAACGAAGGGGGCGCACGCCGTTGTCGTGGGGCGCTCGAACATCGTCGGGCGGCCCATGGCCGCGTTGCTTCTACAAGATGGTCCCGGCGGGAATGCCACGGTCACCGTGTGCCACTCACGCACCCGCAACATCGAGCAGTACACGCGCCAGGGGGATATCCTGATCGTGGCGATCGGCAAGCCGGAATTCGTGACCGGGGACATGGTGAAGCCGGGCGGCGTCGTGATCGACGTCGGCGTCAATCGCGTGGACGACCCGTCGCGCAAGCAGGGCTACCGCCTCGTCGGCGACGTGAAGTTCCAGGAAGCGAAGAAAGTCGCCTCGGCGATCACGCCCGTTCCGGGCGGTGTCGGCCCGATGACGATCACGATGCTGCTCTACAACACGGTTCAGGCAGCGCGGCAGTGGGCTCCCGCGCGACCGTAGATCTCTTCACCGCCGCCTCCACCGAGGGTGCGTGGACCGTCGGTGAAGTCACGCGGCGTGCGCGCGTGGTGATCGAGGCCGGGCTGCCTCCCCTCTGGGTGCGAGGAGAGATTGCCGGTTTCAAGGCGTGGCGCAGCGGCCACTGGTACTTCTCCCTGCGCGACAAGTCGGCGCAGCTGCGCTGCGTGATGTTTGCCAAACAGAACTTCATGCTGCCGGCCCCGACCGATGGGATGCAGGTGTTCGTATTCGCCCGGCCATCGATGTACGAGGAGAAGGGCGAGTTCCAGCTCACCGTCATGGAGCTGCTCTCGACCGAACAGGGCGGGCTCTGGAAGCTGGCGTTCGAGAAAGCGAAAGCGGCGCTGACCAAAGACGGTCTCCTCGATCCCGCCAGAAAACGCCGCCTGCCGCCGTTCCCGCGCCGCATCGCGGTCGTCACGAGTCCCGACGGCGCCGCACTGCGCGACATCCAGGCCGTCATCGGCCGTCGCTGGCCCGTCGCCGAGCTGATCGTCGTGCCGGCGCAGGTGCAGGGCGCCAAGGCCGAGGGATCACTGTGCTCGGCGCTGAATCGCATCGCGCGGTTGCCGGTGGATGTCTTGGTTGTTGCAAGAGGAGGCGGGTCCGTTGAGGATCTCTGGGCGTTCAACAGCGAGCGCGTCGCCCGCGCCGTCGCCGCCATGCCGATGCCCGTGATCTCGGCGATCGGTCACGAGACCGACGTGACGCTGTGCGATCTCGTCGCCGACCACCGCGCCCCGACGCCATCCGCGGCGGCGGAGGCCGCGACTCCGGACCGCGTCGAGGTATTGGCGCAGTGCGGCGTGCTTGGCCAACGACTCGCCCGAGCGTTACGCATAGCCTCCCGCCATGTGGTCGAACGGCTCGACCGTTTCGGCGATCGGCTCGTCCGTTCCATGGACCGGACGCTCGAGCAGTCCCGCGCGCTGCTCACCGCGCACAGCGCACGCCTCGATGCACTCTCGCCGCTTCGCGTGCTGGCCCGTGGCTACGCGGTTGCCAGGGATACCGATGGCGAGGTGCTCAAACGCGTCGCACAGCTGCCGTCCGGGAAAGAATTCCGGCTGCGGGTGACAGATGGAGAGGTGAATGGCCGAGTTCAGTAAACAGCTCGAGCGCCTAGAAGCCATCGTGCGCCGTCTCGAATCCGAAGACCTCGATCTGGACGAAGCGCTGAAGCTGTTTGAGGAAGGCGTCGAGCGGCTGCGGGTCGCGCGCGAACAGCTGTCGCAAGCGGAGCTCAAGGTCAAAAAAGTTCTCGAGATTGAAAGCCCTAGCTAAATACCTCGCGGATGCCCGCGCCCGGGTCGACACGGTATTGGCGGCGGCAACAACCGGGGATGAGGTCGTCCGCTACAGTCTGCTCGGGGAAGGCAAGCGCTTGCGCCCGACGCTGGTCTTCGCGGCACACGAAGCCCTCAACGGTTCATCGTCCGCTGGCGTCGCCGAGCTGGCCGCGGCCGTAGAGGTCGTCCACGCCTACTCGCTGGTCCACGACGATCTGCCGTGCATGGACAACGACGATCTGCGGCGCGGGCGGCCGACCGCCCACCGCGCCTTCGACGTGCCGCGCGCGACTCGCGCGGGCTACGACATGGTGGCGCTCGCGGCGCGCGTCCTATCGCAGGGACTCACCACGCTCGCGCTGCCACAGGCGCGGCGCCGCGAGATCGCGCTGGAGCTGTTTCGCGCGGCCGGCGCCGGCGGGATGATCGGCGGCCAGGCGCTCGATCTCGAGGCCGAAGCGAAGGCGCTGCCGATGGCCGCGCTCGAGGAGGTGCATCGCCGCAAGACTGGCGCGTTGATCGCCGCCTCCTGCGTCATCGGTGGACTTTCTGCAGACAGCGCGCCCGGACACATCGGAGGGCTCCGCGCCTACGGAGAGGCAATCGGCCTCGCCTTTCAGATCGCCGACGATGTGCTCGATGCGACGGCCACCTCCGATCAGCTCGGGAAGACCGCTGGAAAGGACGCCGCGCACGCCAAAGCGACGTTTGTGACGCTGCTGGGCGTGGGCGCGGCCCGCGCTGAAGCCGAACGGCTGGCCGCGCAGGCGGTAGACCATCTGCGGGATGCCGGGTTAGTTTCCCCCATACTGGTCGAGCTCGCCCACTACATCGTTACGAGGCCGAATTGATTCTCGAATCGATCCACAGTCCCCAGGACGTGCAGGCGCTTGCCCCGGCCCAGCTCCAACAGCTGGCCGACGAAGTTCGGCAGCGCCTCATCGACGTCGTGTCGCAGACGGGCGGCCACATCGGCGCCGGCCTGGGCGTCGTCGAGCTGACGGTCGCGCTCTGCGCCGCCTTCGACTCGCCGCGCGACAAGATCGTCTGGGACGTCGGCCATCAGGGCTATCCGTGGAAGATCCTGACCGGCCGCAACGACCGGCTGCACACGCTGCGGCAGCGCGGCGGGTTGTCCGGCTTCCTGCGCCGCGATGAGAGCGAGCACGACCAGTTTGGCGCGGGCCACGCCGGGACCGCCCTCTCGGCCGCGTACGGGATGGCGACCGCGCGCGATCTGAAGAAGGAGGACTTCGAGGTCGTCGCCGTCGTCGGCGATGGGGCGATGACGTGCGGGCTGCCGTACGAAGCGCTCAACAACGCGGGCGATTCCGGCCGCGACATCATCGTGGTGCTGAACGACAACGGCATGTCCATCGCGCCCAACGTCGGCGCGATCAGCAAGTATTTCGGCTCCATCATCGCGAGCCCGATGGGCGTGCGGATGCGCGAGCGCGTCAAGCACGTCATCGAGCGGGCGTCGCACGTGATCGGTGGCAAGAAACTGGTCGACTTTGCCAAGAACGTCGAAGAGAGTATCAAGAATCTCTGGTCGCCGGGAATGCTGTTCGAGGAGCTGGGCTTCCGCTACTTCGGACCGATCGACGGGCACAACATCGGGCAGATGCTGCACACCTTCGACATCGTGAAGACGCTCAAGGGGCCGCGCGTCGTCCACGTCATCACCGAGAAGGGCAAAGGCTTCCCGCTCCCCGAGCCGGATCTCGAGAAGTACCACGCCCGGGCTCCCTACGACCCGGTGACCGGGAAGCTCAAGCCCGTGAGTCCCGGGCTGCCGCAATGGACCCGGGTGTTCGGCGACGCGCTCACCCAGCTCGCCGCTGAAGACTCGAACTTCGTCGCGATTACAGCGGCGATGCCGTCCGGGACGGGGACGAACATTTTCCAGAAGAAATGGCCGGAGCGCTTCTTCGACGTCGGCATCGCCGAAGCGCATGCGACGACCTTCGCGGCGGGCCTCGCGACGCAGGGCGTCCGGCCGGTGGTCGCGATCTATTCGACGTTCCTGCAGCGCGCCTACGACAGCATCATCCACGATGTCGCGATCCAGAAGCTGCCCGTGATCTTCTGCCTCGACCGCGCCGGGATGGTGGGTGAAGACGGTCAGACGCATATGGGGCTATACGACATCGCCTATATGCTCGCGGTCCCCCACATGACGGTGACGGCGCCGAAGGATGCCGCCGAGCTGATCGGGCTGCTGCGCTGTGCGCTGAAGCACGGCGACGGTCCGTTTTCGCTGCGCTACCCGCGCGACAAGGCGCCCGGCGAGGCCCCGCCCGCCGCCGAAGTGTCCACGATTCCCTATGGGACGTGGGAGCTGCTCAGAAAAGGGAAAGACTGCGCAATCCTAGCGGTTGGCGTGATGTGTAAGCCGGCGCTCGAAGCCGCGGACTTGCTCGCCGCCGATGGCTTCGATGTATCGGTCGTGAACGCGCGCTTCCTCAAGCCGATGGATCGCGAGATGCTCGATGCGTTGGCCCAGACTCACAAGCTTCTCGTCACGGTGGAGGATGGCACGGTCGTGAACGGCTTCGGCGCGGCGCTTGCCGCAATGGTGCAGACGACCGCGCCCGACTCCCGCGTCGTCGCGCTCGGCGTGCCCGACCGGACGTACGAGCACGCACCGCGCGCCCAGCAGCTCGCGGACGTCGGCCTGACGGGCGCCGGGATCGCCGCCCGCATCCGCGCCCTCGCCGCCGAAGAGTCGCTCACCACGCGATGAACGTCGGGGTCGTCGGGAACCCCAACTACCCGGATCTTGGCGCTTTCCTCGCGACGCTGCAGCAAAAAGCGTCCAGCGCCGGACTCCAGCTGTTTACCGAGGACCGCATCCAGTCGCTATGGCCTGCGGGCGATGGCGCCGCTCCTCCGCCCATTAGCCAAGCGTCGGCCCTCGACTGCCTCATCACGCTCGGCGGGGATGGTACGCTGCTGCGCGGTGCGCGCCTTCTGAATGGCGCGGACACGCCGATCCTCGGATTCAATCTCGGCCGTGTCGGCTTTCTCACGACCGCCGCGCCCGATACGCTCGACTGGGCGCTGGACGCCATCGTACGCCATGCCTACACCACCGAGCCGCGGCTCGCCTTGCAGTCGACCATCACCGGCAAGGGAGCCAAAGCCGGCCGCGTGGAGCCGCTCGTGCTCAACGACGTCGTCGTGCACAAGGGCGGTGTCGCGCGCGTCGTCCGTCTCAGAGTGTCCGTCGATGGTGACGAGGTCGCGCAGTATTCGGCGGACGGCATCATCGTCAGCACGCCCACGGGTTCGACCGCGTACTCGATGTCGGCGGGGGGCCCGATCGTCGTGCCGACCGTTGATGCGATCGTCGTCACGGCCATTTGCCCGCATACACTCGCGGTGCGCCCGCTCGTTTTGGCGGCGACCGCCGTCGTCACGATCCAGCCGATTCCTCCGTGGAGCGACGAAGTGCTCGTCTCCTTCGATGGGCAGGTGGGCACCCCGATTCAGCCTGGGGAGCGCCTCGAAGTGCGCCGCGCGGAGCGTCCCATCCTGCTGATCCGGCTCGGCCCAGAGAGCTTCTTCAAGCGGCTGCGGCGCAAGCTGCACTGGGGCGACCTCAGCGACCGCACGCGTAAATAGGTGCTAACTGAGCTTCGCGTCCGCGATCTCGCCGTCATCGCCGACGTCACCCTGCCATTCCAGCCGGGCCTCAACGTCCTCACCGGAGAGACGGGCGCCGGGAAATCGATGGTCGTCGACGCCTTGTCCCTGCTGCTTGGCGAGCGGGCCTCCGCCGACGTGGTACGCCCGGGTGCCGAGAAGACGGTCGTCGAAGGGGCGTTTGAGTTTGTGTCGGCGGTCCATCGTCATCTGCTCCCTCCCTTTGCGGCGCTCGGAATCGAGCTGGAAGAGGGTCGCTTGGTCCTGAAGCGCGAAGTGCTGCGGGAGGGCAAGTCGCGCGCCTGGGTGAATGGCTCGCCCACCACCATCGGCGTACTCGCGGAGATCGGCGCGCTGCTGGTGGACTTGCATGGCCAGCACGAGACGCAGTCCTTGCTCCGCCCCGACGCGCAGCGCGATATGCTCGATGCGTACGCCGACGCCGACGTCGAGCGTGTGGCGGTGCGCGATGCGCATGCTCGCCTCAAGGAGCTCGAGCAGCGCGAGACCGAGTTGACGACGCGGCAAACCGACGTGCGGCGCAAGGCCGACTATCTGCGGCAGGTGCTCCAGGAGATCGAGCGCGCCAAGCCCAGGCTGGGAGAGGACGAAGCGCTGGACGTCGAGGCGAAGCGGCTCGCGCACGCCGAGGAGCTGGGGCGCCTGGCGCGCGAGCTGGAAGAGACCGTGGACGCGGCGGGACTCAGCAAAGCGCAGAAGATCCTGGCAAGTCTGCTCCGCGTCGATCCCTCCCTTGGCAAATGGCAGGAGCTGCTGGACTCGACGTTTGCCAGCTCGGCCGAGCTGGCGCAGGCGGCCCGCGCTTACGTGAGCGAAATCGAGGCGGACCCCGAGCGCCTGAGCGCCGTGGAGCAGCGGCGCGACCTGCTGTTTCGCTTGCAGCAGAAGCATGGACCGACGATTGCCGACGTCCTGGCCGCGCGCGACACCGCGGCGCGCGAGCTCGAGCTGCTCGATACGGCGGATCTCGATCTACGCAACATCGCGGTTGATCGCGCGACAGCGGCCAACGAGTTCACTCGCGCCACCGAAGCACTCACCGTGAAGCGCGTCGCAGGCGCGAAGAAGCTCTCGCGCGCGGTGAACAGGCTCCTCCCCGCGCTCGGTATGCCCGGAGGTCGCTTCGGAGTGTCCCACTCCCTACTGCCCACTCCCCGAGGTGATGGTGCGGAGAGCATCGTCTTCGAAGTCGAGCTAAATCCGGGATTGGGCCGGCGCCCGTTGGCGAGAGTCGCGTCGGGCGGCGAGGTATCGCGCCTCATGCTGGCCTTGAAGGTCGTGCTGGCCTCCCACGACGTCGTGCCGACGCTCGTGTTCGACGAAGTCGATCAGGGAATCGGTGGGGAAGTCGGCGGCCGCGTGGGCGAAGCGTTGAAGAATGTGTCACGCGAAGGCCGGCAGGCGCTCGTGATCACGCACCTTCCGCAGATCGCCGTGTACGCCGATCAGCACCTGGTTGTAGCAAAAGGCAAGAAGGGTGCTGTCGCGACGAGCGATGTGGCCGTCGCAGAAGGCGAAACGCGGGTGAAGGAGATCGCGCGAATGCTCGGCGATGCCGACATGGCGACCGCGCGGCGCCACGCGGTCGAGCTCCTCAAAACGGCCAGCGAGAAGCCCGCATCACGATCCGGAACACCGTCGCCACCGGCACGAGCCCACCAGAGCCCGTGACGGTTTGCTCGATCGACAGGCTCCCCTCCATATCCGCTTGCTGGTAGGTCATCGCGACGCCTAGCCGCGTCCACCGGAAGGCTGTCCCGGCGTCCAGGACGGCGGCCGACACCGGAGCGCCCAGGCGCGTCGCGATCGCGATCGAGTCCTGCGCCGTGCGATAGGAATAGCGGTCGCGCGTCTGGGTGTAGTAGCCGGCAGTGAATCCCACAGCGAACGCCCGCGAGAAACGAAACATCGGCGCGACGTCGATCGCCGCGTAGTCCCCCGGATCCCAGTTGAGCGTGGCCAACGCGGCGTGCGGGATCAGCAGCACGGACTGCGGTCCCACTCGACGCGCACGTGTGCCGGGCTGCTGGCGCCCGCCGCGCACGAGCGCATTGAGCCACAGCCGGTCGAACAACGTCAGCTCCTGGGCAACCTGCAGCTCGATGTCGGTCTGGTGATCGCCGGTCGACAGATCGAAGAGGTTGTTCGGCGAGTCCTGGTGTCCCGTGGGCAACCGCACGAGGAGCGCGCCGCTCAACGCGTAGTTGTGTGATTCCAGGATGCGGTACTTTGCCTCGAGCTCGACGTCCCCCGCGAAAAAGCGCGAGCTCCGCGCTGTCCCAACGATCGGGTCGAACGCGTACGTCGTGTCCTGGAGCATGGAGTCGAGTCTCCGGGCGGCGGCGGTGTCCGCCGGCGCGCCGAGACTGTCGAGCTTGAAGCCCGCGCGCGTGTTGATGCGCACGAGCGGCACGCGGACGCCGACGGCGAGGCGATTGGTGATGCCGAAGTCGAGGGCGAGCGGAGTAACGCGCCGCTCTTCGCGAACGAAGACGACGGCCGGCAGGGACGCACCAATCCGCTGCTCATGGCCGCTGTCCGTGAACTCCCGCTCCCACGTGGTAATGACCGGCTCGAACGTCACGCGCAGTGCGCCGGCACGCGGTGTGTCGGTGCGCGGACCGGCCTGTGCTCGAGTGATCTGCGGCAGCAGTAACGAGACCGCCACAAGCAGAAGCGGCAACGGGATTGCCGTTGCCGCCCTCTTCCGCCCGTTACCGCTCATTACCGCCCATTAGCACCTAGTACCGCCCACATCACTCCGAGTTCAGGGGATCGGCGGAATCGCAGTGCCGTACTTCGAATTGATGAGCAGCCGCAGCGTATCGGCGATCAGCCGGTGCGTGGAGGCGCTGGGATGGACCGCGTCGAGCGAAAACGCCCGGCCGAACGGACGACGGACGGCCACCGTGTCTCCCGCGTTGCCCTGCGGGAAGTACGGGAACGGACGCACCTGCGCGGTATCCGCGGCCAGCGCAGCGAACTTGGCGTTCGGATCGAGGTAAGCCCACCCGCGAGTCATGGCCTGAGCGGAGATGTAGGTGTTATAGGCCGTCACCGTCGTGACGAGCTTCCTGAGCTCGGATGGGACGACCACAGCGGCAACCGAATCCAGGCAATCGAGGTTGCGGGACGCTCCCGCCTGGGCCGCTCCCAGTAGCGCCGCGCCATAGGGGAACGGCACCAAGACCGAGTCACCACGGGCTCCCGGGATGCCGGTCGCGATCGGGGCACAGTTGGAGCTCACCGTGAACGCGGCCGGGAACGCCGCGCCGGGCACCAAGCCGTTCTTGATAGCCCAATACGTCCTCCCCAGGCTGAAGAACGGAATGGCTGTGACATTCGCAACGCCGATCAACACGACGCCCTCCGGCCGCGCAGCCTGGACCGTATCGAGCATTGCGCCGTAGCGCGCCTGGAAATTGGCGACCGACGTGATCTTCGTGCTGTCGCCGCCGTTGGGCGAGCTCGTGGCCGCACCCAGCACATCGTTGTTGCCAATCCAGACCGTCACGAATGTCGGGTGGGCCCGTTCCATCATCTGTGCCTGCGTGAGCCCGCCAAGGAAGAATTGCGTCAGGCTATTGGCGTTCGACGCGGTGTCGAGATTCTTGTAGATGTCGATCACCTCAGCACCCGGCACGGCCGTGTTGCTGATATAGGGTGGCGCATTCGCCGGAATCTTCCGCAGCGCGCAGGTCGTGGGCGTCCCGCCACCCAGGCGCGCCTGCGTGAAGACGTTCGTAAACGGCGGCGGGCAGCCCGGCTTGTTCAGGAGCGGGGAGAAGAACGGCGAGCGCATCGCGCGCGCGAGCAGCACGGCATACGACTGCTGCTGCGTGCTGTCGTTGATCCCGGCAGACTGGAACCCGGCCGTGATCGAGTTCCCCATCGAGACGTAGCGGTCGAACAGCGGATCGACCGGCGTGTTCGCGAACGGCCGGTTCAGCTGGTCGTTGTTGCACGCCGCAGCAGCGAGGGCGAGCCCGAGAACCGCGGCGGAGAATCGAGTGATCCGAATCATGAGTCGCAGTTCCTCAGAAAGTGATCGCCACACCGGCCGCGAACAGATGGGCCGAGAATTGGTAGAGACCGGTATTGCCCGCGGCCAGGTTGACGGTGCCGCGCCGATCGTTCTGCTTGATGTACTGATAGGCCAGGTCGGCGTGCCAGTGCGGGTTCAACGCAATCCCCGCGCCGATCGTGAATTCGTTGCGGGCGCCCTCGGGGAGCAGCGGCGTCACGAACTGCGCCGGCGAGGCCCCGGTGTGATACAGATATCCGCCGCGCAACTGGACTTTCGAGTTGTACTGATACTCGGTGCCGAAGCGGAAGCCGTGCGTATCCTTGTTGCTCGGATGCAGGGCCAAGGGGGGCGTCCCCGCGTTCGCGAAAGTGATGTCGATGTTGTTGAACCAGCCCCACACGACGTACTGGTAATCGGCCATGAACGACCAGGCGTCGTTCATCTTGTAGGCGAAGCCCAGCGATCCCTGCGGCGGCATAATGATCGAGGTCGCAACGGCCCCGTTGGACAGCGGGCCGCCGCTCGCAAACTCGGGCGCGAGCACCACATCGACGGGCGTTCCCGCCGGCAGTGGACCGACCGCCACCGGCAGAACCAAACCGGTGGGGACGGGCACGAACTTCGCGTCGCCGTCGTACTTGATTTGTTTGCGCGTGAGCCAATGGCCGCCAATGCTCAGCCGGTCCGTCGCCTGCCAGATCGCGCCGAAATTGACCGCGAAGCCGCTACCGCTCGCGTCCAGCGTCGCATCGGCGAAATCGGTCCCCGTGGCCACACCCAACATGGCGAACGTGGTCCCCACGGGCAGGCCCGCCGGGACGCGGAGGGCATCCGGAACGAGCTGCGTCGAAAGGTCCGCCCGCTGGCGCAGCTTGAGGTGGCTGGTGATGTAGGCGACGCCGATCCCGATCTTCAGGTTGGGACTGACCTGATAGCCGATCGTCGGCTGGATATAAATCGACCGCACGTTGGTGTTGTAGCCGAGAAAGCGTCCCGAGAAGTTGGCGCTATCCCACTTGGTTTCGAGGCCGTACGGCGCGTATAACCCGATGCCCGCCGTCACCTTCGGAGTGACGGCGTGCGTGATGTAGATGTTGGGAACGGGGATTAGGGGATTCTTGAGGTCGCTGCGGGAGCCGAGGAAGTCATCGGTAAAGCCCCCTTGTGCGCCAATCAGCGTAACGCCCGCGCTGATGTGGGTCCCTGTAAGCCCGGCGAGCCCCGCC
>WNFD01015163.1_pt1 | contig 19445 bp, 19 predicted proteins | sample 5400491 | NCBI WGS metagenome assembly WNFD01 (sample SAMN13153343, study PRJNA577476) | soil metagenome | isolation source: 120 cm saprolite under Douglas fir tree site 2 hole 2 replicate 2 | place: USA:California | collected 2015-04-18
GTCCATGTGACTGGTGAGATGTGGAACTTAACCCATTCACCAGATGCCCGCTTTCCGTCGCCGCTGTTTACAAATTATTGGACAGGAGGGTTTGATGGCAAATGGGCCAATCGAGTTGGAATCGCGAAGGTTGAGGCTTTTCTCGCCGAAATGTTTCGCGTGACGGGTGCGGATTTTGGCCTTCTGACGACTGAGGTTGACCTGAGGGCTAAGAACCGTCCCGCGAATAGTTACAGCTGCGCGGGCATGGATCTTGAAACCGGCGTTCCGGGTCTTTATTGGATCAATTTTTTCAGCGCCGAGTTAGCGGGATGGCTTGGCCTAAGCGATTTTTCCGAGAGACTTGCATCATTGCGCCGTTTAGACGGGGGATCCGTGTCGCTCAAGTTCTGTGACTCCCCGGACGATTGCAGGAGTCTGGAGACCCTCGGAAAACAGCGCGCGGCAATCGAGTGGCTGGGGCCCCGGAAATTCTTCGATGTCCGTTTTCCCGATCGCACCGCAGAAACGCCGGATTGGCATCATTTGCCTTTACGACAGGCAGACCAGAATCGACCATAGCTAAGGGCTGCCTCCGTGACGGCAGAATAAGAATCCGGCCGGAGACATCCATGATAAGTAAAAGTCAAGGATAAATCGGGGACAGACGGAGAGCCTGTCGGAGAGAAAAAAAAATGAACGAAGAATCAATAAGTTACGGCGCACGCCATCTGTGTAAGTGATTGATTCCTCGTTCGAAAGATTCTATCTCCGACAGGCTGCGGACGTTCCCTGATATTTCAAAACTCTGAGGCATCCACCAGTCTCGGCGGCCCGATTTGATCAGGCTAGTTGGCCAAGGGAAACCTGGTCATCCGGAAGGCACACAGATTCCGCCGACCAAAGTCGACGTAGTGCGACCGCCTCAGGAGTGATGAATTTCAAACAATGTGATGGAGGATACGAGTGTCTGTTGAGCAACTAGATGTAGTCGATGTAGTAAGTATCGACAACGATACTGGCCATGTCGTTCTTACAATAAGTGATCATCTGGATTGGTCTGACAGTGTTCGGCACCAGACCATCTTGCAGGCGAAGTTCAATAAATATCTTGCTTTTGTGGAAAGTCATGAAATCCTTGAGACATTTCCTAAGGCAAAAGGAAGGCCGGTGGCATTCAAAGTGGTATTCAAGTTCAGGCCGGATGAAGACGGGTGGCGGTTCCTGGCCAAAGCCAAAGGGGTGATCGAATTAAAAGGGTTCAGCCTGCGACATGAAGTTTTCGCTGAGTCATATGACAACTGATGGTAAGCCGAAGGTAACCCCGCAGCATCCCTGACAAGGGAAATCAAAGGGGATTCCGTTTCCCCTTGACTTTTACTTATCATGAATGCCCGGTTTATTCAATGAAGGATGAATTAACGATGCGATTATTTTCTCGGCGATCCTTAACTGACTCTCTTGCACGAGATCAGATTGCCGCCTTGAGCGATTTCAGTGACGGTCTTATGCGCTCGGATAAGTGCAGCGAGCACGAGCCGATCGGGACTCCGTTTGATCCTGTCGACATTAGCGAGCCGATTCAATGGTTGGCCAAACCACATGGCAGGTTCTTTTATCGTAAGGGCCGCCCGGCTTATCTAACTGGTGCGATGTGGAACTTAACGCATTCTCCCGGCGCCCGCTTTCCCTCGCCGCTGTTCACAAATTATTGGACAGGAGAGTTCGATGGCAAATGGGCCAACCGGGTTGGACTCGAAAAAATTGAAGATTTTATGTCCGAAATGTTTCGCGCCACGGGTTCGGGTTTCAGTCTTTCTGACAACCGCAGTTGACCTGCAGGTTAAGAACCGTGCCGCGAATAGTTACAGCTACTCGGGCATGGATCTTGCAACCGGTGTTCCAGGTCTTTATTGGATCAATATTGGATCAATTTTTTCAGCGCCGATTTAGCCGGATGGCTTGGCCTGAGCGATTTCCCTGAGAGACTTGCGTCCCCGAAAATTCTTCGATATCCGTTTTCCCGAGCGCAAGGCAGAAACGCCGGACTGGCATCATTTACCTCTACGGCAGGCCGATCAGAATTGAACATAACTGAGGGCTGCTTCCGTGACAGCAAAACAAGAAGCCGAGAAGTTGATGAACAATCTGTTGCCCGTAGCGCAGAGCATGCTGAGTGAGTGTCGCGAATTCTACCCCTATGGTGGGTACGGCAGAGAGCCTGTCCTCTGCAAGGGCGATCAGGAGGGAAGATGCGTATTGCCTTTTGGCTGCTGATTTTTGTTTCCCCGCTGAATTACGCGCAATCGAGCGATGCCGATGCCTGCGGCAAAGCGGCGGATGCCGACGCGAAAGTGAAAGCCTGTTCGGCCCTGATCGACTCAGGCAAGGGCCCGCCGGCCGATAGGGCGGTGGCGCTGTTGAACCGGGCCCAGGCCTGGTGGATGAAGCAGCAGCCGGACGCCGCCTTGCAGGATTTAAATCGGGCGGCGGAACTTGATCCTGAGAACGCGCAGGTCCTGGCTTCGCGCGGCGCGATCCACTTTCGGCGAGGCGAAGACGATCTGGCGGTGGCGGATTATGACCACGCACTCGGGATTAATCCCAAAGACGCGCGCACGCTGCACAGCCGCGGGTATGTACGTTCGAAGAATGGACAGTTCGACCTCGCCATTGCCGATTACGATCAGGCGATCAATCTTGATCCGGGCTATGCGCAGGCCTTCACCAGCCGAGGCCGGTCTTATCTGGAAAAACGCGATTACGACCGGGCGCTTGCCGACTTGCGGCAGGCGGTAAAGCTGGCCCCAAAGGATAGACTCTCGCTGGTCGCCCTGGCGGCCACCTGCGACCATCAGGGGCAGTACGATTGCACGCTCAAGGCCTATGATCAGGCGCTGGAGTCCAATCCCGACGATTTGGATAGTCTCTTAGGCCGGGGCGGAGCGTATGTATCGCTGGAGCAGTACGACCTTGCCATGGGGGATTTCGACAAGGTGCTGCGCCTCAGGCCGAATGATGCCGACGCATTTGCCGCGCGGGGGCGGGCTAATGCTCTCCGGCGAAGAGTCCCCGAGGCCATGGCGGACTGCGACCAGGCCCTGAAGATCAAACCGGATGACCCTGTGGCCCTCGTCAATCGCGGCCTTTTGTATATTGACCTGAGGTTGTTTGACATGGCGATCCGGGACTACGACCGGGTTCTGCGCGCCAATCCGCGGGAGGTGAAGGCCCTCGACAATCGCGGCGCGGCCTGGCTCAGCAAGGGAAATCCGGACCGGGCGATTGAGGATTTCAACAGCGCCATCGGGCTTGACCCGAAGGATGCATTCGCTCTTCTGAGCCGGGGGATGGCTTATGTGGTGAAGGGAGAATTCGATCGCGGCATGAAGGACATAGACGAAGCCGTCGAACTGAAACCGGGCGATGAAAAGATGAGAACAGTCCGCGACCGGACTCGCGCCAAAGGCCGGCAAACGTTTCCGCAGAAGCAATAGAAGCAATGAAATTTCCCTGGCGCCGGGCTCCGTCCGCATGGCGCGAACGGCAATTGCATCCATGGAAGCGTTCAGCGCCGGCCATTCCGAAAAAATCCGCGTCACTTCGACAGCACACCCTTGACGATCGGGCCGTCGCGCCATAACACTGGTAATGTGATGGCTGTGTCCCCAGGGACCCGCAGCTTGTAGTACATGTCTTTGACAACTAAATATTGGCGATGCTGATGGGAATAGCGGGCCGCTCATCCAGGGTTCTCATCCGCTGGAGAGAATTAATAGTGCCTGCAAAAAACAGCCTTGCAGTTCCGATGTCCCGATCTTCCGTGCCTCGGCGCTCCGTTGTACTACGGATTTCGATCTGCAACGCCATCTGCAACAGTTTTTTCCGCCATTGACGCGGCTTGTAGCATGTATGCAGATTGAGGCCCCCTTTCAGGTTCCGGATCTTTCAGGATTTGAGAACTCTCATTCGGAATAAGGGAGTCTCAATATCGCCCGAGCCGGCAAACAGTGCAAAAGTGTACTATTCTGCGCTTTTCCGGGCTGCCCATTACTGATAGCATTTCCTCTTATGAAGCGCATCCTGATCATTGCTTCGATCGCCATTGCAGTTCTTCTGGTTATCGCCCTTTCTCTTCCCTTCCTGATCAACGTCGACCGGTTCCGGCCCGAGATAGAAACCAAACTTTCGGCGGTGCTGGGACGCACCGTCCATATCGGCAGGATCGACGCTTCGCTGTTCAGCGGCGGCGCGGCCGCCAGCGACATTGCGATCAGCGACGATCCGGCATACAGCACCGGGCCTTTTCTTCAGGCTTCGTCGGTGCAGATTGGCCTCAAATGGATTCCGCTTATTTTTTCCCGCGAAATCAAAGTCACCGGCATCGCCATCGTGAGACCCGAGATTACGCTGCTGAAGAACAGCGCGGGCAAATGGAACTATGCGAGCCTGGGCAATACGTCCGCGCAGAAGACCTCCGCGAGTTCCGGACCGGCGCCGGATTTCTCGGTGGACAAGTTCGAAATCCGCGACGGTAAGGTCAAAATCGGCGACGTCAGCGGAAAGACAGTGCGGCACGAGCAGGCATTCGAAAAGGTCAACTTCCTGGCCCACAATATCTCGATGCATTCGGTCATGCCGTTTACACTGACTGCGGCCACCCCCGGCGGCGGAGCGCTCGATGTGGAAGGCCAGGCCGGCCCGCTGGATGCGACCGACACCTCGCGCACTCCGCTGGACGCCAAAATCAGCCTGGAGCACGCCGATCTGGGAGCGGCGGGAATGTTCGATCCCTCGTCAGGTCTCGGCGGCACGCTGGATTTCGACAGCAAGATAAAATCCGACGGACACAAAGTCCACACCGAGGGTAAAGCCAAAGCCAACAACCTTCGGCTGGTCAAAGGCGGTTCTCCCGCGCGGCCCGCGGTCAATCTCGATTACGTCTCCGACGGCGATCTCGAATCGCAACTGGCCACCATCAACACGACACTGCATGTGGGCGGCAGCCAGGCCAACGCCGGGGGCACGATCAACTCTCATGGCGAATCCGCCGTTGCCCACCTGAAGATCACGGGAAAGAACATGGCGGTCAACGACGTTGAGGGACTGCTGCCGGCGCTGGGCGTAGTGCTGCCGCAGGGGGCCTCGCTCCAGGGCGGCGTGGCCAATCTGAACCTCACTGCCGACGGTCCGCTCGACCGGCTGGTCATTACCGGCCCGGCGGATATCACCGGCACCCATCTGAACGGCTATAACCTGAATTCCAAGCTGGGCGCGATCGGAGCGCTCGCCGGACTTCAGCCCAACGCCGACACGCTGATCCAGACCTTCAGTTCAGCCCTGCGGGTCGCGCCGGAAGGCATTCGCGCCGACAATATCGTCCTTGACGTTCCCTCGATGGGCCAGCTTACCGGCAACGGGGTCATCAGCGGCAACAATGCGCTGGATTTCAAAATGCTGCTGAAGGTCTCGGGCAACGCGGCAGGCGGACTGGTGGGCAAACTGACTGGCGGCGCCCAAAGCGGAGGCATTCCGTTTGTGGTGCGGGGCACGACGAGCAATCCCACGTTTGCTCCGTCTGGTCTGTCGATCGGCAACGCCGGAGACGCGATTAAAGCCCTTCAGGGCAAGCCCGGCCAGGACCAGAGCGGACTGGGCGGCGTGCTGGGTGGCTTTCTCAATAAGAAGAAAAAGCCCTAGCGCAAACGCAATCAAAGCAAAGTCAAAACCTTAAACCTGAAACACGGAGGAAACGGAGGAAAAAAATCTGAGGAAACGGAGGAATTCTTAAGGGGTTTCCGGGCAAATCGAAGAACATCGTCATACTCTCTCAGGCACACGAAGATGGCCAATCAACGTTACAACCCCCCTGAATTCCTCAGATTTTTCCCTCAGATTTTCACCCTCCGTTTCCTCCGTGTTTCAGGTTTAAGGTTTTGACTTTGTCTTTGGTTGTGGCCGGCCCGGGGCTGGTAGAATATATCTGAAACGAGCCCTTCTGGCGGTTGCCGGCTGCCTGCTGTGCGCCACGGCGCTGCGCGCCGACAACATTGTGGATGAAATCATCGCCCGCGTGGGCGATTTCATCATCACCCGCGCCGACTTTGAAAAAGGCAAGTCCACCCAGGTCGATGAACTGAAAGAGCGCTTCCCTTCGAACTGGCAGGCCAAATGGGCGGAAAAACAGAAGGACGTTCTGCGCGAGCTGATCGACCAGCAGCTGCTGCTCGACAAGGGCAAAGAAGAAGGCATCACGGGCGAAGTGGAGACCACCAAGCGGCTGGATGAAATCCGCAAATCCATGAATCTGGGCTCCATGGAAGAACTACAGAAAGCGGCAGAGCAGCAGGGCGTTCAGTACGAGGATTTCAAGGAAAGAATCCGCATCGGAATCGTGACCCAGCAGGTGATCTCGCGTGAAGTCGGTTCCAAAATCCACATCACCAGCGAAGAAGTGCAGAGCTGGTATCAGCAGCACCAGCAGGACCTTACATCTCCCGAACATGTCAAACTCTCGGAAATCCTGATCTCCACCCAGCCTCCGCGCCCCGCCGCCGAAAAGGGCAAGGAGCAGCCCCCGATGCCGATGGTGCTGAGCGATGACCCGGTCATGGCGGCCCAGGCCGAGAAGCACGCGCAGGAAGTCCTGGCGGAACTTCGCAAGGGCGCGAAATTCGAGGAACTGGCAAAGAAAGAGTCGAACGGCCCGACCGCGGCCCAGGGCGGCGACCTCGGATCGTTCCAGCGGGGTGAACTGGCGAAGGAGCTCGAACAGAAGACTTTTGCCCTGAAGACCGGCGAATACACCGACGTGATCCGCACCAAACAGGGCTATATCATCTTCAAAGTGGTCGAACATCAGAATGCCGGCGTGCCGGCGATCAAGGAAGTGGACGAAAAAATCCGGGAGATCGTCTACAGCCAGAAGCTGGAACCGTCGCTGCGCGCCTACCTGACCAAGCTGCGCGAAGAATCCTTCATCGACATCCGGGCCGGATATAACGAGTTTTTGGTATTTTGAGGGAAGCAATTGGCAATTAGCCATGAAACGTTGTCAACATCACCAGATGTTTCATGGCTGAATGCTGAGTGCTGACGGCTGAGTGCTTTTGTCGTAGACCCCGATGGTGGTCACAATCTTTCCATCCTTGCCGATGACCGTCGTTGTAATCGTCATCACCTGCCCGTCGGCGGAGACTTCACGGCGGCTGGTGGCCACCGGCTGCATGCCCCGCTTGTAGGTGGCGACGACGGTGTCGGTCGCGATGCGCTTCAGCGAGACGGGCAGCAGAAATCCATTCGATCCCTGGACCAGAACTTCCCGTTCATCGTATTTCGCCGTGTAGTGCGAAAACGAAGTTGCGCCGTTGGCGTACCAGGTGCTCGAACGGTAGCGCACACCGTGCGCCCAGGAGCCGATGAAAGGGTCCGAACTCACGGAACTCTGCGCCTTCAGCGTGGATGCCGGAAGCAGAATCGCGATTCCGATCAAAAGACGAAGCAGGTTTGTCATTTTTTACACTTCCTCCAAAAAAGATGAAAAGATGCGGGGCCCCCGCAGGAGAGCCCCGCGTATGAGCAAGGCTAGAGTGAACGCAGGAATTCCAGAATCGCCTGCTTGTCACCTTCACTTAGGTCGTTGAACCGCTCGATCACGGCATTGGCCTCAGAAGGGCCGTACTTCGGTGACTGGCGGTCTTTGGAGGGGTTGTCCCCGCCGTCGGAGCCGGGGCGCGAGAAGTGGTCCTGGATGGCCACCATCAGGTCGCTGGTGCGTCCGTCATGCAGGAAGAACAGACGCTGGCCGAGGCCCCATAGAGGTGTGGTGCGGAACTCGTCAGGCCCGGCGTTGCCCTGAGCGATGTTATCGGCCAGGGTCGCGCCCATGTGATGCACCAGCAGATCCGAGAACAGGTTGACGGACTGACCGCGCAGGGCCACCACGTGCGGACCGATTTCCTCGCTTGGCTTTTGCGGGTTGGCGACACCCAGCGTCTTGAAAGACCCGGTGTGGCAAAGCACGCAACCCACTTCGCTGAAAAGCTCCTTACCGTGCTGCCCCACGGGGGAGAGCGGGGCAGGCTGGGGGGCATCCACAAAGCGCATGAACTCGGTGAACATCAGCCACGCGGGCATGATCTTCAGAGGATTGTTGTAGAGTTCCGGCTCGGAGCGGGGAATGTCGAAGGGCTCGTAGGCGACATTACACTTGGGGTCTTCGCTGCGGGAAATGGGGAAGATGTCATTGGAGATTCCCATTTCGACGCTGTAGGCCTCACCGGCAAAGGTGGTGATGGAGCCGTTCTGGGCCTTCCATCCGAAACGGCTGATGGTGCCGTTGTTGGGGACCATGTTGGGATGTCCGCCGATGCCAAGGTCGCGCTTTCTGTCGCGGTTGGCGTTCATGTTATCGCGAATGGCGAAGTCGGGAATGCTCTCGATCAGGCCCTGTGCACGCCGCCGTCGCGCGATCCGTCCGGGTTGAACTTGAAGCGGGTTTCGCGGAACGCGCCTTTGGGATCTTCGAACGGCGGAACAATGTTGGTGCCGCCAAGCCGATGGGCGATCAGGGCGGCGGGATTGGCGGCCGGGGCGCTGCCTCCGATGGCCGGCTGCGAGTGACAGATAAAGCACTGGTCCGCGTTGAAGATCGGCCCCATGCCTGCCGAGTTGACCAGCTTCAGCGGAGAAAAGGGATTGTCGGGATCGGAATCGATAGGCGGAACCGCCTGCGGCTGCTGTGCGCAGGTGTCACAGGTGCCTTCGAGTTCAGAGACGCGAAGAAGGCTCTCATGGAAAAGAGCCGATTCGCTTTCATTGAGGCCAGGCACCGGATTGGGAATGGCTGTGGCCGGGTTGGGACGGGGCCCGGGATCTTTGGCTTTGAAATGGGACGAATCGGCCAGTGTGGCTGTCGCAAGCCCTAAGGCCGCCACGCTCACCGCCAGCGCAAGGACAATCACCGTGCGCCGCCGTCCGGAACGATTGGACATGCTTGAATGCTTCATATTGACTACCTCTCCATTTTCAATCTGGGTGATTCGTGAGAATCAGGGGGAACTCCCGAACAGGCGCAGAGGGGCCGCCGCCGGCATTACGCTGCAAGCCATTCATTCTTAAGCTGCCTGAGTAATTCGGCGAAATGGTTCCGGCCTGGGATCAGGTTCTGGCCAGAACCGATGAGCGTGCCCCTCGTGCTCCGGTCTTCGGTCCTGTTAGAAGAGGCGAGAAAGCGGGCCGGATTCAGTCATGGAAAACCCGGTAAGGACAATTTTTTGGCGGGAATTGGTCCACGGGAGGGCCGGCTGGGCTTTTGTCACCTTGCCGCCCATGCCCGCCCCCCTCTAAAATTCAGGATACCGAGGGGGTAGCCCGATTCTTAATCTGCTTAAAACCTCTGTTTTATTGCTGGCCCTGGCCGCTGTGGCGCAGGAACCGCAGGCTGTGGAACTTACCAGCGAACCGAGCCATCATCTCGTCTTCGAAAACGTGTTTTTGCGGGCTTTTGACGTGAAGGTGGCGCCCAAAACCTCGACCCTGGTGCACCGCCACAACCATGACTACGTGTATGTGACCCTGGGGGATGCCGACATTACCAATGCCCGGGTCGGGGCCCAGCCGGCCAAAGTGCTCCTGAAAGACGGGGACGCGCGTTTTGCCGCCGCTCCGCTTGTCCATGTGGCCGTCAATAACGCCGATACGGTCTTCCGGAACATCACCATTGAGCTGCTCAGCGCCTCGACCAACGAGCATAACTGCGTGGAAGGGTGCTCGCAGCCGTGCCCGGCCACGGAAAAGATCTGCCCCACGGTGCAGCAGTTATTTTCCGCCGACCAGTTCACGGTAACGTCCGTCATCCTGCCGTCCGGCGCGACGCTGGCCCAGCATACGCATTACGCGCATCATCTGCTGGTGCCGGTCAGCGATTTGCATTTGAAGATAAAAAACCAGGACCAGCCGGAAACCGAATTTACGGCAAAAACCGGGGAAGTGGCCTGGGTGAATCCGACGATTCACACCGTCACCAACATCGGCTCCAAGCCGGCAAGGTTCGTCACGCTTGAACTCCGTGGGGTCCCCCAGGACACACCGTTGCAACCATGACCGTACCGGAACCCATCTCGCAGACGGACGCTCCCGAGGCCCGCGTATATAACCTGACCTCGCGCTGGCTGGAGATCGGCGATCTGGTCGTGAGCTTCGGATTGCTGGCAGTGCTGCTGGCAACCGGCTGGACCGGATCGCTGCGCGATCTGGCCGTCCGCATGGCCCGCGAACATTACACGCTGCAGCTTTTCTATTACGTTCTCTTCCTGAGCGTTATCAGCAAAGTAGTGGGCGGCGGAATCGATTTTTACCGCTTCCGGCTGGAGCATCGTTTTCATCTTTCCACGGAGAGGTTTTCATCGTGGCTCAAAGACGAGTGCAAGAGCTGGGCCCTGGGCCTGGTCATCGCCACGCTGCTGGCGGAAATCGTCTATGGCCTGATCCGCATGTCTCCCGAGCACTGGTGGATTTACGCATGGCTCATTTTCGTCGGATTGTTTATTTTCTTCGCGCAGGTCGCGCCGGTCGTGCTGTTCCCGCTCTTCTATACTTTTTCACCGCTGCAGGACGAGGAGTTGAAATCGCGTCTCATGCGGCTGGGCGAGCGGGCGGGCACGCGCATCCGGGGAGTCTATGAGTGGAAGCTGTCGGAAAAATCGAGAAAGGCCAATGCGGCGCTGACCGGCCTCGGCAATACGCGGCGCATCATTCTTGCCGACACGCTGCTGCAGAACTACACTCCGGACGAAATCGAGGCGGTGATGGCCCACGAGCTGGGTCACCACGTCCATGGTCACATTCTGAAGGGCATTGCCGTAGAAGCGCTCATCACCCTGGCGGGCTTCTTCGCGGCCGACCAGGTGCTGGATTACGCCATCCATCGGCGCCATATGTTTCAGCATCTCGCGGATTTCGCCAACCTGCCGCTGCTGGTGCTGGTGTGCAGCCTGCTGGGCATGGCGCTGATGCCGGCTGTCCACGCGTTTTCGCGCTTCGCCGAACGCCAGTCGGATATCTATTGCTGGAAGTCGATCCGCAACATTACCCCGTTCGTCACCGCCATGGAAAAACTGAATGCCCAGAACCTCGGCGAGCGCAGCCCTTCACGGCTGATCGAGATTCTGTTTCACTCGCACCCGGCAGTCACCCGGCGCATTGCCGCGGCCCAGGCCTGGGCACAGCAAAATCAGCCTGGGCTCACCCCTTAATCATCGCTTCCACGCGTTTCAGATCGTCTTCCGTATCGACGCCCACAGTGTTGAAGGGCGTGGTCTCGACATAGATGTCGATGCCGTCTTCCTGAAAACGCAATTGCTCAAGACGTTCGGCGGCTTCCAGCTTCGATTCCGGCAGATTGCAGAAACGATCGAGCGCCGCGCGGCGATAGGCATAAAAACCCAGATGCTTGAAGTATTCGATGCCACCGATTTTGTCGCGATTGTACGGGATGGTCGAGCGCGAGAAATACAGAGCGCGTCCGTTTTTGTCGGTGACAACTTTTACGGCGTTGGGATTATCGATATCCTGCGGCGGGCAGGGCGTCTTGATGGTCGAAACCATGACCTCGGGCCGCAGCATCGGCTTCAGCAGTGCATCAAGGTGTTCGGGACGGGCCAGAGGCTCGTCCCCCTGGATGTTCACGTAGACGTCAGCGTGGATGCGCTGCGCAACCTCGTAGACTCGGTCGGTACCGCTGCGATGGGCACTGGAAGTCATCTCCGCTTTCCAGCCATTGGCCCGGGCCACCTGCATGACTTCTTCGGAGTCGGTGGCGACAATCACATCGTGAAGCAGGGATGAAGCTTTCGCCGCTTCATAAACGCGGGCCAGCATGGACTTACCCGCGATCTCGCGGAGGACCTTGCGTGGAAGCCGGGTGGAGGCGAGACGGGCGGGGATGATGGCGATGATGTTCATAGGTTTGTAACGAAGCACTCAGCAGTCAGCACTCAGCAGTCAGCCATGAAACGGTGTTGATGAACTTGAAATTCAGCGCCCCGCGTTACAGTTGCATGGCTGAATGCTGAGTGCTGACTGCTGAGTGCTATCTCCTCGCTTCCTTCAATTTTTTCGATTTCTCTTCCACGCTCTTGGCCAGTTTTTCCTTGTGCTGTTTGAGTTTGGCGGTCAGCGTGGGATCGCCCAGGGCGATCATCTGGGCGGCGAGAATTCCGGCGTTGGTCGCGCCTGCCTTGCCGATGGCGACGGTGGCCACGGGAATACCGGCGGGCATCTGCACGATGGAGAGCAGTGAGTCGAGGCCATTGAGCACCGAAGGGATCGGAACGCCGATGACCGGGAGCGTGGTCTCCGCGGCGATGACACCGGCGAGGTGGGCGGCGCCTCCGGCGCCGGCGATGATGACCTTGATGCCGCGCGCGGCGGCGTTGCGGGCAAAGTCAGAGGTGCGCGCGGGAGAGCGGTGGGCCGACGAAACATCGATCTCATAGGGGATGCCAAAACCATCGAGCGCTTTGGCGGCTTCATTCATGATTTCGAGGTCGGAATCCGACCCCATGACGATGGCGACGAGGGGAGTTGGTGACATGCGTGTCCTTCGTATCCCACCCCTTACGGGGTGGGCTGAATAATTGCGCCCCGCCCCCAAAACGGGCGGGTCTGGAGTAACGAACTAGCTGGTTGTCTGTTCTCCGGATTTTCCGATCACTCTTGCGCCAATATCTTTTCGGTAGTGCATTTCCTCGAAGTCGATCATACTCACCGCTTCGTAGGCCCTGGCGATGGCGGTTTTCAGTTCAGGGGCGCGGGCGGTCACGCCCAGCACGCGGCCTCCCGCGGTGTAGAAGGAGCCGTCGCGCTGCGATGTCCCGGAATGGAAGACCTTCACGTTGCTCAGTTTCGCGGCGCGATCAAGACCTGAGATCTTTCTGCCGGCGATAAAACTTCCGGGATAGCCCCCGGAGGACATCACCACGCAGCAGCTGGAATCCGTCGACCAGCGGAAGACGCCTTCGCTGACGCGGCCTTCAATCGAGGCTTCGATGGCCTCGATCAGGTCGCTCTCCATGCGCATCAGTACCGCCTGGGTTTCGGGATCACCGAAGCGGCAGTTGAATTCCAGCACCATGGGGCCGGTGGCGGTCATCATCAGGCCGCAATAGAGAATTCCGCGATATTCCGCGCCCTCGGATTTCATGCCCGCGATCACGGGACGGGCGATGTGGTTGAGGAGCCACTCCACCATGGGCGCGTCAATCATGGCGGAGGTCGAATAAGCGCCCATGCCTCCGGTATTGGGACCGGTATCGCCATCGCCGACGCGCTTGTGGTCCTGGGAGGCGACCAGGGGAGCGACGCGCTCTCCGTCGCTCAATACGAGGAATGAGAGTTCTTCGCCGCTCAGAAATTCCTCAAGCACCACCAGCGAAGAGGGCGAGCCGAGCAGTTTACCGCTGAACATTTCCGCGCCCGCGGCGGCGGCTTCGTCCCTGGTCTGAGCGATTACCACGCCTTTGCCGGCGGCCAGGCCATCGGCCTTGACCACGATCGGAGCGGAAAAAAGCCCGAGAGACTTGCGCAGCTCGTCTTCCGAAGAGCACACGGCATAGTGCGCCGTGGGAATCTGGTGACGCTGCATGAACTCCTTGGCGAAGCTCTTGCTCGATTCAAGCTGGGCGGCCGCCTGGGTGGGGCCAAAGACACGCAATCCGCGTCGGGTGAATTCATCGACGATGCCCAGCGAGAGCGGAAGTTCAGGGCCGACCACGGTGATTTGCGGCTGGATCTGGTGGGCCACCTTCAGCATTTCCGCGATGTTCCGGGGATCGCCGGGCAGACACCTGGCCTCCGCCCCGATGCCCCCGTTGCCGGGAACGCAGAAGACTTCCGAGACGCGGGAGGACTGCCGCAGCTTCCAGACCAGCGCGTGCTCCCGACCTCCACTGCCTATGACAAGGACTTTCATGCGACTAGAGAGGATAAATCAAATCGATGCGTTGATGCGAGACATCGGGCAAAATCAAAGGACAAGACCTTTGCACCACGGAGGCACAGAGGCACGGAGAAAAACAAAAAAAAATGGGTTCTATCCGAACCGCCGATTCCTGGTTGTATCAAAACCAAGGCCATTTCAGCTTTCTCTCTCCAGCAGAAAAATGAGGACACGAATGCCGAGTGCTTATTTCGGCTAAGGCACTACTCAGATCGCGCCACCTCGCTCATCAGCGACAGATAATTTTTCTCCGTGTCGCGGAAGGCGGCAATCCACAGGTCGTGCGTGGGCATTCGGGCGATCATGGCCGGCGCGCTCTCGAAGTGTGCGCCGGATTCCACCAGCTTCTGATGGGCAGCCTGAATATCCGGCACTTTGAGGTACAGAATCGAGCCGGAATGGTCGAATTCCGGACGCTCGGCTTTGGTCAGCATCAGGCGGACACCGCCGCAGTCGAAAAAACTCATGCCGCCCGCCTGAAACAGCAGGGGCAGCCCCAGGGCATCGCGGTAAAATGCGGTAGCGCGCTCGAGGTCGTAGATGTTGACGGAAATCTGGCCGATGCCGGTGATGCCGATTCCGGGGTTTGCGGCTGTCGGGGCCATGGGGTTTACCTCCGATTCAGAATTGATTAGCATAGCTAACTATATTTCATGAAGAAAAGCAAGCAAAAAGAAAATCCGGACGCAGCCGAAGTGATCGCCAACCGGCTGCATTCGGCGGCCATCCATCTGCTGCGGCGGGTGCGGGTGAGCGATCAGGCCGCGGGCATCGGACCGGCGCAGCTTTCCGCGCTCTCGGTGCTGGTCTTCGGCGGAGCGCGGTCTCTGGGGGAACTGGCCGAAGCGGAACAGGTCAAACCGCCGACCATGAGCCGTATCGTCGTCGGGCTGGAACGGGAGGGATTGCTGCGGCGCAAAAAAACCGACGACAAACGGCGGATGCTGCTGGAGGCCACGGCCAAAGGGCATAAGGTTTTGCAGGAAGGGCGGAAGCGCAGAGTTGAATCATTGGCCGCAGCGGTGCAGTCCCTGGCTCCGGGCGAGATAGATCAGCTAACGGAACTTGCCGGCTTGCTGGAGAAGATCATCGGCGTGCTTTGACAGCATCCTTCCCATAGCGACTGAAAACGCGCTGCGCCACGTTTTTTCTTTTGCATTCTCAGGGGTCCGGAGTCCACAATCTCTCTGCCCACTATGACTTTCCCTGTCTATATTCATATCTTTGGCTACACCCTGCATCCCCATCTGCTTTTTGAATCGCTCGGGTACACCCTGGGCTTTCTGGTCTTCCGCATTCTCAGGAGGCGGCAGGGCGATCCGGTGCCGCAGAGTATTCGCTGGTCGGTGATTGCGGCGGCGGCTGTGGGGGCGGTGGTGGGCAGCAAGGTGCTCTACTGGCTGGAAGACCCGCGCACGATCGCCGCCCACTGGAGAGATTTCCAGGTCCTGTGGGGCGGCAAGACCATCGTTGGCGGGCTGCTCGGTGGGCTGATCGCCGTGGAATGGGTCAAGCGCTCCATGCAGTTCACCAGCCGTACCGGCGACCTGTTCGCGGTGCCGCTGTGCGTGGGCATCGCCATCGGGCGCATCGGGTGTTTTCTTACCGGGCTGGGCGACGATACCTACGGCTCGCCCACCTCGCTGCCCTGGGGCGTCAACTTTGGGGACGGCATTCCACGGCATCCTGCGCAAGTCTACGACATCGTCTTTCTTATGCTCCTGGCGTGTGCTTTACTGATTGTCATGCGCCGGCCCCATGTGCAGGGCGATGTCTTCAAGATGTTCATGGTGGGCTTCGATTTCATCAAGCCCGATCCGAAGTTTTGGGGGCTGAACTCGATCCAGTGGGTCTGCCTGGCGCTGCTGGTGTTTTACAGCCGCGATATCCGGCGCTGGCTTCGGCCGGCGCCTGCGGACCTTCAAGTGCAAAACATTTAGCCGCGAATTGACGCGAATCAACGCGAACGAGAAACAAACCGGACCGGGGATTTCCTGAGGAGGTTCTCTTGGCTGAACGCGTACGTCCTTATCTTTTTTACGATGTCGTTGTCTCTCTCTGCTCGACCTGTCTGAACAAGATCGAGGGCAAGATTGTCTTTCAGGACGACAAGGTCTTCATGCTCAAGCGCTGCCCGAACCATGGCAGCGAAAAAGTGCTGATTGCCGATGACGTGGATTACTATCGTCGATGCCGCGAGCTGTTCATCAAACCTCCGGAGATGCCCAATGTCTACAACACGCCGGTGAAGTGGGGCTGCCCTTACGATTGCGGGCTTTGTCCGGACCATGAACAGCACTCCTGCCTTTCGCTCATCGAGATCAACGATCACTGCAACCTGAACTGCCCCATCTGCTACGCCGAAAGCGGCACGGCCAAAGAGCGCTACCGCAGCATGGCGGAGATCGAAAAGATGGTGGCGGCGGTGGTGCGGAATGAAGGGCATCCCGACGTGGTGCAGATTTCCGGGGGAGAGCCGACGCTGCATCCGGACTTCTTCGCGGTGCTCGATCTGTGCAAGAGTCAGCCCATCCGGCACCTGATGGTCAACACCAACGGCATTCGCATCGCACAGGATCGTGAATTCGCCGAGCGGCTGGCGGGCTATATGCCCGACTTTGAACTCTACCTCCAATTCGATTCGTTCGAGCGCGCGCCGCTGATGGAGCTGCGCGGGGCCGACCTGCGGGAGATCCGGCGCAAGGCGCTCGACCGGAGCCGATTCAGGCCGCCGGGCGGCTTGAACATTTCAATCCGGCCACCGACCGGCTGACGCTGACCGAAGTTCGCCGCCGCATTCTGGAGCAATCCACGGTCTTCAGGCCGGAGGACGTGATTCCGGTGCCGTGCCATCCTGACAGCCTGGCGATGGCTTACGCGCTCAAGCTGGGCGGCAAAGTGATGCCCCTGACCGGCATGATCGACCCGAAGGTGCTGATCGAGGGCGGGCGCAATACCATCGTCTACGAACAGGATGAGTCGGTGCGCGAGGGCATCTTCAAACTGTTCGCCACGAATCACTCGCCGCAATCGAGCGCGGGGACCCTGCGCGAGCTTCTCTGCTGTCTGCCGCAGCTCGCCGTGCCCGCCGAGATGGGATATCAGAACATCTTCCGCGTTCTGATCATGCAGTTCATCGATGTGCATTCTTTCGATGTGCGCTCGGTGAAGAAGTCGTGCGTGCATATCGTGCACCCTGACGGAAGGCTGATTCCGTTTGATACTTACAACATGTTCTACCGCGACCAGTTGGAGCAGACCGTGCTGGCGCGGCTGCGGAAGACGCAGGAGGCATTGGTGACGTTATGAGTGAAACATATCAAGACCGGGGCGGAACCGGGTTCGGATGCCTGGGAGCAATCCTGGGATTCGTGCTGGGCGTCTTCCATCTCATCCTTACCCTGAGCCTCACCGAAACAGACTTTTGGATTCTGCTCTTCTCCCTGGCCCTCTATATCTTCTACATGGTTCTGCTCTACCAGCTTCTGCAAAGATCCAAGCCTGCAGCCGCCACCGGACTGGTAGTCGGCGGCGCCCTGATCCTGCTGCTCGGTGTGAGTTGCGCAGGCATACTGCGGAGACTGTGATGCTGTGAACGAAACACCACCAGGCCGGGGCGGCATCCTGACTGGGATTTCTGACGGGCGTCGGCCTGTGCATCATCCACGCTGTTGTTGTCCTCGTAAGCTCAGACCTCGCGGTGGTCTTTCGCGGACTGCGATTTTTCGGACTGGTCCAACTGGTCTACATGGTTCCGGTCTTTCTGTTTCTTCAGAGGCGCAGGCCCGCAATGGCGTCAGGGCTGGCGACTGCCGCAGTCCTGGTTGCGCTGGCCAATATCGCGCTTGCCATGATCGGTTGACGGCTGCCGCGGGCAAAACCTTACCACTGATTAACACCGATAAAAGTACGGATTTACACGGATGAAACCTAATTCCCGTTTGTGCGCCACGCGCAACTCGTCTATGATTTCCGCCAGATGTTTTCAGGCGCGGCTGACAAGTTCAACACCCCACAAATCAAATCCATACTGCGAATGCTGCTGTTCGTGTATAGCGTTTTGATCGTTTGCCCTATTGGCTATTGGCCCTTCGCGGCCGACATGGACAACACCTGGTATTTTGCCCTGAACTACGCGGCGGCGCATCACCTGACGCACGGTCCGGATATCATCTGGACCACCGGCCCTCTCTCGTACCTCACCGTGCCGCAGGCCATCGGCAACAATCTGGCGGAGGGCCTGATCTTCCAAATCGCGGTTTGGGTAGTTGCGTTGCTGGTTCTCGCCGACGTATTTTTTCGCAGTCGTTACACGCTCAGGCAGATTGCCTTCTTTTCGATCTTTCTCGGACTGTCGGGGCGGCTGTATCAATATCCCAGTCCTCTGGGGCTGGGCGACCTGCTTTTTGCGGGAGCCCTGATTCTGCTGGTGCAGTTCCAGTTGCGCGGAGGCACAGGCCGCCTGATCGCCGCATTCGCGATGCTGGGCCTGCTGCCGCAGATCAAGTTTGTGGGGCTGTTTATGACAGCCTGCGTCGTCGTCGGCTTTATCGTCGACCGAATCCTGCATTACCGCCCTGGCGTCTACCGGGAGATTCTGCTTGCGGCCCTGGTACCGACAGCGGTTGCGGGAGCCGGTTACTGGATGACCATCGGCTCATTCCAGGCCATCGCGACCTACATTCGGGGCAGTTATGAATTGTCCCGGGGATACAGCCTGGGAGTCTCGCTGGCCGGGCCATCCGCGGAACTGGTGGCGGCGCTGGAGACTTTTCTGCTCGTGGCGATTGCGCTGGTGGTTCTGGCGACGCGCGACCGCAGGATGGCTGCATTCATCGGACTGCTGCTGGCCGGGCCGGTCTTTGTCAGCATGAAGCACGCTTTTGTCCGGCAGGACGCGCACATCCTGCACTTTTTCTGTTTCATGGCGCTGGCTCTGGCCCTGGCCGCACTGGTTCTGCCGCTCACCGACCGGCGGGAGTTGATCGGACTCGCAGTCATTCTGCTGGTGCTGGGCACGCTATGGCAGGACAACGTTGCCCGCACCCGTTTCAAGACCGCAGTCGCCAGCATCACCGGCGTGCGAACGGTCGTGATGATATGGCGCATGCTTCCCCCGGGACATTTGCGTCAACTACTCGACACGGAGAGTCGGAACGAGTTTCCCGCGGAGATCAGAGTCGAGCCTGAGATCCGGGCGGTGATCGGAACGGAGCCGGTGGCCTCGCTCTCCGTGGCTTATAGCAACGCGACCATGGACGGCCTCAACCTGGTGATGTATCCCGTGATCCAGCGATATGCCGCCTACACGCCGTATCTTGACCAGCGCAATGCCGACTGGGTCCGCGATCAGGGGCCGCGCTACATGATCTTCGACGCCCAGGCGATCGATGGCCGGCATCCATGGACGGAAACGCCAGCCATGTGGGCGGAGATTTACCGGTGGTATGACACACGGCTGGTTGGC
>WNFD01002244.1_pt1 | contig 19443 bp, 17 predicted proteins | sample 5400491 | NCBI WGS metagenome assembly WNFD01 (sample SAMN13153343, study PRJNA577476) | soil metagenome | isolation source: 120 cm saprolite under Douglas fir tree site 2 hole 2 replicate 2 | place: USA:California | collected 2015-04-18
CAACTACCCGTACTTCCACCCCCTGTACGCCGGCCAGATGCTCAAGCCGCCGCATCCAGCCGCGGTCGCGGGCTATGTCGCCGCGATGCTTGTCAACCCGAACAACCACGCGCTTGACGGCGGCAAGGTCACATCGGAGATGGAGAAGGAGGTGGTCGCCGAGCTCGCCGGGATGTTCGGCCTGCAGACTCATCTCGGCCACCTGACCAGCAGCGGCACGATCGCGAACTTGGAGGCGCTGTACGTCGCCCGCGAGCTGCATCCCGATCGCGGCGTCGCCTACAGCGCCGACGCGCACTACACCCACGCGCGGATGTGCGGCGTGCTCGGCATGCCCGCGACGGCGGTCGGCACCGACGCCGCCGGCCGGATCGACCTGGATGCGCTCGACGATCTGCTGGCTCGCGGGACCATCGGCACGGTGGTCGCGACCGCGGGGACGACCGGGCTCGGCGCGATCGACCCGGTCCACGAGGTGCTGGCGGTGGCCAGCCGCCATGGAGTGCGGGTGCATGTCGACGCCGCTTACGGCGGGTTCTTCACCCTGCTTGCGGGTGCCGACGACCGGGCAGCTCTTGACCCCAGGCCGTGGCGGGCCATCGCCCGGTGCGACTCGGTCGTCGTCGACCCGCACAAGCACGGGCTGCAACCCTACGGCTGCGGCGCAGTCCTGTTCGCCGATCCTGCGGTGGGCAGGTTCTACGCCCACGATTCGCCCTACACCTATTTCACGTCCGACGAGCTGCATCTGGGCGAGATCAGCCTGGAGTGCTCGCGAGCCGGCGCCGCGGCGGCGGCGCTCTGGCTGACCTTCCAGCTGCTGCCCCCGACGCCGGGCGGCCTGGGGCAGGTTCTCGCGGCCTGCCGTTCGGCCGCGCTCGACTGGGCCGAGCTGCTGTCCGCGTCCGAGCGGCTGCGGCTCTACCAGCGCCCCGAACTCGACATAGTCAGCTACTTCCCGGTCACCGCGGGGACCAGCCTCTCGGCCATCGACCGCGCGTCAGCCCGGATGCTCGCCGACGGGATGAACGACCCGCAGCGGCCGGTGTTCGTCAGCACCCTGACCGTGACAGCGGATGCGATGATGCGACGCCACCCTGACGTCACCGCAGACCGGGACGAGGCCAGGATCCTGCGCAGTGTCCTGATGAAGCCGGAATCCGATAGCTACGTCAACGATCTGCACGCTCGCCTCGAGGAGCTGGCCGATCGGTAATTCGGGGACCGCGAACGACACACGTTGCGGCGTAGCTGGCTGTCCTCGCCGGGAACGACGGTAACCCACCAGGCGCGCCAGAGCGGGCCGCACGTCATCATTCCGACTGGCCGTTTCGGAGCCATCCACGGCTCGGCTCCACTGGGCTCTGCCCGCCGCTCGGGATGGCGGGAGCGACGTGGCGGTCGCCGCCCGCCGGGCACTCCCATTGCGGAAATGCCGACGAGGTGATCCGCGGGCATCGCTATTTCCCGGGCGCGACCGGTGTAATTTCACTCAAGGTGCGATGCTGTACGTACACTTAATACCGTCATGCGCAAGCATTAGAAAAGCTTTGGGCAGCCGTGATGATCAGCTCAGGACGACGCGGAGCGATGACGTTTGCCATCGTCCTGGCCTTGGTTCTGGCTGCGGGGTGTGCGTCCGCCCAGCGAGGGCCCGGCGCGCGGTCCACGCTTGGCCGAACCGCCACTGGGGTGATGGGCGAGTACATCCCGGCGACTATGGCCCAGATTGCCGACGGGACAGACTTCCAGCAGACCATTAGCACTTTGCAGAAGGAGCTGTTCGAGGAGTGCATCAAAGGGTACGGCTTCGGGCCGCGAGCGCAGGCCTTTGCCTTCCAGAGCGTTAACCTGATGCCGTTCCAGGCAGTGTCCGGCTACACCCAGAACCAGAACGCCCAGGTCGGGCTCGTCGACCTGAGGTCCATCATCCGAAGCGGGATGCTCGCGCCGATATACATCATGGGGAGCCGGCCAGATGCAACCGGCGTCTCCGCTGCGGAGCAGGCGGCCATTCGGGCCGACGAGTGGCATTGCTGGTCTAAGTCCCTGCAGCCCGTCAGGAAACTGGACCAACTGGGCTTCGCGCTGAGGCGGCAGTGGTACTCGCAGGAGGTGCGTCTACTTAGCTCAAGCCAGGTCCGGGCCGCGAACAAGGTCTTCGGTTCCTGCGTTACGCGTGCGGGCGCCCCGCGGACGGCGTCGGAGTCACTCGGCCAGTTCATCGGCTGGCTACAGCGCACAGTCAATCGCGCCGAGTTCGCCAGCCGCTTCGGCGGCGCGTCGCCATCGCTGCAGCCGAGACAGAGCGTCGACGCTCACTGGTCGGCGGTTTTCATCCGATGCGGGAGACCACTGGTGTCGCTGCTGCAGCGGTTGTTGCCCGGCGCTCAGCAAGCATTCGTACAAGAGCACTTCGGCCAGGTAACAACGCTGGAGAAGAGGGCGGAGCAAACCGTCGCCGAACTTGAGCGCATGACCCAGAGCCAGTTTTGAGCGGGCGCGGCGGCGCGGACAGACATGGTTCGTTCTAAGAATGTTGCACTAGTGATCCTAAAAGTGGCCCCAGGTCTATAAGATGCCTTGCCACGTTAAGCTCTAATTTGCGCCTCAGGTGCTGGCGGTGATTGGTGGCGCTGATGAATGGCAATGACGCCGAATCCCGGCAGCCCAACGACGTTGCGACGATCGACGGCGACGCCCTCGACGATGCCACCGGGCCGCCTCGCCGACGTGGCATGCGGTTGCCGGGATCGCCGGAGCGCCGGTCGCGAGCTCTGTCCGTGCTGGTGATCCTTGCGCTGCTCCTGGGAGTGGCCGCAGGCATGGTGGCCCGCGGGTTTATCTCGCCGGCTCAGGTCGCTGCGAACGCAAGGGCGCCGAAGGCGTCGCTAATCACCGCCCGGGTGCGATACGGCGTACTGAGCGTGCCGGTCAACATCCGCGCGAACGTGGGAGACGGCAACCCGGTTCAGGTGAACGCGCCGAGTGACCTCAATGGCTCACTGGCCGTGGTGACGTCGGTGAACGTGCGTGCAGGGCAGCGGGTGAGCCAGGGTCAACTCCTGCTTACGGTGGCGGAGCGGCCTGTGTTCCTGTTCGGAGGGGGGATCCCGGTGTTCCGCGAGATGTCGCCAGGTATGCGCGGCGCAGACATCGCCGAACTGCAGGCAGGGCTACAGGCGGCAGGCTACGGGGTCGGTTCCGATGCTTCTGGTGTCTATGGGCCAGGCACCGCGGCTGCAGTCGCAACCATATATAAGGCCAACGGGGTGAGGCCGGTGTTCGCAGGATCCCGGGCTGGGCTATCGCATCTGTCGCACCAGGTCAACGTGGCGGGGCGAGAGCTGACATCGGCGCAGGCGAAGCTGAAGGCCGACCAGGACTCCAAGGCCGCCAAGTCGGTGCTGGCCGCGGACCAGGCCGCGGTGACGCAGGCAAAGGAGCAGCTGGCGTCGGCCGAGCGGGCGCTGGCCAGAGCGCGGAAGACCACAGGCGCGCAAATACCCATGGGCGAGGTGGTGTTCGTCGCGCACTTGCCCGCGCGGGTTCTCTCGGTGGCAAAGCTGGGCGCGACAGTGGGCTCGGGCTCGGGCTCGGGACCTGGCATAAGACCGGGGCAGGGCAAATCGTCGAGCGCGGCCGTGCAGCTCGGCTCTGGGAAGGTGTCGTTGACGGGATTCGCGCCAATCACCCAGGCGCGGCTGCTCCGGCCCGGCATGAAGGGAACAGCGTTCTCGGATGTCTCAGGGGTGCGGTTTGCCACTCGGATCAGCTCCGTCCGAGGCTCTCAGCTCGTCCTGGTGCCCATCGGCCGGGTGCCAGGCGGAGTGGTCGGGCAGAACGTGCAAGTGACCATCACAGCGTCCCGGGTCCGTAGCTTCATCGTGCCCGTGGCCGCCATCAGCACGGCCGCGTCGGGCCGGACTTTCGTGACGCTATCGGTCGGCGGAGGACAGACCAGAGCCGCGCTCGTCCGGCTGAGCGTCTCGAGCGGCGGGCTGCAGGCAGTCACGCCGGTTCGCCAGGGCGGGCTGCGACCCGGCGACCTGGTCGTCCTGGGCATCGGCACAGCTAAGCAGCGCTGATGCGACGCGAGGCGCGGCCGCAGCCGCGGGCCCCGTTTCCGCGGGACAGCGACTGGGAGATGGAACTGGACCAGGCAGCGGTGACTTATCCCGGTGCCGTGCCAGTACGGGCGCTGCGACCTGTGTCGCTGCAGTTTGCGGCCGGAGAGACGGTAGCCGTGGCGGGCCGCTCCGGGTCGGGGAAGTCAACACTGCTGAACGTGCTCGGACTGCTCGACCGACCGACTGGGGGCCGGTACCTAGTCCGCGGGGTGGACACGTCGCTGCTGTCCGAGTCGGGGCTGACCGCCTTGCGGGGGCGCGAGTTCGGGTTCGTCTTCCAGTCGTTCCACTTGCTGGCTGACCGCACCGCAGCGGAGAATGCCGAGCTGGGCCTGGTGTACCGGGGAATGGGCGCGTTGGAGCGGCGCGCCGCGGCCTGCCTTGCTCTGGAGCGGGTAGGTCTCGGGCACCGGCTTTCTGCGATGCCCGGAACGTTGTCGGGCGGCGAGCAGCAACGGGTGGCGATCGCGCGAGCGCTGGCGCAGCAGCCACGTGTGCTGCTGTGCGACGAGCCCACTGGAAACCTAGACCGCAAGAACGCGGAGCTGGTGACGAACCTCCTGCGCGGCCTGGCAGCGGAAGGGCTCACCGTGATCATGGTGACCCATGACCTCGAAATCGCCGCCGGGATGCTTCGGTTCCTGGACATCGACGACGGATTGGTCACCGAGCGGGACCCGGTGAACCGGTGATCCGGCCTGGGGTGGCCCGGCGAGCGGGGTCGCGCCGGCGGGGCCTGCTGGTGCGGTTGGAGCGACGCCGGGCCAGCGCCGCCGCACTGGCAGAGATCGGGGTCGAGCCGAGCCGCCTGACTGCCGCCGACGCGGCCCGCGAGGCGCTGGTCGCTGTGACGCGCTCGCCGCTGCGAACGGTGCTCACCTCGGTTGGCACGGTGCTGGCCGTCGGCACGGCGATCGCGACGATCGGGCTTTCTAACTCAGCGGCCGGAGCGGTGTCGGGGACCTTCGACGCGCTGCGGGCGACCATCGTCACGTTCTCGGACGGCAACCGCTTCCGGTTGCCGCCGGACCTGACCGACACGGCGGAGAAGCCGCTTGACCGGCTGAACGGCGTGGTGCGGGCAGGCCTGATCTGGCCGCTCGGTAACCAAGGCCGTCTTTATCAGATTGGCAGGACGCAACCCCAGCCAGGGCAGCCGCAGATCGGCCTGCCAATCACCGCGGCCTCTGCCGGGGGACTGGCCACGATCGGCGCCGCCGTCTCGGCAGGCCGGCTCTACGACGCAGGCATGGACCATCGTGGCGCCCAGGTGGCGCTGCTGGGGGCCACCGCAGCCCGCCAGCTCGGGATCACCGGAGTCGGCGAATCGCCGGTGATCTTCATCGGGCCAACCCCGTTCACGGTGGTCGGCATCGTCCAGCGGGCACCCCTGGACCCGGGAGTCCTGCTCGGCGTGATCGTCCCGCCTGGCGCTGCGGGGGTGGTTGCCGGCCGGTTCGGCGTGGGCATCGGCAGGCAGATCATCGTCAGGACCGTCCCCGGCGCCGCTCAGCTCATCGGCCGGCAAGGTCCGTACGCCATCGACCCGCTGCACCCAGCTGCGATCGCCGCGTCAGTGCCGGAAGACCCGAGCGCACTGCGCCAGTCGGTGAACTCGTCGCTCACCTCTCTGCTGCTCGCCATCGCGCTCATCGCGCTGGGCGTCGGCGTGATCGCGATCGCCAACACCACGCTGCTGTCGGTCCTACAGCGCCGGGCCGAGATCGGCCTGCGCCGGTCGGTCGGAGCGGCGCCTCGGCACATCGCGGTGATGGTCGTTTGCGAGGCTGTGCTCACCGGGGCCATCGGCGGCTTGATGGGCACCAGCGTCGGCGTCCTGATCATCTCGGCCGTCTGCGCGAGCCGCGGCTGGTCGCCGGTCCTGGACCTGAGGCTGCTGCTGGCTGCCCCGGCTGTCGGCGCTCTCGCGGGCCTGCTGGCCGGCCTGTACCCGGCCTGGCGGGCGAGCCGTGTATCGCCTATCAGCGCCTTGCAACGCTAGTCCAGCGGGTGAGCGGGCGCGAGCGGCTCGGTCTCTGAACGTCGGCCCGTGGCCGCGTACCATCGTCCCATGTCACGTCGCCTCGCCGCCGACAGCCCCACTGACCTGGTGCAGGCCGAGCGCGACATCCGCACCAGGATCGGCGGCCAGCCGCTCGACTTCGCCGCCATGGCCGCGGTCTCGAACATCTACCGCGCGGCCAACGTGATCCGAAATCGGCTGGAGCGGCAGATCTTGGCCGGAGAGGACCTGTCGTGGGCCGCGTTCACCGTGCTGTTCGTGCTGTGGATCTGGGGCGATCAGCAGACTCGGTACCTGGCGGACGAGGCGGGAGTGACCAAGGGAACACTGACCGGCGTGCTGAAGACGCTGGAGAAGCGCGGGCTGACCAGGCGATGCGCACATGAGGCCGACGGCCGGCTGGTGCTGGTCAGCCTGGAGCCCAAGGGCGCGGCCGTGATCGAGCGGCTGTTCCCGGCGTTCAACATGGGCGAGACATCGGTCAGCAATGGCCTAACCGAGGAAGAGAAGCACCAGCTTGCCGGGCTGCTCCGCAAGATCATCCGGTCCGTAGAGGACGGTGGGCGGGCGGACAACGGTGGGCGGGCGCAGGACGGTCGGCAGCTAGCGGAGGACGCCTAGCGGCTAGCCGAGCAGCAGGAGGTCGGCGAGCGAGCAATAGCTAGCCGGCCAAAACGCCAGCCACCGACGGGGCCTCCGCCAGCCGCAGCGCCGCCGCGACCAGGCGGTCAGCACGCGCCCTCGCAGCGGGCTCCTCCTCGATCGTCCTGGCAAGGAACGCGTCAGGATCGACGCCCGCGCTGAGCGCCTCCTGCGCCCGCCCGCATCCAGCCACTGCCCGAGCTGAGCTCCGTCGACCTCGGGGTGAAACTGAACCGCGAGGTGCCGGCCGACCGAGAACGCCTGGACGCCAACCTCGTTCCTGGCCAGGATCGCGGCCTGCGGCGGCGGCTCGCGCCGGTCGCCGTGGAACTGCAGCCACGGGCCGGCCGGGATCAGGTCGGGCCTGACGGTCTCGATCATCTTCCAGCCGACCTCTTTCTGGGCAGCCGCCACCACGCGGCCGCCGAAGATGGTGCGCAGCTCCTGCGCGCCATAACAGATCCCGAGCACCGGCACCCGGGCCTCGTCGGCCGCTCGCAGCCAGGTGAGTTCGGGCTCGATCCAGGTCACGCTCTGGTCGAACACCGACGGTATGGCGCCCAGCATGACGACGTGGTCAGCGCCGTCGAATGGCGGTAGCGGGCCGTCGTCAGGGAAGAAATGGCACTACCGTTCCGACGGAAGGCTCAGCGCGGGCACACCCCGCCTTGGCTGGCCGGTTCAGGCTCGTGGGAGATGATCGCTCCCTCAGACTGATCAAAGGGGCTGGTCCACCAGATCTGGACGAGGTGGGTCCAGTGCAGGAACTTGACCCTGACCCAGAAGGTGAAGAGAACCGTATAGCCGTGGGCTGGCATCCAGCAGCCCGCTGTAGTGACCGGCAGACGCACCACGATGACTTCCTCAGGCCGCAGGACCAGGCCCGCCAGCCGTTTTCCTGGACCATTCTGAAAGCCCGCTTGCAGCCAGTACGTCGCCACGCCCGTGTCGCGCAGCGGCTGGCCCTGCCGGTCGATGGGACCCTGAGCGTAGGGCGGGTTCAGCGACGCGGCCTCAATCGTGACCGGAAGCGGGCCGTTGTTGGTGAGACTGACATACAGTCCGCCACTTGCCGGTCGCTGGGGAGGCAGGTATGTCTGGCCGTTCATTGGCGCGAAGTTGTTCACTGGCTTGGTGATCATGTGGCCGATTAGGCCGCCCCCTGAGTTACCGAGGCCGACCGGCTGGTAGTGGGCACCCAGCGTCATCCCAGTTATAAAAGCAGCGATCAGGACAAGCCCGGTAGCGAGTGCCGCGACAACCGGCCAGCGCCGTCGACGCCGTGGCGGCGGGACCGTGACGGCGACGGAGTCCGCCGCGCCAGGTGGGATAACACCATCGACCATGCCCGCGCTCATGACCGCCATCCCTGCTCGCGCCCCTTCTGCCACGGCCGCGGTATGCGTTGCCGCAATTATTCACGAGGCCACACCGTCGCGCCATAGACGCAATGCGTTATTGCTGATGTACGCGCGTCGAGCGCATTCATAGCGAGCCACTTGAACACGAGACTGGCCCGATTCCTGTCACTGTGGCCGACGGCCTGCGAAAACGTCGGCGGCTTCCATCATCTACATCCCGCCGCAGCGGGAAGTGTTGCGGCCTGGCCATGAGATGTTTGTCGGCCTGTGCTTCCGCACCTGGCCGTGCGTGAATAACACTGCCGCGCCCGACCGCCCTCCCCGACCCATGGCCGCCATGCAGCCCGGCAAATCCCGTGGCCTCGGCACGCGCCACGGCCGCCGACTTGTGCGGCGCCGGCGCCGCGCCCTCTGGCACAGCACCCGCCAGCACGCCAGCCGTCAGCATTCCAGCGGCCAGCACCCCAGCGGCACCAGCCGCTACCGGGGGCCGCGCTGCCGCCGCAACAAAGGCAGCCGACCGACGCGCCAATAGATCCCTACCCGATGTTTCCGGCACCTCGTCATACCACGCTCCTCAACACGCCGTCCCACCCGAACCTGCGGCCGATCTGCGAACGACAGCCCGTCAGCGGGGTGAACACCAAAGAGTGCCTCCAATTCAGTGGCATTTGTTCCCCAGTTACCTGGCTTTTACAGGTATAGAGCCAGATGCAGCGGACCCTGATACACCCCGGCCGCCTCGCCGCGCCAATTCTGGGTTAGGCCGAGATACTGATGGCGATAGCCGAGGTAAATCGGCTCGCCGGGGCATGCGAGCAGGCCGCGGCCAGCCTTCGGGCAGCGGTATGCCTCTACCAACACCGCCACGCCACCTTCTCGCGGACCAAGCCACGGCCGTTCTCTCGGCAGCCTGACCGCCCATCCCAACGCCAAGTCGGCCTGAGCTGCCCCTGGGCGAGAATCACCCAGAAACAAGTGATCGGCGCGGGGCGGCGACCCTTTGTCGGCAGACCGGATCCGGCGACCTCCGGCCGGTGGGCTAGGCGTTGTAGCAGGTGGCGCAAGCAATTCAGCTCTAGTTCACGGTGCCCGGCAGGTTGCAGACTGTGAATCGTCGGCAGCCCGGCAGGGCGTTCGGGAGGCCGGGCAGACATGTTCCCGTACAGCACCGCCATCGTCCATCCCGCGTGCCGGGCCACATGCGCGCGTCGGGGAAGGTTGCATGGGCCGCGTGGGCGATCACCCTACCGCTATGGGTTATGCGTGGCCCGCCGTTCGTCCTTGGGGGATCGCTAGTGTGGCCTTATGACGAGATTCGGTGTGCAGCTGCCCAACTTCTCCGGATTTGATCCGGCCGACCTGTTCGATCACGTTGCTGGCCTGGCGACGGCGGCGGAGGAAGCCGGGTTCGACTCGGTGTGGGTCATGGACCATTTCTTCCAGCTGCCGCCCCTGGGCGGTCCGGACCAGCCGATGCTGGAGGCCTATACCCTCCTCGGGGCGCTGGCTGCCCGCACCCGGCGGGTGCAGCTCGGCACGCTTGTCACCGGCGTCACCTATCGTAGCCCCGGCGTCCTGGCCAAGATCGTCACGACGCTGGACGTCATCTCGCGGGGCAGGGCCATCCTCGGCATCGGCGGAGCCTGGTACGACGTCGAGCACCAGGCCCTCGGCATCGACTATCCGAGTGACCGGGTGCGCCTGGACATGCTCGAAGAGGCGGTCCAGGTCTGCCGGGCCATGTTCACCGGCGATGACGTGAGCTTCAGCGGCAACCACTACCGGCTCGATCACGCCCGCAACCTGCCCCGGCCGGTGCAGGCGGGGGGCCCGAAGATCATGATCGGCGGCGGCGGCGAGAAGCGGACGCTGCGGCTGGTGGCCCGCTACGCAGACCAGTGCAACGTGACGGGCGACGTCAGTACCCTGGTCCGTAAGATCGGTGTGCTGCACCGCCATTGCGCGGAGGTTGGCCGTGACCCCGCTGAGGTCGAAGTCACCTGGATGACCCCGCTGATCCTGACCACGTCCAGCCAGAACACGGCCGAAGTGCGCGAGATGCTGGCGGCCGCCGGCTCTGCCGAGGAGATCGCAGGATTCACCGTCGGCCAGCCCGACGAGATTCCCAGCCTGGTCGCGGGTCACATCGAGGCCGGCGCCGACGAAGTGATCTTCAGCTTCGCCTTCGCCGACGCCGCTGGAATCACCGCGGTCGGTGAGGCACTCGGACTGCGCGGACAGTAACGCCAGACGCTGACGCCGCCGCCTACCTCGGCCGCATTTGACGCACCCTTTATCGCCACGCTTGGCCCGCCGCGCCCGGAGCGCGAGCGACTCGGCTGTCTCAGCCCGGCGGCTCAACGGCCGCGTACCATCGTCCCATGTCACGTCGCCTCGCGGCCGATAGCGCTAATGACCTAATGCAGGCCGAGCGCGATATACGCGCCACGATCGGCGTCCAGGCGCTCGACTTTGCCGCCATGGCGGCCGTGTCAAACATCTACCGCGCGGCGAATGTGATCCGCAATCGGCTCGAGCGCCAGATCCTGGCCGGGGAGGATCTCTCGTGGGCCGCGTTCACCGTGCTGTTCGTGCTCTGGATCTGGGGCGACCAGCAGACTCGGCACCTAGCGGACGAGGCAGGGGTGACCAAGGGCACGCTGACCGGCGTGCTGAAGACGCTTGAGAAGCGCGGGCTAACCAGGCGACGCGCGCACGAGGCCGACGGCCGGCTGGTACTTGTCAGCCTGGAGCCCAAGGGCGTGGCCGTGATCGAGCGGCTGTTCCCCGCCTTCAACATGGGCGAGGCGTCGGTCAGCAGTGGCCTAACCGAGGAAGAGAAGCACCAACTCGCCCGGCTGCTCCGCAAGATCATCCGGTCGGTGGAGGGCAGTGACCGGGTGGACGGCTAACCGAGCAGCCGACGGATGTCGAACAGATGATGGGCCAGCTCGTGCGCCGTCCTGCGGCCGATCCACTCCACCGACCGGATCTCGGGCTCAGGCCACGGGTAGATGCCGGTTCGCTGCCAGCCCGCATCGTCTAGCGCCGCCAGTGTCCTCGTGAGCTCGGTCGCCGCGGCCGCGATCGCAGCACCGACTGCCACCGGATCCTGCTCGTTGTACCGCTCTTCGAGAGCGCGCTCGTCCCGTCGCATCGATTCGAACCTCGGCGTCTGCTGGGCCTGCGCGCGGAGCACCCGGTCCCGCTGCACGATCAGCACGTCCCGGACATGGCAGCCGTACTCGAGCGGCGACCAGGAACCGGATCTGGTGTGAGCCCTGAGCCGCTCCGCGGGCACGGAGCCGAGCAGGTTGCGGTTCTGGGCGGCCATATCCGGCACGACGGCGAGGATCTCGCCGCGGCTGAGTGCCTCGTAGTCGTAGCCGCATTCCTCGCATGGCGCCATGCCAGGACGCTACAGGCAGCGCTAGCCGGCCAATACGCCAGCCGCCGACGAGGCCCTGGCCAGCTGAAGCGCCGTCTCGACCAGCCGGTCCGCGCGAGCCCTGGCACCGGGTTCCTCCGCGATGGTCTGGGCGAGGAACGCGTCAGGATCCACGCCCGCCCGCAGCGCTTCCGGCCGCCCGCCTGCATCCAGCCACTCCCGGAGCATGGCGCCGTCGACCTCAGGGTGAAACTGGACGCCCAAATGCTTGCCGATCGAGAACGCCTGGATGCCAACTTCGTTGCTGGCCAGGACCGCCGCTTCCAAAGGCGGCTCGCACTTGTCGCCGTGGAACTCCAGCCACGGTCCGGCCGGGATCAGATCCGGCCTGACGGTCTCGATCAGTTTCCAGCCGACCTCTTTCTGGCTGGCTGCGACCACTTGGCCGCCGAAGATAGTGCACAGTTCCTGAGCGCCATAACAGATCCCCAGCACGGGAACACCAGCCTCATCGGCGGCCCGCAGCCAGGCGAGTTCCGGATCGATCCAGCTCACATTCGGGTCATACACAGAAGGAACGGCGCCGAGCATGACGATGTGATCGGCGCCCTCGAACGGCGGCAGCGGCCCGTCATCGGGGAAGAAATGCACGCTGAGCTCGGCGCCGCGCGCCTCGAACGCCTCGCCGATGAAGCCGGCGGAGTCCTCGGCGTGATGCCGGACGACGATAACGCGCATCCTAAAGCTCCCTCGATTGCCGCACATTTCGTTTGGTGCCAAACTACCTCGCATGACCCCCATTCCCGCTGTCGACCTTACCGACCTGGACATGTGGGCACGGGGCATCCCCTACGAGCAGTTTGCCCGGCTCCGCTGCGAGGCGCCAGTTCCCTGGTCCGACGAGCCAGCGGGCGGTCCCGGCTTCTGGTCGGTGCTCCGTTACGACGACATCGTGACGGCGAGCAGGGACACGCGGACGTTCTCCTCGTCGCGCGGAGTGTCGTTCGAGGAGCCGACCGACGAGGACATGGCCGCCAGGCGCACGATCATTGACACCGACCCGCCTGCGCACACGAAGCTGCGCAAGATCCTGTCCGGCGGCTTCACCCAGCGCGCCGTGGCCGTGTACCAGCATTTCGTGGCGACCCTGACCGAGCGGGTCCTCGACGCCGGCCTGAAAGCAGAGCCGTTCGACTTCGTCGACGCGGTCGCCAAGGAGGTGCCGATCAGGGTGCTGGCCAGGATCATGGGCCTGCCAGCCGGCGACCTGCCGCTCTTCATCGACCTCGGTGACCGGCTGATCGCCAATACCGACCCCGACATCACCGACGTTGTCTGGGGCCGCGACGATACCGACGCCTACCGCCGGTTTCCGTTCCGCAGCCCGTACGGCAAGCAGTTGTGGGACCTGGGCCGCGCCATCGTGCGCGACCGGCTAACCGCGCCGGGCGATGACCTGCTGTCCACGCTGCTGCGGGCTGAGGTGGACGGCGAGCGGCTCAGCGAAACGGACCTGGACAATTTCTTCTCGATCATGGTCGTTGCGGGGAACGAGACCACCAGGATCGCCATCGCCCAGGGCGTGCTCGCGTTCTGCGAGCATCCCGACCAGTGGGACCGGCTACGCGCTGACCAGACGCTCCTCGAGCCCGCAACGGAGGAACTGCTGCGCTGGACGTGCCCGACCCACTTCATGCGCCGGACGGCGACAGCCGACACCCAACTCGGCGGAGCCACGATCAGGGCCGGCGACAAGGTCGTGCTCTGGTACGTCTCGGGGAACAGGGACGAGACCGAGTTCGCCGACCCCGACACATTCGACATCGCCCGCTCCCCCAACCGGCACCTCAGCTTTGGCCGCGGCGGGCCGCACCTCTGCCTGGGCGCCCACCTGGCCAGGCTGGAGATCCGGGTCGTCCTTGCCGCACTTGCCAGGCGGGTGGCAGCCTTCGAACTCGCCGGGCAGCCGCGCCGGATCCGGTCGAACTTCACCAACGGCCTGCGGCAGCTTCCGGTCCGGATCAGGCAGGCCTGAGCCCGGCCGGCGACGGGCAGGACACAATGGTGACCCCGAGGCTGCTGCTTATCCTTAGCGAGAACCAGACGCTGCGGCCGACCCCCGACATCGGCGAACTGGTCGGCTTCGCGGTCGAAGCCGAACGGGCCGGACTCGACGCGGTCATGGTCAGCGAGCACGTCGTGCTCGGGCCTTCGGCCGACGCCGCAGGGCGGCCAGCCAACCCCAGGGAGTACGCGTTGCCGGCCAATCAGGATCCGGCAACGCCCTGGCCGAGCTCGCTCGTCCTGCTGAGCGCGATCGCCGCCGCAACCAACCGCATCCGGCTCGTTGCCGGCGCCATCATCAGCCCGCTGCGGCACCCGCTTGTCCTGGCCAAGGACCTGGCCACTTTGGACCGGCTCAGCAGGGGCAGGCTCGTCGTGCAGCCCACAGTCGGCTGGCACCGGGACGAATACGACGCGCTAGGCATCCCGTTCGAGCTGCGAGGTGACATTCTCGACGAGCAGCTTGAGGTTTGGTCGCAAGCCTGGTCGGGCTCACCGGTGAGCTTTGGCGGGCGGCATTACCGGTTCGGTGACGTGTGGGTCGAGCCGCAGCCGTTCCGGCCGGGCGGACCGCCGCTGTGGTTTGGTGGCTCGACCGTGCACCAGCGGGTGATCGAACGCGTCGTGCGATACGGCAGCGGCTTCAACCCCCTCGGAAGGCCGGAAGACGCGGGACTGGCCAGGCTCGCGCAGGCGCTGATCTCGGCCGGGCGGAGCCCGGCCGAGATCGAGTTCGTGGGCGGCACCCGCGGCACCTTCCCCGGTCCGGACAAGGTGGCCGACCTGGACCAGGCACTTGCCGCTATTCCCGCGCAGCTGGCCAGGGGATTCACGACCATCTGTGTCAAGCCGTCGCAGTTCATCGACGAGAGCTCGCGGATGGCCGAGTTCTGCCGTGAGCTCGCAGCCAAGGTCGCCGATCGGGCTGACCATTCGCACAAGCCCTGAACCTTGACACGTAATCATTCGCATCCATACGATCCCCAGCATTAACGGCCGGTCCGTGCCACCCCGGAGGGGGAACGTGACGAAGATCGATGCGTTCGCCCACATACTGCCGCCGGCTTACGCCGAGCGTCTCGAGGCGCTTACCTCAGGCGGCGCGGTCAGCCAACGCATACTCGGCTACCGGCCGTGGATCCGCGAAGACCCGGCTCTGATCGACCTGGATGCCCGCTGGCGGACGATCGACCCCTTCGGCGACTACCGGCAGGTCCTCACGCTGGCGGTCCCGCCGCTCGACGAACTCGGCGACCCGACTGCCGCCGCCGACCTGGCACGGGCGGCCAATGACGAGCTCGCCGACCTCGTCGTGCGGCACCCTGACCGGTTCGCTGGCTTTGTGGCCGCCCTGCCGATGAGCGACCCGCAGGCTGCTGCCGCCGAGCTCGATCGGACTATGAGCCACCTTGGCGCCGTCGGCGCACAGTTGCACACCAACGTCGGCGGCGCGCCACTTGACGAGCCTCGCTTCGAGGTCATCTTCGAGGTCGTCACCAGTCACGGCGGCGCGTTCTGGCTCCACCCCACCCGCAGCCCGATCTGGTCGGACTATCCGGCCGAGCCCGCGTCGAAGTACGGCATCTGGTGGTCGCTCGGCTGGCCGTACGAGACGTCGGTCGCGATGGCCAGGCTCGTCTACTCGGGCTGCTTCGACCGGTACCCCGGCCTGACCGTGATCACCCACCACGCCGGCGCGATGGTGCCGCACTTCGCTGGGCGGCTGGCATCCCCGATCGAGGACCCGGATCGTGACGCGATCGTCGGCGGCCTGAAGAACGAGCCGATCGAGTACTTCAGGCGGTTCTACGCCGACACGGCGATGTTCGGCGCCAGCCACGCGGTCCGCTGCGCGGTGGAGTTCTTCGGGGCCGACCACGTCCTGTTCGGCACGGACATGCCGCTCGGCGGGCCGAACGTGGTCGCTGACACGATCGCCGACGTCACCTCGCTCGACCTGCCGGAAGCCGACGAGGCCGCGATCTTCGCGGGCAATGCGAGGAGGCTGCTCGGAATCGCCGGGTGAGGGCCGGGCGGCGCCTCCCTCCGGTCCGGACGGCAGCTGCCCTCGCAATCTCGATGAGCACCAGCGTCCTGTTGAAGAAACTAAGGAGAGACCGATGGCCAGTCCGGAGCCCGCGTACGAGCGCCTGGGCGCCAAACTGCTGTCCCTGCCCGATGTAGTCGCGCAATCCGTCGGCTTCATGGGCCCGGTGTTTTCTTCCGCCTTCGTGATCCCGCTGGTCGTCGGCGTTATCAGCGCTTCTGGCAAGGGCGGCGGGGTCGCGTCGCCGTTGTCGGTGCTGATCGCGGCGGTCGGCGTGTTCGCGCTCGGTTGGATCGTGTCCACCTACGCCAAGCAGATCCACGCCGCAGGCTCGCTATACGACTACGTGACCCGCGGACTTGGTGAGCGGGTCGGCACGGCGGCGGGCTGGCTGTATTACGGCGGCGTGACGGTCCTGCTCACCGGGCTGCTGCTGCTGATCGGCGGTTACCTGCAGAGCACGATCCTTGTCGAGTTCAAGGTGAACCCGCTGCCGTCCTGGGCGTGGACCGCAGTTCTGATCGCCCTGATCGCCGGGATCTTGTACTTCGGCGTGCGGATCTCCACCCGCAGCCAGCTCGCGCTCGCGCTGATCTCGATGCTCGTGGTCGGCGTGTTCTTCATCTTCGTGATCGTCAAGCTCGGGTCGACGAACAGCGTCAAACCGTTCAACCCGTCCTCGGCGGCCGACGGCTGGTCCGGCATCTTCTTCGGCGTGCTGTACGGCGTGCTGATGTTCGTCGGCTTCGAGACGGCGGCCAACCTGGCTGAGGAGACGCCCAACCCGCGGCGCGAGGTCCCGATCGCGGTGATGGCCACCGCGACGATCGCCACGGTCTGGTACGTCCTGGCCACCTACGTTGAGGTAGCGGGATTCCACTTCAATCTCACGATTTTGACCAAGGCCGCCGGCGCGCCGCTGTTCGCGCTCGGCGCGCCTGCCAGCGCTGGTGGCTACGGCGGCACGTGGATCGACCGGCTACTCGAGCTGGTCGTGCTGTTCGACATGATCGCCGTTGCGATCGGCTGCGCGGTCTCCGCGTCCAGGGGGATCTTCGCGATGGCCCGTGACCGCCGGATTCCGGGCGTGCTGGCCAGGACGTCGCGGCGGCACGGCTCGCCGCTCGGCGCGGCGGTCTTCGTGACCGCTGCCGCGATCGTGACGCTGCTGGTGAACCAGTTCTGGACGGGGCTGTTCGCGCTGCCTGCCACGCCGCACTACTTCGCGCTGTTCGCCTGGGGCTCGACCTTCGGCGGGTTCGCGCTCGTGGTGGTCTACCTGCTGATGTCGGTCGGCGCGCTGCGGAACTTCGGCCGCGCTGACGGCAAGGTGCGGCTGATCATCGCCGCGGTCATCGGCATCCTGATCACCGCGGGCGCCATCTACGGGTCGTTCTACAAGGTCACCCGGCCGACGATCTGGGCGCCGTGGTTCGCGCTCGGCCTGCTGGTGCTCGGCCTGGCGTCGACCTGGGTACTGCGGCCCAGGCAGGCCGCGAGCACCCGCCTCGCTGACCTGAGCACGACCGCGGCTCCCGGCGATCAGCCCGTCAGCACCTGATGAGCGTCGTGCCGGAGGCGCGCCCATGAGCGTCGTGCCGGAGGCGCGCCCATGAGCGTCGTGCCGGAGGCGCGCCCATGAGCTCTGCCCGCGCCGTCCTGGTCACCGGCGGCGGCAGCGGCATCGGCGCGGCGGCGGCCCGCATGTTCGCCGCAGGCGGCTGGCGCGTCGCGGTCTGCGGGCGCCGGGCCGGCGCCCTGCGCGCCGTCGCGGCCGAGACCGGTGCTCTCGACCTGGTCTGCGACATCGCGGACGCCGGGCAGGTTGACGAGCTGATCGGCGCGGTCAGTGGCACGTTCGGGCGGCTTGACGGGCTCGTACTGAACGCCGGGGTCATTGCCCCCGGCGGCGTCGCTGAGCTGTCGCCGCAGGACTTCTCGGCGATGGTGGCCGTGAACCTGACCGGCTCGTTCCTGGTAGCGCGCTCCGCGCTGCCGCACCTGCTTGCCAGCGGGCGCGGCGCGGTTGTGTCGGTCGCCTCGGTGGCGGCGCTCCGGGCCGCATCCGGCATGGGCGGCTACGCGGCCACGAAGGCTGCGCTGACGATGCTGACCCAATCGCTGGCGGTCGACCACGCGCACGAGGGGCTGCGGGCGAACGTGGTCTGTCCAGGCTGGACGATCACCGAGATGGCCGACGCGGAGATGGCCGCCTTCGGCGGCGAGCGCGGGCTCGGCGTCGACGAGGCCTACCGCCTCGTCACCGCGCTCGTGCCGCAGCGCAGGCCGGCCAGCGCCGACGAGGTCGCCGCCGTGATCGCCTGGCTGCTGTCCGACGCGGCGTCCTACGTGAACGGCGCCGTGATCCCGGTGGACGGGTCAGCGGTCGCCGTCGACGTCGGGACCGTGCCGTTCGATCCGCGGGTCAGCCTGTCCGGGCTGGGTCAGGGCGGCGAGCACGCCAGGAATCACGGCATCGGCCCGCCCGGCTAGCTCGCCGGCGGTCAGCAGCTGCACCGGATGCGGGATATACAGCATCCGGCAACCCGGCATGGCGAGCAGCCTGGCCTGCTCGACGGCTTCGTCGGCGAACGGCGTCGTCGCGATGCCCACGGCCGGGATTCCCCGGCGCTCCAGGTAAACGAGGTCGCACACACTGCACGACGTACACGAGCCTCAATCGGCGAGTGCCTCGACCACCAGGTCGGCGCGGGCGGCGATCTCGTCGATCAGGGCGGGTGCGGCGGGCTTGGAAAAGATTTCCTTAGCCGAACGGAACGTGACCGCACCAGCCTGTTTCAGCTGCGACTCGATCCGGTCGAGAAACTCGGCACCCCTGTTCTTGGTGATGTCGAGCAGCGCTACCGAGCGACCGGCGACCGTCGCTGGCCGCCGCGCGAGCGGCTCAGGCTGCCTGACCCGCTCGTCGAAGGGGCTGACGTAGTCGCGGCTCGCGTAGTCCGTAGTCAAAGCGGCTCAACCTCCCGGGAGATGATCTGCGCCCCCATCCCGGTGCAGGGACCCAGAACTGCAGAGTAACGGCCGGCCTCGCCGCCCGCGACGAGCAGGACGATGGAGTCGGGCGAGGCCCATTTGGAAATGTCGGCGGCCGGGTCGGCGGCCGCGGCGAACGGTGTCGTCTCACCGCGCCGCAGCTCGCTGGCCGGCCGGTGAACGGCGTCGAACATGAACTGGCGCAGGTGCTGCTTGCTCCAGCCCGCGGCACGGAACATCTCCGCGTGCTCCGGGCAGATCACGAACACCGATGGCTCCGTCAGCGGCCACCAGTTCGTGGACCAGGCGCTGGCCGCCGCCCAGGAGAGTATGTAGGCGAGGTCCTCGGGCGTCCTGCTGCGGTGATCGGAGATGTTCTGCGGAGCATCGCTCCCGATCAGCGTGACCACGGACTGGCCTGGCTCGAAGCCGCGCTCGACGTGCAGCGGCTCCCACGGGCTGGTCTCCTCGTCCTCAGCGATGCAGAAGCCGACCTTGCCCATGTGCCCGAGGGTCGCCCGGTCCAGCGTGCCGGGCATAGCGCCGCCGAGCAGGGTGACGATCAGGCGCGCCGCCCGGCCGATGGTGAGGTTCGCCCGCGAGCCAGGTCCCAGCGCGCCCATCCCGCTGTTCAGCCCGATCGCCCGCCTGACCGGGCCGTTGACGACCACGAGCTGGCCGGCCGGCTGCGTCGTCACCGCCTGGCCGTGCAGATTGAAGGCGGGATCGAGCATGGCCCTGGCCGCGGCTACCACGACGGGGAAGTACGCGGGGCGGCAACCGGCCAGGAC
>WNFD01002781.1_pt1 | contig 19440 bp, 16 predicted proteins | sample 5400491 | NCBI WGS metagenome assembly WNFD01 (sample SAMN13153343, study PRJNA577476) | soil metagenome | isolation source: 120 cm saprolite under Douglas fir tree site 2 hole 2 replicate 2 | place: USA:California | collected 2015-04-18
TCGACATCCTCGAGATCCCGTGGCACCGCGCCCACGAGGAGGCGCACGCCTGGGAGCACGTCATCTCGCCCGAGGTGGAGGAACGGATCCTCACCAAGACCGGCGCCACCACCTGCCCGCACGGCAACCCGATCCCCGGCCTAGAGCCCCCGTACGACCGGAGCCTGCTCGTACCGCTCAGCGACCTCAAGGTGGGCCAACGGGGAAAGCTGAGCCTGCTGACCGAGGACGTGGAACTGGTCACCGACGTCCTGGCCTACTTCGAGGAGAAGAGGCTGATGCCGGGGGCGATGGTCGAGGTGACCGGCATCGGGCCGGACGGGACCCTGACGCTGCAGGTGGACGGCGCGGGGGCCTCGCTCGGCTCCAATCTTGCGGACAACCTCTGGATCCTGCCGGAGTCGTCCCTTCCGTGAACGACGAGATCTTCCTGCTCGTCGACCAGGCGGCGCGCGAGGCCCGCCGGGCGGCGGGCCACATGGCCCGGGCGACCGACGACCAGATCGCCGCGGCCCTCGGCCACATCGCCTCCCGCCTGACCGCGGAGGCCGCCGCGATCCTGGCCGCCAACAAGGAGGACCTGGAGGGCGCCCAGCGCACGCTCTCCGCAGGCGGCCTGGACCGGCTCCGGCTCGACGAGATCCGCCTCGCCGGCATCGCCCGCCAGGTGCGGGCGCTCGCCGCGTTGGCGCCGCTGGAGCGAGTGGTGGCACGGCGGACGCTCGACAACGGCCTGCAGCTTGAGGAGCGCCGGGTCCCGGTCGGGGTCATCGGCGCCAACTACGAGGCCCGGCCCAACGTCACCATCGACTTCGCCACCCAGCTCATCAAGTCCCGCAACGCCGGGGTGCTGCGGACCGGGGGGGCCAGCCTCCGCAGCGCCGCCGCGCTGGTCGATCTGGTGATCGCCCCCGGCCTGGCCGAGGCGGGCCTCAAACCCGCCGCGATCCAGCTCGTGCGCACCGCCGACCGGGAGGCGGCCGAGGCGCTGGTGTCGTTCCCCGCCACGATCCCCCTGGTGATCCTTCGCGGATCCGGCGCCACCACCGCGGCGCTGGCCCGGCTGGCGACGGAGCGGGGGGTCCGGACGCTGGCCCACGCCGAGGGGGGCGGGGTGCTCTACGTCGAGGAAAGCGCCGACCCGTCGATGGCGCTGGGCCTCATCGAGGCCAGCCTCGACCGTCTCGGGGTCTGCAACCGCCTGAACCTCCTGCTGCTCGACGACATGATCTGGGACTCGTTCCTCCCGAAGGTGCTCACCCTGTTGTCCTCGCTGGGCATCGACGCCTCGCTGCCGCCGCACTCGCACCCACTCGGCTATGAGTGGGCCAACGACCCCGAGCGCGACGCCACCGTCACCGTGGCCCGCGGCGGGGCACCGGAGGCGGCGGCCACGCTCGCCAGCGAGGAGACGTCCGGCCTGGCGGCGGGGATCGTGACCGAAGACGCCGATGCGGCAGCGCTGTTCCTCGACGCCTACCGGGGCACGGGGGCCTTCTGGAACGCCTCGACCCGATGGCTGGACGGCTTCGAGCTCACCGCGGCGCCCGAGACGGGCATCAACGTCGACCGCGTGCCGGGGCCGAGGGGGCCGGTGACGTACCGGGACCTGTACCTGCGCCAGTACGTGATCAAGGGCGACGGGACCCAGCGCCGCTAGCGGGCCCCCGGAGCCCGGCAACGAGGATGAGTCGTTCTGACACGAGAATTCCAGAGCGGCGGCCGTCCATGGGGATCGACCACTCTTCGTGGTCATTTCGGGGTCGCCATTTTCCCATAACAACCCTTTTGGGGGCCTTGCGGAAGCCCCGGACCCTAACTTTGGTTGTTTGACCGCGCCTGGCGCGGCGAGACAGCCAAAGATGCGCGGCGCCTGGCGCGGCGAGACAGCCAAAGATGCGCGGGGACCCCGCCCACCAGGTACGAGGGCGACCACAGAACGTGGTAACGCTGGAGCGACGCAGCCGGTCCGAGGCCCCGCAAAGGACCCACTCTCATTCGCGGTCTCATTCGCGGTCTCAGTCGCGGGAGTGGACCCTGACGTAGGGTCCCATGCTGTTCTTTGTATGAAAAACATCGGATATCGATGCTCCTCGCACAAAGAAGGGTATCTGCCCCCATAGCCGGTCAGATCTCTGGGGTCAGCCAGCCGTTCGCCTCGGCGATCTGGGCGGCCTCAATGCGGTTGCGGGCGCCGGTCTTGCCGATGGCGGACGGCAGGTAGTTGCGCACCGTGCCCTGCGAGAGGAACAGCCGACGGGCGATGTCGGCCACGGTTGCACCGCTCTCGGCCGCCCCGAGCTCGTCGCGTTCGCGGGCGGACAGCGGGTTGGGCCCGGCCCGAGAGCCGGTCGACGTAGCGCCCGGCGATGGACGGCGATCCCCGCCGTCTCCAGCACCCGGTCGAGCGGCACGGGGTCGGGGTAGAGGGCCCGGACGAACCCGACGAGCTCGACCACCTTGACGCCGGGCATCAGGCCGCCGTCCTGCAGCGATGGCGGCGATGTGGCCGCCGGCGACCGCCTCGTGCGGCGGCATGCCCCGGACCGCCACCGACCCGGCGTCCGGCGCCAAGAGGCCGAGCAGCATGCCGATGGTGGTCGACTTGCCGGCGCCGTTGGGGCCGAGGACGGCGACGCTCTCCCCCTGCCGATGGTGAGGTCGAGCCCCTCGACGGCCCGCACAGCCCCGAAACTTTTGTGTAGATCCTGGATCTCGATGGCGTTGGGTGTCACGTGGTCCCTCCTGTGTGAGTACAGGAACCACGCATGGAGCGCGGGGTGCCAGCGGTAGTGTGCCCCGTCATGACATCGCCGTGACACTTGTCACGTTCGGGGCCCCATCGTCCTGTCAGGGGTGTATGGAATCGGGCCCTTTTGACACCCCGCGGGCCCGCTTTACAATAGGAACGATTTTCGGCCACCCCGCCCGACGCAGTTCCACCCGCTGCACCGGCTGCACAATTGGGGGGCCACCCGAGCAATGACGCTCGCGCGGTCCATGCGCGCGAGCGTTTTTTTATCCGGACGAGGAGTTAACAGGGGGTTTCATGGCCAGAGCGAGCAAGGCCGGGGTGCGCAGCGGTAACCGGGACATCTTCGACCCGAATCACGAGCGGGATGCCTGCGGGGTCGGCTTCGTCGCCGACGTGGAGGGGCGGGCGAGCCACTCCATCCTCGAGACCGCCGTCTACTCGCTGTGCCGCGTCCGCCACCGCGGCGCCCTCGACGCCGACGGCAAGAGCGGGGACGGCGCCGGCATCCTGACCTCGCTGCCCACCGAGTTCTTCGCCGCCGAGGCCGCCCGGATGGGAACCCCTGCCGACCCGGCGTTCATCGGCGTCGCCGTCACCTTCGTCTGGAGCGATGGGCACCGCAGCATCATCGAGGAGGCCTGCCGCTGGGAAGGGATCGAGGTCCTCGGCTGGCGCACGGTCCCGATCGACGCCGAGACCCTCGGTGACCGGGCCAAGGCCACCCAGCCGCTGATCGAGCAGGCCATCTTCCTCAAGCCGATCGGCGTCGACGCCGCCGAGGCCGAGCGGCGCTGCGTCCGTGCGCGCAAGCGGGCCGAGAAGGGCTGCGCGGAGGTCGGGATCCGGGTCTACTTCCCCTCGTTCTCCTTCAGCACCATCACCTACAAGGGGATGTGCCTGGCCGACAAGCTGGCGGACTTCTACCTCGACCTGGGCGACGAGCGGTATTCGGTGCCGCTGGCGATCTTCCACCAGCGCTTCTCGACCAACACCCTGCCCACCTGGGAGCGGGTCCAGCCCTTCCGGATGCTCTGCCATAACGGCGAGATCAACACGATCCAGGGCAACGTCAACCGGATGCGGGCCCGGGAGGGCCGCCTCGGCAAGATCAACCTGCTGGAGGAGGAACTGCTGCGGCCGGTGATCGACACCTCGGGCTCGGACTCGGCGATGCTCGACAACGTGCTCGAGCTCATCACCCGGGAGGGCCGGGACGTGCGGCACGCCGCGGCGATGCTGATCCCCGCCGCCTGGGAGACGCTGACCGACATCGGCGACGAGGTCCGGGACTTCTACCGCTACCACGCCTGTCTCGTGGAGGCCTGGGACGGCCCGGCGGGGGTCATCTTCACCGACGGCGTGCGCGTCGGCGCCGTCCTCGACCGCAACGGGCTGCGCCCGATGCGCTACGTCGTCTGCGAGGACGGTCTGATCGCCTGCACGTCGGAGGCGGGGTCGGTCTACACGCGGGGCCACGGCAGGGTGCGCCGCGGCAAGCTCGGCCCCGGCCAGATGATCTGCGTGGACCCCCCCACCGGCGGTGGCAGCGGCTTCGAGGAGAACCCGGTGCGGGACCGGCTCGCCAAGGCGCGGCCCTACGGGACCTGGGTCGAGGTGTACCTGAAGCCCGCCCCGCTCGGCGAGCCCAACCCCGAGATCCCGGCCGACCTCGTCCGCCGGCAGGTGGTCTTCGGCTACTCGCACGAGGAATTCACGACGGTGATCCGGCCCATGGCGACCAGCGGCCACGAGCCGACCTCCTCCATGGGGGACGATACGGCCCCCGGCGGCCTCGCCAATCACTCCCGGCCCGTCTACAACTACTTCAAGCAGCGCTTCGCCCAGGTGACCAACCCGCCGATGGACCCGATCCGTGAGCGGGGGGTCATGAGCATCCGCACCCTCATCGGCCCCCACGACCCCGTCCTGTGGGAGCGCCCGGAGGGGGCGTCGCTGCTGGAGTTGGAGACGTTCCTGCTCTTCAAGGCCCCGGGCGGGTACCGCCTCGACGCCACCTTCCCCGTGGCCGACGGCCCGGCCGGGCTCCGCGCCGGGATCGAGCGCCTCGCTGGCGAGGCGGAGCACGCCGCGGGCCTCGGCAGCGGCATCCTGGTGATCTCGGACCGGGACATCTCGGCGAGCCGCGCCCCGATCCCGATGCTGCTCGCCGTCGGCGCCACCCACCAGCGGCTGCTGCAGACCGGCCAGCGGACGCGGGTGTCGATCGTCGTCGAGACCGACGAGGCCCGGGAGGTCCACCACCTGGCCTGCCTGCTCGGCTACGGGGCCGAGGCCGTCTGCCCGTCGCTGGTGCTGGCTTCCATCGCCGATCTGGTGCACAAGAACCGCCTCGGCGAGGACATCTCCGTCGCCGAGGCGCTCATGCGGTTCCGCAACGCCGTCGAGGAGGGGGTGTTGAAGATCCTCTCCAAGATGGGCATCTCGACCACCGACTCCTACCGGGGCGCCCAGATCTTCGACGCCGTGGGCCTCGGCTACGAGGTCGTCGACCTCTGCTTCACCGGCTGCGCCTCGCCACTCGGCGGGATCGGGTTCGAGACTCTCGCCACCGACGTGCTGGCACGGCACCGGCGGGCCTTCGACGACAGCCCGAAGCTGGTCAACCCCGGCTACTACAAGCACCACGCCAAGGGCATCGAACACCACGTCACCAACCCCGGCATCGTGGACTCGCTGCAGGAGGCGGTCCAGAACGGGGACTGGGAGGCCTACAGCACCTTCGCCAAGCTCGTCGCCGAGCGGCCGCCGACCGAGCCCCGGGACCTCCTCGAGGTGGTCGCCGCAGGCCCGCCGCTGCCGGTGGAGGAGGTGGAGCCGCTGTCGGCGATCACCCGGCGGTTCTCGAGCGGGGCCATCAGCCACGGCGCCATCGGCAAGGAGGCCCACGAGACCATCGCCCAGGCGATGAACCTCGTCGGCGGCAAGGCCAACACCGGCGAGGGCGGCGAGGACCGGTCCCGCTACGACAACGACAAGAACTGCCGGATCAAGCAGATCGCCTCGGGGCGGTTCGGGGTCACGCCCGAGTACTGCTCGTTCGCCGAGGAGCTCAACATCAAGATGGCGCAGGGGTCGAAGCCCGGCGAAGGCGGGCAGATCCCCGGCAAGAAGGTGACCGAGGAGATCGCCGGGCTCCGCCACACCCAACCGGGCGTGGCGTTGATCTCGCCGCCGCCGCACCACGACATCTACTCCATCGAGGACCTGGCCCAGCTGATCTTCGACCTGAAGCAGGTGAACCCGAAGGCCGACGTGTCGGTGAAGCTCGTCTCCGAGGCCGGCGTCGGGACGATCGCGGCGGGGGTCGCGAAGGCCCTGGCGGACGTCGTCCAGATCTGCGGCTGGGACGGCGGCACCGGGGCGAGCCCCCTGTCGTCGATCAAGAACGCCGGCCTGCCGTGGGAGATCGGCCTGGCCGAGACCCAGCAGGTGCTGATGGAGAACGGCCTCCGGGACAGGGTGCGCGTGCGCATGGACGGGGGCCTCAAGTCCGGCCGGGACGTGCTGATGGCCGCCCTGCTCGGGGCAGACGAGTACTCCTTCGGGACCTCCCTCCTGCTGGCCGAGGGCTGCATCATGGTGCGGGCCTGCCACCGGGACACCTGCCCGGTGGGCATCGCCACGCAGCGGATGGACCTGCGGGCCAAGTTCGCCGGGACGCCCCAGCGGGTCGCCACGTACCTGAACTTCGTCGGCGAGGAGGTCCGCCGGCTGCTGGCCTCGCTCGGCCTGCGGAGCCTCAACGACGCGATCGGCCGGGTGGACCTGCTCCGGCCCCGCGCGCTGCCCGGGCACCGCGCCGAGATGCTGGACCTGTCGATGCTGGTCGAGGCATGGGAGGGGCCGCGCCACTTCGTCGCCGCCCACCCGATCCAGCGGCCCCGCTCGGAACTCGGGGACCGGCTCTTCGAGGACGCCTTCGAGAAGGTGATGGCCGGCGAGGAGATCTTCCTCGACTACCCCATCCACAACTCGGACCGCACCATCGGCGCCCGCCTCGGCGGGGCGATCGCCCACGTGCACGCCGCCGCCCCGCCGCCGGGCAAGGTCCACGTCGACTTCACCGGCGAGGCGGGCCAGAGCTTCGGGGCGTTCCTCACCGAGGGTATCGACTTCCGGCTGCTGGGCGAGGCCAACGACTACGTCGGCAAGGGCATGGGTGGCGGCCGCATCGTCATCATCGCCCCCGAGGACGACGCTGGCGACCCGTACCTCCTCGGCAACACCTGCCTCTACGGCGCCACCGGGGGCCGGCTGTTCGTCGCCGGGCGGGCCGGCGAGCGGTTCTGCGTCCGCAACTCCGGGGCCACGACGGTCATCGAGGGCGCCGGCGACCACGCCTGCGAGTACATGACCGGCGGCACGGTCGTGATCCTCGGCCCGACGGGGTGGAATCTCGGGGCCGGGATGACCGGGGGCCAGGCCTACGTCTACGACCCCGACCTCCGGATGCCGGCCCGGGTCAACCCCGAGCTGGTGTCGATCGCGCACCCGGACGGGCCGCAGCAGACGTTCCTGCGGGGCCTCGTCGCCCAGCATGCCGAGCTGACGGGCTCGCGGCGATCGGCGTCGCTGCTGGAGGACTGGAAGGAGCAGGCGCACAAGTTCTGGCGGGTCGCCCCCAAGGCGGAGGTGGCCAAGATCGAGGGGAGCCACGAGGGGTCGGCCGAGCAGGCCAAGGCGTGAGCCCGGCGGCCGGGCTTGCCCGTTCACGACCCACCCTGTCCGCCACTCCTTCTTCTTGACCGAGGAGCAGGCCATCGTGCCGTCGGGCGCTCTGGCGGCGAAGATGGGCATCGAGTGGGTGGAGATGGAGCCCGCCCGGGTCGTCGCCCGGATGCCGGTCGAGGGCAACACCCAGCCGCTCGGCCTGCTCCACGGCGGGGCCTCTGCCGTTCTGGCCGAGACCCTGGCGTCGGTGGGCGGGTGGCTCAACGCCCCCGGCCGCATGGTGCTGGGCCTGGAGCTGAAGGTCAACCACCTGCGGCCGGCCAAGGACGGCTGGCTGATCGGCACCGGCGTGCCCATCCACATCGGCAGGACGACCCAGCTCTGGGAGATGCGGATCACCGACGAGAGCGACCGCCTCATCGCCTTCTCGACGTGCACCCTGTCGGTCCGGGGGCCGGGGGCCGACGCTGGCTGAGAATGGTTGCCATCGGGCAAGCCCGACGAACTTTGGGTCAAAACGCCTGGAAATGGGCACTTTTGACCCAAAGTTGGTGTCCGTTTTCGGCCCCACGAGGGGGTGGAGGCCAGGACTCGCGGATCGTTCCAATCGGGCGAGCCCCGACGGACTTTGATAGCTCCCGGGCGAGATGCCGTAGGTTGTCGCCGTGGACAAGCCGCGGGACTATCTGCAACCCACGCTGGACTGGGTCGTCGGCTACCTGGAGTCCGTCCGGGACCTGCCGGTCGCAGCCCGGGTGGCGCCCGGTGACGTCGTGCGCGCCCTGCCGGGCGTGCCGCCGTCGTCGCCGGAAGAGCTATCGGCGATCCTCGAGGACCTCGACCGGGTCGTGCTCCCGGCGGTCACCCACTGGAACCATCCCCGGTTCTTCGGCTACTTCGGGCTGACGGGCTCGCTGCCGGGGATCGCCGGCGAACTCATCTCCGCCGCCCTCAACACCAACCACATGCTGTGGCGATCCTCGCCGGCGGCGAGCGAGCTGGAGGAGGTGGCCGTGCGGTGGCTCTCGCAGCTCCTCGGGCTCCCCGACTGGTTCGGCCTCATCAACGACACCGCCTCGACGAGCACCTTCACCGCTCTGGCCACTGCCCGCCACCGCGTCGACCCGGCCGCCCGGACCCGCGGCCTGGCCGGGGGGCCACCGATGGCGGTGTACACCTCCGACCAGGCGCACTCGTCCGTGGACAAGGCGGTGGTGGCGCTCGGGATCGGGACGGACAACCTCCGGAAGATCCCCACCGACAAAGCGTTCCGTATGGACCCCCGCGCACTCTCCGCGGCCATCGCCGCCGACGTCGCCGCGGGCATCCGGCCCGCCGCGGTCGTGGCGACGGTCGGAACGACGGCCACGACCAGCGTCGACCCCGTGGACGCCATCGCCAGCGTGTGCAAGCGGGAACGGGTCTGGCTCCATGTGGACGCCGCCTACGGCGGGGTCGCCGCCGCCGTGCCGGAGCTGCGATGGGTGCTCGGCGGGGCGGAGCGAGCCGACTCGCTCGTGGTGAACCCGCACAAGTGGCTCTTCGTGCCCATCGACTGCAGCGTGTTGTACCTGCGGGACTCGGAGGCGACGCGGGAGGCGTTCTCCGTCGTCCCCGACTACCTGCGGAGCACCGAGGCGGTGCCGAACCTCATGGACTACGGCCTCGCCCTCGGCCGGCGGTTCCGCGCCCTGAAGCTCTGGATGGTCATGCGGTCCATGGGGGCCGAGGGCATCGTGGCGGCACTGCGGGAGCACGTGCGCCTCGCGGCCTTGCTGGCCTCGTGGGTCTCGGCGGAGCCCGGCTTCGAGCTCGCTGCGCCGGTGCCCCTGTCGGTGGTGAACTTCCGGTTCACCCCGCCGGGCGTGAGCGGCGAGGACCTCGACAAGGTGAACGGGTCAGTCGCGGAGGCCGTCAATGCCACAGGCGAGGCGTTCCTCAGCTCGACGAAGATCGGGGGCCGGACGGCCCTGCACGCGGCGATCGGCAACCTGGGCTCCACCGAGGCAGACGTCGAAGCCCTGTGGGCCCTGGTCAGGCGCCTTTCCCCGAGCGCCGTGCCCGACGGACGAGGACCACGCCCGACGTGAGGAGGCACACGCCGAGCAGCCCGAGCGGCCCGACCGGGTAGCCCGGGCCGGTGACGGGGATGGGACGGACGATATTGAATGGGAGGACCGACGGTGAGGTGGTCGGCGTCGGGGTCGGGGTGGGCGTGGGCGTGGGGGTCGGGGCAACGGGGACTGGGAGCAGGCCGACCACCGTCGTCGCCGTCGAGGAGTCGTCCGCCGGGTTGGGGTCCGGGACAGTTGACGTCACGCTGGCGGTGTTGACGGCACTGCCGGGCAGCAGGCCCGCCGAGACGGCGACGGTCACCGTGACCGAGTCTCCCGGCGCAATGTTGCCCAAGCTGCACGTCACGACCCCGCCCGCCTGGTTGCAGCTTCCCTGCCCCGGCGTTGCGGAGGCGAACGACACCGCGGGACCAAGCGTATCGGTGAAGCTTGCCCCTGTGGCCTGACTGGGCCCGGCGTTCGTGACCACGAAGCTGTAGCTGAACGGCTCCAGGATCCCGACCGACGACGGGGCTGTCGTCGTCACCGACAGGTCTGCGGTGGGGGTCTGGAAGAAGCAGGGCGCCAGCTTGACCACCTTGTCTGACTGGGTCACGTAGAAGCAACCGTCGGGCCCCACGGTTGCGAAGTCGCCCCGCGAGCCGAGCGAGGCAACGATCGAGACGGCATTGCGGTTGTTGGTGTCGATGCGGGAGATGGTCCCGTCGTTGTTGTTGACGAAGACGTTGTTGGCGACGCCTCCCGTCCTCCCGTGGAGACGAAGGTTGGTCTCCTACCTAAACGGTCGAGCGGGGAGAAACCCCACTGATTCCCGCTATCCCGTTATCCCGACGGAGGGGGCACCTGGAACCACTTCTGGAAGAGGAGGGTGTAGGTACCGTCCTTGAGCATGTCGCCCAGGACCCGGTTGATGACCTGGCGCAGCTTGGGGTTCGACTTGGCCACGGCGATGGCGTAGGCGTCGCTCGTCTTGTAGATCTGCACCATCTGCAGCCCCGGGACGGCCTGGACGAGGCGGTCCGAGGTGGGGACATCGGCGAGGACTGCTCCGATGCGCCCGACGGAGAGGTCCGTGAAGGCCAGGGAGATGTCGGCGTAGCCCTTGACCGATGACAGTTTCGCCTGGGAGAGCAGGACGCCCTTGGCGCAGGTCTCCGCCGAGGAGCCCGCCGCCACGCCGATCACCTTGCCGGCGAGGGCCGGGAGGCTGAAGCCTCTCGCCTGGTCCACCCCGACGGTGATCGCCAGGTCGGCCGTGTAGTAGGGATCGGTGAAGTCGACGGTCGACCTGCGGTCGGCGCGGATGCTGAGGGCCGAGATGGCTACGTCGGCCCGGCCCTGTGCGACGCCGGGGAGGATGGTCGAGGGAGTCTCGGTCTGGATCTCCGGGCGGAGGCCGAGGCGGCGGGCGATCTCGGCGATGAGGTCGACGTCGAAGCCCACCGGGGCGCCGGCCTTGAGGCTCTCGAACGGCGGCTTGGAGGGCACCGCCCCGGCCACGAGGATCCCCGGTTGGGCGATGGCGTAGTCGGAGCCGCCGCTCGGGGCTGCGGACGGGGCGGTCCCCTGGTCGACCGTGCAGCCGTTCAGGGTGGTGGACGGAGCCGATGTCGGGTTCGGGGGAGCCAGCACCGTGGGGGCGGGCTCTGTCCGGCAGGCGGTCACGAGAAGGGTGACGGTGGCCACCACAGCGATCCGGAGTATACAGCGTCCCTCCATTCGGCCTTTCCCGCTATGGGATGCGGACCGTATGGTACTGGGCCGAGAAGTGTGAGGGTTTGGTCAAGAACGGCGATGCCGAATTCGTCGGGTCGGCGGGCAGCCTCGGTCTCAATAGGCCCGTGGTGGGGATGGCTCCGACACCGAGCGGCGGGGGGACTTCCTGGTGGCCTCCGACGGCGGCATCTTCAACTACGGCGACGCCGCGTTCTTCGGCTCGGCGGGCAGCGTCAAGCTCAACAAGCCGATCGTGGGCATCTCCGCATCGGTCACGGGCGGGGGGTACCTCCTCGTGGCCTCCGACGGCGGCATCTTCAACTACGGCGACGCCACCTTCACAGGCAGCGCCGGCTCCGCACCGCTGAATTCCCCGGTGGTGGGGATGCTCGGCTGAACCTCACAGCCAGTCAACGGGCGCGGGGACACCCCGCGCCCGTTGGTTTTCGGGCATGCTGTGCGCTGCCTCGACGCTCCGCTATCGTGTGGACCCCGACATGCGCCTGTACAACACCCTCACGCACGACACCGACCCCCTGCCGCCGGCCCCCGGGCCGGTCCGGATGTACTTCTGCGGGCCGACCGTCTACCGGCGCATCCACGTCGGCAACGCCCGGCCCTTCGTCATCTCGGCCTGGCTGCGGCGCTGGCTGCTCGACAACGGCTACGAGGTGACGCTCGTCCAGAACATCACCGACGTCAACGACAAGATCTACCAGGCAGCACCCGGGGCGAGCGCCGAGCTGGCGGCGCAGGCCGCCGCCTGGTACATCGAGGACACCGACCGCCTGGGACTCGGCAGGCCGGACGTCGAGCCGAGGGCCACCGAGACCGTCGGCCAGCAGATCGCCCTCATCGAGGAACTGTTCGGCCGGGGCCTCGCCTACCAGGCCGAGGGCGACGTCTACTTCAGGGTCGGCAGGTTCCCGGAGTACGGGCGCCTCTCGGGCCAGCGCCCCGACCAGGTGCAGGAGCAGGAACCGGCCCCCCGCAAGGAGGACCCACGGGACTTCGCCCTGTGGAAGGGCCACAAGCCCGACGAGGACACCTCGTGGGACTCTCCCTGGGGGCCGGGGAGACCGGGTTGGCACATCGAGTGCTCGGCCATGGCGGAGACGTTCCTGGGGCCGGTCTTCGAGATCCACGGCGGGGGCCTCGACCTCATCTTCCCCCACCACGAGAACGAGCTCGCCCAGTCCCGGGGGGCGGGCCGTGAGTTCGCCAAGATCTGGATGCACAACGGGATGCTCGAGATGTCCGGGGCCGACATGCACAAGTCGCTGGGCAACGACGTCTCCCTGCACGCGGCCCTCAACGCCTGGGGGCCGGAGACGCTGCTGGTGTTCTTCATGGGCGCCCACTGGCACAGCTCGATCGACTTCTCCGACACCGCCCTCGAGTCCGCCCGGGCGCAGGCCGCCCGGTTCCGGGACGCCTTTGGGAGCCCCGGGGTCGCCGCCCCGGAGGGCGAGTGGGAGCAGCTCGCCGCCGTCCTCGACGACGACTTCAACACCGCCGAGGCCCTCGCCGTCCTGCACCGGTGGCGGGCGGCGTGCTACCTCGACCTGCTGCGCAGGGCCCTGGGCATCTTCGGCCTCGGGTCACTCACCCGCCAGCAGGAGGCACCCCCCGAGGTCATGGCCCTCGCCGAGCGTCGCCTGGAGGCCCGCAGGCGCAAGGACTTCGAGGCGTCGGACGAGCTGCGGCAGGAGATCGACCAGGCAGGCTGGGAGGTCAGGGACTCCGCGGAGGGGTTCCGACTGGTGCCCCGCCAGTAGGGGGGTCCAGGGGGGAGTAGCAGCCCCCGGAGCGAAGCGGAGGGGGATGAGCTGCGAATCCCTCCTGGCTCCTATTCGGGGGTCGTCGAACGCTCCGAAAGGAGCGGACGACGACTGGAAAATCTGGCGCTCAGGTCAGCCAGCGCCCGTTCCACACGTCGCCGTCGAGTAGGCGCTCGGAGACCTTCCGCATCGGCATGCCTCGCTCCATGGAGATCCGCTGGATAAGCCGGAAGGCGTCCTCCTCGGACAGCCCGTGGCGGTCACGCAGGACGCCCTTGGCCCGCTCCACCAACTTACGGGTTTCCAGCCGTTCCGTGAGATTCTTCGATTCGTTGGCGAGGACCCGGGCCTCGTTCCAGCGCTGGACGGCGACCTCGATGGCCGGCATGAGGTCGGCCTTGTCGAACGGTTTGACCAGGTAGGCCATCACCCCCGCCCGGGTGGCGCGGGCTACCTTGTCCCGGTGGCTGAAGGCCGTGAGGATGAGCACCGCCGCCAGTTCCTGCTCGACGATGTGCTCGGCCGCGGCCAGGCCGTCGGTCTGCGGCATGACGATGTCGAGGATGACCAGGTCGGGCCGGAGCTGCTCGGCGAGGCGCATGGCGTCGTCGCCGTCGGCGGCCTCGCCGACGACCTCGTAGCCCTCTTCCTCGAGCATCTCCCGGAGGTCCATGCGGATGATGGCCTCGTCCTCGGCGATCACAATTCGGGCGGTCATTGGCGGCGGCTCCCGTTCGCCGGGCGGGTCTCGGCGCTGTCGATGTCTTCGAAAAGGCGCTCGAGAAGGTGGTCCCGCTCCTCGTTGAGCTCGGTGATCAGCGCTCGGGTCCGCTCCTCGTGGCGCTTGAGGCGCTCCAGGTCGTCCCGGGCCTCACGGTACTCGCGATCGGCCAGGGGGGTGCCGGACACCACCATCCGCACCTGGGCCTCGTCGGCGACGCCGGACTGGAAGGCGATCTGCTCGCGGGCGACGGCAAGCTCCTGCTGGGCTCGTGCCAGCTTGGCCGCAAGCTCGTCGAGCTGTTCGCGGATACGCATTGGGCGCTGGCTCTCCCCGGCTCGGATGCGGGCTCGTTCCCCCACCCAGTGGGTGGGGAACGGAGATTATCGCGCTGTACCCCCTCGGGGCGACCTGGGGTCGGTGCCCGGTCACCCCCCCAGGATCCGGATCACCTCGGCGAAGGGCACGGCCCCCGCCCGCAGGAGGATCGGCCCTGGGCTCGGGCTCGGGCCGGCGAGGCCGACCACCGTCGAAGGCGGGCCGCCGGTGGCCGGTCCCCCGTCCAGGTAGACCGCCACCGCGTTGCCGAACACCTCCTCGATCTCCTCGACGCTGCGCGGGGTCGGCTGGCCGGAACGGTTGGCGGAGGTCGTGGCCAGGGGACCGGTGTCGGCCAGCAGGCGAAGGAGGGTGGGGTGCGCCGGCATGCGGATCCCGACGGTGGTGCCGTCGCCGCCGATGCCAGCCGTGCGTGCCGGGCTCGCCGGGCTCCTGGGGACCACGACCGTCAGGGGCCCCGGCCAGAAGGCGCCGGCCAGGGCCGCCGCCCGCCCGTCGATGACCCCCAGGATGGCTGCGTCGTCGAGGCCCGCGACCAGCACGGGGAGGGCCAGGCCGGGCGGGCGGGCCTTCGCCTCGAAGACGGCTCGGAGGGCCGCCGGCCGGTCGAGGCGGGCGGCGATGCCGTAGACCGTGTCCGTGGGGACGACGATCAACTCACCCCGGCCGGCGGCTGCCGCCGCAGCCGCCAGGGAGTCGGGATCGCCTGCGGCAAGGATGCGGCTCACCGGGCCGGGGCGCAACGCTGGTAACAATGGAACCAGACATGGACGAACCGGCAACGGCGGTGCCTGCGACCCGCCCCCACGTGGTGATCCTTGGCGGCGGCTTCGGCGGTCTCGCCGCCGCCAGGGAGCTCGGCCACGCCCCGGTGTCCGTCACCCTGCTCGACCGCCGCAACCATCACCTCTTCCAGCCGCTCCTCTACCAGGTCGCCACAGCCTCCCTCAACGCCAGCGACATCGCCGAGCCCATCCGGAAGGTGCTCCAGGACCAGCCGAACACCGAGGTGCTCCTTGCCAACGTCGACCGGATCGATGTCGAAGGCAGGACGCTCACGTGCGCCGACGGCGAGGTGGTCCCCTACGACTACCTTATCGTCGCCGCCGGGGCCACCCATTCCTACTTCGGGCACGACGAGTGGGAGGCCTACGCGCCCAGCATGAAGAGCATCGAGGACGCGCTCGACGTGCGGCGGCGCCTGCTCATCGCCTTCGAGGCCGCCGAGCGCTCGAAGGATCCGGCCGATCGCGATGCCTGGCTCACCTTCGTCATCGTCGGTGGCGGGCCCACCGGGGTCGAGCTCGCCGGGTCGCTCGCCGAGATGGCTCGCCATGCCCTGACCGGCGAGTTCCGCCACATCGACCCTGCCACGGCCAGGGTCATCCTGATCGAGGGGCTGGACCGCGTCCTGCCAGGCTTCCCCCCCAAGCTCTCGGAGTGGGCTCGCAGGGACCTCGTCGAGATGGGCGTCCAGGTCCAGACGGGGACCCTGGTGAAGTCGATCGACGAGGGCGGCGTCGACCTCGAGGGCGACCGGATCGAAGCACGGACCGTCCTGTGGGCGGCCGGGGTCCGGGCGTCGCCGCTCGGGGAGTCCCTGGGGGCGCCGCTCGACCGCTCGGGGCGGGTGATCGTCGAGCCGGACCTGTCGCTGCCCGGTCACCCCGAGGTGTTCGTCGTGGGGGACCTCGCCCTGGTGACCCAGGACGGCAAGCCCGTCCCGGGTGTGGCGCAGGGCGCCCTGCAGGGGGGCAGCCACGCCGCGGCCTGCATCCTGGCCGCCCTGGCGGGGCAGCCGTCGACGCCGTTCCGCTACCGGGACAAGGGCATGCTCGCCGCCATCGGGCGGGCGGCGGCGGTGGCGAACCTGCCGCACAAGGACCTGACCGGGTTCAGTGCCTGGCTGATCTGGGCGGTGGTGCACATCTACTTCCTGATCGGCTTCCGCAACCGGCTCTTCGTCATGGCCCACTGGTCCTGGGCCTTCCTGACGCACGACCGGGGTGCGCGCCTCATCACGGGATCGGCAACGGTGCGGAGCCGCTGGGAGAAGCCGCGCCACTGACGGAGCGGTGGCATCATGGCGGTATGGGCCGCGTGCGGCTTCCGGCAAGGATGGCGAGCTTGCTCGTCGCCGCCACCGCCCTGGTCATCCTGCAGGGCGTCGCCGGGGCGGCGGGGGCGGCGTCGGGGCCCGCGTCGGGGTTGGGGGCCGCAGGTCGGCCTCGGGTCCTCAAGCTCACCCTCACCGGTGTGGTCGATCCGTTCATGGCCTCGTACGTGCAGCGGGGGATCCACGCTGCCCCCACCGGGCACGACGACGCCGTCGCCGTCACCATCGACACCCCCGGCGGCCTCGACTCCTCGATGCGGGAGATCGTGAAAGCCATCCTCGCTTCGCCCGTCCCGGTGATCTGCTACGTCCCGCCCGGGGGCCGGGCCGCCTCGGCGGGGACCTTCGTCATGCTGGCGTGCCCCGTCAACGCCATGGCCCCGGGCTCTGCGATCGGCGCCGCCCACCCCGTGGGGGTCTCCGGGGCGATCGAGCAGGCCAAGGTCACCAACGACGCCGCGGCGTTCATCCGCAGCCTTGCCGAGCGCCAGCACCGCAACGCCGACTGGGCGGAGAAGGCGGTCCGGGACGCGATCAGCGCCGACGCCGCGGCGGCCCTGAGCCTGCACGTCGTCGACGCCGTCGCTCCGAGCCTGCAGGCCCTGCTCGACGAGGTGGGCCGGTGCGGCGGATCGCCGTCGCCTCTGGACACGGGGGCTGCCGCCAACCCGGCCTTCTCGGTCGGCACCTGCGGGGCTGTCTTCGTCTCGTTCCATCGGTCCCTCGGCGAGACCTTCTTCCACAGCTTCGCCGACCCCAACGTGGCGTTCCTCCTGCTCGACATCGGCTTCATCGCCCTGATCGTGTGGGCGTTCCACCCGGGGTTCCACGTCCCGCTGGCCGTCGGCGTCGTGTCCTCGGCGCTCGGGCTCGCGATCCTCGAGACCCTCCCCGTGCGCCTCGCTGGGTTCGGCCTGCTGTTCGTGGCGGCCGTCCTGTTCGTCCTCGACGTCAAGGCCAGGGCCCACGGCGTGCTCACCGCCGGCGGCATCGTGGTGTTCACCCTCGGCGGGCTGCTGCTGTTCAACCCCTCGGTGCCGAACGCCCGGGTGTCGCCGTGGCTGCTCTTCACGTTGCCGGTCGTGATCGGCGTCGCCAGCGCCCTGCTCCTGCGTGCCCTCATCGCCGCCAAGAGAACACCCCTGCGAGCCGGCCCGCAGGTGCTGAACGGGGCACACGGCGTCGCGGAGACAGCGCTGGATCCGCTCGGCCGGGTGCACGTACGGGGCGAGTCCTGGTCAGCGGAATCCGTGGGCGGCCCCGTCGCGGCCGGCACGCCGGTCCTGGTCATCGCGGTCAGGGGCCTCACGCTCGACGTTTTCCCGGAATCCGTTCCCCCGATCGAGGATCACAGCATCTCGAGACTTGGAGGCAGTACATGAACGGCTTGATCGTTGCGGGGATCATCGTCCTGCTCCTGCTGCTGCTCTTCGCACGCGCCCTCAAGGTGGTGCGCGAGTACCAGCGCATTGTGCTGTTCCGGCTGGGGCGTGCCATCGGGCTGCGGGGGCCCGGGCTGATCTTCATCATCCCCGTCTTCGACCGGCCGGTATGGGTGGACCTCCGGGAGCAGTACCTGGAGATCCCCAAGCAGACGGCGATCACCAAGGACAACGCCGCCATCAACATCGACTTCATCATCTTCTACAAGGTGGTCGATGCCACCATGTCCGTGCTGCAGGTGCAGAACTTTGCCGGCGCCGCCCAGAACATCGCCGCCACCACCCTGCGCAGCGTCGTCGGCGATATGACGCTCGACGAGGTCCTGTCCAAGCGCGACCAGATGAACCAGATCCTCCAGGTGAAGCTCGACGAGGTAACCGAGCGCTGGGGCGTCAAGGTCGGCAACGTGGAGGTCCGGGAGATCGTCCCTCCCCCGCCGGTGCTCGACGCCATGACCCGGCAGATGTCGGCGGAGCGGACGAGGCGGGCCGTGGTCACGGAGGCCGAGGGCTCCAAGCAGTCGTCGATCACGGTCGCCGAGGGCCAGAAGCAGGCGGCGATCCTCTCGGCCGAGGGCGACCGCCAGGCCGCCATCCTGCGGGCCGAGGGCTTCTCCCTGGCCCTGGACAAGATCTTCCAGGTGGCCCGGACCCTCGACGCCAACACGATGAGCCTGCAGTACCTCGACGCCCTGAAGCAGATCGGGGCGTCGCCGTCGACGAAGTTCGTGGTCCCGATGGAACTGGCGGGCCTGCTCAGCTCGGTGACGGGCCTGACGGGCAAGGCCTTCAGCGGCAACGGGTCGGGTTCAGGTGGGCCGCAGGATGCCCCGGTGCCCTCGGGGGCCCTGGTCGCCCCGCCGCCGCCCGTCCTGCCCGAGGGCTGACGAGGGCGGGGGGCCGGGCCTGGGCTAACAAATTGGGGACAGCTTGTGCCGGGGACGGGATTCGAACCCGCACGGGCTTGCGCCCAAAGGTGTTTGAGACCTCCGCCTGAACCAGTTCGGCTACCCCGGCCAGATCACGAGTCTAAACCGTCATGCCTCCGAACTGAGGCTGGGCTCCTAGGTCTTGGGCCCGATGACCTCGTCCAAGCGCGCCACACTCTTGGAGCGGGACACAGAGATGACGTTCCAGTTGGATTGCGCCCACTGGACACCGAAGTCCTCGTAGGCCTTGCAGAAAATGAGCCGTATGTCTTCGGACGTATTGACGAATTGGTAGCGAGGGTAGGCATAGTCGACTCCCCGAACCTTGACGCGGTTCGTGATCCGACAGCCGTCTGAATGGATCAGGCCACGCAGGAGCCGCCCGGGCTCGGCGGACGCAATCTCCTCCTGCCACGGTGCCAGCTTGATCGGTCGAAGGTGCTTCATACCGGCACCGTGCTGAGGGAACAGGCACGGCCAGTGCTTCCAGTTCGAGTAGACCTCGACGCAGCCGGGCCTGGGGACAATACCGGCAGCCGCCCCGTCGGGGCCGCGCACTTCACGGATGATCTCCTGGCACTCCCGGATTATGTTGGGGTACCGCTTGTCGAGGGTGATGCGCAGCTTGAAGACAGACCTCCTGCTCTCGGACAGGCAGCCGTCGCCGAGGTACATGCCGAGCAGATAGGCGTACCAGGGTGGCGAGATCGGTAAGCACGCACACCGCGGGCATGAACTAGGTCGCGTTGTGTGACGCTCAGAGCGCGCACCCGCTCGCCAATCGCGGACCGTTGACCGAGCGATGCCGGTGCGGCGGGAGATCTCGCAGTCGGTGAAGCCGCCAGCTATCAGCGCGGCCACCCAGGCAACCTGT
>WNFD01002246.1_pt1 | contig 19437 bp, 15 predicted proteins | sample 5400491 | NCBI WGS metagenome assembly WNFD01 (sample SAMN13153343, study PRJNA577476) | soil metagenome | isolation source: 120 cm saprolite under Douglas fir tree site 2 hole 2 replicate 2 | place: USA:California | collected 2015-04-18
GGAATGTGAAATCAGGCGCAGCTCTACAACAACATTATCGGCGGTCGCGAGTGCATCTATCGCTTCAGATAGGTCAGGAAGCGACAGAGATGGAGAAATGCGATGAAGAAATTTCTGGTGGGTACGGTTGGTCTAATAGCACTAGGTGTGGCTGCTCCCGCGTCGGCCGCTGATCTGGCTGCACGCCCCTACACCAAGGCGCCTCCGATGGTGGCTGCGATCTACGACTGGAGTGGCTTCTACATCGGCGCCAACGGCGGTTGGGGGTCGAGCCACAAGTGCTGGGATATTACGAACTTCCCCGGTGCAACTGTCGTGCCCACCTTCCGTGAAGGTTGCCACGATGCAACCGGCGGAGTGGTTGGCGGTCAGATTGGCTACCGTTGGCAGAGCGCCGGTTGGGTGTTCGGTCTGGAAGCGCAGGGCGACTGGGCTGATTTGAAGGGATCTAACGTTAGCGCTTTCATTCCCGCCTGGACTAACAATTCCAAGATCGAAGCGTTCGGCCTGTTCACCGGCCAAGTCGGGTATGCCTGGAACAACGTCCTTTGGTATGTGAAGGGCGGCGCGGCCGTGACCGACGACAAATACCGAGGTACGGTGACCGCCACAGGCGCACTGTTCGATTCGGCGAGTGAAACACGCTGGGGTGGCGTCGTCGGAACGGGCCTCGAATTCGGATTCGCACCGAATTGGTCGGTTGCGGTCGAGTACGACCACTTGTTCATGGGTAACCATAGTCGCAGCTTCACGTCGACAGGTGTTTTGGGTGCCGCTGTCATACCGGTCGGCGGCGTATTCCGCACTGACTCGATCCGCCAAGATGTGGACCTCATCACCGCTCGCATCAACTACCGCTTCAACTGGGGTGGCCCGGTCATCGGGAAGTACTGATTTTTTCGAAATCCCGGCAATTCAAGCCCCGGCATCGTCCGGGGCTTTTTTGTACCCGCGATGACGATTCATCTCGGCGTCATTGCGCTCGAAGCCTCGCCGCTCGGCTGTGTCTTCATCTCGGCTTGCAGGATTTGCAGCAGGCAGAGACCGAGCCGCGTCTCGATCTCGCCATCCTTGAGCGAGAGCGGCCCGGGATCGTTGAGGATCGCATTCACCAATGTCCCGAACACGACCTGAAAGCCGAAGGCGATCGCTCGTGTCTTGGCGGGCTTGCGGCCCGGGCCCATGGCGGAGAGCAGCAGCGGCGTGGCGCGCAGCGTGGCGCCGCCCGCCAGGCGCTTGAACGGCCGCCATGTGCCCGGCCGCTTGGTATCGTTGTGCTGGAGCGCGGCGCGCAGCACGCCCTCATGCTCCCGCATCCAGCCGGTGATGCCGCGGACCAGGGCTAGGCAGAGCGCGGCGAGGTCGGCATCCCTGAATTTCGTGCCGGGCGGGATTTTCGACAGCCCGCGGCCGCCGTCGCGCGCCGCAAGTTCGATCAGGACGTTGAAATAGGCTTCCTTGCTTTCGAACCGGCTGTAGAAGGCGCCGACCGTCGCACCGACCTCGCGGCACAAGGCTTCGATCGACAATTCCGACAGGGTGTGGGTCAGCAGCATCTCGGCGCCGGCCTTGAGCAGCGCCAGCGTGGTCTCGCGGCTCCGCTTCTGCCGCGACGGCGTGACGCCGGGAAAGTCCAACTCTTGCGGCCGCATCTTGCTTGCCTCTCTGTCTCGGACGGACCATAATGATAATTCGGATTATCATTTGGTCAATCCACCGGACGAGGCCGGATATTGAGCTCGGCTCTTGAGGCTGGATTTTGGCCGAGCCTGACCGCGGGCGAGCCGCCGGCAAGAGCAACGGGAGGATGGCATGAGCGCTGGCGGCGAGACGCCTTTCGGCGGCACGATCGGCAAGACGATCGCGAGCTCGAAACCGTGGTGGCCGCAAGCCAACAAGCCGCCCAAAGGCGCGCCCAACATCCTGGTCGTGCTGTTCGACGATGTCGGCTTTTCCGATTTCGGCTGCTACGGCTCGCCGATCCGGACACCGGCCATCGACCGGCTGGCGGCCGAGGGCCTGCGCTACAGCGGTTTCCACACCACCGCGATGTGCTCGACGACGCGCGCGGCGCTCTTGACCGGGCGCAACCATCATTCGGTCGGCGTCGGCTGTCTCGCCAATTTCGACAGCGGCTACCCCGGCTATCGCGGCAAGATCGCGCGGGAGGCGGGGACGCTTGCGGAAATGCTGCGCGCCCACGCCTATCGCAATTACATGGTCGGCAAATGGCACGTGACGCCGTTGACCGAGAGCGGCGCCACCGGGCCGTTCGACGGCTGGCCGCTCGGGCGCGGCTTCGACCGCTTCTACGGATTTCTCGACGCCGAGACCGATCAATACGCCCCTGAGCTCGTCTCCGACAACACGCATATCGATCCGCCCGGCTCCTACGCGAGCGGCTATCATCTGACGTCGGATTTGGTCGATCAGGCGATCCGGTTCATCGGCGATCACATCGCCGATCGCCCTGATCTGCCGTGGCTGACCTGGCTGGCGTTCGGCGCCTGTCACGCGCCGCACCAGGCGCCCGCCGAGATCATCAAAGGCCACGATCCCCTGTTCGCGCACGGCTGGGATGTCGAACGCGAGCAGCGGCTTGCGCGCCAGAAGGCGATGGGACTGGTGGCTGAGGATACGAGGCTTCCGGCGCGCAATGATGGCGTCAAGGCCTGGAGCGAGCACAGCGACGACGAACGGCGCGTGTTCACCCGCCTGCAATCGGCCTTTGCCGGCATGCTCGATCACGCCGACCAACATCTGGCGCGGCTGATCGCCTTTCTCAAGACCGCAGGCGTCCGCGACGACACGCTGGTCATTGTCATGTCGGACAATGGCGCGAGCCAGGAGGGCGGGCCGCTCGGTTTCGTCAATGCGATGGGGCCGTTCAATTTCCGCCCCGAACCCGTTCCGGAAAAATTGCGGCGGCTCGACGAGATCGGCGGCCCGGACACCCACAGCAATTTCCCGCATGGCTGGGCGATGGCCTCCAACACGCCGTTGCGCCGCTACAAGCAGAACACCCATGGCGGCGGCATCCGCGATCCCTTTATCATGTCATGGCCGAAACGGATCGCGGCGCGCGGCGAGCTGCGCCATCAGTTCGTTCATGCCTGCGACCTCGTGCCGACATTGCTCGACCTCATCGGCATCGATGCGCCCACCGCGATCGCGGGCTGTCCGCAGATGCCGCTCGAAGGCGAGAGTTTCGCCCGCTCGATCGTCGATCCGGCGGCGCTCTCGAAGACCTCGCCGCAATATTTCGAGATGTTCGGCCATCGCGGCCTCTGGCATGGCGGCTGGAAGGCGGTCGCCTATCATCCGCCGGGCACGCCGTTCGAGAACGACAAATGGGAATTGTTTCATCTCGCGAAGGATTTCTCGGAGACTGACGATCTCGCAAGCAAGGAGCCCGTGCGCCTTGCCAATATGATCAGCCGCTGGTGGGAGGAGGCGGAGAAGCATCAGGTGCTGCCGCTCGATGACCGCTTCGGCCCGCGCTTCGCGGAGAACGCGGCGCGCTTCCATGGCGCGCGCAAGCGTTTCACCTTTCACGCCGGCATGGGCCATGTGCCGACCGATGTCGCGCCCGACGTGCGCAGCCGCAGCTACACGATCGAGGCGCATGTCGAGATCGGCGAGGCCGGCGCCGAGGGCGTCCTGATCGCGCATGGCGACGCAACCTCAGGCTACAGCCTCTACGTCAAGGACGGTCATCTGGTGCACGACCTCAATATCGGCGGCGGCCATGAGATCGTGACGTCCGATCGCAAGATCGTCGCCGGCGCGCACCGTTTGGGCGTTCGCGTCGAACGGCTGCGGCGCGAGAGCGAGCCGGCCAAGGGCGGCGCCCCCACCGGCGTGTCCGCCTATACACTTCTGATCGACGGCGAGCCCGCGGGCCGGCTACAGACCGCGCTCGCATTCCGCACGTTGATCTCCTGGTCCGGCCTCGATATCGGGCGCGACCGCGGCAGCGCGGTCTCGCATTACGAAACGCCGTTCGAATTCACGGGAAAGCTCTCGCGCGTCACCGTCGTGATGCACGATGATCAGACGCTCGACGGCGAGGGCGTCGGCAACGCGCAGATGGCGCGGCAGTAGAGCGCGATCACGATGACGTCAATTGGGAGCCGCCGGCACTTTGCCTCGACGGAATGGCTCGCAACGAGCCGTCGAAATCAATGTCATCCGAATCGGTGTCATCCGAATCGGCGTCATTCGAATGGTGGATGAGTGGCCGCTCTACTTGATCTTGTCGTAGGCCGCCGCGAAATCGCCAAGCGGCATCGGAATGGTGATGGTTTCCTTGGTCAGATTCTGAAATGCCACTTTCAGCTGCTTGCCGGATCTCATCGCCGTCAGCACATCCGGCGCGATCGGCGCGCTCGCATAGCAGCCTCGGTTCTCACAGGTCTGAATCTGCATGTCGATGACCTTGCCGTCGTCGACCTGAAGCTTGGCGCCGGAGGGCAGGCTGAGCCCCAGCGGCAATTGCACGAGCGCAACCGGCGCATGCGTGTCGCTGGGCACGCGAATATTGACCAGAACGATCAACTGTCCCGTCTTGGTCAGAACCGCGGTCTCTTCGACGGCGCATTCCAGCGGCGCGTTGCGGCTTGGGCTGGAGCAGCGCGCGATCCAGCCGGGTTGCGGCGGCGCGTTGGAACCGGCGTCGGCCTGCGAAGGCGTTGTCTGCGCCACGCCCGGTGCGGATTTGGATTTCGAGGCTTGCTGTGCCGAACTCGGCGCGGACCATCCGAACGCTCCGAGGACGAGCAGGATGGCAAGCGGTGTGATCGTCTTCATTCTCATTTGTCCGGCTCCGAGATGCGATACCCGGATGTGCCGGCAAACGGCCAAAGTCAAGCTACTCCGCCGCTTCCTTCACGGACGAGCGCTCGGACTCGTTGTGCTCGTCTTCGACATCGCCGGAACGGCCCCAGCCCGCGAACGCGTTGGAGAGCTTGTCGAGATAGAGATAGATCACCGGCGTGGTGAACAGCGTCAGCGCCTGGCTGACGATCAAGCCGCCGACCATCGCGTAGCCGAGCGGCTGGCGGATTTCCGATCCCGTTCCCGTGCCCAGCATCAGCGGTACGCCGCCGAGCATCGCGGCCATCGTCGTCATCATGATCGGACGGAACCGCAGGATGGCCGCCTGCCGGATCGATTGTTCGGGCGTCATATGCTGGTCGCGCTCGGCCGCGATTGCGAAGTCGACCATCATGATGCCGTTCTTTTTCACGATGCCGATCAAAAGGATGACGCCGATCAGCGCGATCAGGCTGAAGTCGTATCCGAAGGCCATCAGGATCGCGAGCGCACCGACGCCGGCCGAGGGCAGCGTGGACAGAATCGTGATCGGGTGGATGTAGCTCTCATAGAGGATGCCGAGGATCAGATAGACCACGACCAGCGCCGCGAGGATCAAAAGCGGCACGGTGCCGAGCGATTGCTGGAACGCCTGCGCGGTGCCCTGGAAGCTGGAGTTGAGCGTCGCCGGCGCGCCGAGGTCGTTCATCGCGTTTTGCACGGCCTCGGTCGCCTGTCCGAGCGCAACGCCCTGGCCGAGGTTGAAGCTGATGGTGGTTGCAGGGAATTGTCCCTGGTGGCTGATCGAGAGCGGGCGCACCGGGTCGCTGGTCCAGGTCGCAAAGGTCGAGAGCGGCACCTGGTCGCCGGTGGCCGGCGCACGCACATAGATCCTGTTCAGCGTGTCGAGATTGCCCTGCAGCTCGGGCAGGATCTCAAGTATCACGTGGTAGGAATTGAGCTGGGTGAAATATTGCGTAACCTGACGCTGGCCGAACGAGTCGTAAAGCGTGTCGTCGATCAGCTGCGGCGTGATGCCGTAGCGCGAGGCGGTGTCGCGGTTGATTTTCAGCTCGAGCGTGGTGCCCTGGGTCTGCTGGTCGGTGGCGACGTCGCGCAACTGCGGCAGCGTCTGCATCTTCGCCAGAACCTTCGGCGCCCATTCATTGAGCTCGGCGAGATTGGCGTCCTGCAGTGTGAATTCGAACTGGGTGCGACTGGGGCGGCCGCCGAGGCGCACGTCCTGCGCTGCCTGCATATAGAGGTTCGCGCCCTCGACCTTGGCGAGCTTCGGCCGCAGGCGGGCGATGATCTGCTGAGCGGAGGCCTCGCGTTCGTTGCGCGGCTTCAACGTGATGAACATGTTGCCGTTATTGCCGGCGCGGCCGCTGCCGCCGACCGCCATCGCGGCAGTGGCGACGTCCGGGTCTTCCAGAACGATGCGGACGAGCTGTTCCTGCTTGTTTTTCATCGCCTCAAACGAGATGTCTTGCGACGCTTCGGAGGTCGCGGTGATCAGGCCGTTATCCTGCTGCGGGAAAAATCCCTTCGGAATGATCACGAACAGATAGACCGACAGGCCGAGAGTGGCGAAAAAGATTACCATCGTGACGCGCTTCCAGCTGAGCGCGAGATCGAGCACGTATTCATAGCCGCGCAGCATCGCATCGAAACCGCGCTCGCTCATTTGATAGAGCTTGCCGTGCTGGGTTTCATGATGAGAGCGCAGGAAGCGCGAGGCCATCATCGGCGTCAGCGTCAGCGACACGATCATCGAGACGAAGATGGTCATCGCCAGCACGACCGCAAACTCGCGGAACAGGCGGCCGATAATGCCGCCCATCAGCAGGAGCGGGATCAGCACCGCGACCAGCGAGATACTGATGGAGACGATGGTGAAGCCGATTTCGCTCGCGCCCTTGAAGGCGGCGGCCATCGGCTTTTCTCCTTCCTCGATGTAGCGGGAGATGTTCTCCAGCATCACGATGGCGTCGTCGACCACGAAACCGACGGCGATCGTAAGCGCCATCAGCGACAAATTGTCGAGCGTGTAGCCGAATACCCACATCAGCGCGCAGGCGCCGAGCAGGGCCAGCGGCACGGTCACGGTGGGGATCACGGTGGCCCAGAAGCTGCGCAGGAAGACGAAGATGACCATGACCACGAGGAAAATGGTCAACAGCAGCGTGAACTGCACGTCCTCGACCGCCGCGCGAATGGTCTGGGTGCGGTCGCTGATGACGTCGATCTTGATCGCGGGCGGGATCGCGGCCACCAGCCGCGGCAGCAACGACTTGATCTTGTCGACGGTCTCAATGACGTTGGCGCCCGGCTGCTTGAACACCACCAGGAACACGCCGCGTTTGCCGTTGGCCCAGGCTGCCTGCTTGGCGTCCTCAGGGCCTGTCACAGCGCGCCCGATATCGCGGATGCGCAATGGACCGCCATTGCGGTAGGCGATGATGACATTGTTCCACTTGTCGGCATCGAGCAGTTGGTCGTTGGCATAGATCGTATAGGCCCGCTTCTCGCCGTCGATATTGCCCTTGGGGCTGTCGACGGTGGTCAGCGCGATCTGGCTGCGGATGTCTTCCATCGACAGGCCCTTGGCGACCAGCTTGGCCGGATCGACCTGAACCCGGATCGACGGCTTTTGCTGGCCGCCGATGATGACCTGTGCGACGCCGGAAATCTGGCTGATCTGCTGGGCGAGCTGGGCGTCGACAGCGTCGCTCACGGTCGTGAGTGGCAGCGTTTCAGAGGTCGCCGACAGCAGGAGGATTGGAGAATCGGCCGGGTTGACCTTGCGATAGGTCGGCGGCGAGGGCAGGTTTTTCGGCAGCTGTCCGCTCGCGGCGTTGATGCCGCCCTGCACGTCATTGGCAGCACCGTCGATGTTGCGGTTGAGGTCGAACTGGATGGTGATCGCCGCGGTGCCGAGATAGCTGGTCGACGTCATCTGGGCGATGCCGGGGATCTGCGCGAACTGCCGTTCCAGCGGCTGCGCGACCGAGGAGGCCATGGTCTCCGGGCTCGCGCCCGGCAGCGTCGCGGTAACCTGGATGGTCGGGAAGTCGACTTGCGGCAGCGGAGCGACCGGCAGTTGCGGATAGGCGACGAGACCAACGAAAAGAATACCCGCCATCAGCAGCGAGGTGCCGATCGGATAGCGGATGAAGGGGGCCGAAATTCCCCCTCCTTTGACACCGGCCTGGCCTTTCATTCAGGTTTGACCTTGTCTTGCGCGGTATCCGAGCTTGCCACTGCGGTCGAGATCAGCGAACCCGGCTGCACCTTGAACTGACCGCCCGTGATCACGCGTTCCCCCGGCTTCAGCCCTTCATCGACCACCGAACGTCCGTCGATCGATTGACTGACCTTGATCTTGCGCAAGTCCGCCTTGTTGTCGGTCGTCACGGCGTAAGCATAGAGGCCGTTGGTGCCGTGCTGAACTGCATCGTCCGGGACCACCGTCGCGTCCTTCAGCGTCTTCAGCAGAAGCCGCGTCGAAACCGACTGACCGGGCCACAGCGCATGGTTCTTGTTGTCGAACACCGCCTTGAGCCGAATAGTCCCGCTCGTCGTGTCGACCTGGTTGTTGATCACGGCGAGCTTGCCTTCGGCGAGCGGCTTCTTGCCGTCGGTCGTGATCGCGATGACCTTGAGCGGGCTCGTCGCCTGGGCCTCATTTATATACGGCAATTGATCTTCCGGCGCGGTGAAAATCACCGCGATCGGCTCGATCTGCGCGATCGTCACGACGCCGGTCTGGGTGGCGGCGTTGACGATGTTGCCGATATCGACCTGGCGCAGACCGGCGACGCCGGAGATCGGCGCCTTGATCTGGGTGTAGTCGAGCTGGGTCTGGGCATTGGAAATGGCGGCGTCGTCGGCGGCGATCTGCGCGGTCAATTGCGCGACCGTCGAGCGCTGGGTATCGGTCTGCTGCCGGGTGGCGAACTCGCCGAGCTTGGTATAGCGCTGCAGGTCCAGATTGGCGTTGGCGAGGTTGGCTTCGTCCTGCGCCTTCTTGGCCTTGGCCTGGTCGAGCGTCGCCTGGAACGGGCGGGGATCGACCTCGACCAACAGGTCGCCCTGGTTGACCAGCTGGCCCTCCTGGAACGCGATCTTGTCGATCTGGCCGTCCACGCGAGTCCGTACCTGCACGGTGTTGAAACCCTGGACCGTGCCGAGCCCGGTCAGGAAGACCGGAAAATCCGCCTTCTCGACGGGCGCGAGAGTGACGGGGACGGCAGGCCTGCGCGCCGCCGATTTCTGGGCATTCTCAGCCCTCGCCGTGACCTCCTGGCCGTAAAATCGCTGCCAGCCGAAATAGCCCGCGACAGCGACGGCCGAGACAAGCAAAACCCAACCGATGGTCCGCGACTTCGTCATGTTAACTCGTTCGCTAAAAGTAGAACCATAGCTCTTTTAAAGCGTTCCCGGCATACACAGCTATAATATGCATGCACTTAATGTGTAAACACACTATGGCTTGAGAATCCTAAACAATTGGCAAGCTTCAAGGGACGCCAGGGCCGATGTCGATCGATCTGCAACGTCAATTGGTCGCACAACTTGTCGAGAGCTCCAGGCTCTTGCGCAACTATATCGATCATCGCGCGAAGACCCGCGGCACGACGCGCGCGCAGTGGATCGTGCTGTTTCGGTTGCGCGAGCAGGAGGGACTGTCCCAGGTCGATCTCGCCGACGTTCTCGAACTCCAGCCGATCTCGCTGGTGCGGCTGCTCGATCGCCTGGTCGAGCACGGCTTGCTGGAGCGGCGGCATGACCCGAAGGACCGGCGCGCCAATCGCCTGTTTCTCACCGAGCGCGGCCACCAGCTTGTCGACGACCTCGACAGCCTGCGCGACGCGATTGCGACCGACGTCTTGCATGGCGTGCCGGCGGAGGCGATCGAAGCCAGTCTCGGCACGCTGCGCGACATCAAGGAGCGCATCAAAGGCCTGACCGATCCGCCCGGCCATGTCGCGGCCAAGTAGCAACGACGATTCAGCCGGCAGGACACGCGATCGGCGTTTCATCCGACCGCGGCGGCAGGTTTGTCGCGAACGTTTCTAAATCGGCGGAAGCGTTTTTCGAATTGGAATGTGTTGCATCCGGTCGTCCGCCGATAGAGCATGATCCGGAAAAGTGTCTAGCGGTTTTCTGAAAAGATCATGCTCAATCAAAAACCTAGAGCGCGATGGCGATTCAACCTAATCCCCATCGCGCTCTAGTACGTCATCAGCGCGACGAACCAAAGGCAGATGCAAGATGGACGAGTTGAACGGGAAGATGATCGCCTGTCAGATCCTGGTGACGGGCCTGATCGCACGCGTGGCGAACGACAAGCCCGATCCCTTGCGCTTTCTCACCGACTTTCGCGACGAGATCAAAGCGGTGGTGAAGGGAATCAATATCGTCGGCATGGACAACACCGATCGCGTGCGGACGGTCGCGCAGCAGACTGTCGACGAGTTGTTTTCGCTGATGAAGCCGCCAAGCCGCGACTGATCGGCGAAACGCGCGGGCAGATTGCGCGGGTAGATTGAAGGTCTGTTCGGACGTCGCCGCCTGCATTCAATTTGGAATGCTCATTAGAACGGCTACAAATTCATTCATCTATTTTGTATTTTGGAACGTTTCCAAACTGAATTTCGAGAAAATTCCCGATCTGGAAGGATTCAAACCTTTCTTCGACCGCTTCGAATTGACCCCAAGTTTTGCGCTCGATACCACCGGCCATCGCTCATCCAAAAGTGATCCGCGCGAGCGATGCGGAAGGGGACTAAATTCGTGGGGCGGGTGGAATGGGGCACGTAGTAGCGCCGAAGTCGCTGCGTTCGATCGCGGCTGTCGGTCTGGCGGATGACAAATTTGAAGGCATTTCAGGCAGAAAGGTCACCGCGGTCGCGGGTCTGATCGCTGTGGCGTCGGTCACCGGTGCCGAAGCGCAGCAGTCGAACCTCCCGCCGGTGACCGTCGACGCGCCGGTCGCGCGGCCCCGTTCTGGCGACGCCAAGCCCAACCCGGAGCAGGTGCGCGCGCGCACGGCGCTGCGGCGCGCTGCCCAGCGCGCGCAGCCGACGACGGCGGCACCGGTGCCTTACCCGAACGCCGGCGAGCTGCGCGCCGACCGCAATCCCTATGCGGATGCGGCCGCGCCCTACAAGGTCGATCATCTGCAGGCGTCGGGCAAATTTCCCGAGCCGCTGTTGAACACGCCGAAGACCGTCACCGTGCTCAGCAAGGAAGTGCTGGAGGACAAGAACGCGACCACGCTGAAGCAGGCGATCCTCTCGACTGCAGGCGTGACGCTCGGAACCGGCGAGGGCGGCAACGCCTTCGGCGACCGCTTCTTCATCCGCGGTTTCGATGCGCGCAACGACGTCTTCATCGACGGTGTGCGCGATGCCGGTGTCAGCGTCCGCGAAAACTTCTTCACCGAGCAGGTCGAAATCCTGCGCGGACCGGCCTCGTCCTTTGCCGGCCGCGGCACCGCCGGCGGCGCGATCAACATCGTGACCAAGCAGGCGACGACCGAGAAAAGCTTCTACAACATGGACACCACGTTCGGCACCGACCACACCAAGCGGGTGACGCTCGATGTCAACCAGGTCATCAGCCCGACCTTGGCGGTTCGTGCGGGCGGATTGTTCCAGGACGCCGATGTCGCCGGCCGCAACTATGTCACCGACGATCGCAACGGCGGTTTCGTCGCCGCGACCTGGAAGCCGATCGATGCGATCAAGATCACCGGCAACTACATCCATACCGAACTGACCGGCATCCCGGATTTCGGCGTGCCGTATTACCGGCCGAGCACCGCAACCACCGCCGGCGGTCCGTTCCCCGACTTTGGCGTCAATCGAAATAATTTCTACGGCTTCGTCAACCGCGACTTCTTCCGGACCGGGCAGGACATCGGCACCATCAATGCCGAGGTGCAGATCACGCCGGACCTGATCGTGACCAACAAGCTCCGGGATTCGCGCTCGACCCAGAATTACGTCGGGACGCTCCCTGAAGCGCCGGTGCTTCTCAATCCTCTCTCGGCCTCGACGCTGAGCGCCAACCCGCAGAGCCGCTTGCAGATCACCGACGTGCTCGCCAACCAGACGGAAGCGACCTACAAGTTCAACGATGGCTTGGGCTTCAAGCACACGGCACTCGCGGGCGTCGAATTCGACCGCGAAACATCGTCGATCGACAAATATGTCGGGCTCAGCTCGGAAATAACAACCGGTACCTCGGCGTTTACCGGCAGCGGATCTTTGTCCGGCGTCAGCGTGTTCAACCCGCAATTCGCACAGCTGCCGTTCACCCATGGCCTGGCGCTGGCGGGTTTGCCGACCAACATCGCGATCGACACCAAGAGCGGCTATATCCTCGATAGCGCCAACTACCATGACCTTTTGATTTTGAACGGCGGCGTCCGCTACGATGACTACAGCATCAACACCTCCGGTTACGGCACGGTCAACGGCAGGAACACGTTCGGGCAGCAATCGGCAGAATTCGGGATTCCGGACTTCAACCTCGGCCTCACGCTGAAGCCGCTGCCGAACGGCAGCGTCTATGTGGCTTATGCGACCTCGGCGAACCCCGTCGGCGCCGAATTCGACGGCACCAGCACCGCCTATGGCGGCGTTGCTCCCGTTCTCAACGGCAACTCGAACCAGATCCTGGGGCCGGAAAAGAACAAGGCGATCGAAATCGGGACCAAGTGGGAGCTGTTCGACCGCCATCTGTTGCTGACGGCGGCCCTGTTCCAGACCACCAAGGACAACGCCCGCGAGTCGCAAAACATAACGTCAGCTGCAACCGCGACCGCAACCTGTCCCTATCCGGCGGGGACGACCGGCAGCGTCTCCTGCATCACGGGGGGCGCCTCCTATTATGTTCGCGGCATCGATCTCGGCGTCGGCGGCAAGATCACCGACAAATGGAGCATCTTCGGCGGGCTGGTCTTGATGCAGTCGGAGGTGACGAAGTCACTGGCGCCTTCGGCCAATTTGTTGCTTTACCCCACCAATGTCGGACGGCCGCTCGCCAACATCGCGCACCAGTCCTTCAGCCTGCTGTCGAAATATCAGATCAACGACATCTGGGAGCTGGGCGGGCAGGCGGTGTACCGCTCGAAGATTTACGGCGGCACCTTGCTCGCGGCGAACCAGGGCACCTCGATCCCGAGCTACTGGCGTTTCGACGCCTTCGCCGAAGCCAAGATCAACCAGAACTGGAAGGTCAAGCTGTTCGTCAACAACATCTTCGACAAGCGCTACTACGATGCGCTGTACCAGAGCGCGGCACCGTTCGTGCTGGAAGCGCCCGGCCGCGCCGCCTATCTGGTGCTGTCGGCGAGGTACTGACCCAAACGATGCTGATTTGCATCCCGGGAGTGCTGGGCAAGGCCGATGTGGCGGATTTCCGCCGCATCATGGATGATTGCGCATGGGAGGACGGACGCTCGACCGCCGGTGCGCAATCGGCAATGGTGAAACGCAACGAGCAGTTGCCGCCCGACAGCGAGGTCGCGCGCAAGCTCGGCAACCGCATCATCTCGGCATTGACGGCCAATCCGCGCTTCCTCGCGGCCGCCATCCCGCTGCGGATCTTCCCGCCGCTGTTCAATCGCTACGTCGCGGACGGCGGCCACCATTTCGGCGTCCACGTCGACAATGCCGTGCGCGGCGACCATCTCACGGGTCTGCGGATCCGCACCGATCTCTCGGCGACGCTGTTTCTGGCGGAGCCGGAGGACTACGACGGTGGTGAACTGGTGATCGAGGACACCTACGGCTCGCATGACGTCAAGCTGCCGGCCGGCGACCTCGTGCTCTATCCGGCCTCGAGCCTGCATCTCGTCACGCCGGTGACCCGCGGGACGCGGGTGGCGTCGTTTTTCTGGCTGCAGAGCATGGTGCGGGATGCTCACGCCCGCAGCATGATCTTCGATCTCGATTCAGCTATTCAGAACCTGACCGAACGGCTCGGACGAGACGATCCGGAGACCGTCAAGCTCACGGGCATCTACCACAACCTCATTCGCTACTGGGCCGAAGTTTAGGGCGTGATGAGTTGAGGTTGAGTCGAATCTGGTCGTCATTGCGAGGAGCGATAGCGACGAAGCAATCCAGACCTTATCTTGTGGCCCTGGATTGCTTCGCTTCGCTCGCAATGACGGAGCAAGTGATGCAGATTCAACTTAAAATCATTGCGCTTTAGGACTGCGGCGATCCAGTTCGCTTCGACTCACATGCCTTGCGGCGTTTGCGGTCTCTCACTGCGGAAGCGCATCGACAGGCACAAGGAATGCGAAAATATATCCGTTGTGCTCGCCGCGCGCGCGTTCGGTTGCCAGGGCGGCTTCCAGCTTGCCGGCTTCGCCGACATTCGCGCCGCGAATTTTCAATTCGCTCGCGCCATCCCAGATCGGCTGCCCGTTCGAACGATAGGCGCCAAGTTCTGCAGTGAACCATTTTTGCGCGCAGAAATCTGTGGCTTGGCGGATACTATCAGCCGAAAACGCCAGCACGGCGCGTCCGCCGGCCTCCAGGACGAATGCGCGCTGTCTGATGCTTTGTCGCCTGCTCATCGAGGTTTGCGTCCGATTGGGTTCGAAGACGAACCCTTGGGGATCGAAGATGAACCCTTGGGGTTCGAAGACGACCTCTCGGCAGGACGAACGCCAAAACCTTGGATTTATTCCAAATCGATTTGCGTGAGTTCTTCCCGGTGTTGCTTTCGCTCAATTGCGACTCTCCGAGAAATCTTCGAGCGATTCAAAAGCCGCGAAGGGGAATGGCCTCGATCCAGATGGGTTCAAGACCTCATGCGCGTCGATATGCCCAGCCTCCACGCGCTTTCTAAAAAAATGGATGGGCGGCTTTGGAATGGTTTTAAGGGGCGGCGTGATGAACGTGACAAGACAATCGCGATCGGGGGATACGATCGCGGCGATCGAGTCGATCAATGCAACGGCGGGCAGCGGCCGGGGCGAAGAATATCTCGCAGCGGCAAGCCGGATGGCGATTGCCGCGGCGATGTTCGGCGTGCTGGCCGCCGGATCGCAAGCTCACGCGCAGAGCGCCGGCGGTACACGGCAGGCTCAGCCCGATTTGCAATTGCCGCCGATCAACGTGACGGCGCCGGAAGCGCAACGTCGCGCCAACAGCAAGCCCGCGCGGCGCGCCGCGGCAGGCGGCCAGCGGCGGACGACATCCGCTGCGCGGCATCCCGAGGCTCAGCCCGCGGCGAAACCCTTCGCGGTCTCACAGGATGCGCGCACCGGGCAGGTCGGCATCTACGCCAACAGCACCTCGGTTGCGACCAAGAGCAACACGCCGCTGGTCAATATTCCGCAGTCGATCAGCGTCGTCACCAAGGACCTCATCAAGGACCAGAACTATCAAAATTTCACCGACGTCACCCGCTACGTGCCGGGCGTCGCCGTCCATCAGGGAGAGGGCAACCGCGACGAGCTGGTGATTCGCGGCGTCGATTCCAGCGCCAACTTCTTCGTCAACGGTTTCCGGGACGACGTTCAGTATTTCCGCGATTTCTACAACACGCAGAGCATCGAGGTGCTGAAAGGGCCGAGTGCGTTGACGTTCGGGCGCGGCGCCGGCGGCGGCCTCGTCAACCGAACGCTGAAGGAAGCTGACGGGACGCGGGTCTATGAAGCGAGCGCCCAGACCGGCTCCTTTGGCGACCGCCGGTTCACCCTTGATGCCGGACAGGCCGTGAACGAAAACGTGGCGGCGCGTGTGAATGCCTTCTACGAGGGCAGCGACGGGTTCCGCGATTTCAATCATCTCGAACGCTACGGCATCAATCCGACCGTGACGTTTGCGCCGAACGACACCACCAAGGTCAAGCTGAGCTACGAATATTTTCACGATGAGAGGACAGCCGATCGCGGCAATCCTTCACAAACGCCGGTCGGCGGAGCAACCCGGTTCAATCCGGCGACGCCATTCGCCCCCAACGGCGATCTCACCGCGTTCTTCGGCAGTCCAAGCCTCAATGTTGCGCGTGCCGATGTTCAAACCGGCATGGCGATCATCGAGCACGATTTCGAGAATGGGTTGACCGTGCGGAACGGCACCATCGCGGCCGACTACAAGAAGTTTTATCAAAATATCTATCCGGGGAATGGCCCGCTTGCCGGCGCCGTCAACACCGCCGATACCGCGTTCAACCGGGCAGCCTATCAGCACACAACCGATCGCGACAACGTCTTCAACCAGACGGACTTCACCTACAAGACCTTTACCGGGCCGCTGTTCCACACGGTCGGGTTTGGAACGGAGTTTGGTCAGCAAACCGGAGTCGACATTCGCAATACCGCCATCTTTCCGAACGGCTCCAATACGATCGTCGCAAATCCGTTCGCGCCGGCCTATTTCGGACCGGTCACCTTCATCCATCACTTCACGGGGACCAATACGGACGGCGTCACCACGCCCGACTCGAACAGCAGATACCGGCTCAATATCGAATCCGCCTATGTTCGAGACACGGTCGAAATTACGCGCTGGTTGCAGTTGATCGGTGGAGCGCGCTTCGACCGTTTCGACATGTCGGCGGTCGACATGAACACGAACATCGGCAGGGCCAGGGTCGACAACAAGGTCTCGCCGCAGGCGGCGGTCATCGTCAAGCCGGTCGACAATCTGTCGATCTACGGCATGTACAGCGTGTCCTATCTGCCGGCATCCGGCGACCAGTTCAGTTCATTGACCGACGGCACCCTCATTCTCGAACCACAGAAATTCGAGAACAAGGAAGTCGGTGTGAAGTGGAACATCAATCCGAAGCTGTTGTTCTCGACGGCGGTTTACGATTTGAACCGGACGAACCAGCCGATCGCCGACGGAAACAATCCGGGATTCTTCTTTCCGTCCGGAAGCACGGAGGTCAAGGGCTTCGAAGCAGGTCTGACTGGCTACATCACGAATGAATGGCAATCCTCGCTCGCCTACGCCTATACCGACGCGCGGATAACCGGCGCCACGTCGGCGACCGTCGTTCCCGGCAATCGGGTTCAGCTCGTGCCGTACAACCAGTTCGCCTGGTGGAACAAATATCAGATCGATCCGATCTGGGCGGCAGCCCTTGGCGTGATCTACTTCGGCGACTCCTTTGCGTCGTCGGACGACACCGTGAGGCTGCCAGGCTTTGTCCGATTTGACGCTGCGCTTTATGCGACGATCGACGAGCACTGGCGCGCGCAGCTCAACGTCGAGAACATCTTCAACAAGGGCTATTGGGCGTCAGCCGACGGCAACAACAACATTTCGCCGGGGCAGGGCCGCACCTTCCGCGTGAAGGCGACCTACAGGTTCTAAGCGTGCGGTTTTAGAGCGGTTCTGTTTCAAGCGGGACCGAATAGGCTCTACAAGGAGAGTACGGCGCGTCGCGGGACGCGCCGTCCTCTTTCGGGCGTCAACTTCGGGGTTCAAACCCTTGCCCGGCGGCCGTCGGCGAATTGACTTGAATTGGTCAAGCTGCCGGCCTAACGACCACCCATCCGCGACCGAGCCAGAGAGCATGCGGTAATGTTTAGAACTGTTCTTAAGTTGCTGGTGGCGTTGACGGTGGTGTCGTCCGGGCCTGCTGCGTTCGCACAACAGGCTCCTGCCGCATCGCAACCGGCTCCCGTCGCGAGCCAGCCGCCGGTACAATCGTTGCAGCCCACCGCCCAGATTCCCGCACCGGCGGCGTCAGCGCCTCAGGCTGCGCCGGGCGGAACACCCGTCGTGGGTGCGCCGGAGAACGCAGCGAAGCCGCTGAAGGCGACCCCGGTGACGATGCGCGAATTTTCGCCGTGGTCGATGTTCCTGTCGGCGGATGTCGTCGTCAAGGCGGTCATGATCGGGCTCGCCTTCGCCTCGCTCGTGACCTGGACGATTTTCATCGCGAAACTGATCGAGCTCTCGATCGCGCAGGGCAAAATGCGCCGCGTGCTGAAGAAGATCGCCCCGTCCCGGTCGCTGGCGGAAGCGCAGATGGCGCTTGGCGACAAGAACAGCGTGCTGTCGTCGCTGCTCAATGCGGCGATGCGGGAGGCGCGGCTGTCTGCGGGGATTTCGAGCGACAGTGGCATCAAGGAGCGCGCCGCGTCGAGCTTTGCCGAAATCGTGCGCGCCGAAGCGCGCCGCATCCGGATCGGCATGAGCATTCTTGCGACCATCGGCGCGACCTCGCCCTTTGTCGGCTTGTTCGGCACCGTCTGGGGCATCATGAACAGCTTCATCGGCATCTCCAAGGCGCAGACGACCAATCTCGCCGTCGTCGCCCCCGGCATCGCCGAGGCGCTGCTGGCCACCGCGATCGGGCTGGTTGCCGCGATCCCGGCGGTGATCATCTACAATCATTTCGCCCGTGTGACGAAAAGCTATCTCGAGCTGGTGAACCGCGCCTCCGGTGCCGCGGCGCGGCTGTTGTCGCGCGACCTCGACCGCACCCATGGCGGCGCGCTCTCGCGGGCTGCGGAGTAGACCAAGGGCAAGGTATCAAGGGTAGGGTATTATGGGAGCCTCGATCGCGGAAGGCGGGCTGGACGACGACGAGGAGTTCGCGGAAGCCCACGAGATCAACGTCACGCCGTTCATCGACGTCATGCTGGTCCTGCTCATCATCTTCATGGTGGCAGCGCCGCTGTCGACGGTCGATCTTCCGATCGACCTGCCGTCCTCGACGGCGACGCCTCAGAAGAAGCCGGACAAGCCGACCTATGTCACCATCAAGCCGGACCTCGCGGTTGCGATCGGCGAGACCCCGGTCAAGCGCGTCGATCTGGTGCGCACGCTCGACGCGACGGCCGACATGAGCAAGGATAGCTTCATCTTCCTGCGCTCCGACCGCGCCGTGCCCTATGGCGAGCTGATGGACGTGCTTGAGATCCTGCGCGTCGGCGGCTATTCGAAGATCAAGCTGGTGGCGCTGGAAGGGGTACCGGATGCGGCTGCGCAACCGGGATCCGTGCAGGCCACACAACCCTGAGAGCGGCGGCTCGAGATGACCGACGAGCTCGACACCGGACAGAGCACTTCGCGGCGGCTGTGGCTTGGCGCGGGCATCGCCGCGCTTGCGCTTCATCTCGGCGGCGCGGCACTCGCCGTGGCGCATCTGCAGACCGACGTTTCGGAAGAAGCCCTGGGCGCGCCCGCGATCGAGATCGGCCTGGAGCTGAGCTCGCCCCGGCAGGAAGCGACCGACCTGCCGCCGGGACCGGATTCCAACGCGTCGGTGGCGTCCCCCGCGCTCGCCGAGCAGAAGGCGGAGGTCAAGGAAACCGATCTGCCAAAGGACACGCCGACCGAAACCGACGATCCCGACCGGGTGGTGACGCCGAACGACGCCAAGAAGCCGGTGGAGGAGGAGACCAAGGTCGCGACTGTGCAGACGCAAGCCTCGCAGGAATCGGTCGCAGCGGAAGCCACCGCCACGCCGAGCTCGGACAACATCCCGGAGGGGCCGCGCTCGGTCGCTCCCGCGCAAGGCACCGGCGAGAGCACGCAGCGCGTGCGGGCCACCTGGCAACGGGAACTGATGGCGCATCTCGACAAGCACAAGCGCTATCCGGCGAACGCGCTGAAGAGCGCCGAAATC
>WNFD01004667.1_pt1 | contig 19433 bp, 20 predicted proteins | sample 5400491 | NCBI WGS metagenome assembly WNFD01 (sample SAMN13153343, study PRJNA577476) | soil metagenome | isolation source: 120 cm saprolite under Douglas fir tree site 2 hole 2 replicate 2 | place: USA:California | collected 2015-04-18
AGCATAGATGAGTGGTCACCACTGGAGCTGATCAATGAGCGCTGATTTTAAATATGCTGTTATAAATCAGCGAGAATACAAGTGTAATCGCTTTTGATGGGTATCAAGAGTGCCAGCATAGTAGTTTGTCTAGCGGGCTGCCAGGAAGAAGCGCTGCTCGTCTTGAGAGAGTTGCGCAGATTGTTCGCGCTCCTCTACCCATTTTTGGAGAGACGTTGTGGAAATCCGCACAGCCCTTCCCAGGTGAATGACGGGAAGGCCCTCCCTATTGATGAGATTATAGACCATGGCGCGACTCAAGCCAAGCTTTGTTGCCACTTGAGGGATGGTGAGCAATAATGGCTGGGATGCCAGTTCATTTCGCTGCTCCATGATGGGTATCCTTTCCTTTTCCTTTGCCTGGCAGCGAACCGACGCTTCAAGCCAAACAGTCAAATACCTGCATGGAACAACTGTATCCTCCATTGCCCTCGCATGGTGTGATGTTGTGGCCGGTTTCCCCCGTGACTTTGACCGAGTTTTTCTGGTCACATGCGCAGCAGAAGCGCCATCATCTGTCACCGCTGAATCGGTTGATGTCACGCGAAAACACGGTCAATGTCTCCCCCGAATTCGGCTAAGAAACGACGATTTTTTCTGCCATGTTCAGGTACATTTGTTCAAGGTTGCGCAATCATCCTGTCGTGAAGCAGGTTTTGTCACGACGGCTGCTCACTGCGAGAGGAGAAGCGGGATCCCCAGCTTCTGTGTACGGTGAACGTGCCGTCGTTATTCAGAGCATCCCAGACGTCCCCCTGTTCGAACTCGACGTCTCGCTTGGACCGTTGTGGGAGTTTCGCTAGAAGGAGAGAGCACGTGAGCACGAGCGCGAAAACCAGGCTGACCTGGTTCCTGGCCATCTTGCTGGTGCTGGCCACCCTCGCCACGTCGGTGAGCTACGTCGTCAGCACGCACCTGGCACAGGCGAAGGATGCATCGCAGGGCCTGCGGCAGATCGCCCTCATTACCGGCCCGAACATCCCACCACGCGGCCTGTGGGCCTTCGATATCAGTTTCGTCGATGACCAGAGCCAGGTCTACTACCTGGCCGACGCGAGTAACGCCAGCGTGGACCTGATCGACACACGCACCAACACGCTCATCGGGCAGATTGGCGGCTTTCGTGGGTTTCACGGAAGCCGCGACACGCAGGGGCCCGGAGGCGTGCTGGTGGACGATCTCGGCCAGCTCTGGGCGTCCGACGGCGATAGCACGGTCAAGGTCATCGACCTCTCCTCGCGCACCATTGTCGCCACGCTGAGGACGGGCGGCGCGAAGCGGGCCGATGAAATGGCCTATGATCCACAGGATCAGTTCCTGCTCGTGACCAACGGCTCGGATGCGGTCCCTTTCGCCACCTTCATCTCCGTCACCAAACGCGCCATCCTGGGCAAGCTGGTCTTCGAGGGTGCCGAGACGCACCTGTTCTACCTTTCCGTACCAGCGAACAAGCGCTACCCAGGTGGAGCGGTCGCGGTCGTTGACCCGCTGACCCGGCAGCTCGTCAAAGAATACCCGATCCCGGCCTGCGATCCGAGCGGGATCGCGCTCGACCCCGCCAACCAGGAACTGCTCCTGGGCTGCTCTGGGCATCCTGTGATCGTCAGCGCCCCGACGGGTCAGGTCGTCGCCACGATCCTGCAGACGAGCGGCTGCGACGAGGTCTGGTACAACCGGGGCGACCAGCGCTTTTACCTCGCCGCCTTCACGAACCCCACCGGCCCCGTGCTCTCGGTCGTCGATGCGGCGACGGACGCCTGGGCCGAGCAGGTCGCTACCGTGAAGAAGGCCCACAGCGTGGCCGTCGATCCGCTCACCAACCACCTCTTCGTCCCCGAAACCGGGCGGGGGATTGTTGTCTACGCCCAAACGTGACGTGCGTTGCGCGTGCCGACACGCGCAAGATTAGGGAAAGGAATAGCTATGCCAGAAATCATCGGATTCGTCGGGCTGGGTCAGATGGGCCAGCCCATGGCACTCAACCTCTTGCAAGCAGGGTTCGACCTGCGGGTGTTCGACCTGCGTGAGGAGCGCCTGGCTCCGCTCCTCGCACAAGGTGCGTCCAAGGCGCTGCGGCCTGGGGATGTGACCGAGCCAGGAGGCATCGTACTCACCATAGTGCCGGATGATCGGGCGCTCCTGCAGGTAGCCCTGGGAGAGGGTGGCATCCTGCGGCGGATTGGTCAGGGAGGCATCCACCTCTCGCTGAGCACCGTCTCACCAGAGGTGGCGGCGCAACTTGCGCAATTGTACGAGCACCAGGGGAGCCACTACCTGGCCGCCACCGTGCTGGGACGCCCGGAGGTGGCCGAAGCCGCCCAACTCTCGATCTTTCTCTCTGGAAACCCCGCAGCCAAAGGGCGCGTGCTTCCACTGCTTCAGGTCCTCGGTACGCACATCTATGACCTGGGGGAGCGCGTGGAGATCGCCAATGTCGTCAAACTGGGCTACAACTTCCTCATTGCCGCGGCCATCGAGGCTATGGGGGAGGCGGCAGCGCTGGTCGAACACTGCGGCGCGGACCGGGCGCAGTTCCTGCGCATGCTGGTTGAATCTCCGCTGTTCAAGGGAGCGGTCTACGAGGGCTACGGCAGCATGATCGGCGCACGGGACTACCGCCACGCGCGCTTCCCTGTGGCGATGGGGCTCAAGGATGTGGAGCTGGTCCTCCAGGCGGCGGAGCGCGTTGATGTGCCCCTGCCGTATGCCGGGATTGTTCACGAGCATCTACTTGCCGCGCAGGCGGCTGGGCGCTCGCACGAAGACTGGTCAGTTCTGGCGGACTTTGTGACGCAGGCTGAGACCGGAGCAGCGCTTACGGTACAGGGAGGCCAAACAGGGCAGGCGAACTGGTAGTGGTTCACTTTTAGAGGCGAGCGCCAAGCGAGCAGAGCAAAGAGGAAACGATGAGCATTGCGCGAACAGACACGGACCAGGAAAGCCGGTCGACGGAACTCCTGGGCACCGCTGTGCGCCTGAGCACACTGGCACTTGCAGCCGTGGCCATTGCGGCCAATTTCACCGACTACGGCCCGCTCATCCCGCTGCTCCAGCACGAGCTGCACGTCACGAGCGGCGCGACCGGCCTCCTCTCCACCCTGCTCTACGTCGGGATCGGCCTCTCCTATCTTCCGGGGGGATGGCTCGCGGATCGCTATGGGTCGCGCCGCGTGCTCTTCGGGGCGCTGCTGCTGGTCGGGTCAGGCGGATGCCTCCTGCCGGTGATCCCCGACCTGGTCTGGATCGTGTTGTGCCGGTTCGTGATCGGGCTGGGCGCCGGAGCGGCCATCGTGGCCGGCTCGCAGGCAGCGCGCCAGGGAACATACGCAGCGTTTGGCCAGGGCCTCTTTGGAGGAGCGATGCAGCTCGGCGCCGGGCTCGGGCTGTTTGCGATCCCCATGCTGCTGGATCTCTTCGGCTGGCGAGGAACGTTTACGGCCTGGGGCGTGCTTGGGCTGGGAGCAAGCGTCCTCTGCCTGCTCGCGTTGAGCGGCGAACCACGTCAACCTGCGACCGCAGCACCTCGACGTATTTCAGCGGCTTTTCGTTCTCCCTCCCTCTGGACAATCGGGCTCGTTCACCTGGGAACGCTGGGGCTCGGGCAGGCGATTGCCCCCTGGCTTGTGGTCTACTTCGCCCTCTCCTACGGGCTGTCGCTACCCATGGCGGCCATGCTGGGAGCTGTGGGACTCCTGGCGGGCATGCTCTTTCGTCCCCTGGGCGGCATGTTGCTCTCTCGCAAGGTCTTCACGCACAGTGTTCTGATGCGTGCGGGAACCGTCCTGACCTGTGCCGGCGTGGTTATGCTCGCGGTTCCCCTGCACGCTCCGCTTGTGACCGGGTGGGGGCTGGCCCTGTTCGCATGTGGGACTACCTTCCCCTATGCCGCCGTGTTCGACGAAGCGGGACACATCGGCGCGGAGAGCGCCCTGGGGCCTGGCACGGCTCAAGGCGTGGTCTCCGTCATCTCGGCCCCTGCATCGGCCTTCGGGCCTCTCCTGATCGGTGCCCTGCTGGGACAAACGGGAGACTTCGCACTTCCTTTCGGTGCGATGGTGCTGGTTGGGGTAGTTGCCCTCATCGCCGCATTGGTTGTCGGCCCCATCGTCGCCCGAACCAGGATCGGAGAAGACCCATCGCGGCTGCGGGAGCGAGACCTCGATGCATACCTTTCGCAGGCCCTGGCAAGTCGCTCGCGTGTTCAGATGCCTGCTTCCACGCTGCCATCGATTGTGACCCTGGGCGCGTTTGCACGAGGCGGTGCCGCCATCATCCAGCGCCTGCAGCACGCCGGTGGCCTCCCCCTAGTACTTCCACCAGCGCCTGCTCCCGTTCATGGAGAGGCAGGTGACCTCCTGGCAGACGAGGCCTTCTTCCGGGAGACCTTCGACCGGCGCATCTGGCCGCTGTTTTGCCAGCTGCTGTTTGGGCGGACACAGGGGATGTGCCTGATCGAGGAGAGCCAGAGGGCAGAGGAAATGAACAGCGCGCGTGCCATCGACACGGGAGACCTCTTGCAGCGCGAGGTGCCCGACCCGTGGAGCGCGATCATGCAGCGCTATCTCGCCCTGCTGGCCTGGCTGGTGGGCATGCCGCTGCTCGGCGCCGGGTGGGAACTGCAAAGCCTGCAGCTCAACGAGCGGACGAATAAGCGGGAGGAGAGAGAAACGGGGCGCCTCTGGCCGCTTCCTACAAACGTTTCGAACTGCGGTGGGGCTTCGAAGGAACTATCTGTTTGCCCCCAGTTTGTGGCGGCGTGCGCGGCGTACACACCGCCCTCACCGGAAGAACTCTCCCCCTTCCTCGACGAGATCCGCGACTGGCTGCGCCGGCGCGACCGAGCGCTCGTCCGTCAACTGTACCAGCTCCAGGTGGCGTGTGGGCAGAGGACAACGGAGGTGTTTGCGGTGGTCACACCGGCCCTCACCCGGCAACCAGTCAAGTAGGAGGCGACCAATGAGATCGTGCACAGGAAATAGAGGGTAAGAAGTTGCCGTGCCGAGCTTCCTGGCATTCCTCGCGATCAGCCTGGGCTGCTGAGCCACGTGCCGCGACATTGTTCATCGACTGCTGTGCAGTTGGCATACGCTCAAGTCTTGCTCTGTAGGAGCATAATTGTACAGCTTGAAAGGAGAAAGAGGATGAAAGCAGCCGTCTATCATGGCCCACTCGACGTGCGCGTCGAGGAGGTTCCCGAACCCGGTCCGCTTGGGCCAGAAGATGTGTTACTCGCCCCGCTCATGGGATCGCTGTGCGGAACCGATGTGACCGAGTTTGTCATGGGGCCAAAGATGATCCCGCTTCACCACGTCCATCCAGTGAGTGGTCATCAAGGGCCGGTCATCCTGGGCCATGAGTTCGTCGGCATCGTCTGGGCGGTCGGGGCTGCCGTGAGTGGCCTGCATGCCGGGCAGCGGGTGGTGCCGGGCGCTGGAATGTGGTGCGGCACGTGTCCGCCTTGCCTGGCCGGGCGCACCAATATCTGCGAACGCGCTGTGCTCTATGGCATCCACACGCACGGTGGTCTCGCCGAGCGGGTGAAGGTGCCAGCCAGAATGTGTGTGCCAGTGCCGGAGACGTGCAGCGATGAGGCCGCTGCGCTTGCCCAGTCGTGTGCGGTGGCGATCCACGCCCTTGGCCGCAGCGGCATCGAGCCCGGTCAGCGCGTCGCGCTTTTCGGTGTTGGTGGCATCGGCGGCTTTCTGCTGGCCGCGCTGCTCTCCCGGACGCAGGGCGACCTTTCGCTCATTGTCGTGGATGTGGACGAGCGCAAACGGCACCTCATCGAGCGCCTGAACGCATCATCCCCCACGTTCATCACCGCTGATGAGTTGACCGAGACGGCCATCTGGGACCTGACAGCGGGTTGGGGGGTAGACCTGGCGATCGAAGCCTCCGGTTCTCCTGTTGCAGTCCAGCAGGCGCTTTCGGTGGTACGCAAGGGGGGTACGCTGCTGCAAGTAGGCATTCCGGCCGGGCGGGTGTCGCTGCCACTGGGCCAGGTCGTGCCTCGCGAAGTGAGCATCGTCACGACCAACGGCATGGTCTGCCAGGTCGATCTCCCGTTGGCGTTGGCACTGCTCTCCCAGACCGACCTTGCGACCCAGATCACCGACCGCATCATCCCACTGGAGAGGCTCGTCCCGGATGGACTTGAGCCACTCGCCCTGCACGAGATCCTGGGGAAAGTGCTTGTCCAGATACAAGAGGTCCCATCCGTCGTGTCCGATTGGTAGGAAAGGTGTAGAGAACGTATGCAAACCCTGATGGAAAGCCAACAAACCTATCTGTTTCGCCTTGAGACAAAGGAGGGCGCGACTCCTCGTATCACGTATGAATACCCGATTGAGGTGCGCGCTCGCCCGGATTGGGCCGAGTTCAGGCAGAAGCTCGCCGCTCTGCACGCCGACCACTTCACCCTGGTCGTTGATGCCGGCCTGCCGCAGGAACTGGTCGAGCCGGTCTACCAGCAGGTGTGTGGGTTGGGCGTCCCCTGCCGGCTGATCCCGCTACGCGCTTCCGAGAAGGCCAAGCTGATGCAGACAGCGCTCTCCGTCCTCTACCAGGCGCGTGCGCACGGTGGCGGCACGCACGCCTCGTGCTTCATCGCCCTGGGCGGGGGTCTCGTCGGCAATATCACGGGGTTGGCCGCCAGCTTAGTAGTGAGAGGCATCCGGCTGGTCCACATCCCGACCACCTTGCTCGCGGCGACGGACAGCATCCTCTCCTGCAAGCAGGGCGTTAACGGCGAGCCCGCGCTCGACCTGCTCATCAAGAATCTGGTGGGCACCTTCAAAGCACCGGAGTTCGTCCTGGTCTATCTCTCCTTCTGGCAGAGCCTGGCACCGGACGAAATCAGATCCGGCCTGTGCGAACTCGTCAAAAATGTGCTCGCGATCCATCCCCACCGCTACGAGGAGGTCGTGGCCCTGCTCAACCCGGAGGCGAGGTACTCCCTGGACCAGTTCGCGCAGGTATTTCGCTGGTGCTTTGAAGCAAAGCAAGCCGTCATGCGCCAGGACGCCCACGAGCAGGGAGCTGCGCTGGTGCTGGAAGCAGGGCATACTGTTGGCCACGGCCTGGAATCGCTGCTGGGGATGAAACACGGCCTGGCCATTGCGCTAGGGCTGCTGGTCGAGGCTCATATTTCCCATGCGCGCGAGTGGCTCGGAGACAGGGAGGTGCGCCAGCACTACGCCCTGCTCGGGCGCAACGGGGTACCGACGGCACTTCCCCAGGGGGTGGACCTCAACGCGCTCATCAGGCTGATCCGCGACGACAATAAGATTGGCTACCTCCCACGCCGGGAGGGCTTTCATGTCATGGTGCTCCTGCGGCACCTGGGCCAGCCGGTCGAAGAACGGCCAGGCCTGCCGCTGGCCTACGTCTCGGAGACGGAACTGCGCACTGCGCTTGCGACGTTACGGACATGACATCTGAGAACGACATCAGACAGAGATGGGCAAGATTTGAAAGAATGGAAGGAACAGACAACATGGCGCTCCACCAGCTGACCGGGCTCTCCTTCGCCGACACGGGCAGCCCCATTCACACCTATGACCAGTTGGGAGGCACGGGCATTGTGTTCAACAAAGCCCTCGCTATCCCCGCGCATCTCGGGCATCCCTGGAACAGTATCGAGTATGTGATCATCTCACCCGTCACCGAGGGACAGGAGTCGTCGGTGGGTGAGCACCTCCAGAACACGGACGAGATCTACTACATCCACCGCGGGACGGGAATCCTGACGACCAACGGCACCTCCTGCCCCGTTGCGCCGGGATTCCTAGCGATTGCCCCACGAGGGACGCGGCACAGCATCCGCAATGTGTCTTCTCAGGAGGAACTGACTTTTCTGGTGGTAGAACTCGTGCCGCCGCAAGCTGAACACAGCTACCAACCAGCAGAGATTCCCTCCCTGCCGTCCCTGCTCGAGGACTCCGATACCTTCCACCCAGCGGGCGTTGGGACGCGAGAGGTCCGTCTGCGGGTCGCCTCGGTCGACCTGTCCCAGCGTCTTTCCGCCCCCTGGGGACGGCTGGCGCTGGTGGAGATTCCACCTGGTGGCCGCATCCATCCATATTGCGAGGAGGTGCATGACGAGAACCTGTTCCTCCTGGCAGGCAATGCTACCATAGCGGCGGCAGAGGAGCGCTTCTATTCCTGGGAACAGGGGTTGAATGCGCTGATTCCTCGCGGTGTAGCGCGTGCCATCATCAACCGCTCCAGCGTGGAGCCGCTCCTGCTCCTGTCTATCCTCGTCTATCGTGAGGGAGAGGAGGGAGATCGACCATGAGAACCGAACTGCGGGATAAAGTGGTGTGCATCACCGGCGCGGCGGGCGGGATTGGCCGGGCCATTGCGCAAGCCTTTGCGTGGGAAGGAGCGGACCTGGCGCTCCTCGACCTCAACGCGGCTGGCCTGGAGGAACTGGCAGCGGCACTCCGCACGACAGGGGCGGCTGTCCAGACGGTGGTGGCCGACCTGAGCACCGAACAGGGCGTGCGGGAGGGCATGTTGACCGCCCTCGCTCCATACGAGGGAGCCATCGACATCCTGGTGCCCAACGTTGGTGCGCTCATCTCGGGACCATTCGGGGAGGTGGAAAGCTGGCAGTGGCAGCAAGCTTTTGCCATCAACTTCTTCACGCATGTCTACGCCTGCCACGTGACGGTGCCGCTCATGAAGCAGCGAGGTGGGGGCTGCATCGTCTTCACCGGCTCCGACCAGGCGCTGCAGCCGGATGCGGGCCTCGGCCCCTACGCGCAGGCCAAGGCGGCCACCCACTGCTTCGCCAAAGTGCTCGCGCGGGAACTGGCCTCTTTCGGCATCCGCGTGAATGTGGTCGCGCCTGGCATGACCAGGACGCCCCTGGTCGAGGCCCTGATGGAGCAGCGTGCGCGGGAGTTCGGTATTGACACGGGGAGTACGGAGCACAGGGAACTCGCGCAGAGGGGAGTGCCGCTGGCCCGGCTGGGCGAGCCGGAGGAGGTAGCGGAGGCCGTGCTGTATCTGGCAACCGCCAGCTTTTGCACCGGGACCATTCTGAACATCAGCGGAGGGAACGTGCGTGCCGTGATGTGCTGATCTGACGCGACAATACGTGCCGGACTCCTCGGGGAACGCGCCGGGACCATTCCAGTTTGAGGGCAAAGCGTTCGTTTGCTGTACTGGCGATCAGAGCAGAGGCTCTTTTCAACCAGGCGTTCAGTTTGCCCTCGAAATCGAATGGTCCCCTGACTGACGAGAGCCGGAGCGTCGATACCGTTCTGGTCGCAGTCGGCCTGGTATTTGCGCTGGCTCTGGCGTGCTCCTTGCTTGTACCCGGCGCGAGCTTTCGGCGACCCGCTCGGATGCAGAGAACCACCACGCGTCCCTCGGTAGCTCTGGAACCGTAACAATACTCATCTCAGAAGGAGAAGGACATAGTGGGGAAATCAATGATCTCACATGCAGCAACAGTGAACATTATCCCGGCCCAGGGACATGGCCGCCGCTTTGTTGAGCGCAAGAGGAGCCTGCTTGCGGCGCTGGAAGCGGTGATCGACAGAGGCATCACCACAGGGAAATACGTGCAAGGTGCTTGTGTCGCCGCCCTGGAAGAGCGGATTGAGGAGCAATGGAACGTGGCGGCTGCCATTGCGGTGAATTCGGGAAGCTCCGCCCTGCGCCTGGCCTTTGAGGCATTACGCCTGGAAGCCGGGCGCGAGGTGCTCGTCCCGGCCCTGACCTTTATCTCGACCGCCTACGCCGTCAGTGATGCGGGTCTGGTTCCCGTCTTTGTCGATGTGGACCCGCAGACGCTCACCATCGATCCCAGAGCAGCGCAGGCCGCTATTACAGAAAAGACTATCGCCGTGGTTCCCGTGCATTTGCATGGGCAAATGGCAGACATGCTTCCCCTGCTGGACCTGGCCGATACCTACGGCCTCTACGTCATCGAGGATGTCGCGCAGGCGCACGGTGCTACTTACGCCTGCCCCTCTTCCTCCGGCGACAATGCCTACTACGCAGGGAGTATAGGGGACCTGGGCTGTTTCTCCTTGAACGGGGTCAAGAATATGGGAGGGCTGGGTGATGGCGGGATGGTGACCGTCTCAGCACGGCTGTTGGCGCGAGATCGCGTGGTGGCGGACCGCTTGCGCGGCCTGCGCGATCTGGGGCGTGTGTCTGGCGCTCGCTACATCCACGACGAGTGGGGCATGCGGGCGCGCATGGATGAGTTCACCGCGCTGGAATGCCTGCTGGAACTGCATGAATTGGACATCTGGAACACGCGCCGCCGCACAATCGCCGCCCGCTATAGCGCGGCGCTGGCCCACTCGGTCGTGCAGGCTCCCGTCACCGCCCCAGGACGCTCGCATGTGTTCTTCAACTATGCCGTGCGGTCTCCTTCGGTAGAGGTGCGAGAGCAGTTCGAGCGCTGCCTGAGATCGGCAGGTATCGAGGTGGCCGAAGCCTACACCCTGGTCTCGGATCAGCGACCGTATCGGACCGGGAGGCTTCCTTGCCGCGTGGAGGCATTGGATGTGGCAAGAGCGGTAGTGGGGCTGATTACACATATCCCGCTCTATCCAGAACTGGAGGAAGAGGAGATCGAGTGCGTCGTGACTGCCTTGCAGCGGTTCAGCGCGGATGAATGCGGTACCGTGGGTGCCGCACCACTCGGGTACCGATCATCGTAGGTCTCTCTTTTCTTGTTGGGTTCGCGCTCGCCGCACTGGTTTCTATGCTGTTGTATGCGCAGCACTATCACCAATCGCCGGGTGTCACCCAGCAGGGCGGAAGATGCTTCTCAAACGGAGTATCGCTCTTCCTGGATAGCAGAATGAAAGGAGCAATATCGTCATGGCCGTGTTTCAAGTTGGGGACATAAATGTGCCGCGCATCCTCATTACGGAGCGTCTTGCGGAAGTGGGGTGGATTTGTTGCGCCGCGAGCTGCCGGAGGCGCTGATCGACCAGCGCTTCGGGTTAGCGCCCGCGCAGTTGCGCGCACTGATTGGTAGCTATACCGCGCTGATTATCCGTAGTGAAACGCGCATCACCGACGACCTGCTCGCAGCCGCGCGTGATCTGAAGGTCGTTGGTCGCGCCGGATCGGGTGTAGACAACATCGACCTGGAAGCGGCGTTGCGGCGCGGGGTGCTGGTAGTCTACGCACCAATGGGCAATGTGCTGGCGGCGGCCGAACATACGATGGCCCTGCTCCTCGCTTGAAGGCCCTGCACTTGTCACTTTCTTTGTAGCTCTACTGCAAAACTATTTGCTACATGGCAAATCCAGCATCGACCATCATGTAGTCTGCCAGAGGCGACTCGAGGCGATCTGCGCCCCCTCTGCCATCGCAGCCAGCTTCGCCCAGGTGATGTCAGGATCAACCACGAGCAAGCCAGAGAAGGTGGCAAAGCCGCAGTCGGTCCCGGCCATGACGTTCTCACGTCCCACCACGGACGCATAGCGTTCGAGGCGCTGGGCGACCAGTTCGGGATGCTCGATGAAATTCGTGGTGGAGTCGAGCACACCCGGAATGACGACCTTCCCCTCCGGCAGTTTGATCTCCTCAAACACCTTCCACTCATGTTCGTGGCGCGGATTGGCCCCCTCAAAGGAGAGTGCGACCGGGCGCGCCTCCAGTACGTCAGGAAGGATCGTCCGCAGGGGAAGATCGCGGTGGTGTGGCCCCTCGTAGTTGCCCCAACAGAGATGGAGACGCAGACGATCTGGCGGGATATCCCGCACGGCATGATTGAGCGCCTTGATGTGCAAGGCGCGGTAGCCCTCGTGCCAGGCCTCGCCGCGAACCCTCCCGACGGCGAGATCGGGGCAATCCAGTTGCAGGAGGAACCCGGCCTGGACGATAGCGTCGTATTCCTCCTTCATCGCGTCTGCCAGCGCGTAGAGATAGGCTTCGTGCGTCGGGTAGTACTGGTTCTCCAGGAACAGCGCAATGACGCCCGGCGAGGCTGCTGTCATGAATGCCTCGGTAACCTGTAAGCCTGTTAAGGCGTCGGCGAGGTTAGCGATATCGCGTGCGACATCCGCCTGCCCGCGATAGCCCACCGGGCCGTTGCAGGCGGGCATCGTCGAGACCTGGCTGATCACGGGAAGACGCCCTGCGTACCCTGGAAAGTCGGCGATATCCGGTGGGACCGTTCTCGCCTGCGCGCTTTGTCCTTCAAACCCGGTCAGCCGATCCTTGACGTAGGTGCTGTAGCTGATTTTACTCATCTCCCCATCATTGACTACATCGATGCCACAACGCACTTGCCGCTGCACGACTTCCTGGACGGCCGCTCGTGCCCGTGCCTCAAACGCGGCGCGCTCAATCGGCTCGCCGCGATCCTGGGCCGCTAGCATCTGTTGCAGATCGGCTGGTCTGGGCAAGCTTCCGGTATGCGTGGTGAGGATTCTCTGCGTGCTGTGTTTCATGGTGGCGTGACTCCTCTGCTGGGGCAATATCGTCTGACTGCCTGTTCTCTCATCGTAATGTCTCTTGTATTATATGCCATGCTGACACCCATTGTCATATGGGGATTGGCTTTTATCCGGTGGAATGGGACCTGATCAGACAGCATCAGCCGACTCAATAGAGGGGTCTCGAAGACAAAGGCCTCTCCCTTGTCGCCCATACTGGTCGGGAAGGGATTCATGCCGTCATTCGGTATGCTCGCCCTGCCTCTCAGGCGAGTTTCTCTCAAGGGGGTACTTCTGGCGCCTCCACGAGCCGCTTCACCTCACCCGATAGCTCAGGCTCCTCGATGCCCAGCACTCGACACAGCGCTAAAGCCTCCTGGGTTGCCCAGGTAACAGCAAACACCCGTTCGGTCAGCACAAAAGCAGCCCAGATTTCCATCCCTTCATCAATGAGGCGCTTGCCTCCCCGGTCGGTCAGACAGCGATAGCCGAGCGCCTCTCCGATCTTCATCAACCGGTAGCAATCCCAACAATCCATCCGGTCACACCATGCCTGACCCGCGGGATCAAAACGTACCATCTGCGCTCGTGGATGATGCGGGCAGCGTTTCCATTGTAGAGAGGCTTCATTTGGCCCTGTTCTTGCGGTATGATCTACTTCACAAGGGAGTATGTCCTGAACGTCTGCTGGCGGTTCTGAAACGTGCAACTGATTACGCTGATTACGATTGATTACGTTGATGACACTGATTACGGCAGTTTCTTGCTGATGTCGATCCCCTTGCAATAGTGCCTCATGCTTGCAAAGAGTGATCGACGTCATTCCATCCTGCAGAGCAGCAGCTTCATCAAGGACGCGTTCCTTCGTGAAAGAATCAGCAGGAGTGTCATTGCCGTAATCAGTGTCATCAGCGTAATCACTGTAATCAGTCTCATCACACTGACTCGTACCATCGTGGTCATCACCCCTATCACCGCCAGGAGTTACATGATCCATCATCTGGTGATGCTCACCCTGTTTGATCTGGCCGTTCCTTAGCGATGGCTGCTGCATGTGCCCATGACTCCTCTCTGCTGAGAGCGCGAGGTACCTCCCACGAAGCCGCCCGACCTCACCGGTCTCCTCCATCTTGCGTAGAATCGAGCGAGTCGTGTGATAGTTCTTCTCCAGCGCCTCGGCGATCTCGCGCGGGCTCATCCCCTCTGGTTGCTCGCGGAGCAGATCGAGAATCTCCTGACGCGCTTTAGTACGACCGACTTCATCGGCGTTGCCAATCACTCTGCCTGCCCGCGCTCGCGTTTCAAGATGAGCGTCCCGTCGACCGCCCCCGTCATGCCAATCGAACCGCTGATTTCGTCTAGCACATCACTGGAGCCGGTCTTGCGCAGGTGATGCACCGTCAGGATCGAGACGTGATAGGTGTCGGCCAAGCGCTTGAGTGGGATGAGCGCCTCATAATCCCCCTCATACTGCGAACTGCGGCGCTCTCCTGATGGCGGCGCAACCCTTGCCCAGGTATCGATGACCACCAGCCGCATATTGGGATGTTCCTTAAAATAGTCCTCGAGCGAGGTCAGGCCACCTTCGCCCAGGCGTGGCCAGTCCAGGGCGAAGTCTATGCCGCACGGAACACTCGTCATGGAGGCCAGCAATTGTCTGGCGCGCCCTTGCAGGCGGCGCGCGTTATCTTCGAGCGCCAGGTAGAGGACATCGCCCTGGGTAACGGATTGTGTGCCGAGAGCTACGCCGCCAGCCGCAATGGACAGCGCAATAGAAAGCGCCAGCCAGCTTTTCCCCAGCTTGGGTTTGCCTGCTAGCAGCGTCAACCCTTCAGGTAAGATCTCCGGGATGGCCCAGCGCGCGGGCGGCAGCTCCCAGGAGAGCAATTCCCGGAGACTGAAGACGCTTGGCTTCTCTCCGACCGAAAGGGGCGGTACTGGATGAGGACGATTGAACAAAAGCGGCTCGGCGTGATCGAGCGCGTGTTGAAAGGCAGCGCGAAAGCCCTTTCGATCCTGTTTGTACAGCTCATTCGGGTCTTTGGCGCCAGGGAGATGCACCACTGCGGCCTTCCCTTCCCACCGCCACTTTTGCAACCGATCCGCGATAGCTTTCACGAAAGTGGCCCCTGCTGCATCTGGCTCCTGTACGATGTACACCTGGCTAACCCCGGTCAAGGCGGACTCCTCCACTACCCCTGCCATCTCGGCACCGGGGAGTCCCAGCGCCGGGAACCCCTGGTACCAGAGCGTCCAGCAGTCCGACTCCCCTTCTACCAGTACCAGGTACCCCGCTTGCCTGGCCTCTTCGAGTCGCTCCAGCCCATAGGGGACAATCCTCCCCTCACCCTTGCTCCAGCGCGACCCCTGCCGGGCAGTAAGCGCCGTCCTAATTCGAGAACGCGGCGCGGGTGTGCCATCCAGCAGATAATAGGGAATGTGCAGGCCGCCATTGGGATGCTCCATGACGCCCAGATGGAACAAGAATTGCCAGGGCAACTGTTTTTCTAGCGCCAGGTCGAGCAGGGTGAGCGTCGCGTGATGCGCCCCGTTTGACGGTGCTCGTTCATTTGTTGTGGCCCCGTCGGGAAAGAGGTCCGTGAGGGTGAGTCCCATCGCCTCTACGATGCGTTCTATCTGGCACCCTGCAAAACACTTGAGCAAGACCTGCCCCTGCTCGCCCAGACCGATGCTCAAGCTCGGTTCGCGATCCGCGTGGGCCGGGCAGCAGGCTTTCCAACCGCGTAAGGACGTGCGCACCCCCTTGAGATGGGCCAGCACATTCTCCAGGGTAGGAGACGCTGGTTGTACGGGAGACTGAACCATAGGAAGTTCTCCTTCCAGTGCATGACGATAGCAGCACGAAAAACAGCACCATCACCGTGCTGAGGTGTATGAAATGTGGAAAAGCTGTGGATAACTCATCATCCTGGCAGGCCTGGGACAATGGCCATCCCTCGCTCGTCAGGTGTAACGACGTTCCGGCGCTCACGTGCCTGTGGCTTGCTCGTTCGACCTGGCGAGCAGCAGGTAGCCGTATCCGGTCAAGCAGAGAATGTCCAGGCCAAAGGGCCACAGCCTGGCTCGCAGGCGGCTGATATGCTGTGTCAGGTTGCGCCGGGTGTGCCACTCCACGGCTTGCTTCGCCGGTCTGCCGAGCAGGCGATTGATCGGGACGCCCTCTCCGGCATGCTGGAGTAATGCCTGCAACAGGCTGTATTCGGTCGGTGTGCAGGGGATGACCGTCTCATCAATGATGAGCAGGTGGAGCGCGTCGCTGTACTGGATGCGATGCCCGCGCAATTGCGGGCGCTCCAACAGGTGAAGGGTCGCACTAGCTGCCATGAGAAGCCTCTACAAAGTAATCGATAGCGCCAGCGTTGCCCAGTTCGATGAGGCGTACCTCGGGATAAGCACGCCTGGCATACCGGCGCACCAGAGGACGCAAACAGCACAAGGGTAGAGCCAGGCTTTCCCACAGCGAGAGAGAGATCGCCACTTCCCGTTCTTGCGCTTCCCACCGCTGCGGCCAGGGCAACAGGACGAGCGCCGCGAGTCCCGCTGCTCGCTCAGGATGCAGAAAAGGCGAGACCATCCCCGGCAGCATGGCGAAGGCCTCAACTGAACTGTGGGCGGGTGAATTAATCGTATACTGCTTCATAGTTCTGTAGGGAAGTGCCAAAGCTGTAGCGATGTCTCGCAGCTGCCGGTGTGTCAGACTCTGGGTGCCCACACCGGTACAGAGCAGCAAGCGCTCCCTGAATGTAACCGAGACCGTCTTCTGAACCAGCACCCCAGGTGGAAGCAGCGCCTGGGTCTCAGCAGCGCGTTGCGAGGGTCCATGACGCAGCAAGCGGGCGTGCAACGGGCGGTTGTTCCAGGGCGAGTAGATCTGCATCGACAGGTGGTGGAGGCAGTCCATCGCACACTCGTAGAGCAGCTTGATACTGGCGCCTGGGAGTGTGGCTGTGCCAAGCAACTGCTCTCGCCGGTACAGGAGCGAGGTGATACCTGGTGTGGTCGCGGTCACGCCGTGCGTATGCCAGTGTAAAAAGACCCCTTCCAGGGGAGGCAAGTCATAGAGGATCTCCTCAGCCAGTCGGAGGTTCATCGAAGCAGTTGGAAATGGAGCAAGAGAACGCATGGTCACAACGATCCCTCTCTAGCAGTGCGAAAGGACCAGGGGTCGAGAACCCTCGACCCCCAGATCCACTGATTGAACGCACGACAAACACATCGCCGATTACAACGGATGCCTGGCAACCGTTGCGCACACATAGCCTTGCTACGTGCTAGAACGAGTGTACTATATTTAGCGGCGAAAAATCTCGCTGAAGTATGCGTTTTTTCGGGAGCAATGTCTCGTTTTTCCCCGTGACATTGGCCGCGAACATGGGGTCTCTTCGGCGTATGGGAAGAGCTTCACCTACAGGCCTGTGCTCTCAAGCGGTGGTTTTGGAAATAGCTTCAACCAAATAGCCGGTACTCCGCACGGACCGCACGCGTAGGCCGAAGGCGCGCAGCCCGGTGACGAGACTCCCAATCGCTCTGCGAACCGAGCGCAGGGCGATCTCCCTGATCTCGCGCAACTGCCGACGAGCCTCATCGAGGGTGAGCGAGAACAGGGCCGCCAGCAGCGCTTCATAGGGACAATAGTTCGGATACGCCTGGAGCAGCGGAACCAAGACACGCATCCCATTGGGGGAAAACTGCTGCACGGTGACGATGTCAGCCTCACCCTGGGTGGTCTGCGCTAACAAAATGGCCGTTCGCGCGGAAGAGTTGATGACGAGCTTCTGGTTATCCGGGAGCAGGCCAGCGAGGGTCAGGTGCAGCAGCGCTTCCGGCTGGTTTTCTTGAGGATCGTGGTCGTTGGCAGATGTATTCATAGGCATGACTGGTATGGTACCGAACTCTTGTGGTTGCTCGCGCAAAGACAAAGAGAGGCACCCCGCTCCTTTCCTTTAACGCAATGCGTGATAACAGTCCCAGGATCAGCGGCAGACAGCAAAGAGAAGCGTTGCGACGGCTGGGACAGAGCCGGACACGACGAAAGCCCTGTCACGAGTGCAGAGAGAGCGAGAATAGGGCAACCGGAAGCCTATGCCTGTTCCGTTAGCTCGTGCAGATGTCAAGAGAAGATGTAGAAGAGCATACGATTGCACTATATCGTGCAGGATCCATCATTTGTGGCATTACACCCCTTTTTGTGTGCATATTAAATAGAACAAAGTTTCTAAATCAAGTATACTGAGTGAGGGTAAAAGCTGTCAATGCAATCCCCCTTTGGTTCCTGATCTTCTCACTCCCGGGTTGAAATGTCCTAACAAGGACATTGTAGAGCGCCAAACGCTTGACGCTCACCAACAAACAGTGCACAATGCGTCTAGATGTGGTGAAACAAACTGGATAGAGGCATGGACATTGTCCACGCGCTCGGCGTTGCCCAACAACAGCAGAAAGGGTACTCTCACATGGCTGGCCCACGGCTGCAACATGCTTCGATGCTCATCCCAACAGGAACGCAGGACGCAGTGCGCGCGTTCTACGGCGAAGTACTTGGGTTGGAGGAGAAACAACCGCCGCGCTCTCTGGCCCATCTCCATCTCGTCTGGTTCGCCGCCGGAGAGGGCGAGCTGGAACTGCACTTCCTACCTGGCCCCACTGGGCCAGACGAGACCGATCAGCGGCACATCTGCCTGGTGGTGGAGGACCTGGAAGCATACCGGCGTAGATTGACTGAGGCGGGTGTGGCGATTCTGCCAGCTGAGCCGATTCCCCATCGCCCGCGGTTCTTCTGCCTGGATCCCTTCGGCAACCGGTTGGAGTTTACTGCGATCCAGGGAGATTATCGGGAGGCTCCCTAACCTAAACCGTGGCATCGCATGATGTCACCGTCTTACTGTTGGGTTAATTGAGGGGGAGATGCGATGAGACTGTCTCATATCATCCAACTCGTCCTCAACCCGCTCTACAACGGGAAAATTGGGTGTGGTACTACTCTCTCCAACACATCTATTTCACGCGATGTGTGCTCGTTTTTGTTCCCACGATGAAAGAGCGGACTTGTCTTTCCCTTCCCGTCATGGTATACCCTTTGCATAGAGTAATTGGAGCGGACGGGAACAAGGTCGTAGATTGCCTGCCCTGTCAGCCCAAAGAGGCGATCCTGCCTCTCCTTCTGTCCGTCGCTGGGTGGCCGCTTTGAGAGGTCGCTCGCCGAGAGGGAAAACAGGATGAGGAATGATGTCCACCCTCGACTGTACCGCCGCCGGGTCATTTCTCAAGAAGATGGCTCGCCGCCAGTCACAAGGACAATTTGTACGCATTGTAGGTCGTCACTATCGTAGGTTGTCGATCATCGTAGAGGCGGAAAGCACACCGGAAAGGAGGCACGCAGCCCTAAAGAAACTCATGAGGGGATGATTCTGCCTTCTTTTGTGCTGCTCGCCAACAGCGAAAGCAAGCAAAGGAGAAAGGTCAACCAGCAGCAATCCCGTCGTGACCAGCGACAACACCAAAGGAGTCACTGGCAACACCAGAACCGGCAGCAGTCCGGAAATCCTCAGGAGCAACGACGCGAATTCCTCTGGAGGGAGCGCGTCAAATTGGAGTTGCAGGTACAGGCGCTCATAGCGCGTGCCGAAAGCCTGGACCAGGCATGGCGCGTGCTTCAGCAGCGCAAAGCCAGCATGCAGCAACACAAGCCGAAACTGGCGGCCCAGATTGTGCTCTCCGGTCTGGCCCGCACGCGACATCTCCCTGCCGAGCGGCTGTTCCATTACGAGCGGGAACGGCTTATGCAGGAGGAGGAGCGGCTGCGGCAAGGGATGATCTTTTGCCAGGGCGATCTGGCTGCACTTCAAGCGCAGATCGAGGTCATTCACCTTGAACTCTTCTTCCTCAATTAGCGCGAAGCAACGTCACGAGTAAGCGGACCGTGGCGTTCTTTGCCCTCAGTCACGGCGCTTTCCTCTG
>WNFD01002248.1_pt1 | contig 19427 bp, 20 predicted proteins | sample 5400491 | NCBI WGS metagenome assembly WNFD01 (sample SAMN13153343, study PRJNA577476) | soil metagenome | isolation source: 120 cm saprolite under Douglas fir tree site 2 hole 2 replicate 2 | place: USA:California | collected 2015-04-18
CGAATTGCATCTGATTTTGATCGTCGAGATATTTGGTGTCGAACGAGCGTGAAAAATTCTGTCCGAGAAAATGCGACGTGCCGCATTGCAGCGCGCGCCCATCACCCATCAGGCCTTCGATCGTGTACGTCTCGACCGCGCCGGGAAATCGTTCCGCCGCGCTTTTGCGACCGACCACCAGCGGCACCGCGAGGTACTCCTCGACGAACTTGCGATACACCTCGAGCATCGTGAGCGTCTCGTGCTGCGCCTCCTCCGCCGACGCGTGCGCGGTGTGCCCCTCCTGCCACAAAAATTCCGAGGTGCGCAGGAACATCCGCGTGCGCATCTCCCAGCGCACCACGTTGCACCATTGATTGATCATCAGGGGCAGGTCGCGATGCGAATGGACCCACTGGGCGAACATGTGGTTGATGATGGTCTCGGAGGTCGGGCGCACGATCAGCGGCTCTTCCAGCTCCTTGCCGCCGCCGTGGGTAACCACGGCGACCTCGGGCGCGAAGCCCTCGACGTGCTGCGCCTCTTTTTGCAGGAAGCTTTGCGGGATGAAGAGCGGGAAGTAGGCGTTGCGCGCGCCGGTCTTTTTGATCCGGCGGTCGAGTTCGTCGCGCAGCGCCTCCCAGATCGCGAATCCGTCGGGGCGGAACACGATACATCCGCGCACCGGCGAATGGTCGGCGAGTTCGGCGCGCGCGATTATCTCGTTGTACCAGGCGGCGAAGTCGACGCTTCGCGGGGTGACTTTCTTTTCGTCCTGCTTGTCGGCCATGCGATGGTTTTCCAAGCGTGAAGAATACACTGCGCCGCCCGCCAAAGCATCGGCGCGCCGCGTTCATGTTCGGCACGCGCGAGCGGCCTTGCCTTTCGCCGCTGGCTCCTCAACTATTGCGCTGTGATAAGTCGGTTGGCTCGCAGCTTAGGCGGCGGTGCGCGGTCTTGGCAACAGTCTGACGCTATCCTGATGTGAGGGAGGAGCAGGTGCGGATGAAAAAAATGCTTCATATCGCGAAACCCGGTGCAGGCGCGCGATGCGGCGGTAGCCGCTGCCGCGCGAGTGGTCTCCTTATGCTGTTGGCGGGTGTTGCGATCGCACTTGCAGGAATGCGGGTAGGCGCGCAGGCCGAAGAGGGGGCGATGAACCCTGCGCCGCTCCCGGCCTCGCCATCGCAAGACTCACGCACGATCGAGGTTACCGGCAACGGCGAGGCCCACGTGGCCCCGGATGTCGCCTCGCTCAACCTCGCGATCGAGACTCATGCCGCGACCGCCCAGCAAAGCGCGGGCCAGAACGCGGCGCTCGCACAAAAGGTCGTCGACGCGCTGAACACCAAGCTCCAGAGCAAGGGCAAGGTATGGACCGGCGGCTACTCGCTTTATCCCGAGTACAACGAGCCACGCCCCAACGAGAAGCCGGTCGTCACCGGCTACCGCGCCGAAAACTCGATCACCGTGGAGACGGGCGAGATCGGGATGCTCGGTGGCTTGATTGACACCGCGATCGAAGCCGGCGCCAACCGAATCAACTTTCTCAACTTCACGCTGCGTGACGAAAGCCACGCCCGCAACCAGGCGATCGCGCTGGCCGCCAAGGACGCGCAGACGCAGGCCGACTCGCTGGCCAAGTCGCTGGGCGTCAAGCTTGGGCCGGTGGTCAAGGCAACCACCGAAGCGGAAGCCAGGCCGATGCCGCTGATGCGGATGGGGGCGATGGCGATGAGTTCGTCGATGGGCGCGCCGACGCCGGTGCAGCCCAACGAAGTCACGGTCCCCGCGACCGTTTCGATTACCTACCAGATCCAGTAGGCGCTCTACGACATGCCATTAAAGATTGCCTATAGGCGATGCACCAAAGGCTAGTTGCGGCAGGGCAATTTGCCGCGTCTCGATCAACCGGCCTTAACAATATTAGCCGACATCGGGCACGCCGGGGGCGAATCATCCGCGCGCACGAGATAGTCTGCATCCCGGATGTCAATTCCAGTCGAATTGGCGGCCACCGGCAGGTCTGAGACTTCTGTCGTCGAACTTCAGCCCGGGCGTGTGGCGGCCTTGCCGGGGATACCGGCCGTCGAAGTCCGGCCCTCGGCGCTGCCGGGCCGGCCGCTGCGCACGATCGACGTCGTCGGCAGCGGCGAGTCGCGTACCACTCCCGATCGCGTGCGGCTTAATTTCATGATCGAAACCCAAGCGCTCTCAGCGCATCAGAGCGCCACGGCAAACGCCGAGCTCGTACTGAGAGTGGCGGAAGTGTTGGCGGAACGGCTTCGCGGCGGAGGCGTGTTTCGGGCCGGCATCTGCTCGCTCTATCCCGAATACGAGCATCCGCGAGGGCGCCAAAAGGCGGTCGTGACCGGCTATCGCGCCGAGAATTCGATTACCGTCGATGCCGACGCCAACGCGATCGTCGGGTTGTTGATAGACGACGCGTTCAGCGCGGGCGCGAGCCGTATCAACTATCTCGACTTCGTCCTCGCTGACGACAGCCGGGCCCGCAGCGAAGCGATTGCTCTGGCCGCGCTCGACGCGCAGGCGCAAGCCGCGTTACTCGCGCGCTCGCTCGGCGTCAGGCTCGCGCGCGTGCTGCGAGCCGTCAGCGAGGCCCAGGTGCGGCTGGCGACGGCGCAGGAGCTGGCAGTATCGCCTGCGCGGCCGCGCGAGATCACGATACCCGCGACCGTTTCGATTACCTATCAGATCGAGTAGCCTTACTCTCCGCACCCGGTGCGGAGATGTTGAAGCCTGGAGACACTGCGCCGCCATTCGATCTTCCCTGTGCGGCCGGCGATCGTGCCGGACGGCTGCGGCTTTCTCAGATCGATTCCGAGATGGTCGTGCTGTTCTTCTATCCGCACGATTTCTCGTTTATCTGTCCGACCGAGGTCGTCGGCTTCCACAAATCCCGCGAGGCGTTTGCCGCCGAGCATACCAGCGTTGTCGCGGTCAGTGTCGATGACGTGGAGACGCATTTGCGCTGGGCGCGCGAGCTGGGCGGAATCAGCTACCCGTTGTTGGCCGACGAGGGCGGCAAGCTCGCGCGGGCCTACGGCGTGTTCGACGAGGGCACGGGGTTGGCGATGCGCGCGACATTTATCCTGGACTCCAAACACATGATCGTCTATTGCGTCGCGTGCCCGGTGAACGTCGGCCGCAGCGTGAGCGAGACGCTCCGCGTGGTGCGCGCGCTTCGCTCGGGGCGGATGTGTCCGGCGGATTGGGAACCATCCGTCAATCCGGCCCCGCCTATTAGAACTACCGATTCCTAGCTCCGGCTGAGCGAGCGTGGCGGCCCTCGATCCAACCGAAAAGAAACGTCTCATCGAGCGTCTCTCAAGTATCCGCGAAATCGTTTTCGGGATGCAGGACGGAATTCTCACCACGGCCGGCGTGCTCGCGGGACTGAGCGGCGCCGTCGCGGTCCATCGCCAGGTGATCCTCGCCGCGCTCGCGTCGACCGCCGCCGGCGCGCTCTCGATGGGTGCCGGGGCGTACCTCGGTGCGCGGGCCGAAACCGAGGTGCTGAGCAGCGAGCTTGAACGCACGCGCGAAGAGGCCGCCGCCGAGCCTTATCTGCTCCAGGAGCGTCTGCTCCACGAGCTTGAGCACGAGGGGCTGAGCCGCGAGGCCGCTTACCGGGTCGTCCAGCTTCTGAGTTCCGCGCCGCAGGCGTTGCTCTCGACCGCCGAGGTCAAGATGTACGGGCTGAGCCGCCAGGCGCTAGGCAGCGCCGCCGTCGACGGCATCACGATGGGCGTCGCGTTCTTGGTTGGCGCGGTGGTGCCGCTGCTGCCTTTCATTTTGATTCCGTCCTTTGGGCCCGGCGACCACTTCGGGCTCCTGGCCGCGATCGCGACGACGGCGCTGGCGCTGTTCGCGATCGGGTATTTCCAGGGATGGCTCGCGCAGCGCAGGCGGCGATGGCTTTCCGGGCTGCGTTTTCTGGCGGTCGCGCTCGGTGCGGCGATAGCCGGCTACCTTATCGGCCTGGCAATCGCGCCGCTGGGTGGCCCCGTGCCAATTCCGATCGCGCCATGAAGCCCGGCGCCTACGCATCGCTGACCGCATTTCTCGCCCACTGGCGGGCGCTCAAGCACGCGAGCGCGGGTGCGCTGAACGTGGACGAGCTTGCTCGCCGCAACCAGATGGACGAGCTTGCTCGCCGCAACCAGATGGACGAGCTTGCTCGCCGCAACGAGATGGACGAAATTATCGCGTTGCTGCGGCCCGAGGAGCGCGCGGCGCTGGAGGCGGCGAGTGCCGATGACAGGTCCGCAGGTGCCGGCGCCGCGCGACGCCATCGTGAACGCGCCGAAGTAAGGCTCGCGCGCGAACTTCGCGCCCGCGGCTTGCTCACGGAGTAGAAGCCGATGCCGGTGGAAAGGTGATCGCGTACATCATCCGGCGAATCGTTTATGGTGCGGCGGTCCTGCTTGGCACCTCGATCATCACCTTCACCATCGCCTTCGTAATTCCCGCGGACCCCGCGGTCGCGATGGCGGGTGCGAAGGCCGATCCGCAGACCCTCTCCACCATCCGCCATCAACTCGGCCTCGACCAGCCGGTCTATCTCCAGTACGCACATTACCTCGGGCGCGCGCTGCACGGCGACCTCGGCCGCTCTTACATCCGACGCGCGAGCGTGACGCAACTGATCCTGAGCCGCTTCCCAGCCACGGCCATCCTGGCGCTTAGCGCGATGGCACTCTCCCTCGCGTTGGGCATTCCGATGGGGATGGTCGCGGCGGCGTGGCGCGGGCGCGCGCTCGACAATCTGCTGCTCTTCATCTCGCTCGCGCTGATCTCGGTGCCGGTCTTCTGGCTCGGCACGATGCTGCTGATCGCGGGAGGTCTTTACCTGCGCTCGTTTCCGCTGGGCGGCTTCGACGGACTTAAGAGCCTGGTGCTGCCGACTATCGCGCTCTCGCTCGGCTCCGCCGGTTACTACTCGCGTATCCTGCACACCAACCTGGTCGAGGCGTTGGAGCAAGACTATATCCGCACCGCGCGCAGCAAGGGGCTCTCTGCCACGCAAGCGCTCATCCGCCACGCGATGGCGAACGCGATGCTGCCATTGGTGACGCTCGCGGGACTCGACCTGGCGGGATTGCTCTCCGGCGTGGTGCTCACCGAGACCGTTTTCAACTGGCCGGGAATCGGGCGGCTCGCGTATGAAGCGGTATTCAATCTCGACATCCCGCTCATCATGGGAACCGTGCTCTTCTCGGCCTTCCTGGTGGTCGTCGCCAATCTGGGGGTCGACCTGCTCTACGCGTGGCTCGATCCGCGAATTCGGCTGAGTGAGTCGGCATGACGCGGCGGCTCAATGCGATGGCGATGGTGGGCGCCGTGATGGTGGTCAGCCTGGTGCTGACCGCACTCTTCGCGCCGCGGCTCGCGCCCCACGATCCGACCCGTGCGGTCGCGCCGACTTACGGCGACCCCGGCCGGCCGTCGGCCGCGTTTCCTCTCGGCACCGACGAGCTAGGGCGCGACGTGCTCTCGCGCATCATCTGGGGCGCGCGCGTCTCGCTAATCGTCGGCGTCGCCGCGATGGTGATCACGATGACTATCGGAGTGGCGATCGGGCTCGTCGCTGGCTTCTTCGGCGGCGCGGCCGATTTCGCCCTGATGCGATTCACCGACGTGATGCTGACGTTGCCGGCGCTGCTGCTCGCGATGGCCTTCGTCGCCGTGCTCCATCCGAGCCTGCTTAATGTGCTGCTGGTGATCGGCCTCGTCTCGTGGACGCAGATCGCGCGCGTGGTGCGGGCCGAGACGTTGTCGATGGCCGAGCGCGATTTTGTGACGGCGGCGCGCGCTCTGGGCGGCTCGCCGGCGCGGCTGATCGCGTTCCATGTGCTCCCCAACGTGATGCCGATTATCGTGGTGATGGCGGTGCTCGGGACTTCCGGCACGCTGCTGCTCGATGCAGGCTTGAGCTTTCTCAGCCTCGGCGTGCCGCCGCCGACGCCGAGCTGGGGCCGTATGATCGAAGAGGCGCTAATTTATTTTCGCACCGCGCCGTGGCTAATCGCCTTTCCGGGGCTGGCGATTTTCTACGCGGTGCTGGCATTTAACCTGCTCGGCTACGGCTACCTGCGCGCGCGCGGCGGGAGGGCCGGGCGATGAGGCGGCGGCGCGGCACGCGCCGCCGCCTCATCGCCGGCCGCCTGAGCGCCGCCGGCGGAGCCGGCGGCGCTCTGCAATTCGCGGCCCGCGACCGAGGCGTCGGCGACGCGCACAGCCGCCACCGGCGCGCGTACCGCGCGCTGGTGGCGGCTGTGCTGTGGCTGGCCGCGGCATCCGGCGCCGCCTTAGGCGGCGCCGGATGCCGCGGCGGGGCGGGAGCGCCTGCGCCGCCGGGCTTTCCGCCCGGCGCGCAGGTGCTCCATCTCGCCGTGCAGGACGACGTGCCGACGCTCGACCCGGCCGCCGGCTATGACACCGCCTCGTGGACCTTCGAGCAGATGATTTTCGACACGCTGGTGCGTTACAGCGACGGCGGCGTCGACCTGGTGCCCGAGATCGCGACGCGGTGGGACGAGTCGCCCGACGCGCGGGTCTTCACGTTTCACCTGCGCCGCGACGCCCGCTTCACCAACGGCCGGGCGGTAACCGCCGCCGACTTCAAGTACGAAATCGAGCGCGTGCTCAATCCGGCGACGCGCTCGAAGGGGATGGAATATTTTCGCGAGATAACGGGCGCGGCGGAATTTCAGGCGGGTCATGCACGCGAGGTCGGCGGTATCGCGACGCCCGATCCATGGACGATCGTTTTTCGTCTGGACGGGCCCGATCCGATCTTCGTGCAGAAGCTCGCGATGCCGTTTGCGGCGGCAGTGCCGCACGAGGTGGTCGAGCGATGGGGCGAGGATTTCTCCAGCCACGTGATCGGCAGCGGCCCGTTCAAGCTCGCCCAATGGATCGGCGGCCAGCGATTGGTGCTGGTGAAGAATCCGAACTACTTCATCAAGGGCGTTCCCCGCCTGGACGCGGTAGTCGAGGAAATCGGCGCCAGCGACGATTTGCAGTGGCTCAAGTTCGAGGCCGGCGCGATCGACGTTTCGAGAATTCCTTCGGCCGAGTTTCTGTATGTGATGAAGACGCCGAACCTCCGCGCGCTGACGCTGCATATCGTGGACATCGCTACCGAATATCTCGGGATGAACTGCGGGATGAAGCCGTTCGACGACGTTCGCGTCCGGCGCGCGTTCAACTACGCGATCGACAAGCACAAGATAATCGCCCTGCTGAACGGACGCGGCGTCGTTGCCGAGGGCGTCCTTCCGCCCGGTTTGCCGGGCTTCAATCCAAACCTGAAAGGCTATCCTTACGACCCCGCCAGGGCGCGGTTGCTGCTCGAGGAGGCGGGAGTGGGTAAGGACTTTTCGCCGACGCTCTGGATGCGCGCCGATCGGACCGAAATGATGATCGGTCAATCGATCCAGCAGGACCTGGCGCTGGTCGGCGTCCAGGTGGAGCTAAAGCCGGTGGCATGGGCGCCGCTGCTCGAAGCGATTCGCCAGCCGGATACCGTCGCGCTGGTCGACCTCGGATGGGAAGCCGATTTTTCCGACCCGCAGAATTTTCTCGAGGTGCTGTTCTCGCGCAAACAGTGGGGCGGCAACAACGACACCTTTTATTACAACCCCGAGGTCGACAAATTACTGGCGGAAGCCGCGCCCCTGACCGACCGCGCGCGGCGCTATGCCCCGTATAACCGTGCCGAAGAACTCGTGGTTGCCGACGCGCCCTGGGTCTTTCTCTACAATCCAGTCGCCTACATGATTCGCCAGCCCTGGGTGAACGGCTACGTGCTGAACCCGATGCGCCCGACGCGCCTGGAGCAAGTCTGGCTATCCCCGCACGGCCGTGGCCGCGATTAGGTTTCCGACGGCCTCATAGCTATAATGGCCATATGAAGAAAGCGGGAATTGCCGAGCTGAAAAACAACCTCTCGCGGTACATCAACTACGTGAGGGGTGGTGAGACGGTGTTGGTGCTCGACCGCAAAGTGCCGGTCGCGCGGATTACTCCGATCGCTCAGGTTGCTGCGGCGGGCCACAAGATGACGGACGAGGAACGGTTGGATTATCTCGAGAGCATCGGGGCGATTCGCCGGGGCAAGGGTGACATGCGGGAATGGCTCAAGCATCACAAGCCCATTAAGGTGCGCGGCAGCGTTCTTCAGGCGCTACTGGATGAGCGCGAGAGCGGCTGGTGAGGTTTTGGGACAGTTCCGCGCTGGTTCCCGTATTTCTTGTCGAACCAACTAGTGACTGGGCTCGAAAAGTGATGAATAGCGATCCGCGTGTGGCCGTTTGGGCTCTAACACGGGTCGAGTTGATCTCCGCGATAGAGAGACGCCGGCGTGATGATCCCGATCTGGCCAGCCGTTTCTCCGCCGCCCGCGCTGACCTGATGAAGACTTGGAGTATATGGACCGAGATCGCCATGATCGAAGCGGTCCCCGAACATGCCGAGCGCGTGGTCGCGACCCATCCATTGCGCGCGGCCGATGCGTTGCAGCTTGGGGCCGCACTGGTTGCCGCCAGCGGAAGTCCCGCCACGCTTCAATTCGTCACGCTTGACCGGCGCCTTGCCGTCGCAGCTGAACGCGAAGGATTCCCGGTCCTCGGCCCGCACTGACTGTCGCGATTTTTCTACTGAGCGACGTAACCGCCGTCGACCGGGAAAATACCGCCGACCACAAAGGTCGCCTCGTCCGAGCACAGCCACGCGACCGCACGTGCAATCTCTTCCGGGCTGGCCATCCGCCCGATCGGCAGCCGGCTATTGATCGCTTCGATGATTCCGGGCGTGTCCTTGATTACGGCTTCGGCAAGTGGTGTTAAGGTCGGTCCGGGGCATACGGCGTTCACTCGGATCCCGCGCGCCGCAACTTCGATCGCCGCGGTCTTGGTAAGGCCAACTACGCCATGCTTGCTGGCCGAATAGGCGGGCATCTGTGGCGAACCTACCACGCCGAAGTTCGACGCGATGTTCACGATTGCGCCGCTGCCGCGACGCAGCATCTCCCGCAGCTCATACTTCATACACAGAAAGACGCCCTTGAGGTTGGTATCGACGATGCGATCCCAGTTTTCCTCGGTGCAATCGGCTGTGGAAGCCAACTCGCCCTGAATTCCGGCGTTGTTCACCGCACAATCGAGTCTGCCGAAGGTCTGGATGGTAAAGGCGATAAGTTGCTGGACTTCTTCAGTCTTGGAAACGTCTGTCCGCCGCGACGCCGCTTCGGCCCCCGATTTTTTCAGTTCCGCGCAGGTCCGGGCGCCGGCTTGTTCATTGAAATCCGCGACCATCACTTTTGCACCCGCCGTCGCGAGGCTCTGCGCAACCGCCCGGCCGATACCCGATCCCGCGCCGGTCACTAAAGCCACCTTGTCTGTGAGGTTCATACCGCGTTTTTAGTGATGAACGGATCTAAGGATTCAGGTCGCGCGTCACTACGAATCGCGCCGGATCGCAACCTCCGGTGACCTTCGGCTCGTGGAACAGTTCCACCCCGATTGAGACTTCGGCCAATGACAGGGTGAGGAACAGGAGCCGTAGTGCATCCTGCGGCATTTCCTCCAGGGAAAATTGGTCCAGGTACGCGAGTATCTCTTCGAGTCTCGGCAGCAATGCGTTATAGAGCGCGCTGATCTCGTCCATCGAGCTCGCGAGCCGCTTCCTGTTCCGCTCAACGCTCGTCGGCAGCATCCAGTCAGCAAATCGCTCGAGGTCTGAAAATCCTGATGGCAATGGCAATTGAGTATTCATTTTAATCTGAGTTCGACCCCGTCGCGGTTGTTGTTAGTGGCCGTCGCGCCGTTCTCTTCACCAAAGATGTGCCTGCGCACTTCTCTGTGGAAATGCCTTATCTGGATCTCTTCGTCCTGCAGTTGGAAATGGCTCAGCGCTCCCGAATTGAGACTGGCCTGAATAGCTTCGTGATTGCTCGCGTCCTCCTGCAACAGATCGCGCAGGCGGCATCGATTGTACTCCTGCGCAAACCGCTCGCTCGGTTTGCTGGTCGCCGGTTGATACATGCTGATTTCCCATACGCTGCGATCGACCGCGATGGGCCAGATGTTGTAGGTAACGTACGTTCCGGCCAGGAACAGCATGCAGAAATTCGGAAACACGGTGTAGAAATCGAACCATCCGATCATCGACGGATGCACCTGTCCGCCGCGCGGATTCGCTTTGATGGCTATTGATTCAACCGGCGTCAGCTTGTGATCGGGGTTCAATTCGGTTGAGTAGGCCGTATGGCGTCCGAAGCGCGTAAATTTCTGGATGCGACTGAACTTTTGCTCATTCAAGGGACAGAAATCGGGATAGGTAATATGCAGGAACGGGAGATGGTAAACCTCATTTTGCGCGTCCAGGATTACCTTCCAGTTCGCTTTTTCCTCAACTCTGTACCGGCACATCAGCCGCTGCTGATCAAAAGGGTACCCATGAATCTGCTGAACCATCCCGGCCATGTACTCGGCAAGGGTCTCAGAGGGATCAGGATTCAAGTTGATGAAAATAAACCCTTCCCATAGGTCCGCAGCGATCGGTTTCAATCCCAGCGCGCTCTTGTCGATGTCGTAAAAGTTGGCCTCGTCGGACACCCACGTGAGCTGGCCGGCCGTGTCGTAAGCCCAACTGTGAAAGCGGCAAACGAAGCGGCCCTTGCACAGCCCCTTCTCTTCGTCGACCAACCGATTGCCCCGATGCACGCAGACGTTGTGGAACGCCCTGATTTTCCGGTCCTTGCCGCGCACCAGCAGGACGGACGCGTTGGCAATGGAGAGATCGCGACCACGTAACTGCCCGGCTCCGGAAGGTCTTCCTCGCGGCCCATGTTGAGCCAGCTCCTGCGAAAGATGCGGTCGCGCTCCAGCTCAAACAGTTCCGGGGACGTGCAGGTCTCGGTAGGTACCGGCCCCGTGCCAAGATCAGGATGCTCCTTTATCCAGCGCCGGTTGGCCATCACTGTTTTCATAGCAATTGAACGTCTCCCAGAATCGACGGTGGCATCACCAGAAAATCGCAAGATCTATCCTGTGATTTACGGTCCATTATCTTCGCGCCGATGCAACTTGCAAGCGCTCCGGACAATCAAGCGTTTCCGGGAGCATCGCCGGGAGCGTCGACGCAAGCATCGCGCGCCGGTGATACACCGTCCGTAGAATCGGCTATAATCCGCGCGCGATGGCGAACAAGGGGATTTCTCGCCCGGGAGTTTCCTATGCGCGCGAGGCGATGGCGCATCTGCGCGCTGCCGATCCGGTCCTGGCGCGCCTAATCGACGCGGTCGGGCCGATCGAGATCGCGCTGCGTCGCGAGCGCTTTGCGGCGTTAAGCCGCGCGATCATTTTTCAGCAGCTCGCCGGCGCCGCCGCTCGCACAATCCATGATCGCTTCGTCGCGCTCTTCCCGGGCCGGCGCTTTCCCACTCCGCGCCAGGTGCTCGACGCGCCGCCCGAAGACCTGCGCCGGGTCGGGCTCTCGCGTCAGAAGAGCCTCTACCTAAAGGACCTCGCCGCGCACGTCGAGAACGGCGCTCTCAACTTCCATCGCTTCTCCAAGATGGAGGACGAGGAGATCATCGTCGATCTCACGCGCGTGCACGGGATCGGACGATGGACCGCGGAGATGTTCCTGATGTTCAATCTCGGCCGTCCCGACGTTTTGCCGGTCGACGATCTCGGAGTTCGGAACGCCGCCCGCCGGCTCTACCGGATGCGCAAGATGCCCGACGCAAAGCGGCTGCGCGCGTTGGCCGAGCGATGGCGACCCTATCGGTCGGCCGCATCATGGTATCTGTGGCGGAGCGGCGACGTCGTGCTGCCCGACGGCGCTTCGCCCAAGCCCCGGTCCTCGACGCGCGGAAACTCAAAAGTACGCAAAAAACCTATCGCGGCGCCATCGCCTCCAGCGCCCGCTCGTCCGGGCGATGGCCGCCCGCGGAACTGATCGGCGAGATCACGACATGGTTCGCGCCCGCCTCGAGATGACCGTCCAGGCATAGCCGCAACCGCCGCTCGTCGCCCCACGCCACCAGCGAATCGACGAGCCGGTCGCTGCCGTCGCCGGCGAGGTCGGCGTCGGTAAAGCCGAGCGCGCGCAAATGCGTATGGTAGGTTGGCGAGCCCAGGTAGAAATGCAGGAACTTGCGTGCGGCGGCGCGCGCCCGCGCCGCGTCGGTCTCGAGCATCACCACCTGCTGCGCGCAGATCCATTTGCCAGGGCCGATGGTCGCGCGCATCGTGGCGATCGCCTCGGGCGGCATCAGCGCCGTGATCGTGCCCATCGTCTCGCTCATCGCCAACTCGAGCATCCGCGGCCGAAGCGCCGCGAGGATCATCGGCGGCTCGGCAGCGGGACGTGGGCCGTAGTACGGGGCCTCGCGCATCCGGAGGAGGTACTCGCGCATGTAGCTGAGCGGTTTCTCGTAGTTCAGCCCGTGACGTTTCATGAACGGGCCCCCGCTCACGCCCATCCCGAGGATGAATCGCTCGGGGAACATCTCGCCCAGCGTACGCGCCGCACCGGCCATCGCCGGCGCCTCGCGTTTCCATACCACCGCGACCGCCGCGCCCGCGATTAGCCGCTCGGTGTTGCCGAGCACGTGTGCCGCGCACACGAACGGATCGCGTCCGAAAGTCTCCGGAAACCACAACGCGCTGTAACCCAGATGTTCCAGCTTGCGGGCCAAGGCGGCGACTTCCCCGGCGCTAAGCGTATCGAGGTAGGAAAAGACGCCAAATTTTCCGAGTTCCATGGGCACTCCTCACTCCTGGAGCATCACAGGTGCTAAGAATGTTCACCGACCTGATAGCCTTCCTTCGCCTCCGTCATATTGAAATATCTGGCCCGTATACAAGCCAGCCTGGCTTGAACAAAGGAAAACGACGGGCCGCACTATATCCTCGGCGCGCATATCCACGGGAATAAGTTGTTCCGCTTTGGCAGATTCGAAGTTGTCATGCGTAAACTTGCTGAGTTGATTTTCGGTCTGAACCCAGCCGGGGCAAAACCCGAAAATCCGAATGGTATTTTCAGAAATATTTTTGCTACCGATAAATTGGGCCAGACGTTGAATCCCGGATTCAAGGAAAGCCTTACCGCCACCGTATCCAAGCATGTCGGGCTGGAAAATCTTGCTGCCATGGCGTGATGTGAATATACAAACGCTTCCACCGCCGCCCTCACGCATTGAGGCAATAAGTTGTCGCGCGGCGAGAATCGGCGCCAATCCATTTATACGTATCAAGTCTTCCAATTCGCGCTGTTTGACGGTTTCAAAATCAACCCGACGGTCAAATCCGACGGTGCATACAACGGTTTTCGGCGAGCCCAACTCTCTTACAGCGGTATCCAGTGCGCGCTCCCTTTCGGATTCAATAGCGAGATCAGCCGCAAAGACACGCGGAAGAAAAGTCGGAGAAGCGGAAGAGGATTCGTGCCGAGCTAAACTTTGTGCCAGCGCTTCCGCGCGAGTTCCATCCCTGTCGACAATTCCCACTTTTGCGCCTAGCGATAAAAAGGCTTCGACTAAAGCCGCCCCGATACCATTGGCTCCGCCAAGAATGAGAACAGTTTTACTCTCGAACTCGGAGTAGTCCCGACGCGAAAGGATTTTTCTTGAATAATGCTGCATTGGTTTGATGGAGCTTACTGTATTTGCCGGGCCGCCGAGGAAAGTATGCTCGCATTCCACGCGGCCCCATAGCGAACGCGATTCGTTGTGGCGGGCAAATCGCTTGTGAAATGATGAGGCCGCGATGGATTACTTCTCCGAAAGGCTGCTCGAGGCGCAGCGGCGCAAGCGAAGCGTCGCGATGCTCGGCGTGGATCCGCAACTCGACGCGCCCGGGGCGCCCGGCCTGCCCGAGGGCTATACGCTCTCCCGTTTCTGCTGCGCGATCGTTGAGGCGTGCGCCGCCTCGGTTTGCGCGATCAAGCCGCAACTCGCTTTTTTCGAGGCGCGCGGGATGGACGGGATGCGCGCGCTGACAGAAGTTATCGCGCTCGCGCGCCGGCTGGGGTTGCTGACCGTCGCCGACGCCAAGCGCGGGGATATCGGCTCGACCTCGGCCGCGTATGCCGAGGCCTTCCTTGGTGACGGCGATTTCGGATGCGACGCCGTGACGGTGAATCCTTACCTGGGGAGCGATGCGATCGCGCCATTCGTAACCCGCGTGCGTGAGGGCCGCGGCCTGTTTGTGCTGGTCAAGACTTCCAATCCGTCTTCGGGTGAGTTCCAGGACCGTGCAGCCGACGGCGCGCCGATGTGGGAGTGGGTGGCGCGGCGGGTCGAAGGGTGGGGCAGCGACTTTGTCGGTCCGAGCGGGCTGAGCCCGGTGGGCGCCGTGGTCGGTGCGACCTATCCGCAGCATGCCGCCCGCGCGCGCGAGCTGATGCCGCATGCGACGGTCCTGGTGCCTGGCTACGGAGCGCAGGGCGCGAGCGCGGCCGACGCGGTGCGAGCGGCGCGCTCCGACGGCTCTGGAGCCGTCGTCAATGCGAGCCGCAGTCTGATGTACGCCTATCTCAAGCGGCCCGATTCGGCGCCGGGCCAGGCGGCAGCCGAAGCGGCCGAGGCGATGAGGGCGGAACTCAACGCCGCCCTTGCCACGCGCGGCGCTTAAGCGCTGTAGCTCGCTAATACTTCAACGGAAAATCGTGAAGAGCGTGTCGCGCGTGGCGACACGCCGGTTCAGGTGCGCATCAGCTCGACTTCGTCAGCGGCGAGCGTCGCATAAACCTCGCGCTCGATCGAGCGGTAGCGGTCGAGCGCCTCGTCGGCCTTGGCTTCGGAGCCGTCTTCCCTGGCGATCTCGCGCATCTTCTTCTCGATCCACGACAGGTGCCAGGTTTCGTCCTCGGTGACGGCCTTGAGGACTTCGCGGGTCTCGTCGTCGACGTTGGGCAGCGCGGCGTGCGCCATGTAGCGGCTCTGCGCGCGCTCCTCGACGACCACGGTCAGCGCGAGCAGCTCGACCACGGTTTTGGGCACGCCGAGCCGCAGTCCGAGGCGGCGCTGATAGCCGTCCGCGAGCATCAGGGGCGTGCCGCCGAGGTCAGCGATACGCCGGGTCCATAGCCATGCGTGGCGGGTTTCGTCGGCCAGATGCTTGGCCATCTTGAGCTGCGAATCGCCGTCCTTCATGTGGCCGATCAGATTGAACAACAGGCGTGCTCCGCGCAATTCCGCGTCCCGATAGACGCTGAAAATCAGGATCTGCTTGTCGGTCGCCGACATTCTGCCGGTTTCCGTTACCTGGCTTGCTTCCATTACTTTTGTGCTCCTCCGCCCACGCCCTTTGCTTCTCCGCCCGCGCCGTCATCGCGAAAGCGAAACGATTCATCAACTTTTAACAAGCGAACAGCACTGCGGGCGGCAAACAAAGCGGTTCGCTCTTAACTATTTCATTGAGCGGGCGCGGTCAAGCTGCAGTTTGCGACGTCCGCCGCCTCGTATTAGCTCGAATTTGTTAGTTCAGATACAAGTACGCCCATCGCGGCCCACGCGTTTCGTCGAACTTCCACTCTGTCTCAAACGACGCCACGGCCGCCCTGGAGGCTGATTGTCCGCGACCGCCGACGCTTATTGGCTCGCGCTCCGACGTGTCCACGGCGCCGGGCCGCGCACCTGCCGCCTGCTGCTTGAGCGTTTCGGCTCCGCCGAGCAGATTTTCAAAGCCACCGAAGATGAGATCGCCGCAGCCGGAGTCGGGCGTAAAGTCGCCGGCTCGATCGCCGGCTTCAATGACTTCGCCCCGCTGGAGAAGGAGCTGTGCGAACTGCCGCGCCTGGGGGCGCGGCTGGTGCGATGGACCGACGAAGAATATCCGGCCAACTTGAAGCAGATCGCCGACCCGCCTCCCTACCTGGTCGCGCGCGGCCTGCTCGAGCCCCGCGCCACTGCCTGCGTGGCCGTGGTCGGTGCGCGCGCGGCCAGCGAGGCCGGGCTGCGGATGGCCCAGCGGCTGGGCTTTGAACTCGCCGCGCATGGCTTCGTCGTGGTCAGCGGACTGGCCCGCGGAATCGACGGCGCGGCCCATCGCGGCGCGCTCGAAGCCGGCGGCCGCACGATCGCGGTGCTGGGATGCGGTATCGATGTCGCCTACCCGCCCGAGCATCGCGGCCTCGCCGATTCGATCGTCGAGCGCCGCGGCGCCATCCTGAGCGAACTCCCGCTGGGCAGCGCGCCGCTGCCCGAGAACTTTCCCAGCCGCAATCGTATCCTGTCGGGCCTCTCGCTCGGCGTCGTGATCGTCGAGGCGGCGGAGAAAAGCGGCTCACTGATAACGGCGCGGATGGCGCTCGAACAGGATCGCCAGGTTTTCGCCGTTCCCGGCAGCCCGCTGAGCGGCAAGACGCGCGGCAGCAATCGCCTGCTCAGGGAAGGCGCCGTGCTGGTAGAATGCGTTGAGGACGTGATCGAGGACCTCGCGCCACAGATGGCGGGCAAGGCGTCGGCGCCGGCCCAGCATGCGGCGGCGGCATCGCAGGCGGCGCTCGCAGTCGCGGCGCCGGTGCAAGTGAAGACTGAGAGCCCGGCGATGCAACCGTCGGCATCGGGAGCCGCGATCGAGGTAAGCGAGCCCTCCATTAAGTGGAGCAAATCGAGCGAACCAAGCATTATTAGCTCGAGAAGTCCGTCCGAGAGTTTGGTCGGAGAGAAGTCCAAAGAGATTCAATCGGTTTTAAATTGTCTAATAGATGCTCAAAAGCTCCATGTTGACGCGGTGATTGAATCGTGCCAGCTTCCTCCGCAAACTGTGCTTAACTTATTGTTGGAGCTTGAGTTGAGGGGACTGGTCGTACAGCATCCTGGCAAGCTCTTCACACTACCCTAGGCCCGGCCCTTTAGTTGCCGGGCGGCCCTGGGGGCTGATTTCCGGAGGCTGGAGGCAGGGTGGCAAAGAATCTCGTAATAGTTGAATCACCGGCCAAGGCGAAAACGATCAAGCGTTATCTGGGTTCCGACTTCCAGGTCATCCCCTCGGTCGGCCATGTGATGGATCTGCCCAAGAGCACGCTCGGGGTTGCCGTCGACGACGACTTCAAGCCCGAGTACCACGTCATCGCCGGCAAGGCGAAGGTGCTCAAGGAAATCCAGACGCAGGCCAAGAAAGCCGACCACGTCTACCTGGCGACCGACCCCGACCGCGAGGGCGAAGCGATCGCCTGGCACATCGCCGACCAGCTCGGGAAGATCAAGGGCACCGTCCGCCGGGTCCTGCTCCATGAGATAACGCAGGGCGCGGTGCGCGCGGCGGTCGCGAATCCGGAGGAGCTCAATCACGACCTGTTCGACGCTCAGCAGGCGCGCCGGGTGCTCGACCGGCTGGTAGGGTACCAGATAAGCCCGCTGTTGTGGGACAAGGTCAAGCGCGGAATCAGCGCCGGACGGGTCCAGTCGGTGGCGCTGCGGATAATCGTCGAGCGCGAGAAGGAGCGCGAGGCATTTCGCGCGGAAGAGTACTGGACCCTGGATGCGCGCCTGGAGGCCGGCAATCCGCCCCCGTTCAAGGCCCGCCTTTACAGCCATCGCGACCAGCGTATCGACAACAAGGCCTATAAGCTGCCCGAGGCCGAGGCGCGCGCGATCATCACCGCCTGCGAGCAGTTGCCCTTCGTCGTGCGCAAGATCGAGCGCAAGGAGGTGCGGCGCTCACCGACGCCCCCCTTCATCACCTCGCGCCTGCAGCAGGAGGCCTCGCGCAAGCTTTATTTCTCGCCCTCGCGCACGATGAAGATCGCGCAGCGTCTATACGAGGGCGTCGAGCTGGGCGACCAGGGCGCGGTCGGCCTTATCACTTATATGCGGACCGACTCGGCGCGGGTTTCCGACCAGGCCCTGAACTCCGTGCGCGAGTACATCGTAAATCGCTACGGCGCCAGCTACATCCCGGAGCGAGCGGTAATCTACCGCTCATCCAAATCCGCCCAGGATGCCCATGAGGCGATTCGCCCGACTGCGGTCGAGCGTGATCCGGAATCGATGGCCCGTTACCTGGGTAAGGACGAACTGGCGCTCTATACGCTCATCTTCAATCGCTTCGTCTCGAGCCAGATGAATCCGGCGGTCTATGACCGCACGACCGTCGATATCGACTCGGGCGAGGCGGTCTTCCGGGCCACCGGACAGGTGGTCAAGTTCGACGGCTTCATGCGGGTGTACACCGAGGGCCAGGATGAAACGCCGGATGACGACGAGGCGGCGACGTTGCCCGCGATGAACGAGGGCGAGATGCTCAAGCTGCTGGGTTTCGAGCCCGAACAGCATTTCACCCAGCCGCCGCCGCGCTTCAGCCAGGCGACGCTGATCAAGGAACTCGAGGAAAAGGGTATCGGCCGCCCGTCGACCTACGCGGCGATCATGACCTCAATCCTAAACCGCGAGTACGTCGAGGAGGACCCGAGCAAGCGGCTCCGGCCGACCTCACTCGGGCGCGTCGTCGCCGAGCTTCTGATCGCGGCCTTCCCGGGCATTCTGGAGGTGAGCTTCACCGCGCAGCTGGAAGAGGAACTCGACGGAGTCGAGAACGGCAAGGAAAACTGGGTCAAGACGCTGCGGCGCTTTTACGGACCATTCAAGAAATCGCTCGGCGAGGCCAAGAAGAAGATGCCGACCGTCAAACGCAAGGGCCTGCCGACCGGGCTCAAGTGCGAGCTTGACGACGGCGAGATGGTGATCAAGTGGGGGCGCAACGGCGAGTTCCTTGCCTGCTCCAACTATCCCAAGTGCACCAACACCAAGGAGTTCATCCGCGACGACCAGGGCAATATCGTGCCGCAGGAGCGTCAGGCGCTCTCGACCGAACCGACCGACGCGGTCTGCGAGAAGTGCGGCAAGCCGATGGTGCGGCGGCGCTCGCGCTTTGGCGAGTTCCTCGGATGCTCGGGCTATCCCGACTGCGACGGTATCAAGCGCCTGAAGTCGGACCCGGTCAGCACCGGCGTCAGCTGTCCCGATTGCAAAGAGGGCGAGGTGCTGGAACGGCGGAGCCGCCGCGGCAAGCTGTTCTTCGGATGCTCGCGTTACCCCAAGTGCAAGTTCGCGAGCTGGGACAAGGTCGTGGCGCATCCATGCCCGCAATGCGGCTCGGCCTACCTGGTCGAGAAGGTGACCAAGCGCGAGGGCGTGCGCTGGCAGTGCCCCAATAAGGAATGCGACTACCGCGTGCCGGTGCCGGCCGCCGCGCCTCCCGACGGCGACGCTCCGGCGCCAGCGCCCGCGAGCGCGTAGGCGATTTCAAAAACAATCGTCCGGAGCTGTTTTTAGACAGAGGCGGTTCTCAGAGAAATTGAGAATCGCCTCGGCCCCCACAACAACCCTCCCCCAAGACGATCGAGCTTGCCCTCGCGCGCGCGGGCAGGCTAGCCTTCGCTCGGTACTTTCCAGTGAGTGCTCCAGT
>WNFD01008561.1_pt1 | contig 19424 bp, 19 predicted proteins | sample 5400491 | NCBI WGS metagenome assembly WNFD01 (sample SAMN13153343, study PRJNA577476) | soil metagenome | isolation source: 120 cm saprolite under Douglas fir tree site 2 hole 2 replicate 2 | place: USA:California | collected 2015-04-18
AACGAGATGACTCCAAGTACTGCGTGCGAGGTTGGCTCTCCTGCGCTGCTGGCCGCGACCACCGCTTCGCGGAAGGCGTAGAGGGGGCTGGTACCGATATCGCCATAGACAACACCAATGCTGCCCAAGGTCAGCGCGCCAAAGCCTGCGGTGGTGTGGGTCTCGGCATGCCCATTGGCCGCCGTCGTTTCCGGGGCGGTAGCTGCAATATCGGTGTTCATGGGAAGCGGAGCCTCAAAATGCTTCACTGCAGCGAAGCCCGCGGCATATAGTCGTGCGCTTGGGGCATAGCATAGCCTTATTTTGGACCAACACTATGCAAAAATGCATAGATTGATAGGTTATAGCTTACCGGCGCTGCATTCAGATCGCTGATGTCCGACTGTGGCTTTGGCGCGTGCTTTTTCCGTGCGACTTAGATCGTAACCTAGATTGTAACTTGGGTCCCGACTTCAACCACGCGCCCGGTCGGAATCTGGAAATAATCGATGGCGTCGTTCGCCGAGCGGCTGAGCCCGATGAACAGGTGGTCCTGCCATCTGGGCATACCCGAATGCGACGACGGCTTGAGCGAACGCCTTGAGACGAAGAACGACGTCGACATGATGTCGAACTGCCAGCCGAGCTTGCGGGCGATCGCCAGCGCCTTGGGCACATTCGGCGATTCCATGAAGCCGAAGCGCAACCGGATCTTGGAAAACTTGTCGCTGATCCGCTCCATCCGCACCCGTTCGGCCGGATCGACGCGCGGGGTCTGCGCGGTCTCCACCGTCAGGATCACATTTTGCTCGTGCAACACCTTGTTGTGCTTCAGATTATGCAAAAGCGCCGTCGGCACGAAGCTGGGATCGCTGGTGAGAAAGATCGCTGTGCCCTTGACCAGATGAGGCGGACGCTTCTCGAGGCTGCTGATCAGGTCGTCCAGCGGAACTTCGGTCCGCCGCGTCTTATCGATCAGCATCGCCGAGCCGCGCCGCCAGGTCCAGATCATGACCGCCATGGCGACGCCGAACAGCAGCGGAACCCAGGCGCCTTCGAGCAGTTTCAACAGATTGGCGCTGAAGAAGGTGGTATCGACGACCACCAGCGGAACGATGATCGCAGCGGCGCTGGCCGCGCGCCAGTTCCACAGTTTCCAGACCACCACAAATCCCATGATGCCGTCGACGACCATGGTGGTGGACACCGCGATGCCATAGGCGGAGGCCAGCCCGCTTGAGGTGTGGAACACCAGCACCAGCAGCATCACGCCGATCAAGAGCAGCCTGTTCACGCGCGGCAGGTAGATCTGGCCGGCATGCGTCTCCGAGGTATAGCGAACCTCGAAACGCGGCAGCAGGCCGAGTTGCACGGCCTGCCGGGTGAGCGAATAGGCCCCTGTAATCACCGCCTGGCTTGCGATTACCGTCGCAGCCGTCGCCAGCACCACCAGCGGTAACAGCAGAATGTCCGGAACCATGCGATAAAACGGGTTATCGATCGCGGCCGGATTGGACAGCACCAGCGCGCCCTGCCCGAAATAATTGATGAGCAGCGCAGGTAGCACGAAATACAACCATCCGGCCTGGATCGGCTTGCGGCCGAAATGGCCCAGATCGGCGTAGAGCGCCTCGCCGCCGGTCACCGCAAGAAACACCGCGCCCAGCGTCACCAGTCCGATCGTCCCGTGCGACAGCAGGAAGCGGACGGCGTACCAGGGATTGATCGCAGCCAGCACCGATGGGTCATCGCTGATGTGGACGACCCCCATCACGGCCAGAGTCGAGAACCAGAGCACCATCACCGGCCCGAAGGCGGAGGCGACCCGCGCGGTTCCGCTGCGCTGAACCGAAAACAGCACGACCAGGATGAACAGGGTCAGCGGCACCACGTAATGCCCGAGCCCGGGCGCCGCGAACTTCAGGCCCTCGACGGCCGACAGCACCGAAATCGCCGGCGTGATCATGGAATCGCCGATGAACATCGACGCGCCGACCACGCCAAGCCCGAGCAGAAACAGGCTTCGCCGGCCGAGCGCCCGCTGGCCGAGCGCCATCAGCGACAGCGTGCCGCCCTCGCCATTGTTGTCGGCCCGCAGCAGCAGCAGAACGTATTTGGTCGTGACGACGATCAGCAGCGCCCAGAGGATCAGCGAGAGGACGCCAAGCACCATGACGCGGGTCAGCGGCTGGCCCTCGGTCGCGCCTGCGACCGCCACGCGAAACGCATAGAGGGGCGAGGTTCCGATATCGCCGAACACCACGCCGATGCTGCCGAGCGTCAGCCCCCAGAAGCCCGCGGTGATCTGTCCATCCTGGGCTTCGTTCGATGCGACGGTGACGGCCATGAGACGGAAGGACGCTCGATGATTGGACCCGACACGGCTATCGACACTTCTGCGAAGCCTGTCAATTCATCAGAGGGAGTGAATTTGTCCGGAACGCGAACCGAAGGCATATCACCGCTAAGAATATCAAAGGTGGTATTTTGGTACAAGCTAGAGCATGATCCGGAAAAGTGTGTAGCGGTTTTCCGAAAAGATCATGCTCAAACAAAGATCTAGAGTGCGATGGTGATTCAACCTAATGCCATCGCGCTCTAGGGCTTGAGATCGGGCGGCAACGCCGGATCCTCGCGCATCAAGGTGATGGTGACGCGCCGGTTCGCCGACAGCGACGGATCGTCAGGAAACAGCGGCTGGCCGTCGGCCTTGCCGGAGACCGCGAAGATGTGGGCTGCCGGCAACCCTTCATGTTCCAGGATCTGGCGGACCACATTGGCGCGGTCCGCCGAGAGATCGAACGCGCCATAGTCGCTGCGCATCGGCACGAAGCCCGCGGCGGTGTGTCCGGTGATCAGGACGCGCAGCGGCGTCTGCTTCAACGGCACCGCGAGCTTCTCGATCAGCCTGCGGGTGCGCTCATAAGGCACCTTGGAACCGTCGGCAAACATCGACCGGCCGTCCTGGTCGACGATCTCCAGATTGAGGCCCTGCTTGGTCTCCTCAAACATGATGTGCTTGGAGATCTCGGTGAGCTCCGGCATGTCCTGCAACGCCTGCCGCAGCGAGGCGGAGGCCAGCGCGAACTCGCGATCGATCTTGAGCTTGGCGCCGTTGATGTGCTCGCGCTCCGCGTCCGGGGTCGGCGTATTGGACGCATCCTCCGGACTGATATGCGCGTTGTTTTTCAGCTTCGGGCGCGTCGGAATGCCGTCGGTTTCGATGACGCCGGAATAGCGCGCCTCGGTCTGAACGCCGAAAGCGTCGCGCATCGAGCCGGCGACGATCTTGAGCTTGTTGTTGTCCATGGTGGAAAAGGCGACGAGCATCACGAAGAAGCTCATCATCAGGCCCATGAGATCGGCGAACGTCACGAACCATCCGTGCCCGCCGCCGTGACCGTCGCCGCGCTTTTTCTTGGCCATCGCTTAAGCTCCGGATCGCCGCGCGCCCTGCCGTCAGGCCGGGACCGGCTCGCCCTCCTCGTGGCGATGCTTCTCCGGCAGATAGGCGAGCAGCATCTCCCGGACCAAGGCCGGGCTCTTGGAATCGCGGATCATCAGGATGCCGTCGATGATCAGCGTGCGGTTGGTCTCTTCGTCGAGCAGCTTGCCGTGCAGCTTGTCGGCGATCGGAAGGCAGAACAGGTTGGCGACCAGCGCGCCGTAAAGCGTCGCGAGCAGCGCGGTCGCCATGAACGGGCCGAGCTTCGAGGGGTCCGTCATGTTGGCGAACATCTGCACCATGCCGATCAGGGTGCCGATCATGCCGAAGGCCGGCGCGCAGTCGCCGATCGCGCGGTAGATCTTGCTGCCTTCGTCGAGATGCATCAGGAAATTGTCACGGTCCCGCTCGAGGTTGTCGCGGATGAATTCGAGATCATAGCCGTCGGCGACATAACGAATGCCCTTGGCGAGGAACGGCTCGTCGGTCTCGACCTTTTCCAGGCCGAACGGGCCCTACTTGCGGGCGATCTCGGCGATGCGGGCGAGCTCGTCGACGAGGTCGCGGGCGGACAACCGGCTCATCGTGAAGGCGAATTTCGCGCCGAGCGGCAGGCCATGGAGCATCGCGGCAAGCGGAAAGCGGATCATGGTGGCCGCGATCGATCCGCCGAAGATAATGATGATCGCATGCTCGGAGATGAACATGTGGACGTCGCCGCCGAGCAGCATCATGGTCGCGATGACAATGATGCCCGAGATGAGCCCGACGCCGGTCATAATATCCATGGAAGACTCCAACGTGTACGCGAACCTGCCGGCCGTCCTGGGCGGCGCGCGGCCCGCCCTTGGAACCGCGTTTGTGAGACCCTACGTTGCTGCCATTAAAGAGGCGTAAAGGTTAAGTTCCGAGGGCCGCACGCGCAGCCTAAACTCAGATCACCTTGCGCCAAAAGACGCGAAGACAAGCGTGCCCGAGCGGCCCTGAGGGTTGTATCCTGATACGATCTCAACTTTCTGCTAACTATAGCGGTTGGGGTCTCTTCAGACCTGCGGCGTGCAGCCATCGATCCGGCTGTCCGACGATCCTCAGCGCGAACCTCTTGCCGTCTTTGAAAGTTGAGGTCTTGCAGCGGTCTGCGGCCCGGCCGCTACCAGACCAGTGTTTGGGAAGACGGCGGCTGCGTTAGGCCCAATCGGGAGCACGAAAGTATGATCAAGCTGCTTTCAACTCCTATCCGGAAGCTACTGAGGTTCCCTCTCTTTCAGTTTGGTATTGTCGTTTTTCTCATTCTGGTGATGCAGGCCGCGAACGAACAGACCGTCTTGGGCGAGGCTTTCAATGCGCTGGACAGGATCGTTGATTCTTCGGTCGGAGTAGCGTCGGCTCTTTTCACCGTCAGATCCTTTACCAAGTCATGGCTGACGTTCGGCTTCATGATCGGCTATGTCTATCTGGCATGCTGGTTGATCTTTTCCCTCGCACGCATCGCAATCAGATCTCTCGTTGATTTCATCGGACGCAAGAACATCTTTTGGCTACGAAGCGCAATCGCGCACGAGCGTGGCATCGGCGCATATCGCGCGTGGCTTCCTCTGGAGAGAATCCGGCCTACCAACGTTTCGCAGCATGCGTGGGAGGAAACCTATGCCTGGCCCAGAGATGACAAACCGCCCTATCCCCCACTCGCTCGGCGGGTGTTGCGCGTGATCGGAGCCTATCTGGGTCTATTTTTGCTTGTCGTGATGTTGCTGCAGGCGTTCACCCCGCTGCCAGCGCTTGAGTGGCTTGTCGATCTCTTCAAGCGAGCAGCCGGATTTTGATGCGGATTAAGGGAGCGGCGCCTCGCTGGTCCTCGAATGTTGGTATCTTTTGGCTACAGCGCGATGAATTCAGGATGACTCGTCATCGCGCAATCGCGGGCGCGCTTACGCCGCAAGGCCTGTAAGCTCGAGGCTCAGCGCGCGCAGGCGTTTGCGGGCGGCGACGTCATAGGCCTGCGGATTGGCCTTGGCCTCGTGCATGCCGTTGAAGAACAGCCCGCTCCTGCCTGCGACATCATCGCCGCTGACAAGGTGCAGGATCGCTGCGCCGCCCTGCTCCACCGTCGAGATCGGCGTGATGCCGCCGGCGCGCACCATGGTGGTGTTCATGTAGGTCGCCGGGTGCAGCGAATTGACGGTGACGCTGGAATCCTTCAGCTCCCCGGCGAGATCGATGGTGAACATGATCTGCGCGAGCTTGCTCTGCGCATAGGCGCGCGAGCCCGAGTAGTTTTTCGTGATCATCACGTCGTCGAAATCGATCGGGTGCTGGCCGAGGGAAGCGACATTGACGATGCGCGCGGGCGCGGCCGCCTTCAACAGCGGCAGCAGCCGGTGCGCCAGCAGGAAACCCGCGAGGTAGTTCACCGCCAATCGGAGCTCATGGCCGTCCGCGCTGGTCTGCCGCGCAGGTCCCTGGTTCTGCGATCCGATTCCGGCGTTGCTGACCAGCACGTCGAGCCGCTTGTGGTCCGCCAACACGGCGTCCGCAAGCCGGCGCGCATCCGCGAGCGAGGACAGATCGGCCTGATAGAACACAGGTGCCGCGTGTCCGCCTTGCCTGATCTCATCGATCAGCGCCTGCGCGCGCGATGCGTCGCGGCCGTGGATCAGGACGTTGGCGCCGTCGGCGGCAAGGCGGGTCGCGACATAGCGGCCGACGCCGTCGGTCGAGCCGGTGATCAAGACTGTCTTGCCCTGCATGTTCATCGCGGTCCGCCTTGCGTTCGTCTCGTCGCCCTTGGCTCAGTGAATCCTTGGCTCAGTGAATCTCCGACGACCGCTTCAACGCGTCCTTCAGCTTCTCCAGCGAGAAATCCGCAGCTCGGGCAATCTCCAGGATCGGCGTTTCGCGGCGGCCGCAAAGCTCGGCGGCCTCAGGCAGTTTGGCGGCGATGTCGATCGGGATCACGATCGCGCCGTGCCGGTCGGCATGGATCAGATCGTCGGACCGCACCGTCATGCCGGCGACGCGGACTTCGCCGCCGAAATTTTCCGCATGCACCCAGGCATGCGAGGGGCCGATCGAGCCCGCCAGCGCCTGGAAGCCCGGAGCCCATTGCGGGATGTCGCGGATCGAGCCGTCGGTGATGACGCCGAGGCAGCCGAGCGCCTTGTGCACGTTGCTCTGGACCTCGCCCCAGAACGCGCCATAGCCGACATCGGTGCCGTCGATATCCTGGATCACGGTGATGCGCGGCCCGAAGCCGGTGCCGACATATTCATAATAGGCGATGCGCCGCCTGGCCTGCTCGGCCGCCGGCAGGCCGGACTGCACCGCTGATCGGATCGTCACCGTGCGCGCATAGCCGACCATCGGCGGCAGATCGGGAAACGGGCAGACCAGCGGCTTCGTGGTGTAGCCGATCAGCCGCCGCTCGGGCGCAACAATTTCCATCGCGTTGCAGATCGTCGGCGTGTCGTAACGCGCCAGCGCTTCGAGGACGGACGGGGCAAGCGGGGCGGCGGCGGCATTGGTCACGGGCGTTTTCTCCGGAGAAACGGGATTGTTGGGCACGGCCTCGCGAAAGCCGTCCATTGCCCAAGCCCTATAGCCGAGATCGGGGGCGAACCCAACTCGGCACCGCTCATGGCAGATATCTTGGCAGATATCTTGGCAGATATCTTGGCAGCTATTTGGGAGTGAACTGAAGGCAGCTCAGTGCAGCCGTTCCGGCCGGTCGTCGGGCGACGCGTCGGCTGCGGCTGGCGCGAAGGACGGCGTGGAATTGGCCGGCGCGGCACCGGCTTCCGGCACGGCGGAGGCCGCGGTCACAGCCGCGTGGCGGGCAGCCTGGTCGCGATAGGACTTCCAGCCAAGCGGCAGGCTGAGGAGATAGAGCGCGGAGCCCACCGAGAGAATGTGCCAGGGATAGACGATGAAAAGCGCCACGAAAATGATCACACCGACAAACACCGGCAGCACCAGTTCCGGCGGCACGCGCATGCGCACGCTCTTGCCCGAAAACACCGGCAGCCGCGAGACCATCAGGAAGGCGATCAGGAGCGTATAGAACGCGGTCACCATGGCCGGCGGCTGCGGCAGGCCGAGGAAGACGAGATAGACCGGCAGCAGCACGGTGATCGCGCCCGCGGGCGCCGGCACGCCGGTAAAATAGTTCGATGCGAACGGCGGCTTGTTCGGATCGTCCATGGTGGCGTTGAAGCGCGCGAGCCGCAGGCCGCCGCTGATCGCAAACACCATCGCCGCGATCCAGCCGCCATCATGCAGCTCGTGCAACTGCCAGAAGTACAGGATCAGGCCGGGCGCGACGCCGAAATTGACGAAATCGGCGAGGCTGTCGAGCTCGGCGCCGAATTTCGACTGGCCCTTGATCATGCGCGCGACGCGGCCGTCGATGCCGTCGAGCACGGCGGCGAACACGATCGCGGCGACCGCAAGCTCCATCCGCCCTTCCGTGGACAGGCGGATCGCGGTCAGCCCGGCGCAGATCGCCAGCAGCGTGATGACGTTGGGCACCAGCATCCGCACCGGGATCGGGCGAAACCGGCGGCGGCGCAATTCAGGATACCTGGGGTCGAAGGGCGTCTGCATGCTCTGTTCCATATAACAGGTGCCCCCCTGCTCCGCCATTGCGGCGAAACGCCAGTGCCCCGGCGGCGGGGATGGTTATCAATTGGTGCGGTAGCTGCGACCGGCGTCGCCGCCCCTGAAATCGGCCAGAATGGTCTCGCCCGCAATCGCGGTCTGGCCTTCTGAGACCAGCGGCCTGGTGCCCTCGGGCAGAAACACGTCGAGACGCGAGCCGAACCGGATCAGGCCGAACCGCTCGCCCACGCCGATGATCTGCCCTTCGCGGACAAAGGACACGATGCGGCGGGCGACGAGGCCGGCGATCTGGATCACGCCGATGCGGCCGTTCGCGGACGAGATCACCAGCGAATTGCGCTCATTGTCCTCGCTCGCCTTGTCGAGCTCGGCGTTGATGAAGACTCCCGGCCGGTAGGCGATGCGGTCGATCCGCCCCGAAACGGGGCTGCGGTTGACGTGGCAGTTGAACACACTCATGAAGATCGAGACGCGCGGCAGCGGCCGGTCGCCGAGGCCAAGCTCGGCCGGCGGCAGCGCCTCGGTGATCATGGAGATACGCCCGTCGGCCGGCGCCACCACGAGTCCCTCGCGCACCGGCGTGACCCGCACCGGATCGCGGAAGAACAGCGCGCACCAGACCGTCAGCACGGTCCCGATCCAGCCCAGCGGCGTCCAGATCCAGAACAGCACCAGGCTCGCCAGCGCAAAGCCGCCGATGAACGGATAGCCCTCGGGATGGATCGGCGGGATTTGCGCGCGAATGGAATTGGCGATGGACATGGCTTTTCACTCGTCTTTCCGCTCTGCCGTCGTGGGCGAGAGGACATCAGGGGTAACAGCTACTCCGCAGCCGTTGCGATGGGATCGTCAACCGGCGGGGGTGTCCGGTTGGGCGCATCGTTGTCGTCGTCGATCTGCGCCAGCCGTTCGCGCGCCGCTTCCGCTTCGCGCTGCCGGTTCCACATACTGGCATAAAGCCCGCCGCTTGCCAAAAGCTGCGCATGGGTTCCACGCTCGGCGATACGGCCTTGATCCAGCACGATGATCTCGTCGGCACTGATGATGGTGGAGAGCCGGTGCGCAATCACGAGCGAGGTGCGGTTGCGCGAGACGCGCTCCAGCGCCTCCTGGATCTCGTGCTCGGTGTGGCTGTCGAGCGCTGACGTCGCCTCATCCAGCACCAGGATCGGCGGCGCCTTCAGCACCGTGCGCGCGATCGCGACGCGCTGCTTCTCGCCGCCCGACAGTTTCAGGCCGCGCTCGCCGACCTGGGTCTCATAGCCCTTCGGCGCCAGACGGACAAAGCCGTCGATCTGCGCGAGCCGCGCCGCCTCTTCGACCTCGGCATCGCTGGCGTCCCAGCGGCCGTAACGGATGTTGTAGCGGATGGTGTCGTTGAACAGCACGGTGTCCTGAGGCACCATGCCGATCGCGGCACGCAGCGAGGATTGCGTGACGTTCCTGATGTCCTGGCCGTCGATCGAGGCGGAACAGCAACCGCGAAATCGTCGACTTGCCGGCGCCGGAGGGGCCGACGATCGCGACCGTCTTGCCGGCCGGCACATCGAAGCTCAGGCCCTTCAGGATCGGGCGCTCGGCTTCATAGGCAAAGCGCACGTCCTCGAAACGCACGCTGCCCGACGAGACGACGAGCGCCATCGCGCCGGGAGCGTCCTTGACCTCTGGATTGCGCGCCAGAACCTCGAACATCTTCTCGATGTCGATGATCGCCTGCTTGATCTCGCGATAGACCATGCCCATGAAATTCAGGGGCTGATAGAGCTGGATCATCATGGCGTTGACCATGACGAAGTCGCCGACCGTGTTGCGCCCGCTGCGCACCCCGAACGCGCACATCAGCATGGTCGCGGCCAGGCCCGCGGTGAAGATGACCGCCTGCCCGGTGTTGAGCAGCGCGAGCGAGGTATAGGTCTTCACGCTCGCCCGCTCGTAACGCTCCATCGAACGGTCGTAGCGCGCGGCTTCGCGTTCCTCGGCGCCGAAATATTTGACGGTCTCGTAGTTCAACAGCGAGTCGATCGCCTTGGTGTTCGCCTCGGTGTCGGAATCGTTCATCTTGCGGCGGATTTCGATCCGCCACTCGGTCGCGTAATAGGTGAAGGACATGAAGATCACGACCGTGGTCATGGTCGCCAGCACGTAGCGCCAGTCGAACTGCCACAGCAGGACGCCCATCAGCAGCGCGACTTCGACGACCGTCGGAATCAGTTGCAGGATCACCATCCGCACGATGGTTTCGATGCCGTTGCGGCCGCGCTCCAGCACCCGCGTCAACCCGCCGGTCTTGCGCTCCAGATGAAAGCGCAATGACAATTCGTGCATGTGGACGAAGGTGATCTGGGCGAGCTTGCGCACCGCGTGCATCGCGACGCGCGCGAAAATGCCGTCGCGCCACTGCGTCAGCACCGCCATCAAAACGCGCAGCGCGCCGTAGCTCGCGATCATGACCAGAGGCGAGGCAACCACCCACAGCGTCCAGTTCGACGGATCGAGAGGCGCGCTGCCCTTGCCGGCCAGCGCGTCGGTCGCCCATTTGAAGGTGAACGGCACCGTCAGGGTCGCGAACTTCGCGATCAGAAGCAGGACCACCGACCAGACCACACGCATCTTCAGGTCGGCGCGATCGGTCGGCCAGATATAAGGCCAGAGATGGACAAGCGTCCCCACCAGACTGGCCTGTTCGACGGCATTGCCGGACGAAGGCAGCTCAGCTCCGGCGGGCGGGGACGAATCGGTGTCAGCCATCAATCAGGAGCCTGAAGAGAATTGCGGTCGCGCGCACCGCCCGTTTCATCCGTAATCGTACTGTCATTCGCACCGGCATATAGAGTGTTTGTTTGCCTTCCGCACCCTGGCGGCGGTTAATTTCTTCGCAATCTGCAAGCGTTAACGGTAGTTTCGGGGTTCTTTGCGAAATCATCCTTGGACTTGACGTTTTCTCCGCTGCAGTGCCACATGATACGTATGAGCAATATCAAAACAGTCTGCGTCTACTGCGGCTCCGGCCCCGGAAACAATCCGCATTTCATGGAAGCGGCGAAAGCTTTCGGAAAAGCGCTTGCCGAGAACGGCATTCGCCTGGTCTATGGCGGCGGCTCGCTCGGCCTGATGGGCGCCGTGGCGACCTCCGTGCTCGACCATGGCGGCACCGTCACCGGCATCATTCCCGACTTTCTCAAGGTGCGCGAGAACGCCCTGACCCGCGTGCAGGAAATGATCGTCACGCCCGACATGCATGAACGCAAGCGGCTGATGTTCGAGCACTCGGACGCATTCGTCGCGCTCCCCGGCGGCGTCGGCACGCTGGAAGAGCTGGTCGAGCAATTGACCTGGAAGCAGCTCGGCCGCCACGAGAAGCCGGTGCTGCTCGCCAATGTCGACAATTTCTGGGAGCCGCTGTTCGCGTTGCTCGCGCATATGCGCGCGACGCAGTTCATCCGCTCCGGCCTGTCGGTCGACATCCTCAAAGCCGAGCGGGTCGAGGACATCCTGCCGCAGCTGCGCGCCGCCGTCGCCGGCATGTCGGAAGAGGCCAAGGAAATGGCGCCCGAAGTCGCACGCAGGCTTTAGCCGTCCCGACTTATTCGGCCGGAAACGTTACCGCCTCGATGCGATTGCCGTCGGGATCGGTGACGAAGGCTGCGTAGTATTTCACGCGATCATGTGGCCTGATCCCCGGCGCACCGTCTGACGCGCCGCCCGCACCGAGCGCGGCGGCATGGAAGGCATCGACCTCGGCGGTTGATTTCGCGCGCAGGCAGATATGGGTGCCGCTCTCCGGCGCGACCTTCGCCATGCCGGCGCGCAGGTTGATCCAGAACTCCGGATAGCTTTTGCCGAAGCCGATCGTCGCCGGCCGCGTCACCAGCCGCGACAACCCGAGCGCGGCCAAGGTCGGCTCATAGAACCGAGTGGCGCGATCGAGATCGGCGACACCGACGGAGATATGGTCGATCATGGATAGCTCACGTTGAGGGGCGCGGACTTAACAAGCACGTTGGCTCGTTCGCCCCACAGCCACGGATGCTTCCAGCTTACACGGTTTCGCGCTGGCTCGAAGCTCACTCGGAACGGAAGCCCACTCGGAACGATTGATCTTGAGGCGAGCTATTTGTCTCGAGCTATTTGTCTTGCGGCGAGCTATTTGTCTTGACCCGAAGCCGGGCTGCTTTGGCGATTCTCCGGTGGGCTACTTTTCTCCGCTGGGCTACTCGGTGGTGGGCTGTTTTGTTGGCTAGCCTGGAGCCAAGCCGGCATTCGCATCGGCGAATTGTCAAGGTGATTGACGAGCCACACACCTCCAAGCGCGATAATGCCAGCCAACATGACGTGCGGCAGAGTCCGCACCAGCACGCCAAGCAGATGTGCGAAGGCGGCCAGTATCGCCGCACCGGCCTCCAAGAGTTCCCGGCCTGCTCGATAAAGCGCCCAGGCCACTCCCACCAGGATCAGGACCAGAAGAAACTGCTTCCACAGCGGCCATTCCTGCCACGGCACCGCCGTGAGCTTGCTGATCTGGTCGACCGACCAGGTCCAGATGAGTTCGACAAAACGGAAGATCGCCGCAATCCCGTCATGCAAGAATTTCAAGAGCTGATCAAAAACCTGTTTCATAGCCAGGACCCCTACGCTTCAACCCGCCTTACGAACACATTCGATTGAAACGCACAGAGGGCCGTTAGGTTCCCAAAGCCGGAACACGTTCAATCCATTTGAACGCGGTATCATTGGACGCGGTCTTGCGAATTGTCGGGCGCGCGCAACCTTGGCTGGCTATGAAGCGACCTAGCCCATTGCGGGCCTCATTGATTCATCTCTGAAATCTCGCCGAGCCGCAGTCGCGGATGATGCGCCTCTTCGCTCTGCGAAAGAACACAAAATGGCAACGATCGCATGGAACTCTCGTGCGGGATGCAGGTTATTACAGGCCACGATTGTGGCTGCAGGGGTGTGGGCGTTGAGTTACCAAGCTGAAATCAGCCGTACGTCGCCGACGGCGATCCTGATGGTCATGGATCAGTCGACGTCGATGAATCATCGCTTGAACAGCGGACAGAGCAAGGCCGCCTTCCTGGCGGATGTCCTCAACAAGACCCTCTATACCATCATCACCAATTGTTCGAAGGCCGACGGCGTCCGCGACTACTTTCATGTGGGCGTGGTCGCCTATGGTGGAAAGGACGCCAGCAACGGCTTTCAAGGCGCGTTGGGCGAGGAGCCGTTGCATGTCATCTCCCGCCTCGCCGAGACTCCGCTCCGGGTCGAGACCCGTACCAAAAAGGTCGCCGGGCTCAACGGCGAGGTCGTGGAACAGCAGGTGCGATTTCCCATCTGGTTCGAGCCGCGAAGCCAGGGCAAGACATTGATGTGCGCGGGTCTCGGCGCGGCGGTCAAGATTCTCGATCAGTGGTGCAGCGAACATCCGTCCGCATTTCCGCCAACAGTCCTGCACGTGACCGACGGCCACCCCTCGGACGGCGATCCGGAGCCGACCGCTGATCGGCTCAAAAACCTCGCGACCAGCGACGGCAGTTGCCTGTTGTTCAACCTGCACGTCGACACCGGCGAGGGCGAGCCGCTGATTTTTCCGAACGACGAGCGAGCCATCAAGGATCGCTTCGGCAAGGCGTTGTTTCGCATGTCGAGCCTCCTCCCGCCGCATGCCTTGGAGGCCGCGGCGCGCAAGGGCTACGACGTTCGCCCCGGCGCGCGCGGATTTGTCTTCAACGCCGGGATCGAAACAATCGCCGATTTTTTTGATATCGGCACGCGTCCGGCCATATCGGCCGATCGCTGAGCAACCAGACCGAGGGGAAAGTAATGGCGTATGAGGCCGAGATCAGCAGGGAGAATCCAACTTGTATTCTATTCGTCATCGATCAATCGGGATCCATGGACGAGATTACCGAGGCGGGCCGCTCGAAGGCCGCTTTCGTGGCCGACGTTCTGAACAAGACGCTCTACACGTTGATCACGAGCTGCTCGAAGTCCGATGGCGTGCGCAACTATTTTGACGTGGGGGTGATCGCATATGCCGGATCGCAGGTCACGAGCGGGTTCGGCGGCGCCTTGTCCGGGGAGATCGTGCATCCGATCCAGGCGATCAGCGAGAATACGCTGCGCGTCGAGGAGCGCAAAAAGAAGGTGGACGACGGCGCCGGTGGCATCATCGAGCTGACGACCAAGTTTCCAGTCTGGTTCGACCCGAAGAGCGAGGGCGGCACCCCGATGCGCGCAGCGCTCGGCAAGACCATCGAGACCGTGGGTGGCTGGTGCGAACAGCACCGCGGCTCTTATCCGCCGACCATTCTCCACGTCACCGATGGTCAATCGACCGATGGCGCGCCCGAGGAAATGGCGGATGGACTCAGGCAGATTTCGACCAAAGATGGTCAGGCGCTGCTGTTCAACCTGCATGTCAACACCACCGCCGGGTCGGAGATCGTATTCCCGACCGCCGAAACCGACCTCAGCGACGAGTATTCGCGGATGCTTTTCCGCATGTCGAGCCCGCTGCCGGCGCATCTCGCCAAGTTTGCCGGCGACAAGGGCTATTCGATCGCAGACGGATCGCGTGGCTTCATCTTCAACGGCGACCCGCAATGTGTCGTCGACTTTTTCGAGATCGGCACTCGACCCAGGCTGGTCGCCGACCGGTGAGCACCACGGAGCTACGTTCGAAATCGCGCCTGCCGTTGGCGTTCAGCGTCCCCAAGCGCGAGGATCAGCACAACGAGGACAGCTTTCACCGCTCGGCCAAGGGCGTCTATGCGTTGAGCGACGGCGCGTCGGTGTCTTTCGATTCGGCGTCGTGGGCACGCATCCTGGTGCGCCGCTACACGCGCAATCCGGAGTTCACGCACAAGTGGTTGTCGGCGGCGATCGCCGAGTTTCGCAAGCTGTACGACCGCGACAGCCTGCCGTGGATGCAGCAGGCATCTTTCGACAAAGGCAGCTTCGCCTCGCTGCTCGGCGTTCGGATTGCCGACGCAGGGAGGGCGATCCAGGTTCTGGCGGTCGGCGACAGCTTGGCGGTGCTCTGCGACGGCGATCGCATCAAGGCGACCTTTCCTATCTCCACCGCAGCGGAGTTCACCCGGTCGCCGCGGCTGATCTGCACCAACCCGACGCATAATACGTTCCTGGATCAAATGGACTTCACCTACGACCTCGTCGCCGACTGGACCTTCCGCGGGCTGGAGCAGCCGGCGCTGTTGTGCATGACCGACGCGCTCGGTCATTGGCTCCTGTCACAGCGCGATCGCAATTCGTCTCCGATCAGTATCTTGCGCCGGTTAAGAACGCCCGGCGCATTCGCCCGGTTCGTGCAGGAGGAGCGCGCGGCCGGTCGCATGAAGCGCGACGACACCACATTGATCGCGTTGTGGTAGGTGCAAAATGCCATACCCGCAGATCGTCGAATATCATGAAGCGGTGCAACATCCGTCGCAGGCATTCGTCGACCCGGAACTGAAGCAGGGTGCCGTCGCCGAAAACAGCCTGGGTCTGCCGTTGGTGATGTCGGGAGGGTTCGCGCTCACCTATGCGGTCACCACCCCCCGTCGAAAGTGCGCGGTGCGTTGTTTTCACCGGGAGATTCCGGCGATCCAGCAGAAGTACGACGCGATTTCCAAGAAGCTGCGCTCGCTCACCAACGGATGCTTCGTCTATTTCGATTTCCAACAATCCGGCATCAATGTCCGCCAGCAGACCTTTCCGATCGTGCGAATGGATTGGGTCGAGGGTGATACGCTGGGCATCTGGCTGGACAAGCATTTCGACGATCCGCGCGCACTCGAAAAGGCGCGGACCGATTTTGCCGCCATTGCGCGCTTTCTCGAGCTCAAGGGCATAGCCCACGGCGACATTCAGAACGGCAACGTGATGGTCGCCAACGGCGACATCAAGCTGATCGATTACGATGGCATGTTTGTCCCCGGCATGCGCCCGGGCAACGGCAGCGAGACCGGACACAAGCACTTCCAGCATCCGGATCGGCGGGTTTCCGATTTCGGTCCCAAGATGGATCGTTTCAGCTTCATCGCGCTCGATCTCAGCCTGAAGGCCGTCATCGAGGACAAATCGCTGTACGCGAAGTTCCGCGAGGGCGGCGAGACGGTCGTCTTCAAGGCGAACGATTTCGCTGATCCTGCGAACAGCGACATCTTCCGGCGCCTGCTGGCGATGCCGAAGCTGAAGGAGCAGGCGCGCCGCTTTGCGGCGATCTGCGAAGCACCTCTGGCCGCCGTCCCGACGCTCGACGAATACCTCACCGGACACAACATTCCGGCGGCGAAGACGCAGATCAAGACACAGCCTTCACCTGCCGCGAGGCTCCCGGCGGCCAAGTACATCTCCGCCTACCCGGTCGTCGATGCGCTCAATTTCTCCGCGGCGATGCAGCGGGTCGGCGACCGCGTCGAGTTGATCGGACGGATCGTCGAAGTCACGCCGGGGTTCCGGAAGGCTGGCAAAGGTCCACCCAAGCACTACGTCTTCATCAATTTTGGCTCCTCGCGAGGCAACATCGTCAAGATCTCGATCTGGTCCGACGGGCTTGCCAAGCTGAAAGAGCAGCCGTCGAACGATTGGATCGGACGTTGGGTGAGCGTCACCGGCCTGATCGATGTGCCGTACGAAAACAAGCGCTACGGGCACAAGCATCTGAGCATCACCGTGCAGGAAGACGGCCAGATTCAAGAGCTCAGCGAAACGGAAGCTGGTTTACGACTGGCAAGCATCTCGTCGGCACCGCCACCCCGCAGTCGCGGTGTGGCGCAGGGCGCTGCATCCGGGAACCCAGCCGCCACAGCGCCGGCTGCCACCTCGCCAACGGCCGCCACGGCGAAGCCCAAGAGTCTGACGCCCAAGAGTCTAGCGACCAAGAGTCCGAAGCCCAAGAGTGTCAAGAAGAGCGTCCAGTCGCGCGGCTCGCGCACCGCTGGCAGCCACAAGCCCGCTGGCCAACCCACGCCAGCTCCCGCCGCGACCACCGTTCAGCAAGCGGCCCAATCAAAGGGTCTGTTGGCTTGGATTCTGCGGTGGATGTCGTAAACGGCGCTCACGCCGGCGCGCCAGACTTCACCAATTTGTAGAACACCGAATCCATCAGCGCCTGGAACGAGGCGTCGATGATGTTGGGCGACACGCCGACGGTGGTCCAGCGCTCGCCCGTCTCGTCCTCGCTTTCGATCAGGACGCGCGTCACGGCCTCGGTGCCGCCATTGAGGATGCGGACGCGGTAGTCGATCAGCTTCAAGCCTTCGATATATTTCTGGTACTTGCCGAGGTCCTTGCGCAGCGCGACGTCGAGCGCGTTGACCGGGCCGTTGCCTTCGGCTGCCGAGATCAGCCGCTCGCCGGCGACATCGACCTTCACCACGGCGAGCGCCACCGTGACCTGCTGGCCATTGGCGTTGTACCGCTGCTCGACATTGACGTCGAACTGCTCGACCCGGAAATAGTCCGGCACCCTGCCGAGCGTGCGCCGCGCCAACAGATCGAACGAGGCGTTGGCGGATTCATAGGCGAAGCCCTGGGCCTCGCGCTCCTTCAATTCCTCGACCAGCCGCGCCAGCTTCGGATCCTTCCTGTCATAGGCAATGCCGGCGCGGTCGAGCTCGGCGATCACATTGGAGCGGCCGGCCTGGTCGGACACCAGCACCTTGCGATGATTGCCGACGGTTTCCGGGCGCACATGCTCGTAGGTCTGCGGGTCCTTGAGCACGGCGGAAGCGTGAATGCCGGTCTTGGTGACGAAGGCGCTTTCGCCGACATAGGGCGCGTGCCGGTTCGGCGCGCGGTTGAGCATGTTGTCGAGCGTGCGCGACACCTTCATCAGGCTCGCCAATTTCTCGTCCGAGACGCCGATCTCGAAAGCGTCGGAAAACTCGCGCTTCAATCGCAAGGTCGGGATCAGCGAGCAGAGATTGGCGTTGCCGCAGCGCTCGCCGAGCCCGTTCAGCGTGCCCTGGATCTGGCGCGCGCCCGCGCGCACCGCCGCGAGCGAATTGGCGACCGCCTGCTCGGTGTCGTTATGGGCGTGGATGCCGACATGGTCGCCGGGGATGTGCTTGACCACCTCACCTACGATGCTCTCGACCTCGTGCGGCATGGTGCCGCCATTGGTGTCGCACAGCACCACCCAGCGCGCGCCGGCATCATAGGCCGCTTTCGCGCAGGCAAGCGCAAAGGCCGCATCCTCCCTGTAGCCGTCGAAAAAATGCTCGCAGTCCAGCATGACCTCGCGGCCCGCTGTTTTGGCAGCACTGATGCTGTCGCGGATCGAGGCGAGGTTTTCCTCGTTGGTGGTCTCGAGCGCCACCCGCACCTGATAGGCCGAGGATTTCGCGACAAAGCAGATCGCGTCGGCCTTCGCTTCCAATAGCCCCGCGAGCCCGGGATCGTTGGACGCCGAGCGGCCGGCCCGCCGCGTCATGCCGAACGCGGTGAAGCGGGCGTGATCGAGCTTTGGTTTCGCGGCAAAGAATTCCGTATCGGTCGGGTTGGCGCCGGGATAGCCGCCCTCGACATAGTCGATGCCGAGCTCATCCAGCATCGCGGCGATGACCTGCTTGTCGTGCAGGGTGAAGTCGACGCCGTTGGTCTGCGCGCCGTCGCGCAGCGTGGTGTCGAACAGGTAAAGGCGTTGCTTGCTCATGGCTTGCTTACCCATCGCTATGCTCCGCCGCTATCGAGCGTCTTCTGCATCGTGGTGTTGGCGAGCCACTCGCCATTGACGGTCACGGTGTTGCGCTGGGTTGCGACATAGCCGCGCTTCTTGAAAAACTCCGAGGCATTGTCGCTGGCGTCGACGGTCAGCTTCCTGGCGCCGCGGCTGCCGGCGAGCTTTTCCAGCGCATCGCACAGCATCGACGCCACGCCCTGCCCCGCGACGCTCGGATGCACATAGAGCATGTCGATGTGGTCGGCGCCTTTCAGCGAGGCGAAGCCGACCGGCGAATTCTGCAAGGTCGCGATCAGGGTGAGTTGGCCGGCGAGCTTCTTGCCGAATGCCGCCTCGTCGTCGGCGACGCTGGCCCAGGCCTCCTGCTGCGCCTCGCTATAATCGTCGCCGGTCAATTCCTGGACCGCCGCGGTGAAGATCACAGCCAGCATCGGCGTATCCGCCGCGAGGTACGGCCGCAGCGCGGGTTTCGGCAGCGATTGAGCCATCATCGCGCGACCTCCCAGGTCGTGCCGTCCTTGGAATCCTTGATGACTATGCCCATTGCCGCAAGCTCATCGCGGATGCGATCGGACTCCTTGAAGTCCTTGCGCGCGCGCGCCGCGGTGCGCGCGGCAATCAGTGCATCGACGCGAGCCTGGTCTACCATGACGACCTCAGGATCATTCGCGAGGTACTCCCCTTTGGTCCGATGGA
>WNFD01002250.1_pt1 | contig 19420 bp, 22 predicted proteins | sample 5400491 | NCBI WGS metagenome assembly WNFD01 (sample SAMN13153343, study PRJNA577476) | soil metagenome | isolation source: 120 cm saprolite under Douglas fir tree site 2 hole 2 replicate 2 | place: USA:California | collected 2015-04-18
GAACGGAATCGTGCCCGGATCCTTGATGGGTGTCTTGAAGGCGTTCGCGGTTCCACCGTCTCCCGATGACGCAAGAACCGTAACGCCGGCGACCGGGGCGGCCTGGAAGGCACCTCGTAAGCTCAAGAGAGACGCCGCGCTGCCAAACGTTTCCTCGCCCGCGCCAAAGCTCTGGGTGATGACCGAGGCGAGGTGATGATCGATCACGAATTGCTCAGCATTCATCATGTCGGGGAACCCTTGCACACCGAGTACTTCAGCAGTTGGCGTCGTCACCAGGAGGATGTTTGCCCTGGGCGCGACCGCGTGCGCCCACTCGACATCGAGCGAGACCTCGAGGGCCCAGAGATTGTGGTTCTCGAGCCCGGTGCCATTGTTTAGTGGAGGAGCGACGGCCGGTGGTGAGCCCTGCACCTCGAGGATCTTGAACGTTGGATCTCCTAGCTGACATGTGTAATTCGCCTCGCCGCAGAGATGCTGAACTCCAAACGCGTTGTCGAAGACGTTGAGGTCGCTCGCGATCGGAGCGCTCCCAAATGAGTCGATGGTCGCGATCGTCTGGCCACGGCCATCATTCCCGCTCGCCAGGAGCGAGCTGATGTCGTAGGAATTCTGCATCGAAGTCGGATTGAAGCAACGGCGGGGCCGAGGTGCACCGCCAGCCCGGGTCGCGGCGTTGCACTGGGCCTGGGTGGGCGGCGTTGTGCCCGAGCCGACGAACGCTCAGTCGGCGACCAGCGGATGCATAATCACGCCGGATGCGGCGGACGGCGCGCCAACGAAGGCCGCACCGAGAGTCGTAGCGCCGAACGCGAGCGGAGCGATCCGGCGCGCAAGCAAGCGCACGATGGGTACGTTCATGCTCCCTCCCAGAAGTCAATGCACGCGGTTAACCGCGGCCAAAGCCTGGCAAGCGAGGGAGATCGTGTCAAGAATCGGTAAATAGGATCGAACTCGGGCGACCTCACCGCCCGGTGACGATCGTGTAAACAGCGCAAACCCTGGCGCCGCGTGCGCGTTGCGCGACCCATGGCCAACCTTCTGCGGCGTTGGCGGGCGCCCCTTGTGGGCGGCGCCGCCATTTGGCTCTTGAGCTTCCCGCTCTTGACCTGGCACCCGACCCCCTCGAGCCACCTGGTGTACGCGCAGGCTGCCGCCATCGCCCAGGTCGACGCCGCAGACCATCGCCTTGTACGGCAACTGGAACGAGATCGGGCGGCCGAAGAGGCCCTCGCCGTTGCCGCGAACCAGGCTCCGGCCGTGGCCGCCCCCGCCGCGCTCGCAGTGCAGGCCGCCCCGCCCGCCCATCGCCCAGTCGCAGCACCGCCGGTCGTGCGTGCCAACACCATCGTCATTCCGCGGCTCGGGCTGGTCCAGCCGGTCAGCTGGTACACCGACTGTAGTGGTCGGGCCGCTGTAGCGCGCTGGGGCGCCTGGCGGTGGAGCTGCGCGGGGAGCAACAACATCTATGTCATGGCCCACAACCCCGGGACCTTTACCCCCATCCTCGGGCTGCGCGCCGGCGATATCGTCCAGTACGGCGACCCGTCGGGTCGCGTCCATACCTACCGCGTTAGCTACACGACCATCGTCAGCAATACCCAGATGTGGCCGCTCGGTGCCACGTCGGCCTCCTCGTTGACGCTGCAGACCTGCTGGACCTGGGACGGCAGTCGGGACTTCATCGTCCGCGCGCTCGAGATCTAAGCCGGCTTCTAGAGCGGCGCGCGCTCCTCGACCCGTTCGCGATCCGGATCGAAGTAGAGGCGCGATCGGGTGGTTGGGTCTCTGGCGAAATAGACCAGCTCCCAGGCATCTCCGCCGATCCCCTGCTGACTGTGGATGTCGGCGGGCGCGTCGGGAAACCACGCGACGTCACTCGGGCCGAGCTCCCGGCTCTCGACGATGCGCAGCTGGGCTCGCCCCGGCTGGGACCCATCGTCCTCGCGGGCCCAGAGAATGTGACGGTCGCGGCCGCGGATAACGCAGATCACGCCCCAGGAATTGTGGTTGTGCACGGGGGTCGGCGCAGCTGCCGGAAAACGCGCGAGCATCAGCGTGGAGCCACCATCACCGTGCCCAAGAATGCTAAAGCCGGCGCTGGAATCGTGCAGGGTAGCAAGCCTGGACGGATCGACCAGATTCGAATCAACAGCGAGCGGTCGCAGCAAAGCGCCGACGCGAGCGAACGACTCAGCGCCCGGCCCGTGCTCGGCCAGCAGGTCCCTGGCCGCGCGGAAGAACTGCTGGAGACCCGACTGGGACTTCACGCCGCCATTATCAGGCAGCTTTCAGTTCGAGCAGGTCCCGGCAGCGATCGAGCCAGCGCGTCAAGAGGCGCTCTTCTTCCTGCAACTCCGCCATCTTTCCAGGGAACTGGTCGATGTTGGCGTGCAGGAGATTGAAGCGGTCGCGAGTGAGCGGATCGACGCCGAAGATCTGCTTGAGCACCCTCGCCCGCTTGTGCTCGCGGGCCAGCTCGGCCATCTGCTCCTGAACCCGGTCGAGCTCTCCGCGCATGTCGGCGGCGATGTCGCGCAAGATCTCCATGTCGATGCGCTCCGGCTGTTCGACGATCATCGGCGCACCCCCAGCGTAAAGTCCGGCGCTTTGCGGTCGGGAAAGAGGGCGGCGAGTGCCGGCGAGATCGCCACCCTTTTCGAGTAAATCTTTGCCATCGCCTGCGGGCGGATCCCGGTGGGGCTCAGCTTGCCCTGGATGCGGCCGTTGCCATCCACGCCCGTGTCCTCGAAGAGGAAGACGTCCTGGAGCGTGATGGTGTCGCCTTCGCGGCCGACGATCTCGGTGATGTTGGTGATCCGGCGCGAGCCGTCTCGCAGCCGGGACTGCTGCACGATCAGGTGGATCGCGGAGGCGATCTGTTCGCGAATGGCGCGCTGCGGCAAATCGACCCCCGACATCAGCACCAGCGTCTCGAGCCGGGACAGCGTGTCGCGCGGGGTGTTGGCGTGGATCGTGGTCAGCGATCCGTCGTGGCCGGTGTTCATCGCTTGCAGCATGTCGAGGGCCTCGCCACTGCGGCACTCGCCGATGACGATGCGATCGGGCCGCATCCGCAGCGCGTTTACGACCAACTCACGAATGCTGATCCGTCCGGTGCCGTCGATGCGCGCCGGCCTCGACTCGAGCCGGACCTTGTGCGGCTGGCGGAGTTGCAGCTCGGCGGCGTCTTCGATGGTGACGACCCGCTCGGTGTCGGGGATGAACGAGGACAGCAGGTTCAGGGTGGTCGTTTTGCCGGACCCGGTGCCACCGGCGACCAGGATGTTGAAGTGCGCTTTGACGCAGGCTTCGAGGAAGGCGGCGGCCTCTACGGACAGGGTTCCAAATTTGATCAGGTCCTCGACCGTATAGGGGTCCCGGGCGAACTTTCGGATCGTCAGCGACGCGCCGTCAAGCGCAAGTGGCGCGATCACGGCGTTGACGCGGGAGCCGTCCGGCAGCCGGCAGTCGACCATCGGGGAGTCGTCGTCGATCCGACGCCCGACGAAGGCCGCAATGTCACGGATCACCCGGACCAGCTCGGCATCGCTCGAGAACCGGACATCGCTCAGGGTGAGCTGTCCCTTGCGCTCGATGTAAACCTGGTGGGGGCCGTTGACCATTACTTCGCTGATGCTGTCGTCAAGCAGGAGTGGCGTTAGCGGGCCGTAATCGTGGCCTTCCAGCGACCGGTCGAGCGCCTCGGCGGCGGAGTCGGGTCGCTCGGCGGTGGAGTCGAGCTCCGCGAGGTGCAAAGTAACAGCCGATCCCACGGCGCCGAGAATACGGCCGCAAGCTTACGGCAGACGTAATACAGAACCCCCCGTCACACAGTCCTTGCAATGCCAATCCGTCCGACCTCCGGCCTCCGAGTGTTTCGGCCGGTATCGGATCGGACAAGGGCCCGTTAACGCCGTGTACCCGCCCTATACGGCCCGATACCACCCGGACCGTCGTGGATGCAACGTGACAGGCGCTCGCCGTGCGTGCGAAGCCGCCGGGCTTGTATGTGGCTGTAAAGAGTCCCGCACACCCGCAGGCCCTCTCAGTCACCTCTAAGGCTTCCCCGGCTGAAGCCTCAGCCGCCGACGCGACACTGGCACTGTCGAAATTCTTTCGGATAACTCAGGAGGCGTAAACAATATGATCGGCAAGGTTTTGGCAGGAATCGCGACGGCGGGAGTGCTCGCGGGCGTGCTCGCCACCGGCGCCATGGCGGCACCGGCGGCAACGACCACGGCGAGCCCGGCGAAGGCGCAGCGCGCGACGAAGGACGCGTTCGGTGGAACGGTGACCGCGATCACGGCGACGGAGCTGACCGTCAAGAACGCGAAGGCGGGCAGCAAGACATTCCTGCGGACCGATGCCACCGTGGTGGTCAAGGGTCGCAACGAGAAGGCGACCTGGTCGGAGATCGAACTCAATAGCCACGTCATGGTTCGCTTCGCGGAGCGCGACGGCAAGCTCTATGCCAAGCGCGTTCGCATCGGTGCCGCACACGTCGCCGGGAAAGTCGAAAGCGTGAACGGCAACGTGATTACGATTCGTACCCGCGACGGCAAGGACGTCAAACTGACCGTCAACGACAGCACGAAGTACTTCGAGATCACCGGCAAAAGGCAGCGCCAGCCCGGGAAGCTGAGCGACATTCACGCCGGCACCGGGTTGATCGCCGCCGGTAGCTACGACGTGAGCCACAACTTCGACGCCTCGCTCGTCGCCTATCGCAACAAGTAGTCCCCCCTCTTTTCTAAAGCCCCTACTTTCCCTCCCCGCTTGCGGGGGAGGGCAGGGTTGGGGCTTTATGGCGCCAATCGCTCGATGCGCCAGCCTCCCGCGGCCAATCGCGTGTAATGGATGCGGTCGTGCAGCCGGTTGTCGCGGTGCACCCAGAACTCGATGGTCGTCGGGATGACCCGATAGCCGCCCCAGCTGTCCGGAAGCGGCACGACTGCTCCCGCGTATTTCGCCATCAGCGCCCCGACCTTCTCCTCGAGCACCCCACGGTTGGGGATCACCTGGCTCTGCGGTGACGCGAGGGCGCTGATCTGGCTGGCGAGGGGCCGGCCATGAAAGTACGCGGTCGATTCCTCGGGCGTCTGCTTGACCACATCGCCGCCGATGCGAACCTGGCGTCCGAGCTTCGCCCAGTAGACGACGAGGGCCGCTCTCGGGTTCTCGGCCAGCTCGCGGCCCTTCTGGCTGTCGTAGTTGGTGAAGAACCCGAAGCCTCGCTCGTCGAAGCCGCGCAACAGCACCATCCGGGCTGAGGGTTCACCTGACTTGGTACTTGTGGCAATCGTCATCGCCTCGGGGAGGATCTCGCCGGCCGCGACTGCGTCGTTGAACCAGGCGGCGAATTGCTTCAGGGGGTCGGCATCGACGGTGTCTTCCGCAAGGGGCGGTGTCTCGGCTATGGGAGCAACCCGTGCGACCAGGCAACGTTTCCCGCCTTGTCCTGCGGGGCATGCTGTCGCACAATCACCCAGACGCCCGCCGCTTCCAGCTGCGCCTGGGCCTCGATCTCGTCCAGGTCGGTGCTGGCAAGCAGTTCCCAGCGACGCGGCTTGATCGACCAACCGAGCGCTTCCATCTTCTTGAGCAGCACAGAGAGCTTGCGCAGCCGGTACACGAGCGATTCCCCCAGCGCCAGCACGGACGCGCTCGCTGGCGCGGTCTCGGCGGTCGTGCCATAACTCTCGTATAGGCGATCGATCCATTCCGGGACGTCGCCGTCGACGGTGCCGGCCAGCTCATCCCGCGGAGTACCAAAGAGGCAGAGCTTCAGCCGTGCCACCCTTCTATTATCCGGTTGCGATGTCTCCCAGCCCACCATCCGGGCAACAGTTCGTTCTGACGTCTGGCGACCAGCGAGCGATCGTCACCGAAGTGGGCGCCGGTCTTCGGACTTACGCGGTCGCGGATCGCGACGTCATCGATGGGTATGCGGAGGATGAGATATGCAGCGTCGGCCGCGGGCAGCTGCTTCTCCCATGGCCAAACCGGATCGAGGATGGCCAGTATGAATTCGCCGGCAGGGTGCAACAGACCCCCCTGACCGAACCGGCACGGCACAATGCGCTACACGGACTAACTCGCTGGGTCAACTGGACCGGCCTCGAGCAGTCCGGGGATCGCGTCCTGATGTCGCTCGTCCTCCATCCCCAGGAGGGCTACCCGTTTACCCTCCAGCTCCAGGCCGACTACCGCCTGTCGGCTGTCGGCCTGACGGTCCGCACGACCGCTACCAACATCGGGACCCAGGCCGCCCCTTACGGCGCCGGCCACCACCCATATCTCACTGTCGGCACGATGATTGACGAAGCGCTGCTCAAGCTCCCGGCGTTGATGCGGCTCGAAGCCAATGACCGGCTAATTCCGACCGGCCGCCTGCTGCCGACCAAGGGGACGGCCCATGACTTCCTCGAACTGCGGCCGATCGGCTCGTTGCGCATGGATACCGCCTTCGGCAACCTGGTGCCGGATAGTGATGGCCTGATCCGGGTTCATCTCCAGGCTCCAGCGGGCGACCCGGCCGTGACCCTGTGGATGGAACCGCCTTACCGATTCCTGATGGTGTACACGCCCGATGCCATCCCCGACGCACCTCGCCGGCGGCGCAGCCTTGCGATCGAACCGATGACCTGTGCACCGAACGCCTTCCGCAGCGGCGACGGCCTGATCGGCCTCCAGCCGGGTCAATCTACGAGCGCCACCTGGGGGATTTTGCGGTAATTTAGGCGGCCCGCCCGATATTTGCGCCGCCTACGGCGGGCCTGCCAATATCAGATCAAGGCATCACGCTTCGGCCGTAGCCGCATGGAGGGAAAAGCTGCCGGTGTACGGGAAGATTTACGTCCCCCTTGATAACTCGGACCATTCCAACGCTGCCATCGAGGTGGCTGTCCGCCTTGCCGGCGCCACCAATGCCAGCCTCGTCGGCAGCCACGTGTACGCCGCCCGCATGCACGACGTGCGCTTCAAGCAGATGGAGTACACACTCCCGGACGAATACCAGCAGGAGCAGGAGCTGGAACGGCAACGAAAGATCCATGACTCGCTGATCACACGTGGCCTGCAGCTGATCTCGGACTCTTACTGCGAGGTGATGAAGGTTGCCTGCGACCAGGCGAGGCTGCCCTTCGAGTACAAGACCTTCGACGGCAAGAACTGGGAGTGCCTCGTCGACGACATCGCCGCGTCCGATTACGAACTGGTGATCATGGGCGCGCTGGGTATGGGCGCGGTGAAGGACAGCATGGTCGGCAGCGTCGCCGATCGGGTTCTGCGCCGGATCCGCGTCGATTCGCTCGTCATCCGCGACACCCACCCGTTCCGCGACGATGCCTCGGACCGGATCGTGGTCGCCATCGACGGGAGCCCGCAGTCATTCGCCGGGCTTCGCACTGGCATCGAGCTTGGTCGCGCGTTCGGCAAGAAGATCGAGGCCGTGTCCGTGTATGACCCCTACCTTCACTACGCCATGTTCAATGGGATCGTCGACGTGCTCTCGGCCGAAGCCTCGAAGGTCTTCCGCTTCAAAGAGCAGGAGCAACTGCACGAGGAGATCATCGACACTGGCCTGGCAAAGATTTACGAATCGCATCTGCGCGTGGCCGAGTCGCTCGCGCGCGATGAGGGCGTCGAGATCAAGACCACGCTGCTCGACGGCAAAGCCTTCAAGAAGGTCTTGCAGTATGTGCGCCAGGACCCGCCGTGGTTGCTCGTCATGGGACGGATCGGCGTGCACTCCGCTGCCGAGATGGACATGGGCAGCAACAGCGACAACCTCCTACGCCTCGCGCCCGTGTCTGTGTTGTTGTCCAGTCGCACGTTCGTGCCGCCAATCGACGTCCAGGCCGAGGCCAGCGTCACGTGGACCGAGGAAGCGGAGGCGCGCATGGAGAAGGTCCCCGCGGCGTTTCGCGCCATCACCCGCACCGCCATCTGCCGTTACGCGATGGAGCGCGGGCATTCGGTGATCAGCTCTTCCGTCATCGACCAGGCGGTGGCAGAAGTGATGCCCGAGCACGCCGCGCGCGCCATGGGCGTCGAGCCAGCCCAGACCAAGACGACGGCCCAGGCGCCAGCCGCAGATGTCGAGACCTGGCTATGCCGACGCTGCGGGCGGCCGTCCCGCGGCGGACACCCGGAGGCATGCCCCGTCTGCGACGGCACAACCTTCCAGCGGGTGGACAAGGAGGCCATGATCGCCGCGGCCACGAAAGAAGGCGATATCGAGGAGGAGGAAGCCTTCGACGGCTTCAAGGTCAAGTGGACGGCCGAGGCCAAGGAGGTCCTCAACCGCGTTCCCAAGGGATACGAGCGGCGCCGCGTCAAGGCGCGCATCGAGAAGATCGCCAGGGTACAGCGACTTCCTAGCATTACCCGCGACTTTGCCGACACCAACCTCGACGAGGCCTATGGGCCGGTGGCCGAGGTGGTTAGCGACACGGCGCCGCCGTCGAAGCCGGCCGGCGAGTCGCCGCTGATCTGGACCGACGAGGCGGTGACGCGGATGGAGCGGGTGCCCGGCGGCTTCATGCGAATGATGGCCCGGACCAAGGTTGAAGAATTCGCCAGGAAGATCCGGGCCGAGACCATCACGGGCGACGTCGCGGAAGGCGGACTGGTGGACGCGCGGATGATGATGAACCAGGCACTCAAGGGGCAGTCACCCGAATTGGTCCAGGCGGCGATGCAGGTGCACGGCCACCATGCCGCGAACGGCGACGAGCCGCGGGAGCCCGCACCCGGGTGGACCGAGGATGGGGTCCGCCGCCTCAACGAGGTGGAGATCCGCGCCGAGGAAAAATTCGAGCCAAGCCGGGCGCGGGAACTGGCTCAGCACGCGGCAGAGTCGCGCGCGGCGCGCACCTCCGAGGCCATCAACGCCGCCTTCCTGGAGCGCCTCGGGATCAAGATCGGATACGGGCACCCGCTCAGCCCCAAGACCTTCGAGCATTACTTCAGCTGGTCTCCGGAGGCGGAGGCGCGGCTGGCGAACCTCCCCTCCTACTGTCGCGAGCTGAGCCGCTGGCGCGTCGAGTGGACCGCGGCCAAGAAGGGGCTCGGCCCGGTGATCACGCCCGCAGCGATGGACGTGAAGTTCGACATGTGGGGCGAGGTCTCAGACGCGCTGCAGCAGAAGGGCCCCCAGATGCCCTGGGAGCCAGACGCCGAGAAGCGGCTCGAGAATATGCCGCCCTTTGTCAAAGGCCAGGTGATGGCAGCGGTTGAGGGCAACGCCCAGGAGCTCGGCGAGAAGCGAGTCACGACCAAGGTGATGGATCTCGTGATCCAGAAGTGGATCGAGACAGGCGATTTTCATGAGGGTCGATACGGCTTCCGAGCCTAGCCTGCTCGCGGCAACCGGCCTGACCCGCAGCTATGGCGGCGGCAAGGGCGTCTTCGACATCACGCTCAACCTTGCCGGCGGCGAGGTGCTGGGCTTGATGGGCCCCAACGGATCTGGCAAGTCCACGCTGTTGCGCGTGCTCGCGACCGCGGCGACGCCGACGGCTGGGCGGGTTAGCTGGTTTGGCAACACCAATCCGCGGCTGCCGTCACTGCGACGCCGGCTGGGCGTGATGCTGGACCAGGCCGCGCATTTCGACAAGATGACCGGCTATCAAAATGCCTGGTTCTTCGCGCGTCAGTTCGGACTGACATCGGAGCTCGCCCGCGACCGGCTCGATGAGCTCTTTGAGTGGTGCGGCCTCTCGGAGGCACGGGATCAGCTCGTCGGCGAGTACTCGCTCGGAATGCAACGAAAGCTCAACCTGGTTGAAGCCCTCGTCCACCGGCCCTCCATCCTGCTGCTGGACGAGCCGACCCTCGCGTTGGATTACCGTGCCGAGCTCGGCCTGATCGAGCGGCTGCAGCTGCTTAGCCTGACGGGCACCGCCGTGCTGCTGGCGACCAACGACGTGCACCTTGCCGAACGCATCTGCGACCGCGTGATCTTCCTGCACCAGGGCCGTGCGATCCGTGAGGGCCATGTGCCCGAGCTGCTGACCGAGCTGGCTGGTTCGAAAGAAGTGCAGCTGCAGGTCAGCTCTCCGATCGCACTGGAAGGTCTTCGCTCCCTTCCCGCGGTCGAGGCCGCGAACGTCGACGGCGACACCGTGCACATCGTCCTGGCGCGTGGCGCCAATCCGGCGCAGGTGCTGGCGGTGCTCAACGGCACCGCCGACCTCGTCAGCAACATGCGGGTTCGCCGCCCGAACCTGGGCGACCTCTTTCTGAAGCTGACCGGCGAGGCTCTGCCGGTGACCCACGAATGACACGCGCGCCTTTCCACACCGGGGCGCGCTGATGATGCTCGCGGGCACTATCTGGCAGCGCGAGCTGGTCGAGTTTGCCCAGCGTCGGCGCGCGCTGATCATCAAACTTCTCTTTCCACTGGTGGTGGGTATTCCCCTCGTGTTCGTGGCGCCACCCTTCTACGCCTCCTTGAGCCTGACGATGCTGATCGCCATCATCGGAACGCTGGGGGCCGGCGCCGTGCTGACTCGCGAGCGCCAGTCCGGTCTGGCGTTGCGCTATCGCACCCTGCCCGTCACGCCGGGACGGCTGCTGATCGAGCGGCTCTCGACCAGCGCCTCGATCGACCTGCTGCAAGTCACCCCCGTGCTGGCTTTGATCGCGGTTCGCCACCCATCGCAATTCGCGTGGTGGCCGGCGCTGCTGTTGTGCACCGCGGCGGTGCTGCTCCTCGGCAACCTGCTGGGCGCGGTTGCCAGCACCCTCTCCGACTCGCCGGGGGAGGTGATGCTCTATGTCTTCATTCCGCTGCTGCCCCTGCTCTACCTGTCGGGCGTCTTCACGCCGCTCTCCCCACCGGTGTTGCTCGTCGTTTCCCGGCTGCTGCCGTTTAGCTATCTGCACGAATCGCTGCTCGGCGCGTTGGCTGGCCAGCCGAACCTTCTTCCCTGGGAGACCCTGCTCGGCGGCTTCGGCTTCCTCGTGGGTGCGGCCGGTCTGATCGGTCGCCTGGGACGCCGCGTTACCGAGTCGGGCTAAGACGAGCAATGCTGGCTCACCTCGCGAGCTCGTTTTCGCTCGACCAGCCAACGATCCAGCTGCCCTTCATTACCAACCGCTGGGCGGTGGGCTTCTTCTTCCTCGTCCACATCATCTTTGGCTCTTTCACCATGGGCGCTCTCGTGCTGGGCCCGACCTACGAGTGGATCGGCCTTCGTCGCGAGGATCCGCGCTACGAGCGGTATGCCCGGACGCTTGGCAACGTCAACCTCAAGATCTTCAGCTTGGGCGCGACCCTTGGTGGGTTTGCTGTCATCGTAGTGACCGCGCTCTACCCGAAGTTCTTCGTCACGCTGATCACGCTTTTCTTCTGGCCGGCGGTAGTGGCCTTCAGCATCTGGTTCCTGACGCTGGGCGGCATCCTCCTCTACAACCTGCGCTGGGACCGCTTCCGGCAGCGCAAGGGCGTGCACATTCTCATCGGCTACGCGACCGCCGCCACCGAGCACGTCTTCCTTTTCATCATCGTCGCCCTCGACAGCTACCTGTTGACCCCGGGGTCAGGCCAGGGTTCGGCGGCCTTCTTCAACCCCTCCTACTGGCCCGAGCTGGGCCACCGGTTCGTCGGCAACCTCTCCTGGGCGTCATTCTTCATCGCCGCGGTCGCGGCCGTCTACGCTGCGGCCAGCCGGCAGCCGGCTAACCGGACCTACTTCCATTGGGCGGCGCGCACCAGCCTCATCGTCGGATTCGCAACGCTCGTGCTGCAGATCGTGCTCGGCGCCGTCTTCGTCGAGAGCATCAAACAGGCCTCGCCCGGGGCCTTCCATTACTCGATGCAGGGGCCGTTCGCCTGGCTCTGGCTGTTGCAGGCGACCTTCATCGCGATCCTGCTGGTAGGCACCAACCTCTACTTCTGGCAATCCCGGCCGACGCCGGCGGCACCGGTCCTCACCGGCATCGTGGCGCTGGGATCGCTGGTCACGATGACACCCGCGGCGTTCTTTCCCAAAGATCTCTTCGCGCTGCGCTACCTGGCGCTGGCGATCGCGGTGTTGGTCAGCCTGGTGCACTGGCTGATCTCGCGACCGCGTCGTCACGCGATGACCCAGGACCTGCGTCGAAGCAGCCAGGTGACGCTCGCGGTCACGGGGGCCAGCGCGCTGCTGCTCTTCCTCTTGATGGGCATCATCCGGACCACCGCACGCAGCGACTACACGATCTACGGCGTGATGAAGGAGTCGGACAGCTACAGCATCTTCCAGTCCCCGAGCAAGGGCTACTACCCATGACGGAACAATTCCCCTCCCCCTCTGGGGGAGGGCAGGGTGGGGGCCGTGGGTAACCTGCAGACCTACTTCTACCTCGCCCTCATCAGCGTCGTCATGATCGGCCTCACGCTGCTGTTCGTCGGCATCGCGGCCGTCGGCTTGGGGCGCTGGTTCCGCCAGGCGGACGGGCAGACGCCCGTGACCTTCTGGCTGGTGGGCGGCGCCATCTTGGTGACGCTGCTCTTTATCGTCCTCGGCACCGCCGGCGTGCTCTACGGATTCATCCGCTATGGCGCGTCGTGACCCGCGGCGGCTGAGCCGCCGGCAGTTCGCGTTCCTCGGGACCCAGGCGGTGGGCGCGGTTGTGACCGTCCTGCTCGGCATCCCGATCGTTGGCTTCATCCTCTCGCCCATCTTTCACCGCCAGCAAGTGGTCTGGCGCCCGGTGGGCGATATCAGTGGGGTGCCGGACCGGCAGCCGACCAAGTTCGAAGTCTCGTTTCCCCTCGACGAATGGACCAGCGCCAACGTCAACCTGGCGGTCTACGTCGTGAAGATCAATAGCCAAACCCTGGTTTTCTCGAACGTGTGCACGCACATGCAGTGCCCGGTGCGATGGCAGTCCGACCTGGGACAGTTCCTCTGTCCCTGCCACGGCGGCCTCTACGACATCGCCGGAAAGAACATCGGCGGTCCACCACCGAAGCCGCTGCCGCAATACGTCCACCGCATCGACGGCACCACGCTCTTCATCCAGAACAGCTTCACGGAGTCGATCTGATGGGCCGGATCGCCGCGATCTACGACTGGTTGGACGAGCGGACCGCCGTCCGCAGCCTCGCACGTAAGGGCCTGTACGAGGCAGTGCCCGTTCGCGGCGCCTGGTTCTACACCCTCGGAAGCGCCACCCTGGTCCTGATCCTGCTGCAGCTCGTCACCGGCATCTTCCTGACCTTGCTCTACGTTCCGTCGGTGACCGAGGCCTGGGCCAGCTTGAATTACTTGAAACAGCACGATGCCTTCGGCTCGATCGTCCGCGGCATCCACCTGTGGTCGGCGTACATCCTGCTCTTCGTCATCGGCCTGCACATGGTGCGCACCTTCTTCTCCGGTTCCTACAAGCGGCCGCGTGAGCTCAACTGGGTCACCGGCGTCGGGCTCTTCGTCCTCGTCCTGGGCATGGCCATCACCGGCGCGTTTCTGCCCTGGGACCAGGCGGCGTACTGGACGGCGGTGGTCGTGACGAACATCCCCGCCTACACGCCCTTCATCGGTTCTTTCATCCGGGCGCTCTGGCGCGGTGGTGACTTCGTCGGACCGATCACGCTCAGCCGCACCTTCGGCATCCACGTCTGGCTGATCCCGGCGATCCTCTTCCCGCTGATCCTCGCGCACCTCGCCTTGCTACGTAAGCACGGCGAGTTCGGATCCTATATCAACTACCGGGGCGCTTACCGCAGCCGCGAGGGGGTCGAGGTCCCGCCCGCGCCGGCGCAACGGCCGATCGAGCCTCCTTACCCGGCGGTCCCCACCGACGAGCTCTGGGCGGCGCCGCTGGAAACGGAAGACTTCTTTCCCTTCCAGACCTTCAAAGACGGACTGGTTTCGGTGTTGCTCGTCATCGTCGTGTTCCTGCTGGCGGTGGCGATCGGTGCGCCGCTGGAGGCGATCGCCGATCCCTCGACCACCAGCTACACGCCGGTGCCGGAGTGGTTTTTCCTCCCACTTGACGAGCTGCTCTTACTCGTGCCCCAGCAGCTGATCCCTCTGGTCCTGGTCCTCCCGGCCGGCGGCGTCCTGCTCCTGCTTGCGCTTCCCTTCATCGATCGCGGCCCCGAGCGCAATCCGTTCGAGCGGCCGGCGGTGATGGTGCCCGGCGCCTTTGCCGTGTTATTCGTCGTCATCCTGACCTTGCTCGGCTCCGGCCGGCTCTTCAACCTGTGAACGCGCTGGTCGTCATTGGGCCGGCCCTTCACCGGCTCGCCGGCGAGCTGCCCTCGACCGCCCCGCAGGGCAGCAACATCGTTGCCGCGCAGGTCGCGATCGGGGGTCTCTTCTCGCTTCACATCCTGATCGCCGGCCTGGTCAGTGGAGCAGCCGAGCTGGGCCCGGCGATCGAATTCCTGGGCTACATGCGGCAGCGTCGCAGCTACGACCGTCTCGCCCATGGGATGGGCCGCTTCATCACCTACTACTTCAGCGTTAGCTCGACGATTGCCATCCTGCTGGTCACGGTGCTACTGGTCGGCTTGTGGGGTCATTTCTGGACCACGATCGTGACCATCGCCTGGTGGCCACTCTTCATCGAGGCCTGGACCTTCGTGCTACAGGTTAGCCTCGGCTACCTCTGGTACTACACCTGGGATCCGCTGCGCGGCTTCAAGGGCGTTCACATGGCGATCGGCGGCCTGCTGGCGATCGCGTCGTTCCTGCAGGTTTACATGATCGACGTGGTCGCCAGCTACATGCTGACGCCGACCGCGCCGCAGAACCCGATCCGCCAGGTGCTCAATCCGACCTCCTATCCGTTGACGGTCCACCGGACTGTGGGCAACCTCGCCTACATCGGGTTTGTCATCGGCGCCTTCTGTGCGATTGGCTTCCTGCGAACGAGGAAACCCGAGGACAAAGTCTTTTACGACTGGGCGGGCAGCTTCGGCTTGCTCTGGGGCATCTCGATGACCCTCCTGCAGCCAGTGGTCGGCTATTCCTATGCGAAAGAGATCCAGCTCCACGCCTACGGTAGTTGGTACAAGATGATGTACGGCACCCTCAGCCCGTGGTTCCTCTGGCAGATCACGCTGCTGGGGATCATGTTCCTCACCGCCACCCTGTACTTCGCTCGCCGATTACGTACCAACGACGCGCCTGGCGCGGGCCTCCTCAACGCCATGGCGGTTGGGATGGCCTTGACGATCGTGCTCGCCGCGCAGCCCTACCACCTCAGCCTCACCTATGACGCTGTCGTAGGCGCGGGACTGAACCGGCCGTTCTGGGAGGGCGGCCTGATCAACCCCCTGGGATCGATGATCCCATGGAAGGTCCTGGCGCTGATGTTCTACACGCTGATCGCGATCGCGGCGGTGGTCTGGTACCTGCGCGGTCTGCCCGGCGTCGTCTGGGGCGCGGCCCGCCGCGGCGAGCAGCGATTACTGATCCTGCTGGCGGTGTTGACGATCATGATGATGGTCACGATGGGCTTCATCCGCGAGAACAGCCGGGCGCCGTTCCTGATTACCGGAGAGATGACGATCCAGGGCCAGCAGAACATCCAGCCCGGCGCCACCCCCAGTCCATAGATAGTTTCACCCCCCGCTCGCGGGGAAAGGCAACGGTGGGGGCACTACATCGCGCATTGACCGACGTTCACCGAGGTCGTGCGCCCCTGGGCCTGGTCGATGTCCGGCTGCACCTCGCCGTCGGTGAGCGCGTAGGCCGTGCCCGGCGAACTGGTGGAGGCCGCGAAGATGACGCCGATCACGTTGCCGTTGAGGTCGACCAGTGGTCCACCGGAGTTGCCCGGCACGACCTGCGCCTGGATGATCCAGATATTGCGCACCACCAATCGCTGGCCGTAGATGTCGCGGCCTTCCGCCCTGACCTCCCCGTTGACCACCGCAGCAGAAACCTGCTCCGCATTGCCGCCCGGGTAGCCGATCGCCGCGCCCTGGGTGCCCGGACCCGCGCTGGCCTCCGGGAGCGGCGCCAGCGCCAAGCGCGGGACATAGAGGATGGCGACGTCGCGCTCCGGGTCGAAGAGAACGACCCGGGCGGCAAGCCCGCTCCGCCCCGACTGACTCCGCACCGTGGTCCCCTGGGTCCCGGCAACGACGTGGGCGTTGGTGAGCACCAGGCCCGGCCCGACCGGGTAGCCGCTGCCGAAAACGATGCCGCCGCAGCCGTAGCCCTGGATCTTCAGCGTTTCGGACTGGGCCGTCCGGACGCCCGGCGTGTCGACCGACGTCGGCAAAGCTTGAGGAGACGGTGCCAATGGCTCCAGTCCGGAGAAGACGGGCGCGAAGTTGACGCCCGCGATGATTCTTTCGACCCGAGACAGGAAGCCCGGCGGCCGCGGTGCGAAAGCATCGAGTGCCCGCAGCACGGCCGACCGCTGGATGGCACTGGAGAGTTGAGGGCTGGGAACATTCGCCAGGCTGAGCCCGAGGAACCACGACACCGACAGCACCGCCAGGGCGGAGAAGATCGCCCCGGCCACGCTGTCGATTCGGCCGCTGTGCGGGTGAGCCAGCAGCCGTAGGCGGATCGGCTCGCCGACCCAGTAGCCGACGCTGCTGCCGATGGCGCCAAGCACGATCAGGATCAGCACCGCGCCGAGCGAGCGAATGGCACCGCTGAGGTTGAGGGCGGCCATCAACACCGGCGCCAGGGTGGCGCCGATGACCACCCCGAGTACGAGGCCGGCGTACTGGGCTAGCGCGAGCCAGAAGCCACGGCGATATCCGGTGCTGATGGCAAAAACGACGGCGATCAGAATGACGAGATCGACGAGCGTGAAGCGCGTCAAGCGTGCACTCGGAGATTGCTCCGTGGTTTGCCGACGCAAATCAAGGCGTAGCCCTCGGCCAGTTCCTCGTTACTGATCAGCCAGGCCTCCGATTGGTCGATGATGCCGTCGACCTTGACCATGCAGGTCTTGCATCGGCCCTTACGGCAGTCGTAAGCAAGCGTGAGGCCCGCTTTCAAGCCCGCGTTAAGGATTCCTTCGGTCTCGTCGACCGCTAGCGTCGTCCCGCTTCTGACGAAGGTGACCTGGAAGGCGCGCGCCATCAGTGACTCTTGATCGCGTTGACGACGCGGTAGAGATATTCGCCGGCGGCGAGCAGGGCCACGATCACGCCGAAGACGACGAGGCGCGGCCGCAGCCAGCTCCGGTAGAAACTGCCCCGCCAGGCGGGACCGATCAACAGCGCGAGCACGACGCCGACCGCGGCGATCACCAGAACGACGCGAAACGCCGTCGACACCGCGATAGTCTACCGAGCCTCGAGCGCTGGTCTACTCGAGGCCGATGACGTGCTTGAACTTGTCGAAGAAACCCTTCTCGATGTGCTGCGGCTTGCCGCTGATGCCACCCAGCTGCTGCAGCGCCTGCCGCTGCTCTTCGGTCAGGTTGGTGGGGATGACGACCCGCACGTAAACGATCTGGTCGCCGCGCCGGCCGGAGCGCACGTGCGGAACACCGCGGCCGCTGACCCGGATGGTCTTCCCGTACTGGGTGCCGGGCGCGATCTCGATCTTCTCCGGCCCGTCGACCGTTGGAATCTCCACCGTGTCGCCCAGTGCGGCCTGCGCTACGCTCAGGGGCAGCTCGTAGATGACGTCGGTGCCCTGGCGCTTCAGCACCGGGTGCGGCTTGACCTGGAGGACGATATAGAGGTCGCCCGGGGCGCCACCGCGTGGGCCGATCTCGCCCTCACCCGTGAGGCGGATCTGGGATCCGCTGTCGACGCCGGCGGGAATGTTGACGCGCACCTTTTTCTCGCCCGGCCGGTGACCGCTGCCACCGCAGGTCTTGCAGGGTCGCTCGATCACCTTGCCCTCACCGTTGCACCGGGGGCAGCTGGCGACGTTCACGATCTGACCGAAGATGGACTGGGTGGCACGCCGGACCTGGCCGCTGCCGCGGCACTGCGGGCAGGTCTGGGGCGAGGTGCCGGCCTCGGCGCCGCTGCCCTGGCAGGCCTTACAGGCCTCAGCCCGCGGGATCGTCAGCTCGCGTTCGACGCCGAAGACCGCTTCTTCGAAGCTGAGCCGCAGGTCGAGGCGAAGGTCCGCCCCACGACGTGGGCCGGTGCGGCCCCGACCGGCCGCGGTCGCGCCAAAGAACATGTCGAAGATGTCGTTGATCCCGCCGAAGCCGGCCCCACCGAAGTCGAAGCCCGGCGTCCCCTGGGCGGAGTGGCCGAAGGTGTCATAGCGCTGCCGCTTCGACTGGTCGCTCAGGACCTCGTAGGCTTCGTTGATCTCCTTGAAGCGCGCCTCGGCCTGCGGGTCATTGGGATTGCGATCGGGATGAAATTGCAGCGCGAGCTTGCGATAGGCTCGCTTCAACTCCTCGCCCGTGGCGCCCCGGCTCACGCCGAGCACCTCGTAGTAGTCCCGCTTGATCGCCATAAAGGATTGCTAGGACTTTAACGCGCGGGGATGGGCAACCTTCACCAGGGTGGGCCTGAGCACGCGGTTGTGGAGCCGGTACCCTGGCTGCATCTCCTCGACGATGGTGCCTTCCTCGTGCTCATCGGTCTCCTCGCTCGCGATCGCCTCGTGCTGGGCCGGGTCGAACTTCTCGCCGACCGCGGGGATGGTCGAGAGGCCCTGGCCCTGCAGGACATCGTCGAACTGCCGGACGACCAGCTTGATGCCCTCGAACCAGTTGCGGTCGATGCCCTCCGGGGCATGCTCGAGCGCGCGCTGAAGGTTGTCTCGGAGCGGCAGCAACTTGCGCAGCAGCTCCTCGTTCGCGAACTGGGTGCGATCCGTGAGGTCCTGGCGCGTGCGCCGCTTGTAATTCTCGAAATCGGCCGCGAGCCGCTGGTAGCGACCGAAAGTCGCCAGCGCTTCGTCACGAGCCGCCTGAAGCTCTGGATCTACTGGCTGTCCAGGCTGGGCTTGGCGGACCGGCTCACTCTCTGTCGCCGAGCTGGCCCTGGTGTCCGTCACGCCGGGGCGGCCTGGTGCGCCGCCAGGGGCCATTGGATCGGGGGGTTCGTGCTTCGATGACATGCTTGGCTTTTTACCCATTGCCCTAACGGCCGAATCAGTTTCCTTGGGGCGAGAGGAGTTCCGAAGTCGCCTGGCTCACCAGGCGGACTCGCGCCACGACCTGCCCGTAAGGCATCCGCGTCGGCCCGATCACACCGATCGTGCCCCGCACCCGCTCGTCCATCTTGTACGTGGTCAACACCAGGCTGCACTCGCGCAACCCGCTGCTCGTGTTCTCACGCCCGATGATGATCTCGACATCCTTGTCGAAGGCGACCTGCTGCAGAATCCCCGCCAGCTGGGCGCCCTGCTCCAGCAACTCCAGCAGTTCTTCGAGCCGGTTGACCTCGACGAACTCTGGATGACGCAACAGGTTGCGCACCCCGTCATGCAAAACGACCGACTGCCGCTGCGCCTGGTGGGTGCTGATCGAATCG
>WNFD01002252.1_pt1 | contig 19413 bp, 22 predicted proteins | sample 5400491 | NCBI WGS metagenome assembly WNFD01 (sample SAMN13153343, study PRJNA577476) | soil metagenome | isolation source: 120 cm saprolite under Douglas fir tree site 2 hole 2 replicate 2 | place: USA:California | collected 2015-04-18
TACTCCGATCGCGGCTTCGTCGTCCTGGGCTTTCCCTGCAACCAATTCTTCAACCAGGAGCCGGGCTCGGCCGAGAAGATCCAGGAGTTCTGCAGCGAGAACTACGGCGTGACCTTTCCGCTGTTTTCCAAGCTCGACGTCAAAGGCTCGCACCAGCATCCCCTTTACGAGATCCTGAGCGAGGCCGCCGACGACGCCGGGAAGGCGGGCAACGTGAGATGGAACTTCGAGAAATTCCTCGTGGGACGCGACGGCCGCGTCGTCCGCCGCTTCCGGTCGAAGGTCGTCCCTGAGGACCCACAACTCGTAGAGGCGATCGGCTCGCTGCTTTAAGGCTCCCCCTATAAGGTTGCGACCATGAAGGTGGTCGCCGAATCCTTCTCGTGGCCGTTTCGAGGCGAGTGGAAATCGCGGTGGGGCGTCGGGCTCGTGACCGTGCTGCTGCTGCCCATCGCGTTCGTCCCACTTCTCGGGTACGCCATCGCCGCCACACGCGAGGCCGAGGTCCGGCCCGCCACCGGGCCACCGCGATGGGAGCTCTCGGGGCGCCTCATTACCGACGGCTTGTGGACTACAGCCGTCGTGGTCCTGTTCACCGCGCCATTTCTGCTGCTGCTCAATCCATTGGCCGGATGGCTCTTCGACGCGCATCTGTTCAGCGGATCCGACGCGCCCGTGTCACGGCTGTACGCACACGCCGTGGCCTTTTTCGCCCTCGCGCTGCCTTGGGGACTCCTGCTGCTGATCCACATGCCTCACGCGACAGCGCGCTTCGCGGCCTCCGGCACCGCCAGGGACCTGTTCGACCTGCCCGCGTCGATACGCGCCGTGAGACGTGACTTCGCGACCTGGAACCTCGCCGCCGCCGCGATCGTCACCGGGTGGGCGATCGGGCTGGCCTGCGTCGGGCTGATCTGCCTCGGCCTCGTGCCAGGAGTGTTCTACGCCATCCTAGTGAGCGCACATGCCAGCGCCGCGCTCCACCACGAGGTTACGCACCTACCCGCTCGGTGATGCCGCGCTCCTCGCGGAGCTTGGGACGCGGCTTGACACTGCGCTCAACACAAGGGCCATCGCGCTGGCCGGGGTCCTGAAGAAAAGGCGCGAGGTGAGGCAGGCGATCGCCGGCTACGCCAGCGTCACGGTTCATTTCGATCCCGACCAGATATCTCACGACGCGCTCTCGGCGGCCATCCGGCGCCTCGCGACCAAGAGGCCGCCGATGGCAGAACCTGGCCGCCTCCACCGTATCCCCGTGGTTTACGACGGGCCTGACCTGGAGGCCGTTTCGGCGGTGCTGGGCCTGGATGTGGCAAAGATCGTCGAGATCCATACCCGGCCGATCTACCGCGTCTTTCTCCTCGGGTTCGTTCCGGGCTGGGGTTATCTCGGACCGCTCCCAGAGGAGCTCGAGCTCCCGCGGCGCCAGGTACCTCGGACAAAGGTGGCCGCCGGGTCTGTCGCGATCGCGGGGCGCCAGACCGGAATCTATCCCCTAGCCACGCCCGGAGGCTGGCATCTGCTCGGCAGCACCTCGGTCAAGCTCTTCTTGCCGGACTCAGATCCACCGTGCCTCTTCCGGGCAGGTGACCGGGTCAAGTTCTTTGCCACGACCGGGTGAACGATGCGCTGCGGGTCGAAAAACCCGGACTCTTCACGACCATTCAGGACCTCGGACGCCCGAACTCGATGCCGGCCGGCGTCCCTACCGGCGGGGCGATGGACCGGTTCGCGCACCGGGCGGCAAACCTGCTGACCGGCAATGACGAAGGGGCCGCAACGCTCGAATGCACGCTCAGCGGTCCTGCGCTGGTCGCACTGAGGCCGTGCGTCGTCGCGGTCACAGGAGCAGATTTCGATCCCCGATTGAACCGCGAGCCGGCGCCGATGTGGACCAGCGTGTTCCTCGGCGAAGGCGATGAACTCAGCTTCGCCGGCCGCCGCTGGGGCGCCCGCGCGTACATCGCCGTGGCGGGCGGCATAGCGGGCGACCGGTGGCTCGGCTCATTTTCGACGAGCCTGCTTGTCGCGCGCGGCGGGATGCATGGCCGGCTGCTGGCCGCGGGGGACGTGATCGCAGTGACCGGCGTGCCGGCTACACCGGCTATCTCCGGCCGCCATCTGAACCCCGACGATCGGCCCGACTACGCTGACCACACGCTGCCCGCGATCGCCGGCCCGCACGTGAGACGCCTGGGCTCAGAGGGCCGGAAGGCGTTCTTCGGTTCGGCGTTCGAGGTGAGCCGCGACGCCGACCGGATGGGGTACCGACTCCAGGGACCGGCGCTGGAGGTGTCGGGAGATGAGCTGCTCTCGTTCGGCCTGGTTGCCGGCGCAGTCCAGATGCCCCGAAGCGGCCAGCCGATCCTGCTGATGGCCGATCACCAGACCGCGGGCGGTTACCCCGTGGTCGCCACCGTGGCGAGCGCCGCGATGCCGGTGGCCGCTCAGCTGCTACCGGGAGACGAGCTGCGTTTTGCGGAGGTCACAATCGAAGCCGCCCTGCGCCTGCGCGCTGTTCAGCGAGCTGCTCTCGACTCGCTGATCAGTTGATTGATCCAGCCGATGTGTTCGGCGTAATGCTCGTACGTGTTGCCCGCCACCCATCCGCCCACCGGCCGTTTCTCATCGGGATCGGCCGGCTGGTAATGGCCGTAGGGCTTGTCGAGATCGGCGTCCCTTAGCTTTCCAAGCGCCGCCAGCAGCTGCGTATGCGAGTCGCGGAAATACTTCAGCGCCTCTTCCGGAGTTTGGTTTCGATGCAGCTTCCAGACCGCATGATTGACCGCATCAGTGTTCTCGTCGACAGGATCGTGCAGCCCCATGCCGGCGAGCCGCTCGCGTCCTTCGATCAGGGCCAGCAGCGACTGCTCCCAGGCGCCGATGTGGACGAGGTGGTCCTTGACCGCCCAGCCGTCCGGGCCGGTGACAGTCAGGCCGTCCTGGCCGAGCTTCGCCACCAGCTCGACCAGCTGGTTCCATGCGGCTTCGATCCGCGGCATCTCCGCGTTCACCCGGCCGCCGCCTTGCGCGCCTCTTCGATCACGAGGTCGTAGTCGGGCTGCGGCTTTTCGCGCGAGGTGACCCAGGTCCACGTGATGGTCCCGTTGCCGTCGATCACGAAGACCGTGCGGCGCGGAATTCCCGAATACCCTGCGACGTCATCGCGCCGCACGCCGTAGTCGGTGACCATCTTCCTCTCGAAGTCCGCGATGAGGTCGTAAGGCAGCCCGCCAAGCTCTTTGGCGAACGCCCCGTGCGAGAACACCGAATCGACGCTGATCCCGTAGATGCCGATGCCATCCGCGGCGGCCGCCTCGTGCCTTGACCGAAACTCGGTCAACTCCATCCTTCAACCACCAGTGAAATCGAGCACGTAAAAGAGAAAGACGAGCGCCTTGTGCTGCTGGAGTGCGTCCGCGAGCGTGAGCTCGGATCCTCCTGTGGTCGGGAGCTTGAACTCCGGCGCCTTTTCGCCAACCTGCAGCACGAAGAAAGTCTAGTTAGCTCTGGTTTCCAGCACGTACCAGCCCGATTGCGTGGCGCCGCTCACCTCGTAGCCGGCGGCGATCGCATCCGTGAAGGTTTTGCGCAGCGCCATCCGCCAGGAGCGCGCCAGTGAAGGATCGGAGCGTCTGAGCGCGACGATGTCCTCCGGCACCTCACATAGAAGGACGCGCGCGGACGAGGGAGTCGCCACCGGTTCTCCCGAATCTCCTGCCGCGAGCGCAACGGCCGCCCCGTCGCGGCGCAATTCCTCGATTCGCGGCGGATGACCCCGCCCCGCGGCGGCGGCGATCGCTGATTCGGAGTCGAGCCGCCAGCTGATCAGCAGGCGATCCGACTCCTCGCCGGCGTTGATTTCGTCGGTCATCTCGCCATAAACGTTGACGAGATATTCCCGTGCGCGCGCGCCGAGCTTGGTGAGGTTGAAGTACGCATTGCGCCTCACGAGAGGGTCGGTGGTCCATTCGATCAACTTGACGTCTCGCTCCAGGCACCAACGGCGCTGGTGCTGCTTCAGCTCAAAACCGAGTCCGCGCCCATCGGTGCCGCTGATCACGCCAAGGATGTGCGAGTGCATGTGCAGCTCGAGTGGGGGACGGCCGCCGAACCAACCCACCAGGCCGCCCACAAGCCGCCTGTCGACGTAAGCCCCAGATACATAGTTCCCGGAATGTGCGAGCGCCTTCAGGATGTCGGAGTTGATTGGAGGTTCGCCGGGCCGTCCCCAGACCTCGGCGAAAAGCTCACCCAGGGCATGCAGGTCGTCGATCTTCGCGAGCTCGCGAATCGAGACGGCCACCTCACGCGATCCGCAGGCGCCGGCCCACGGCCAGCGACGCACCCTGGACCGCGAGCACGACGACCACGGCGGCGGCGAACGCGACGGCGATTCCCTCCGTGGCAAGCAGCTCCGCAAGCGTCATGAAAAAGGCGGCGAAGGCGAACAGTCCGAGCAGGAGGCCGCGGAGAACCCCGACCGCGGGCGCCGCGCCCTGGATGCGATGGGCGAAGGTGGCGAGCACCGTCGCGTACAGAGGAAAGGGGGCAAGCAGGCCGGCCAGCCGAGGCCCGAGCAGGGGCGCGACAGCGGTGAGCACCACCACAAAGACGGTGGCGACTGCCATGCGGGCGGGGATATCCCAGCTCGGAAACACAATCGCCTCGCGACCCAAGCTGGCGCGTCGCGGCATCAGCGCGATCGAGACCACCAGCACAAGAATCATCGCCGCGAACACGATCCAGGTTGCGAACGACACCAGGTTCAAAAAGAGCGTCGCGACCAGAAAGCCGGCCGTGGCGGCAACCAGCGACAACGCCCAACCGCGACGCTGGGCGACCCATGCGTACGACAAGCAAAAGGCCGCCTGCGAAGCGGTGCCCGCCATGATTCCGGCGGCCGCGGCGGCGGCGAACCGCGCGCCGGGGCTGAGGGCCAGAAAGAACGCGATGGGGCCAGACGTGAACGGAATGCCGACCAACCAGCCACCGATCCCGGATCCCCAACGGCGCCCGGCCAGGCTTGCCACGCCCACCAGCAGAGGAGTCAAGAGAAGCTTGAGAGCGAGCGTCACGGGCGCGCTCACTTGCGACCGGACAGGGGGCTGGTCACGACGCCGGCGCCCACAAATGCCTTCCGCACTGCCGCCGCGACGAGGCTCGCACCGGGGCTGTCGCCATGGATGCAGATGGTGTCGTAGCGCCCGCTCCTGGCCAGGAGGAGCGCTTGCTCGACGGCGCTACCGCTGTCCAGCACGGCTCCAGGTTCGCTCCGCGGAGCCAGGCTTCCGTCAGGAAGCATCCGGCGGTCGGAGAAACCTTCCCTGTAGCCAGGGATGCCTGCCCGTTCCGCCGCGGCAATGAGCTCGAAACCCGGCTGGCCGACCAGGCCGGCCCCATGTAGCTTCGCCACGCCGGCCACGGCATCGGCCGCGGCGCGGTCGTGCTGGCAGCGGTGGTAAAGGGCGCCGTGCAGCTTGACGAACGCGAGGGGACCAAGCGCAGCCAGGCTTCCGACCTGGAACGCGACCAGCGCCTCGATCTCATCGACCGGGAGGGGCACCTCGAGGCGGCCGAAGTTGGCGCGGTCGTCATACCCGGGATGGGCGCCAACCTCAACGCCTAAGGCACGGCATCGGCGCACGGTCTCGATGGAGATCGATGCCGAGCCGGCATGGACGCCGCAGCCTACACAGGCGCTGTCGACGTGGATGAGGATCTCCTCGTCTTGACCGGCGCCCTCGCCGAGGTCTGCGTTGAGGTTCACTCGTGAGACGTTTGGCCGTGCAGCAGGCGGATCGCGTGGGCGAGAGCCGGCAGAACGGCTTCCAGCGATTCGGCTGCCCCCCTTGGGCTGCCAGGCACGTTGATGATCAGCGTGTGACCGCGCACGCCCGCCATAGAGCGGGACAGCGCCGCCAATGGCGTGCTCGCGGCACCCGCGCGTCTCATGGCTTCGCCGAGGCCAGGCACCTCGAAGTCGATCACAGATGATGTCGCCTGTGGAGTCACGTCGCGAGGACCGAGACCGGTCCCGCCCGTGGTGACCACGACATCAGCTCCATGCTCAGCGGCCGCGACGATGGCGCCCGCAATGCGCTGTTCATCGTCGGGCACTACAACCGGTTCCACGACCTCGAAGCCGGCGTTCTTCAGGATCCGCACCAGGGCACGACCGCTTTCGTCCTCTCTCGTCTGAGCCGATACCCCGTCGCTCACGGTGATGACGCGCGCGCTGCTCACTTCCTCGCGCCGTCGCTCCCGCGCTTCCACGTGCCCGAGCGGCCACCGGATTTCTGCAGCAGCCGGACCGTCTCGAGGTAGACACCCTTTTCGACGCCCTTGGTCATGTCGATGAGGGTCAGGCCCGCCACAGCCGCCGCGGTCAGAGCTTCCATCTCGACGCCCGTCTGGCCAGTCACTCGAGCTGTCGCCAGCACCCGCACGCCACCGCGGACGAACTCGAAATCGACGCGCACGCTCGTGAGCGGAAGCGGGTGGGTGAGCGGGATCAGGTCCGGCGTCCGCTTCGCCGCCATGATGCCGGCAACTCTCGCGACCTGTAAGGCATCGCCCTTCGCCGTGCCGTCCTTGACCGCGCGCAACGTCGCGGGCGTCATCCGCACCACGCACTCGGCGACGGCTTCGCGCACGGTCGAAGCCTTGTCGGCGACGTCGACCATGCGCGCCGCCCCCCGCTCATCGAGGTGCGTCAGGCGTTTTGCCACGGGCATCAGGATATGCGGATGTCCGACACCCACGGAGTGCTGTTCGACTACGGGCGCACCCTCGTCACGTTCGAGTATCCAACGCAGGAGCTGCTCGAGGTCGTGCAAGGCTTCCGCTCGCGCATCGAGTCGGCGCTCGGCGAACCGCCGCCCGAAGCTGAGGCCATCCTCGAAAACGTGCTCCTCCCGCTGGAGAAAATCGTTGGCAGCATCAGCGAGGACGAGGTGGACTACATGGACGTCTTTCGCGGGGCATGGGCGAAAGCCGGGTTCAGACTTCCCGACAGCCTGCTGTACGACATCCTCGACGCCGAGCAGCAATGCTGGGACCGTGCCGTCCGGCTCGACCCCGATACGCTCCACGTGCTGTCGTGGCTGGGCGCCCACGGGATCAAGCGCGGCGTCTGCTCGAACGCCCCTTTTCCTCCTGAGATGATGCGGCGCCAGGTCGATTCGAATGGGGTCGGAGAGATGGTCGATGCGGTCGTGTTTTCGAGCGAGGTCGGGCGGCGCAAACCGGCGCCGGAGGTTTATCGGGCTGCCCTGGATGCCATGGGCGTCGACGCGCGGCACGCACTGTTCGTGGGCGACCGGTTGCGCGAGGACTACGAGGGTCCACTGGCGCTTGGCATGCGGGCAGTGATCTTCACGGCGCACGCCGAGGAAGCGCCGCCCAAAGGTGTACCGACGATCGCATCGCTCGCCGAGGTGTTGAACCTGCTGTGAGCGCGCCGAAAAAGCGGCCCGGAACCTTGTGGATGCTGTTCTACGGCCGCCGGCGCCGAGGTTTTCCGTGGCTCTTGGCTGGAGTCCTGCTCGCCGTGCTGGTCCTGGCTCTGCTTTTTGCGATTCCGGGCGGGCCCGGGCTGTCCTGGACCGTCGCCGTGGTTCTGTTCGGTTTCCTGGTCGTGGGCGCGCTCGCCTTCGCGGTGCTCGCAGTGGTGCGTCCGCGCCGGCGCCGCTGAGCGATCAGCACCGCAGCGGATCCCGCACCGACGCCGTTGTCGATGTTCACTACGACGAGCCCGGTCGAGCATGACTGCAGCATGGTCGTGAGCGCCGCTTCGCCCGCGCCACCGCGACCGTAGCCCGTCGAAATCGGGAGTCCGATCACTGGCACGTCGATCAGGCCGGCCACCAGGCCCGGGAGGACTCCATCCATTCCGGCCGCGACGATGATGACGTCACATCCCCATTCGAGAGTCGAGGCCAGCGGACCGACAAAACGATGCAGGCCCGCGACACCGAGGTCGGCCTCGAGCTTCACCTCAAGGCCGCACGCCTCCACGACCATCTGCGCTTCCTCAGCCGCGGGCAGATCCGAGGTTCCAGCGGTAAGGATTCCGACTTTCCCGGCGGCCCGATCGGGTTCAAATCCAGGACGAAGCACGCGCGCTGAGGCGGCATAGTCGATCACCCGCATGCCGGCTCGGGTGGCCAGCTCCTGAAGCGCGGCCTTGTGTGCGGCGCTCATCCGGCTGATCAAACCCTGCCCCTGGCGCTGGGCCATGGCCACGGCAAGGCGGCCCGCGTCGGCCGGAGGCTTGCCGGTGGCAAGCACGACCTCGGGGATGCCGCGGCGCAGAAAGCGGCCGAGGTCGAGGCGCGCCTTGCCACCGAGCTCCTCCAGCTGAACCTGGCGCAGCTCCGAGATCGCCTCGTCCTCCGTGAGCTCGCCCGCGAGCAGCCGCCGCAGGACGTCCCTCACAGGCCCGCGAGGACCTCGCGCATCCTCTGCCAATGGGTTCCGGCCCAGTAGATGCGCCCGCATTCGGGGCACTCGGAATAGCGGGACTGCGTCTGGCGCACGTACGGCGGTACCCGCTCCGCAACAGTGGCGAGCACCCGCGATTGCAGCTCCGAATTGCACTCGATGCACCGCGTCAGGGCCTCCTTGAGCTCCAGGCCCAGCTCTGCGAAAACCTGACGCAGCTGCTTGGTCACGTCGTCATCGCGGATCAGGATCGCTCGGACGACGCCGGTCTGGATCACGCGTCGCTTGGTCAGGTCGCGATCGCGCGTCAGGAGCACCCGGCTCTCCGCCGCCGCCTCGCGGACCAGCTCCGCGTCGCCGATGCGAGCGTGGTACGACGCGTCGTACCCAAGGGCACGCAGCCAGCGTGCAAGCCGTCCTACATTGCAGTCGGCGAGGAACCGGGGCTTCACCGATGCAATCTTAGAATCGCTTGCATGGCGGCCAGCGAAGACCTCATGAGCCGATTGCGCCGCGAGGCGAGCGGCTGCTACTCCTGGTCCAACGGACCTGGCGATCGTTACGCGCCGCACAGCCACACGTACGAGAAGGTCCTCTACTGCGTCGATGGATCGATCACGTTCGTACTCGAGTCGGAGGACGCGAAGCGGATCGAATTGAGAGCCGGAGACCGCATGGTGTTGCCGCCGGGCGCGATCCACTCCGCAGTGGTCGGGCCCGCCGGCTGCACATGCATAGAAGGCAAGCGCTAACACGCGCGTCGCGGAATTCGCGGGGCGTAATATGGCCAGCGATGGGCATCATCGAGTTCATCCGCGACCGAGCCCGCTTCTACAACTGCCCGGTCTGCGGACGCAGCCTCAAAGGCTGCGACGTCCAGGTCCTCAGCCACGAAGAGGAGCGATTCCACCTGCAGGTCACGTGCGCCCAGTGCCAGGTGACCTTCATCGTCGTGCTCGCGATCGCGGGCGGCGCCGTCGAGGAGATCGAGAAGGCGGTTCCCGCGCCGGAGCCAGTCGTTGCCGCCGAGCCGATCACAGTCGACGAGATCCTCGACCTTCACGTGTATCTCAAGAACTTCCAGGGCACGTTCACAGAGCTCATCCACCAGCCGGACCACAGCCGCGGCTGATCGCCGCATCTTTCTCGACGACGCGGGTTCCGCGCCCGTCCTTCCAGAGGTCAAGTCAGCGCTCGGCGACCTCCCTGAGGGCAACCCATCGAGCCCGCACACCGAGGGCCGAGCCGCTCGGACCGCACTGGACCGTGCGCGCGACCTGGCCGCTGACGCGTTAGGCGCCGACCGCACCGAGATCTCGTTCACCGGCTCGGGCACGGAGGCGGTCAACCTCGCGCTGTTCGGCGTGGCGCACCGCATGTCGAAACGAGGCGCGATCGTGACCTGGGCCGCGGAGCATCAGTCCGTACTTGGTGCGGCACGGCGCCTGCAGGCGCAAGGCCACGTGGTCGAGGTGGCGAAGGTCAACGGATTCGGCCAGGCAGATCCGGATGCCGTTCCCTCCTCGGCCGCGCTGGTCTCGATAGGCCTGGCCAACAACGAGATCGGGACGATCCAACCGGTGGCGGAGATCATCGCGCGAGCGCACCAGGTCGGCGCCCTCGTGCACGTCGACGCGTGCGCGGGACCGCGCTGGATCGGCATTCCTGCAGGGGCCGACATCGTTTCGCTCAGCGGCCACAAGTTGGGAGCGGGGCGAGGCGGAATTCTCTTCGTCAAGGACGGCGTGAGGATCGACCCCCTTCTTTATGGAGGTCCGCAGGAATGGGGCCGTCGCGCGGGTCGTGAGGATGTCGGAGCCGCGACAGCGGTCGCGGTTGCTCTCTCCACGTGCGTGCGCGATCGGGCGTTGCGCTGGGAAATGGCCGCGCGGCAGGCGGCAACGCTGCGCGCGCTGCTCGTCGAGCTGGGCGGGGGCCTCACGGGCGCGGAATCGCGGCTGCCGAATTTCGCGACCTGCGCGTTCGCAGATCGCCGCGGTGAAGACATGCTGCTGGCGCTCGACCTGGCCGGGGTGTCGGCCTCGAGCGGATCCGCATGCGCCTCCGGCTCGCTCGACCCATCCCACGTGCTGCTCGCCATGGGTCTGAGCCTCGACCAGGCGCTGGGCAGCCTGCGTTTGACGACCGGCTATTCCACGACGGACGGCGAAGTCGTGCGCGCCGTGGCGATCATCCGCTCCGCGCTGTCACGAGCACCTGCCCGTGCCTAGTCTCGAAGAGGATCTTGCCGGCAGGCTGGTGCGCGGCGAGGAGGTCGTTCTAGCGACCGTGGTGAAGGTGGACGGGGAGCCGCCGTCTCACGCCGGAGCGAAAATCCTGCTTTCGCGGACGGCCACGCTCGCCGGCACGTTGGGCTGCAGCGAGTTCGACTCCGCCGCACTCGCCGACGCAGCGAGGATCGCCGACGCCGGGGCGCCCGTGCTGCGCACCTATCGCCACGACCTCGGCTCGATCGAGGTCTACGTAGAGCCTTATCTCGCGTCGCCCACCCTGGTCGTGTTCGGCGCCACGCCCGTGGCGGCCGCGCTCCTGCGGTGGGCGCCCGAGGTGGGCTTTCGAACCGTGCTGGTCGAGACCCGGCCCGACCGCCTGAAGGGCGGAACCTGGCCGCCGGCGGTCACGTCGCTGAGCGAGCTTGCGCCGGCCCTCGGCTCCGAGGTCTACGCCATCCACACGGACCACGACGCCGAGGACCTGGTGGCCGCACTGGAGACGCTCCTTCCCTTGGAGCCCAGGTTCATCGGGCTCGTCGGCAGCCGGCGCCACACCGGGCATCATCTCGACGCTTTACGAGCCAAGGGGGTGCCAGAGGCGGTGATCGCCCGGATTCAGAGCCCGGTGGGCCTTGACCTCGGCGCGCTCACGCCCGCCGAGATAGCGCTCTCGATCCTCGCGGGGGTGGTCGCCGTCAGGCGACGAGGACGCGGCGGCTGGAAGCAAGAATCAACGATCCGTTAGCAAGGCCGAGTTCAGCAAACCGTTCTGCATAATCAGCAGCCGTGTCGATCGGGCCAGGAACGAAGCTAGGGCAGTACGAGGTCCAGGAATTCATCGGCCAGGGGGCCATGGGCCTGGTCTACCGCGCCTACCACGTCCAGCTTGAGCGCCCGGGGGCGGTCAAGGTGCTGCAGGCGCTGTCGCCTGACCCGGACAGCACCGCCAGGTTCCGGCACGAGGCGCAGGCGATCGCCCAGATGCGCCACCCGAACATCGTCAACGTGTACGACTTCGGCGAGTTCGAGGGAACGCCGTACATGGTCGTCGAATATGTCCCGGGGGGAAGTCTCGCCAACCGGCTGAACAACGGCCCCCTGGGCCAGGCCGCTGCCTTGAGATTTCTGCGCGGCATTGCGGCAGGCCTCGACTACGCACACGGCCTGGGAATCATCCATCGGGACGTCAAGCCGGCCAACGTCCTGCTCGAGAAGGACGACACCCCGGTCCTCGCCGACTTCGGCCTCGCCAAGCTGCTCCAGGGCTCATCGCTGAAGTCGATGACGGGCGTGACCACCGGCACTCCTGCCTACATGGCCCCCGAGCAGGTGATGGGCCACCAGGTCGGACCGGCGGCGGACCGCTATTCGCTTGCGAGCATCGCGTACGAGATGCTGACCGGGGTCATCCCGTTCGATGGCGAGGGTTTGATGGAGCTCCTCTATGCCCAGGTGCACCGCGAGCCTTCGCCTCCGAGCGCGCGCGACACCTCGCTTGGACCGGAGGTCGACGCGGTGATCATGCGCGGGCTCGCCAAAGATCCAGCCGCCCGCTGGGACACCTGCACCGAGTTCGTCGAGGCTCTGGCGGCTGCCCTGAGCTCGCCGATCACAGGCGCGTCGCCGGACAAGACTGTCGTCCTTCGACCCGCCGCCCTGCCCGCAACCAGGCCGCTCGCTCCCCCGCGATCGCAAGGAACCATGGTGATGCCGATCCCTGCCGGGCCTGTGCAGGTCGTGGCGGCTGCGGCCAACGAAAGCACGGCCCAAGACTCAGTTGCCAAGCCACGCCGGCGCCCCCTGATGATCGCCGGCGCCGTCGCTCTAGTTCTTGTTCTGCTCCTTGCCCTGGGTGTCTGCGCAGCCGTCGCCGCCCAGACGCCGACGCTGGCGCTCAGTCCTTCAACGGTGGTCGCCGGCGGTCGTGTCCTCGTCACGGGGACCAATGTCCCGGCCAACAAGTCGGGGGAGATCCAGCTGCTCAGCCAGACCTACCGCTTCCCGTTCAAGGCCACCGCGAGCGGCTCCGTGAGCAGGGAGATCGTGGTGCCGGCCGACATCGCGCTGGGCGACCACTCCGTCCGCATCTGTTGGGATTCGACCTGTCGGGCCCACCAGACGCTGCACGTGGTTGCTCCAGGAGCGATTCTCAGCACCCCGACCGCCAGCCCATCCGGGACTCCGGCCGCGGCCGCGACCCCAACTCCAGGCCAAACTCCGGGTTCGACAGCCACGCCGGGGGCGAGTCCCAGACCCAGCTCTCAGCCGGCGCCAAGCCCCACACCGACGCGCCCGCCGAGCCCGATCCCGAGCCCAAAACCCACACCGCCACCCCCGACCCCGAGTCCGACTATCACCCTCGTATCCATATCGCAAACCGGTAACACGATGGTGACGTTTCACTATTACTATGCCGGCTCAGCCACGATCACAATCCACCAGGGCAGTACCACCATGGCGGTGACAGTCTCGGTGGCCGCAGGGACCAGCACGAATGTGACCTTTAAGACGCCGAACGGTTTCTTGATTACTGCCGTGCTGACCCCCCAGGCGTACGTCACAGTGCCCGGACTGCTGCCGTCGAACTCTGTAAACGTCACGCTCTAGCCAAGTAGTCGCTAAGAGACCGAACCTCATAATCGACCCGTGCCGATCGCTCCGGGAACCAGGCTAGGTCAGTACGAGGTCCAGGACTTCATCGGCCAGGGTGCGATGGGGCTCGTGTACCGCGCTTACCACGCGCAGCTGCAGCGCACCGGCGCCGTCAAGGTCCTGCAGGGGATCGCTCCAGACGCTGACTCGACCGCCCGCTTCCGCCATGAGGCGCAGGCGATCGCCCAGATGCGGCACCCCAACATCGTCAACGTCTACGACTTCGGCGAGCACGACGGAACCCCGTACATGATCATCGAATACGTACCCGGCGGAAGTCTTGCCAACCGGCTGAGCCAGGGACAGCTCGATCCCGCCGCCGCGCTCAAATACCTCCGCGGCATTGCCTCCGGTCTCGACTACGCGCACGGGCTCGGGATCGTCCACAGGGACGTCAAGCCCGCGAACGTGCTGCTGGAGAAGGACGACACCCCGGTCCTAGCTGATTTCGGCCTCGCCAAGCTGCTGCAGGGCTCGTCGCTCAAGTCGATGACCGGAGTGACCACCGGGACCCCCGCTTACATGGCGCCGGAGCAGGTGACCGGCAGCAAGGTTGGTCCCGCGGCGGACCGCTACGCGCTGGCGACGATCGCGTACGAGATGTTGACCGGGGTGATCCCATTCGACGGCGAGGGCTTGATGGAGCTTCTCTACGCGCATGTGCACCGCGAGCCGTCGCCGCCCAGCGCGCGCAACCATTCCCTCCCAGCGCGCGTGGACGCAGTGATCATGCGCGGCCTCGCGAAGGATCCCGCCGCCCGTTGGGACAGCTGCACGGCGATGGTCGACGCCCTCAGCGCTGCGCTGGCGCGCCGGCCCGAACCGGCGGTGGCGCGCACCGTGGTGATGGCGCCCCCTTCTACCCCGTACCACACTGCACCGGTGGCCGCGGCTGCGATCGCCGCCCCGTCGTACGTGGACACCGAAACGTCAAGCGATCCGATTGCCGTGGCTTACCCGTCGCCGCCGCCGGTGCCCAAGGCCAGGTCCCATCGAGGCCGGAACGCGATTCTCATCGCTTTCGCCCTCATCGTGCTGCTCATCATCGGAATCGCGGGGTATCTCTCCGCACGTCCCCAGCCGGTCGTGTCGCTGAGCCCATCCACGGTCGCCGCGGGTGACTCGGTGCTGCTGACCGCCAGCTACCTGCCGGCGAACCAGAGCGGCGAGATCCGGCTGCACAGCGACATCCAGGTGTTCCCTTTCCGAGCCGACTCGTATGGAGACGTGAGGCAGACCATCGCCGTACCGAGAGACGCCGGGATTGGAGGCCACACGATCCAGGTCTGCTGGGCGTCCGCGTGCCACCTCACCGCCATCCTTCACGTGCTCGAGCCCGTGGCCCTTGTCACCCCATCGCCGACAGAAACAGCGTCGCCTTCGGCTTCACCAACCTCGCAGGCGAGCTCGAGTCCAAGCCCGACCTCCACCTCGTCGCCTTTCATCTCCGTGCCAGAGATTTCGAAGACGAAGGGCTTCGTGGTCGGCTTTCGATTCTTCCGCGCCGGAACCTGGATCGTCGATGTCATCCAGAGCGGGAAGTCGTACCTGGCAGGCACGGCAAGCGTCACGGCAGGTGGCTCGTACTCGCAGTCGTTTAGCACCCCCATCCAGGTCGTCTCATTCGTCGACGCCTACGTCATCGTGTGTCCGAACACCGGCGGCTCGTGTTTGAGATCCTCGACGGTGAGGGTCGGCCTCTAGCTAGAAAACTTCGGACGCGACGAGGTCGTCCAGCGTCTCCCGCCGTCGCATGACGCGCGCCTCCCCGTCCTTCAACATCAGCACCTCTGGTCGCGGCATGCCGTTGTAGTTGCTCGCCATCGCAAGGCAGTACGCCCCGGCGGCCGGCACCGCGATGATGTCGCCCGGTGCGAGCGGCGGCATCTCGATGTCGCTGATCAGGATGTCGGTCGACTCGCAGTACTTGCCCGCGATGGTGACCTTGCCATCGGGAGCGCGATCGGGGTCAGAAGCGAGGTATGCCTCGTAGCGCGCGCCGTAAAGCTTCGGTCTGATGTTGTCGCCCATCCCGCCGTCGACGGCGACGTAGCGCCGCACCCCAGGAATGTCCTTGATCGAGCCAACGGTGTAAAGCGCCATGCCGGCCGGCCCGGCGATCGAGCGACCGGGCTCGACCACCAGCTGCGGTACCTTCAATCCTCGCTGCGCACAGCCCGCCAGCAGCGCGTGATGAACGACCTCTACAAAATGGCGCGGAGTGGGCGGGTCGTCGTCTCGCGTGTAGGCGATGCCCAGGCCACCGCCGGCGCCGAGCTTGCGCGGCTCGAAGCCGAGCTCGTCTCGAAGCTCGAGGACGAGGTCGAGCATCATGCTCATGGCGTGCTCGTATGCGCCGAGGCCGAAAATCTGCGATCCGATGTGCGAGTGCAGACCGATCAGATCCAGCCGTGGATGCTCGAGGGCCTTTTCGACCGCGCGGCGCGCGGCGCCCGATTCGATTGAGAACCCGAACTTCGAATCGAGCTGTCCGGTCGAGATGTGGTCGTGAGTGTCCGGCTTGACCCCCGGCGAGAGGCGAAGCATGACGGGGGTCCGTTTCCCCTCCGGAACGACCTGTCGCAGCAGCTCGAACTCGTAATCGCCGTCGATGACGATCGTCGCGCCGGCCCGGTATGCCGCCTCCACGTCCTGGCGGCTCTTGTTGTTGCCGAGAAAGTGGATCCGGTCCTCAGGGAAGCCCGACTTCAGGGCGAGGTGGAGCTCGCCCTCCGAGACGACGTCGAGCCCCAGCCTCTCCTCAGCTACGACCCGAAGGAATTGGGGCGAGGCGAAGGCCTTGGCCGAGTAGAGGACCTGGCCGGCGGAACCCATCGCCGCGATGTACTCAGAGGCGCGCTGGCGGACAGTTGCTTCGTCGTACACGTAAAGCGGAGTGCCATGCTCGCGCGCCAGCTTGACGAGGTCGCAGCCGCCCACCTCCATGTGGCCGGCGGACGACACCCGGTACGTGACCGGGAACAGCAAATTAGAGGATCAGTTCGGGCTGGAGCCGCAGGAGCCGCAACCACCGCCGCAGCAGCCGCCGGCACCCTCCGAGCTCCCGAAATCGAGCGCGTCGGACGTCTCCCCGCCGGCCACCGCGAAGCTGGAAACCAGCACCCTGGTCCTCGTGGATTCGCAAGCCGGGCAGGCCTGGGCGGTGTCCCGCTCGGCGAACCTGGTCAACAGCTCGAACTTCTCCGAGCAGCTCTCGCACCGATACTCGTAGATGGGCATCTCAGTGAACGATTCTAAGCTCGTTGAGCTGGCGCGATTGATCTCGGAGTGGCCGGGCCTGGTGTCGCGGCCTGCCCGCGAGCTGATCGAGGACTCGCTGGTGCTGCTCGACCACCTCGGCGAGGCGACGAGGCTCGTGGACGTCGGCTCTGGCGGCGGGCTGCCTGGGCTGCCGCTGAAGATCGCCCGAACGGGTCTGAGCGTCACGCTGGTCGAGGCCGACCAGGCGAAAGCGGCTTTCCTCGTTCGAGCCTGCGCCGCTCTGGGCCTGCGTGATGTGGAGGTCCTGGCCAGGCGTGCCGAGGAGGTCGGGCAGGATCCGGTGTACCGCGAATCCTTCGACGTTGCGGTCGCCCGCGCGCTCGCGCCGATGCCCGTGCTGGCAGAGCTGTGCCTTCCACTGGTCAGAGTCGGCGGGCGCCTGCTGGCGCAGAAGACCGACGGGGAGGACGTGGATGCTGCGCAGCGAGCGATCGACACATTGGGCGGTGCGATGAGGAGCGTGGTCGCGGCACCATCCCCGGTTCGACGCGCGGGCACCATTGTGATCGTCGACAAGACGCGACCTACGCCTGCGGCGTATCCGCGCCGGCCAGGCGTGCCAGCACGCAAACCACTGTAGAAAACAAGAACGGCGCGAGCCCGAGCCCGCGCCGTCAGTTTCGCGGTGAAGCGAAAGAGTTAGCTGAGAATCGCCGCGCCTCCGGCTTTGACCAGCCTGAGGTTGGACAGCGCAAGACTCTGCACGGCGGTGGGAAGGGCCGCGTACTGCAAGTCGGAGCCTTCCTTCTGGCCGTCGCCGCTGACCAGCCACCTGAAGAGATAGACGACCGCCTTGCCTTTCGTGGCATCAGTCATCGACGTGCGCAGCATCACCCAGCTGAAGCCGGCGATCGGGTAGCTGGTGTCGCCGGGCTCGTTGGTGATCGAGAAGTTGGTCGGGCTGACGCTGGTGTTCTGGGCCGCTGCTGCGGTCGCGCCGGCGACGCTCGCGGTGACGAACTTGCCGTTGGCGTTCTTGAGCGCCGCCTGGTGCATGCCTGTCGAGACTACGTAGGCAAGCTCCACGTAACCGACTGCTCCCTCTGTGGTGGTGATCGCCTGCGCGACCGCCTGGTTGCCGCTCGCGCCCACACCCACCGGCCACTTGACCGACTTGGCGTTGCCGACGCTGGTCTTCCACTCCGCCGAGACCTTGCTCAGGTAGTCCGTGAAATGGAACGTGGTGCCGCTGCCGTCTGACCGGTGCACGACGGTGATCGGTTTGCGCGGAAGGCTCGCGCCGGAGTTCAGCGCGGTCAGCGCGGGATCGTTCCAGGTCTTGATGTGGCCCAGGAAGATTCCAGCAAGGGTGTCAGCGTCGAGATTCAGCGAGCTGACCCCCGAGATGTTGAAGGCGATCGAAATGACTCCGAGAGTCGTCGGGATCTGGGTCAGCGTGTCGGGGCCGCCGGCGGATGTGATGTCGGTCGCCCCCATCGGCACGTCACTGGCGCCGAAGTCGACAGTGTTCTTGATGAACTGCTGGATGCCGGCGCCCGAGCCGACCGGCTGGTAGTTGACGGTGACCTGCGGGTATTTGGCCGTGTAATCAAAAAAAGCTTTCTGATAAAAGGGAGCGGGGAAGGTCGCGCCCGCGCCCGTGAGCGAACCAGTGCCGACGTCAACCGGCGACGGCGACGCGGTCGCTGTACCCGTGCCACCGCATGCAGTTCCGACGATGGCGGCCGCTACCCCCATAAGTAAGAACCGCATCATGAAATTGACTCGAAGCATCGAACCCCTCCTGAAACGCGGTGGACTAACGGCCACCACGTTATGGATGGGCGTTTAAGGGCGGGTTAACGGCTGCTTAAACCTCGACGGCTTCATATACTCCGGCCGTGATCTCGGACAGGCGGCGCGAGAGCGGGCCGCTCGAACCGAAGCTGCCGCCGCGCGACCTTTTTGCGGAGCTGCTCGAGCACGCCCCGGTCATGGCGCTCCTGCTCGACGGCGAGAATCGAGTCGTCGGGGCAAACGAAGCTGCTCGCGATTTTTTTGAAATCGAGCAATCCCGGCTCCCCGCCAGCCTGGTCGAGGTGACGCTCGAGTCTCGCCTGTTCGACGTCGTGCGGTTGGATCAGCCGCAAGCCGAGGCGCAGCTCGTGCATCACCGCGCTACGGTCCTGACCCAGCTGGTCGCGGGCAGGCGCGAGGGCGAGAAGCTGCTCTTCCTCACCGACATCACAGAGTTGAGGCGCCTGTCGACCGTGCGCCAGGAGTTCGTGGCCAACCTCGTGCACGAGCTGAAGACGCCCATCACCTCGCTCCGACTCACGGCGGAGAGCCTGCTCGGCGATCCGCTGCCCAAGGACAGGAGGCGTTTCGCGGAGCGGCTCGTCCGGGAGGCTGACCTGATGAGCAAGATCATCGACAACCTCCGCCAGCTTGGCGACATCGAGACGGGCGCGATGGCCCTCGACGTGTCGGAGTTCGACCTGGGTGAGCTCGTTCATGACAGCGTGGCCCGCCTGGGCGCGGACCGGATCGTCAACACGTCGATCAATCCGACGGACCTGGTCATCTCCACCGACCGTCCCAAGCTCGCCCAGGCGCTGGGCAACCTGCTGGACAACGCAGCGAAATTCTCACCGCCCGGGACGGCCATCGACGTCAACACCGAGATCACCAATGACGAGCTCGTTCTCAGCGTGCGCGATCGAGGCCCCGGCATCTCGCCCGAGCACTGGAGCCGGGTCTTCGAACGGTTCTACAAAGTGGATCGGGCGCGCCCGCGGGAAGCCGGGGGGTTCGGCCTGGGGCTTGCCATCACCAAGCACCTGGTCCAGGTGCTCGGCGG
>WNFD01003571.1_pt1 | contig 19407 bp, 17 predicted proteins | sample 5400491 | NCBI WGS metagenome assembly WNFD01 (sample SAMN13153343, study PRJNA577476) | soil metagenome | isolation source: 120 cm saprolite under Douglas fir tree site 2 hole 2 replicate 2 | place: USA:California | collected 2015-04-18
TTCAACAACGACATCAAGGGCCAGTTCAATGTTGTGACGGGGCTCCGGCAACCGGGCTCATCCTTCAAGCCGTACGCCTACGAACAAGCTTTCCGCTCGCACAAACTGACCATGGGCAACCTGCTCGACGATACGTCGCGCCATTTCGCCGGCGGGCAATTCCACGACTTCGACTTCCGCGACATGGGCATCATCACCGCGCACACGGCGCTGCTGCTGTCGCGAAACATCCCGGCGCTCGAAACCATGCAGACCGCCGGTATCGACAACGTGATCAATCTGGCGCACGACATGGGAATTACCAGCAACCTGAAGAGCGAAGTGACCACGGCCATCGGCTCGAGCGAGGTTCGAATGCTCGACCACGCGGTGGGGTACGGCGTCTTCGCCTCGGGTGGGACTCGCCACGACCCGGTGTCGGTGCTCGAGATCGACGATATGCAGGGCAAGACCCTCGACAAGCCAAATTCGCCGCAGGGCAAGCATGTGCTCTCGCCCCAGGAGACCTACCTGATCACCTACATCTTGAAGGACTATTCCAGAGCCTGGAACCTCGGCTGGAACAAGCCGTTCGCCGGGAAGTCCGGGACGACGAACGACTACCACGATGCCTGGATGATGGCCTACGCGCCGAACATCGTCATCGGAGCCTGGGTCGGACACACCGGTCCGGGCGACCAGAACATGCACGGTGTCTTCGGCACCATGGTTGGGAGCTCCGTGCTCCGCGATTTCATCAACAACGGCCTGAGCCAGGCCAATTTCAAGGTGGAAAGCTTCCAGCGCCCGAGCGGATTGGTCGACGGGGCCGCGTGCCAGAACAACACCAACGTCGCCCCATCTCCCTCGGCGTCGCCGTCGCCGTCGCCGTCGCCAACTTCAAGCGCCTCCCCGGGGGCCTCCGAAAAGGAGCTGTATTTGCCGGGCACGGAGTGCGTTGCGCCGCCCCCAACGCCGTCGCCTTCCCCATCCCCTTCCCCCAGCGACGTGCTGTCGCCAGTCCCGTCGATCGTGCCTAGCGGGATAACGCCGAGGCCGAGTCCTAGCGCGAGCAGAGCGCCGACGCCAACGCCATCACCGGTCGCGACCGGGACTCCATAGAATTGCTCTGATGGCCAAGAAGGCCGCTCCAAAGAAGGTCGCACGAAAAAAAGTCGCGCCAAAAAAGCCGCCCCACCACGAGAACCTGATCGAACGCGTGGCGGAAGAGCTCGAGGCCCGCTTCTTCGAAGGCGCGGAACTGGCCACGGAAACGTCGTCGGCCGAAACCAACGTGGCGCTGGCCGCACTCGGGGCTATCGAGGGTCCGCGGGACGTCAAGCAACCGGCCAGGCCAAAGGCTACCAACGCCAAGCGCAAAACTCCCCGGCCCAAAAAGCGCTAATCCGTTTCCGGTCTATGACGGCGAGATCCGGCGGCTTCGCGCCTACCTGCGGGGTCTCGACCAGCGCGGATGGTCGGCGCGCAGCCATTGCCGCGGCTGGAGCGTCAAGGACGTGGTCGCCCACCTGTCCACCGACGAGGTCTACAACCAGGCCTGCCTCGACGACACCCTCGACCGTCTGCCCTCGGCGAGCGGTGGGCTCACCGGTTGGAACGCCCGGGGCGTTCGCGTGAGACGCGCGATGCCCCCGTTGGAAGTCCTCCAGGAATGGGAGGCGCGCCAGGAGCGAGTCCGGCGGGCCTGGGGCGCCCTTGGGATCAACGCCCGGATCCAGACCAGCGCCGGCCCCTATCCGCTGCGGCTGGAGATCTGGCACCTGGCGCGCGAATACGCTATCCACGCAGACGACATCCAAGTCCCGATGACGGCGCGCGAGCGCCAGGCCCAACTGCGCTGGCGTGTTGCCTTCGGGCTTTTCGCTGCCCAGGAGGAGGGTGAGCCGGTCGACGCCGAGGTCGAGCATGATCGGGTGCAGCTGCGGCAGGGCGGCCGTCAGTACGACCTCGACTTCGAGACCTTCATCGCCTACCTCACCGACCGGCCCCAGCAGCTCAAGGATCCGGCCGGGCGGCGGCTGTTGCGCCAACTGCGGGTGCAGGGTTAGCGATGCCCAAGCAAGAATTTATCTGCACCTATTGCGGAAGACGGGTCTTCGCCGACCGCGGGCCGCTGACCGCCCTCAAACTTTGCCGCTCCTGCTTCGAGAAGGCGAGGGCGGCCCAGCGGCCTGGGCCGGACCCTAAGGAAAGCCCGCCGCGAAACCCGTCTTCAACCGGCTAAGCTGTGCCCAGATTCCTTAGGGAGAGAAAGGAGTGAGAGGTTGATGAGAAGCGAGGCTCGTGGGATCACGATCGCGTTGGCACTTATTTTGGCTGCCTGCGGCGGGACGACCTCGACCGGGGGCAATGCCACGACTTCCTACCAGGGAAAGACCATTCAGCTCGGTGCCATCCTCTCGCTGACCGGCGCCGGCGGTGTCTACGGTCCGAGCTCTAAGAATGGCGCGGACCTGGCCGTCGAGATGATCAACAACTCGGGCGGTGTCAACGGCGCCAAGATCTCACTCGACACCCGGGACGACGCTTCGGACAAGGCCCAATCGGCGCAGGTAGCACAAACCCTCATCCAGGGAGGGCAGCTGCTGGCGCTCCTCGGCCCGACCCTTTCGAACTCGGCCGTCGCCGTACACCCGCTCGCGGAAAGCTTCAAGATCCCGATTCTCGCGGTCAGTACCACGGGCATCAACATCGTGCCCAACTGCAATGCCCCGTCCACGGTTCCCTGCAAGTACGTCTTCCGCGACAGCCTCGGCGAGGAGACGGCCATTCCCACCAACATCAAGATCTATGCCGCCAAAGCGCATCCCAAAACCGGCGTCCTGATGGTCGCCAACGACGACAAGTTCTCAAAGGACGGCGGAACCATCGTCACCAACACCGTCGGCCAGTACGGCATCACCCTGTTGGACACGATCCAATTCAGCAAAACCACCGCCGATTTCGCCACGCCGGTGACCAAGGCCCTCTCGAAGAAGCCCGACGTGATCTTCATTACCAGCCTGGGCGGCATCCCGGCCACGATCATGATCGAAGCCCGCAAACAGGGCTTTACCGGCCAGTTCCTGGGCGGTAACGGCTTCAACACTGCCAAGGTCTCAAAACAAGCGGGCGCCGCAGGACAGGGTGCCGAGAGCGGGAGCGCCTGGTACCTGGACAACACCTTCCCGTCGAACGCCGAGTTCGTGAAGGCCTACCAGGCCAAATACAGCAGCGCCCCGGACCAATTCGCGGCGCAAGGCTATGCGGCGATCCTGATCCTGGCCGACGCGGCCAAACGGGCCAACCTGACCTTCAGTGACGTGGCGGGCGACCGCAGCAGGCTCCGCGACGCGATGGAGACCGTCAACATTCAGACACCGCTCGGTCCGTTCCAGTTCACCAGCACGCACGACGTCAAGCAGACTGTCTGGGTAATCCTGATGGATGGACACGGTGGGTTCAACCTCCTGGCATCGGTAAACCCTAGCTAAGAACGCGTTGACCCAACAGGTCCTCAACGCGATCTTTATTGGGTCGATCTACGCGCTGTTCGCCGTCGGTTACACGCTCGTCTTCGGCGTGCTCGACGTCCTCAACCTCGCCCACAGCGCGGTCTTCATGCTGGGCGCGGTCATCACCTATTCGCTCGTGGCGCTGCACGGCATGCCCTTTCTGCCGGCAGCCATCATCGCCGTCTTCGTCTGCGGCCTGCTTGGCCTGCTGATCGAGTTCGTCGCCCTTCGCCCGCTCCGCCGCCGGAACGCGCCGCCAATTTCAGCCCTGATCTCCACCATCGGGCTGGCGCTGATCTTCGTCGCCATCGTCGAGCAGGCCACGCCTGGCACTTTGTTCTCGTGGCTCTGGCAGGACGGAGCCAACTCGGTGCAGTTTCCGGCCGGAACGGTGCCGAACCCGACCTATCACCTTGCGGGCCTGACGATCGAGGGCACCAAGCTCGGCATTCTCATCACCTCAGTGGTGCTGATGCTGGTGCTCGGCTACGTTATCCGCTATACGCAGATCGGTCGGGCCCTGCGCGCCGTCGCCGAGAACCGCCGCGCCGCGACCCTGCTGGGCATTAACGTCGACCGCATCTTCGCCTCGACCCTCTTTCTCTCTTCCGCGCTCGGCGGCCTTGCCGGCATCCTCTTCGGGCTGGCCATCTCCGACATCAGTCCCTACATCGGACGTGATCAAGTCGAGCTCAAAGGCCTCGCGGTCATTGTGCTCGGCGGCATGGGCAGTATTCCCGGCGCGGTTCTGGGCGGCTACATGTTGGGCCTTATCGAGGTCTTCGCCTTCGTGCGGTTCGGTAGCAACGTCGAGGCGGGGGTGGCCTTTGCGGCACTCTTCCTGGTGCTGGTGCTGCGACCGCAAGGCCTTTTCGGCGCCAGGTTGCGAGAGCGACTCTAAGTGCCGCGCTAGGTCGCCATGGACTTCTTCATCCAGCTCTTGACCAACCCGGTCGGCTTCTACAACCAGCACGAGCTGCTCATCGCCCAGATCGGTATCAATGCCATCCTCGCGATCGCGATCTTCGTGACGTTCTATTCCGGCCAGCTCACGCTGGCAAATGCCGGCTTCATGGCGATCGGCGCCTACACGACCGTCATCATGAGCCTCTACCTACCGACGCCCCTTCCGTTGAACATGCTCGTCGGTGCCCTCCTGGCCGGGCTGGTCAGCGTGGTGGTCGGCCTGCCGGTGCTGCGCTTGCGGGGTGTCTTCCTCGCGATTGCCACCATCGGCTTTGTCGAGGCGCTGCGCCTTGGCGTCATCCTCAATGTGCCGATCACTGGCGAAGGGCAGGGCCTCCACAATCCCACGGCCGATCCGCTGGGCGGCATCGTGCCGATCCTGATCTCCTTGCCCATCCTGGCCTACCTCGTGTGGCGGCTCACCAAGTCCCGACTGGGCCAGGCATGGTCCGCCATCCGGGAGGACGAGCTGGCCGCCTCGAGCAATGGGATCAACGTCCCTCTCTACAAGATGATCGCGTTCATCATCAGTGCCGTCCTCGCCGGCTACGCGGGCGCGCTGGAAACCCACATCAATTTCTTCGTCGACCCCACCGAGTACGGCATCGGCCGCACCATCCAGATTCTGACGTTCGCGGTCGTCGGCGGGACCACCAACGTCTTCGGCCCGATCGTCGGTGCTGTTTTCCTGACGTCGCTGCCCGAGATCGTGCGACAGTTCGCTGCCTATCGCGACGTCGTCAACGGGGTCATCCTGATCCTCGTTATCATCTTCCGACCGCAGGGCATCGTTGGCCGTGGCGGTCTCGCCATTATCCGGCCGCGCTGGTGGACCCGACGGAGAGCGCATGAACGCCCTGCTGCAGCTCACTGACGTCCGCCGCCACTTCGGCGGCGTGCACGCCGTCGACGGTGTCTCCCTCGAGATCGAAGAAGGCAGCATCTTCGGCTTGATCGGACCCAACGGCGCGGGCAAGACGACGCTGGTCAACGTGGTGACGGGCTATATCCGCTTGCAGGGCGGCAGCATTCTTCTTAGTCCTCCCCCGCGTGCTGGGGAGGGCAGGGTGGGGGCAGTCGAGCTCGCACGACGTCCACCGCATGCGATCGCCCGCCTCGGCATCGGACGGACCTTCCAGACGCTGCGCCTCTATCGCAACCTGACCGCGATCGAGAACGTCCTGATCGGGATGCACACCCATCGGCGCGACGACACGCTGCGGCAACTGCTGCCTCTGCGGCCGTTGATGCGCCTGGATGACCGGCGTCTTACGGAAGCCCGCGAGCTGCTGCAGAGCGTCGGCCTGAATCCGGACCGGCACGGAGATCGCCGTGCGTCGACACTTTCGTACGGCGATCAGCGCCGCGTCGAGGTGGCCCGCGCCCTGGCGCTGAAGCCGAAGCTCCTCATCCTCGACGAACCGGCGGCCGGCATGAACCCTGCCGAGAAAGACCGGGTTGGCGAGCTGATCCAGCAACTCAACGAGGGTGGTCTCACCGTGTTGCTGATCGATCACGACATGCGATTGGTGATGGGGGTCTGTAAGCGGATCGCGGTGCTCAACTTTGGACGCAAAATTGCCGACGGGTCGCCGGCGACGGTATCGAATGACCCCGCCGTCGTGACAGCCTACCTTGGCACCGACGCGTCGAGGACGTCCAGCCACGTTCCAGGCTCGGAAGAGATGGACCTCGCCGCCACCTCGAAGCCGGCGGCGTCGGCCGAGCCTGCCTCTGCCCTGCTCGACGTCCGGGACCTCGAGGTCGCCTACGGCGCGATCAAAGCGGTGCGCGGTGTTTCGTTCGCCGTAGGAAAAGGGGAAATCGTTGCCCTCATCGGAGCCAACGGCGCCGGGAAGTCGACCATTCTGAACACCCTTTCGGGTGTGCTTCGGCCACACGCCGGCAGCGCACGATTCGGCGACCTCGATCTCACGACCGCCGCCCCTGACAAGATTGTGCGCGCCGGGCTGGCGCAGATCCCCGAAGGCCGCGAGATCCTGGCGCGACTCACCGTGCGCGAGAACATGGAGTTGGGCGCCTGGGCTCGCCGGGACCGCGGAGCGGCCCATCACGAAATCGACGATCTGATGAAGCAGTTCCCGATCCTCGGTCAGCGGCACAACCTTCCCGCGGGACAGCTGTCCGGCGGCGAGCAACAGATCCTGGCGATCGCGCGCGGACTGCTGGCGCACCCCAGGCTCTTGCTCCTCGATGAGCCATCGCTCGGGCTCGCTCCGCAAATGGTCGACACCGTCTTTGAGGTCATCCAGCGGATCCACAACGAGGGCGTCACCATCCTGCTGGTCGAGCAGAACGCGCTCCGCGCGCTCGAAATTGCGGATCGCGCCTACGTCGTCGAGACAGGCCGCATTCTTCTGAGCGGAACCGGCGCGGCGTTACGACGAAACCCCGAGGTGCAAAAGGCATACCTCGGCGGCTGATTCCTTCATTACCCCTCGCCCGCACGCGGGTTCTACTGCGGTATGACCTGCCAGCTTGACTGATAGATCCGGTCGTGTACCTCGGCGGTGGCAATTGCCCAGAGGACTGGACGCTGCTGCTCGGCGTCCTCCGATGATGTGACCTGCATTGGCCAGGCATTAAGCGAAGCGGCTCGCGGATCGACGGGTCCGCCGGCCACGAGGTGGGGATGGGTGAAGCCCGGCGGAAAGACCGCGCTGATGGTCACCGGCTGGAGTCGCTCGCCCGTGAATCGACTGGTCGACTTCGACAACTCCGTCCAGGTCAGCAGCCATGACCCAATGAAGCCTCCATCGCCATCCGGTGCCGGCGCCTTGGCTGACACCTCGCCTCTCCCGCGAAGGAGCGAGGCGTTCATCTGTTGCAAGACATCAACCGCGACCGGCGTGAGTAGCTCGAAGGCCGCCATATAGCGCGCGTGTCGGTGGGTTCCGGACGCCCCCTCGTACGCGTTCTCCCTCAGATCCTCGAGATGGCGCTCGATGCCGTCGATCCAGACGGACGTGCGCTCGGTTTCCATAACCTTATTTCACCCCATCAGGCGCACCAGCCGCTCGCGCTGATCCGGGTCGAACCAGGGCGGGTCGCCGGCCTGCGCGTTTTCAGTCGGACGTCCCAGCGTCTTGGTCGCCGATAGCACGCAGCTGACCCGCTTATCGCTGGCGATCCACTTGAGGATGGCCTGCGCCCAGGTCTTCACCCCAAACGCCTTGATTTCCTGCGGGCTTGGGGGGTTGTCGAGGACGCCGTTGCGCAGCGGACTATGGACGAGCACACCCAGCCCCAGCTCGGCGGCCAATGGAAAGACTCGGCGCTCGGCCTCGCGGCGACGCGGGTTGTATGGAACCTGGATCATGTGCAGCCGCCCGGTGCGCATCACGTCGCACAGGTCGTCGAAAGCACCGGGGTCGTAATGGGTGGCGCCGACCGCAACCACCTTCCCCTCCCCTCTCAGCGCCTCGAGCATCTTGAGCTGCACCTTCCAATTGACGAGGTTGTGCACCTGGTAAATCTCGACCCGCCCGAACCGCTGGAGTGCATGCCCGGCCTGTTGCCGCCCCTCAGCTGGGCTGCTCGTCCAGATCTTGGTGGCGATGATCGCGTTGTCTCGGCGGCCGTCCAGTGCCTTGGCCAGTGCGTCCTCGGCTCGCTGGTACATGGGCGACGAATCGAAGAGGTTGATGCCGGCCGAGAGCGCCTCGTCGACGATGGGCCGCCGGTCCGCCGTCGTATCGAAGGTCTGCCAGGTGCCCATCCCGATAACCGGCACCTGTAGCGTGGTGCGGCCGAGCTTACGTCGTTCCAGCGGGTTGCTTGAGGTTTTCGATCGGCACCGGTTCGACCAGTTCGGCCAACTTGAAGCCGAACACCTGCGAGTAGAAATACAGCTCGCCTTCGAGCGCGCGCTTGATGTTCTTCGCGATCCGGAAGCCGTGCTGCTCGCCTTCGAAAGGAATGTAGGCGACCGGGAGGCCCTTCTTGCGGAGGGCGTCGACGATCAGCTCGGCCTGGTTGGGTGGGACGATCTTGTCCTCCAAGCCCTGAAAGAGGATGACCGGCGCCGTGATCCGGTCGAGGTAGTGAATCGCGGAGCGCTCTCGATAGATGTGCCGTTCCTCGGGCCAGCGGCCGATGAGGCCCTGGTCATACATCGACTCAAATTTGTGAGTGTCACTGTGAAAGACTTCGAGGTCGCTGATGCCGAAATGGCTGGCTCCGGCCGTGAAGTAGTGCGTGGACGTTAAGGCTCGCAGCACCGTGTAGCCGCCGGCGCTGCCACCCGTGATGGCCACCCGGTTGCCGTCGGCGAGCCCGCGATCGACCAGGTACCGAGCGCCGTTGACGCTGTCATCGACGTCGACGACGCCCCACTGCCCGTTGAGTCGCTGTCGGTAATCGCGCCCGTACCCGGTGCTTCCGCCGTAGTTGACCACCAGATAGCCGAAGCCGCGCGAGGTCCAGAATTGATCGCCGAGGTCGAGCGCGTTCGAGACCGAGCCCGTCGGGCCACCGTGCACGTAGACGGTCAGTGGCGGCAGCTCGCCGGCCGGGGCTTCATAGTCCGGATTCACCGGCGGGTAGAAGAATCCATGGGCGGTCACGCCGCCTTCGGTCGGAAACTCGATCGCCGCCGGCATCGACAGATAGGTCGACGCCACCGGCACCTCGCCCGACTGTCGGATCACGTCGACCCGACCGGTGTTCAGATCGACGGCAATGAGGGCGGGCATTTGGGTCGGCGATCCTGCAATCGTGAACGCCTTGCCCGCACGCGCCTGGATGTAGGGCGCGAATGCCGTGTACGGCGTGTCGAGATCTTGCACGCGCTTGTCCTGCAGGTCGACCGTCACCAGTCTGGCGAGGCCGTTGGACCGCACCTGGCAAACGATCCTGCGCTCCGATTCGAAGGCGTAGGTGGACATCCCGAAAAGCCATGATGTGGTCCCCAGCTCGGCCGGGAGCTGCACGACCGGCTCGATGTCCTGGCCCTGCCAGCGGTAGAGGTTCCACCAGTTGGTCCGATCGGAAACGAAATAGAGCACGCCGTCAGGTGACCACGTCGGCTGGAAGATCGACTCCCGTTCCCCGCCCGCGACTTTGCGCGGCGTCATCAGGGCGCCATCGTCGGTCAGCGCCGCCACCCACAACTCGGTCCCGTCCCAGGGCATATTCGGGTGATTCCACGTGAGCCACGCCAGATGCGATCCGGATGGGCTGATCCGCGGGCTCGAATAGAAATCGTTGCCCTCGAGCAGCGTCAAACCCCCACCCTGCCCTCCCCCGCTAGCGGCGGAGGGTGATGAGCCTGACTCTCCTCCAGAGGGAGAGGGTGAATTGGGGAGACCGACGATGGTGTTGACGGCCCAGGTCGAGCCCGTGCTGTGGTCCTCTCGGACCGCAATCAGCCGGTTCCGACGGTCGTCGAGTATCAGGTCGGCATACCGGATGTCCTTCGCCGGCGTGATCGCGACCGGCGGCCGACCCGGATCCTGCCGGTAGAGCCGTTGATCCTTGAAGTTGGTAAACCAGACGGTTCCCTGGTGCGCAAGATAGGCGCCGCCGCCGTACTCGTGAACCCGCGTCCGCGCGTTGTACTCGGGTGGCGTGACGTCCTGGATGGCTCCGCCGGCGCGGCGTCGCACCACGACGTTGCGGCCGGCCTCGGCCGGGCGCTGCTCGACCCAATAGATGTCGTCGCCGTCCAGCTGGATGTGACCGAGACCGATGACGCCGGCGACGATCGCGTCCGCCGTGATCGGCGATCGCCACGAGCCGTAGGGGCTGATTTCCTTCCCTTCCACCCGACAAGGCTACCTGAGGCGGGCCGTACACTCATTACCGTGCGCATCGAGAGCCCGGCGTTTACCGAACGCGAGATGCGGGGCTTCCTGGACGAGCAGGTCGACCACGAGCGGCATCGGCTTGCCGACCGGCTGCGGGCCGACTCGGCGAGGCTGCGTGAACTGGCCGCCACCCTGACTCTTCCCAACAAGGGGAGTGAAGATTCCGGAGGCTGGAGCGCTCAGGAGATTCTCGCCCACATCGCCGTCCTCTCGAAGTTCTACGGCGTGCTGACCTCGCGGGTTGGCTCGGGCAAGGTTTCCCAGATCGAGCTGCTCGAGGCGGTCCAGAGTCGTGATTCAGCTGGCGAACAGCTGAGTTCGCTGCCGCCGGATCAACTCCTCGCCATGGCGCAGCGCGACCACCAACGGACGATCGATTACCTTCGCGGGGCCGACGCGGCCGCGATGCAGCGCCGGGCGGTTCTCTACGAAGGCTTTTCGATGAGTGCCGCCGAGATCGCCCAGCTGCCGCTCTGTAGCCACCTCGAGATTCATCTCGACCAGCTTGAGCGGACGCTGCGCCACTGACCCGCTACTTCGAGGACTTCCGCGTCGGTGAGGTTGATGACCTGGGCAGCGTCCAGGTCAGCCAGTCGGACATCATCGAATTCGCTCGCCAGTATGATCCGCAGCCCATGCACCTCGATCCCAATGCGGCGAGCTTTACCATCTACGGCGGGCTGATAGCGAGCGGCTGGCACACGGGCGCGCTGTTCATGCGCCTGCTGGTTCGCAATTTGATCGCGAACACCGCGAGCCTTGGATCGCCGGGAATGGAAGACCTGCGCTGGCCCGCCCCGGTTCGCCCGGGCGATACCCTGACTGGGCGGATCGAAGTCCTCGAAACGCGCGCCTCAAACAGTCGCCCCACTATGGGGATCGTCAAGTGGCGTGGCGAATTGCGCAACCAGGACGGAAAGCTGGTGATGGGCGCCATCGGCACGAACTTCTTCGGGCGAAGGCCCGCCTAGCCCTGAATGTGCGAGAAAAACGCATCGGTCGTGCCGTTGCGGCTCTGCGGCTTCGCCTGGATGAGGACAGCCGCGAAGCCGTCCGGTAACCCGCACAGCCCCATGTAGTCGCCGAGAAAGGGTCCGAAGCGCACCGCCGGCGCGGATCGCAGGTCGAACGGCCCGGCGGCGTGCCGTTCGCTCCAGTGGAGACCGCGATCACCCGAACTGCTGAACCAGACGTCGGTACTCAACATGGCGCTCTTCGGCGTGAAATGGCGAAAGTCGAACCAGAGCAGCCCGACGGTGGCATCGCCCGCCACCGCGAGCGTCGGCAGAAATGCCTCGGCCTTCTCGCGCACCACGACCTGCGGCCCTCGCCAGTGAAGACCGGCATCCTCCGAGCGCGCGACCAGGATGCTGGAGAACTCCGTGTGATCTTCAAACCAGGCTACGTACAGCGCGTTGCCGGCCGCGGCGGCCGTGATGTCCTGGCCGAAGAAACGGAGCTGGCTGCCGTTTCCGGGGTCGACGGCATTCGTGTACGTGAAATGTGCGGCATCGATCGGTGCCGACCAGGTTTGCCCCTGGTCGGTCGAGCGGATGGCACGAATCTTGACCGGCAGCGGCGGCGGATGCGGCGTCCCCGGCAACGACGAGCCCTCGACGAAGACGTCGAGTAGAACGCCGCCGGCTGTCATCAGCAACTGGTTCTCCTGGGCCTCATCGTTGCCGCTGTAGATCGGGCTCGGGTTGGACCACGTACGCCCGCCGTCGCGTGTTCGCGCGAACATCACCCTGTCGATCGATGGCTCGGCCCCGAGCGCCACCTGATAGGTGGCCCAGACTGCGTAAGCCGTGCCCGGACGCCTGGGGTCGGCGAGGATCGTCTCTTTGTCGGGCTGTGTCGGCGGCGCCGCCCCAGTTTCGAGGACGATGGGTGCGTCCCACGTCGTCCCGTGATCGCGCGAGACACTGACGACGATGTCGTGGGCCGTGCCGGCCGCGGTTGGCGCCTGCGTCCCGAGCGACGCAACGTAGATGGTGCCATCAGCACCGATCGACGCCCACGGGTCGCTGACGTGGACGTAGCGACCGCCATCACAGGTCAAAAGACCTGGCAGGGGCGATCGGCTCCAGGTCGTGCCGCCGTCGTGGCTCAGTGCGACCGTGATACCGACGTGATCAGGCGACTGATTTTCGAGCCAGCTTGCGACCAGTTGTCGGGGATTGCCAGGCTCCGCGGCGACCGAGGGCTCGGCCGGTCGACGCGCGGCCTGGGCCCGTTGGGCACATCCTACCGCCAGTTGGAGCGAACCGCTGATGATGCTCGGCTGTGGCAGGCTCGGCTCGATGGGCTTCGCACTGTTGTCGCACCCGGCGACCACAAGCAGTACTCCCAACCCGGTCAGCGCGGCCAGTCTGCGAGCATCGGAGTGCACCCACGCATTCTGGCGCTAACGAAGCTCAGGCGCTCTGCCGCCAGCTGGGGGGCAGTTGGCGACCCGTGCTCGATTGAATGCACGACGCCAGGAGCGCCTCCATTCCCTCGAAGTCGACCGTTTTCCAGAGTGAGACACCCTGGCCCGCGTGACAGCCCATGGCGTTGAGCGCGGCGAGCTGTTCCGGCCGATCGACTCCCTCCGCGATCGTCATCAAACCCAGGGTGTGGGCGATGCCGATGATGGCACGAAGGATGGCGCCGTCGGTAAGACCCTGGCCAAGACCGTCGACGAAGGACCGATCCATCTTGAGGATGTCGACCGAAAAATCGCGCAGCCGTCCCAGCGAGGAATAGCCGGCGCCAAAGTCATCCAGCGCCACCCGAAACCCACGCTCTCGAAGGGCCCGGAGGACCTGCTCAACCGGCTGGCGATCTTCCATCAGGACGCTCTCCGACAGCTCGAGGATGAGGGACGACGGGTCGAGCCCAGCCGCATCGACGGCGTCCGTCACCTCCGAGATCAGCTCGGGCCGCTGCAGCTGCCGCCCGTACAGGTTGACGCTGATCCCCATCAGCGGCGTCGAGGGATAGCGCACCTGCCAGCGGCGGGCGTCGCGCGCCGCCTGCTGGATCGCCCAGCGCCCAAGCTCGACGATCATGCCGCTTCGCTCCGCCACGCTGATGAAGTCCCGGCTGGCCAGCAGGCCACGCACCGGATGATTCCATCGGATGAGCGCCTCGGCGCTGTGGATGGCGCCGGATTCGAGCATCACGACGGGTTGGTAGTCAAGGACAAACTGTTTCTCGGCGAGTGCGCGGTGCATATGGGCCTCAAGCTCCATGAGATGGAGGGCCGCACCGGCGAGCGAGGGGTCGTACTCGACGTAGCGGGCTTTGCCTCTCGATTTGGCGAGGTACATCGCGACATCGGCGTTGCGAATCAATTCCTCTGCCGCCTCCTGACCCGATACCAGACCCGCGATCCCGATGCTGGCGTGAATCGCAATCTCCTTGCCACCGATCCCAAACGGCGCGATGAACTGCCTGGTAATCCGGTCCGCCACTCGGGCGGCGATCTGCTCGTCCTCCATGTTCTTGAGAAGCACGGCGAACTCGTCGCCACCGATGCGCGCCACGGTGTCACCGGGTCGGAGCGTGGAGGCGATGCGGGCCCCCACCGCCGCCAGCAGCTTGTCACCGATGTCGTGGCCCAGGGTGTCGTTGACGGCCTTGAAGTCGTCGAGGTCGAGGAACAGCACGGCGACCCGGCGTTCGTGGTCACCAACGAGCGCGTGGTCCAGGTGGATCCGGAACGCGGCACGGTTCGGCAGGTCCGTCAACGGGTCGTGGAACGCCTGGTGGCTCAGCTTTTCCTCCAGCGCCTTGCGCTCGCTAACGTCCCGGGTATTCAGGACGACGCCACGGACGGCCGGTAGGTCGAGCAGATTGCTGATCGTAACTTCGGTGGAGCAGTACGAGTCGTCCTTACGCCGAAGCCGGCATTCCAGCGCGAGCGGTGGGCCCGCGATGTTGATCGCCTCATCGATCTTGCGGAGTACCTGAAGCCGATCGTCTGCGTGAGCCAGGTCTGCGAATGGCCTACCGACGAGCTCGCTGTCGGAATATCCAAGGATCCGCTCCACCGAGGCGCTCTGGTAGCGGATTAGCCCGCCGCCACCAATCAGCGTGATGACATCAGAGGAGTTCTGAACCAGCGATCGGAAATGCTCCTGGCCTTTGGAGAGCTCGGCGGCGTTGATCGCGAGTTGCCGGTTGAGCATCTGGTTGTCGCTCAGCGCCAGGTATTGGCGGACCACGACGAGGGCGATGACCGCCAGCAGGCACCAGAACGCCACCGGCTCCAGCGAACCGAGCCGCACTCTTTCGATGGCGGCCGCCGCCGCCCCGGCGACCACCGGAAGGTATGGCAGCAGGAGACCAAGGCGGCCTGGCGGACCCTCGGTCTGTCGCTGCAGTGCCGGCGTCGAAGCCGCACACAGCGCGGCGATGGCGATCAGCAGATAGCCGGCCGCCCATCCGACATCGATCACGCTTCCCGAGCCGTACTGGTTGGTCGCGGTCAGATAGGCGAAGCCACTGTCCGCCAGCAGGTTGGCGACCAGTCCGCCGGCGAGCAGATACAAGGGCAGTCGCGCAGCCCGGGGGGCGCGGGTGGCGAAGATCACGAGGATCGTGCCGATCACGACGTCGCCAATCGGATACGCGAGGCTGATGAGGTCGCTGAGCATGCTGCCCGAGCTGGCTCGATACACGGCGTGGAGGACGGTCGACCAGCTGATGATCAGGAGCGAGCCACCGATCATCAGTCCATCCAGAACGGTTCGCGCCAGCGAGGTCGCTTTCGAGGGAGCCGCCGGGAACGAAAGCACCCCGGCTACCGCCAGCGGTACCGCGGTCAGGTAGCCGAGGTCGGCGAAGGATGGGAACGGAATCTGCTGGCCCTGGATGAGTTCGAAGTACGACCAGAACACCTCACCGACGCCCCATGAAAACGCGGAGGCGGCGAGCAAAGCCCATGCGAGGCGCGTGCGCCCGCGATGCCGAAGTGCGGTATAGGCGCAGGCCGCGGCCGCGATGAAAGCGATGACGAACTCGCCGATGTCGTCGAATCTCTGGGTGGTGGTGACGCCGCCCCAGCTAAACCACAGCCAGGCCGCGAAAAACAGGCTGAATGCGGCCCACCCGGTGAGCAGGAACAAGAGGCGGCGATTATTTGCCATTTGTGCCGGTTCGAACGGCTATAGAGGCAACCTTCCGCCCATCCAATCCTGAAGGCCCTTGCGCGGTCGTTCATCGACCTGCGACACGGCCGTTTCCGAGGATTCCTTGGGCCGAACCCTCCCCCGCCGTGCGGGGGAGGGTAGATCAGCGAGCGCCGGTGGAAAGGCGAGCGTATCGGGTGGGGCGCTAGCTACTTACCAGCTTCGCCGACCGGACGACCCGGACGATCTGGGTGGCGCCAACTTTGGCCTTGCGCAGGCCGCTGTAGAGGTCCTCAAGGCTGCTCGTGGTGGTGCCGTTCAGAGCGACGAGCGTATCGCCCTGCATCAGGCCTGCCTTGTCGGCCGGGCTTTGAGGCTCGACGGCGACGATGAGGAGGCCGCTATCCTGCTTCGCCTTTGCCTTCACCGGCTCGGGTAGGGCGACTTCCTGTGTCCCGATGCCGAGGTAGGGCCGGCGGATCCGTCCATCGGCCTTGAGGCTGGCGACGACGCGCTCCGCGACATCCATCGCAACAGCGCGCCCATCACCGCGGCCGAAGACCCAGCTATTCATCCCAACGGCGCGCCCGTCGACGTCAACCAGTGGACCGCCGCTGAATCCCGGATAGAGTGGCGCATTGGTCTGGATCAGGTGCTCGATCTCGCTCCCCCGCCAGCCGCGCCATGACGACGAGACCGCGCTGATGGTCCCGAATGTCGCCTTGAGGCTGCCGGGGCGGCCGATCGCCAGGACGATCTGTCCCGGCTTCAGGTCTTCCACCTTGGCACGCGCCATTGCCGGTGCGGATAAGCCTTCTACCTTGAGCAGGGCCAGGTCCGTGGCAGGGTCGCGCCCGACCAATGTTGCCTTGGTGCTCTTGTCATCGACTACAACCTGGATCTCGTCCTCCTGCTCGACGACGTGATTGGCCGTGAGCACGAGGCCGTTATCCCAGACGATGCCGGTGCCGGCGCGCCCACGACGGGCGTCGACCCGGACTACACTCTTGCTCGCTTTTTCGACGAGCGCTGCGATGTCATCCGAAAGATCTTTGAGAGTCGACATGGTATTTGATTTGCTCCTTTGTGACTTGAAACTTCGATGCCTTTCACGCTACCGCCGAACTGGGCCCGGCAACTTCACCCGAACGGCCAGTCCGCGACCCGGATGTTCGGCTAGGGCGTCAGCCGTTCGGCCAGGTACTTGACGGCGATCGGGTAGCGGTACTCGATCGCGTCGTGGGTGGCGTCGAAGAGTTCGAAGAAGATGTCGTTCACCCCGACCGCCGCGAGCGCCCGGCGAAAGCCCTCGGCACCGAGGTCGAGAAAATACTGATCGCGCTTGCCGGCATCGATGTAGATGGCGCGCATGTTGCGCAGGGCCTCGGCGTGGTGCGGGACCATGCGAACCGGGTCCCAGCGCAGCCAGCGCTCCCAGACCTGCGGAATCATCTGGCCGGTCGTGGTGTCGTAGGGCAGGCGGACCGTGCCGTCGTCATCGGCCGAGTAGCAAGCCGCCATGCACCAGTCATTGAGGAGCTCCGCGTCCCCTTCTTTGCTGAACGCCGGCCGGCTGCGGAAGTCTTTCCAGAACTCCTCGAAGGAGCTCTTGTATTTGTCACGGAGAGTTCGGACCGACTTGCCGAAGGCATTGGCATAGGACAGCTCGAACAGCGCGTCGCCGGCGTGCGTGGCCAGCCCGCCAAACAGGTCGGGTCGCAGCATCGGCGTCACCATCGCGCCATAGCCGCCACTGGACTTACCCATGATGCCGCGGTGGCGCGCCTCGGGCGAGGTCCGGTAGTGGCGGTCCACCCAGGGGACGATCTCATTGCAGAGGTAGCTGTGGTACTTGCCGGTGCCGGGTGAGTCGAGGTACTGGCTCCCACCGATCGAGGTCCAGCAATCGACATATATAAGGATGCACGGCGGCGCACCACCTGCTCCGAATTGGGCATCGGCGAGCTCTGGGAAGTTACGCCGGAACGGGGTCCTGTTCCGCCACATGTCGATCTGGCCGGTCAGCCCCTGGATGACGTAAATGCTGGGATAGCGGCGCTGCGGCTCCGCATCGTAACCGGGCGGCAGGTACACCCAGAGCGGCCGCTGGTGCGGATCATGCAGCGGGTTGCCCTTGAGCAGCTCGCTCTCGAAGAGGTGTTCGTCGTAACGCCCCTTCGTTTCATAGGACCAGGGTGGCAACTGTGGCACGATGCCACTATAAGCAGTGGCCATCATACGATGCGACTGGGCGGAGGGCGATCCCCTGATGCGCGATTACCACGATCGCGAGTGGGGCCTGCCCATCCACAACGATCGCCTGCTCTTTGAGTTCCTGGTGCTCGAAGGCGCCCAGGCCGGGCTCAGCTGGATGACGATCCTTCGCAAACGGGACGCCTACCGAACGGCGTTCAAGGGGTTCGATCCGGCCGCGGTGGCCCGGTTCAACGACGCGAGCGTCGAGCGCCTGCTGGGCCTGAGCGGCATCGTGCGCAACCGACTCAAGATCGGGAGCGCCATCAAGAATGCGCGCGTGGTCCGATCAATCGCCGCCGAGCAGGGCAGTTTCGATAAATACGTCTGGTCGTTCGTGGGCGGCCGGCCGAAGCAAAATGCCTGGAAGACGGTGGCCGCCATCCCAGCCCAAACGGCCGAAGCGCAGGCGCTGAGCAAAGACCTGATCGCGCGCGGGGCGACTTTCGTCGGACCGACGATCTGTTACGCGTTCATGCAGGGGACCGGACTGGTCAACGATCATCTGGTCAGCTGCTTTCGGTACAGGGAAGTATCTAAGACCAGGGCGTAATAGGCCTCGGCTGCATCTCGCCGTCCACGTAGACGGCGTCCACCTTCTCGTCGTAGAAACAGAGCAGGTTCTCGATCTTCGGGCATTCCGGGATCGGCGCCGGATAGCCCCAGACGATGTCGGTGAACTCCTTTCCGTTGACCTTCACGGTCCAATAGGACGCCTTGCCCTTGTAGGGGCAGCGGGTCGTGGTGTTGGTCGGCGTCAGCAGGTCAAGCCGCGCGTCGACCTTGGGGATGTAATAGCGAGTCGGCAGTCCGGTCTCGAACAGGAGCCGCGGCCGGGTGGTCTCGGCGACAACCTCGCCCCCGACCACGATCTTGACGTGGCGCGAGCTGTTGAGCACGTCCACGCGGTGATAGGGATCGCGCGGATGGACGAAGACTTCGTCGTCCTCCTCGAACCAGGCGTCCATCTTGTCCCAGTAGAAGGCCACGTAATCCTTCAAGTCCTCGCGTTCTGGCTGGAGGTAACGCCAGGCAGCCTTCTCGGCTACCCGGTCGCCGACTTTCACGGAGTAGAAGCTGGCCTGTCCTTTCCCCGGATGGATGCTCGTGAAGGTGGTCGGGACGAACAGATCCAGACGCACGTCTTTGGCCGGGAAGTAATAGATGGCGAGGCGCTTGTTTTCGAGCATCAGCATCACGGCACGCGAATCGGCCACCATGATCCCGCCCAACATCACGCGAACACGACGCTGAGTCGGTTCGAAAAGGATGCCGTCCTGCGCCGGCCGATCCGGTATTTGGGGGATGACCCGGTCTTCAAGAGCTTTTGCCATTCTTACGCCTCCCGTGGTTTGCGCTTCAGTCTCGACCCCAAGAACCTCGTAGGGTGCCGAGATGTTCCGTCTCGAGCATGACGGCCACCGTCGGATCCTAAGGGGCTCACTCTACGACTGATCGCGGTATTGACATTATTACCTACATATCTACTATCATCTTTAGTGATGCGTTCACAGACATGCTCCAAGTTGCCGGCGACCGCCTGATGCCGCGCCGCCGTCGCTCCCGCTATCTCTTCCACCGCCGGCTGCGGCTCCTTCGCGAGAGTCAGCGCCGGACCAAAACCAGACGCGCCTTTATCCTGATCGCCCTCGTCGTATTCGCCCTGCCGCTGATGGCGATTCCGGCTGTCGCGGCTGAAACCGTGGGGAGCCTGCCGGCGGTCGACGGCCTGACCGCCAGCGGCCTCCA
>WNFD01002381.1_pt1 | contig 19399 bp, 20 predicted proteins | sample 5400491 | NCBI WGS metagenome assembly WNFD01 (sample SAMN13153343, study PRJNA577476) | soil metagenome | isolation source: 120 cm saprolite under Douglas fir tree site 2 hole 2 replicate 2 | place: USA:California | collected 2015-04-18
CACGATGGAAGGTGCCACGGAAACCGTGCGGCGCTGGGAGGCGGTGTGAGTGCCGTCATCCTGAGGTGCGAGACCTTGCAAGCCGCGTCGTAAATCCGCGCCTCACTTCTTCCCCTTCCTTGCCACCACCTTCTCATACATTGTCATCCTGCGCTACGCGCCTGCCACATAAGGAGATCGAATGTCGCTCACGCTGCATTTCCACCCCTTGGCGTCGTTTTGCTGGAAGGCGTTGATCGCCTTGTACGAGAACGATACGCCGTTCGCGCCGAACATGGTCGATCTCGGCAACGCGACCGAACGCGCCGCGCTGCTGAAGCTGTGGCCGATCGGCAAGTTTCCGGTGCTGTGCGACGACACGCGCAACCAGACCATTCCGGAGTCGAGCATCATCATCGAATATCTTGACCGGCATTATCCCGGCCGAACGCGGTTCATTCCCGCAGAATCCGGCCTCGCGTGGCAGGCACGGCTGCGCGACCGGTTCTACGATCTCTACCTGCATTTGCCGATGCAGAAGATCGTGGGTGACAGGCTTCGCCCGGAGGGAAAAAGGGATCCGCATGGCGTGGAGGAAGCAAGAGGACAGCTGCGGACATCCTATCGAATGATCGAGGCGCAGATGTCGGCTGGCACCTGGGCGATGGGGGAAGCGTTCGGTCTCGCCGATTGCGCCGCGATGGCTCCTTTGTTCTACGGCAACATGGTCGAGCCGTTCGGCGATGCGCATAAAAATGTAACGGCCTATTTCGAGCGGCTGAAGGCGCGTCCGTCGGTCGCGCGCGTGCTGAAGGAAGCCGAGCCGTATTTCAACATGGTTCCGAAATGAGGAGGCCGAAATGCCCTCAAGCAAAGCGGAAATCATCCGCGCCATCTTTGCCGCCTACATGTCGAACGATCGCAAGGTCGTCGAGGATGCACTCACCGACGATTTCCGCTTCACGAGTCCGTATGACGACGAGATCGACAAGGCGACTTATTTCGAGCGCTGCTGGCGCAACAGCGACTGGATCGAGCGCCACGAACTCGAAAAGATCTTCGTCGACGGCAATGAGGCGTTCGTGACCTATCGGTGCGGAGCCAAAGGCGGCAAGAATTTCCGGAACACGGAGTTTTTTACCTTCGAAGGCGACAGGGTCAGCCGCATCGATGTCTATTTCGGTGCGACATACGAAAATGGCGCGTTCGTCAAACAACAGTAAGAAGTGTAATCGACATGTCGGTTCGCCGCGATCTGGTTCGTCGTCCCCAAACGATCATTGTTGGATATCGCTGAGCGGAGGACGAAATGATGGAAATGACCGGCGCCGGCGGGCTGTCGAAAACGCGCGTGCGGCGCATGCATGACGTCATGGCCGGCCATGTCGATGATGGCAGCATGCCTGGCCTGGTGACGCTGGTGTGCCGCCGTGGCGAGATCCATATCGATGTGATCGGAAATATGGCGATCGACGGTGCGCCGATGCAGCGCGACACCATCTTCCGGATCACCTCGATGACCAAACCGATCACGGCTGTCGCCGCGATGATCCTTGTCGAGGAATGCAAATTGCGGCTCGATGATCGCCTCGATCGGTGGCTGCCGGAGCTGGCGGATCGCAAGGTGTTGCGCGCCATCGATGCGCCGCTCGACGACACCGTGCCGGCCAGGCGCGCGATCACGCTTCGCGATCTGCTCACGTTCCGGCTGGGCTACGGCATGATCATGGTGTTTCCGGATCGTTATCCGATTCAGAAAGCGATTGCCGAGGCGGGCCTGGCGCCAGGGCCGGTGTTTCCGTCCTTTCCGCCGGATGAGCTGTTGCAGCGCTACGGCAGTCTGCCGCTGCTCCATCAGCCTGGCGAACGCTGGCTTTACAACAGTGGAACGGAGATTCTGGGCGTGCTGATCTCTCGTGTGGCCGGCACGACTTTCGGCGAATTCCTGCGCGACCGCATCTTCGCGCCTCTGGCAATGAAGGATACGGCGTTCAGCGTGCCGGAAGCCAAACGTAACCGGTTCGCAACCAGCTATCGCCTCGACCACGCGACGCAAAAACTGAAAGTGTTCGACAACCCGGTCACCGGCAAGTTCTCAAACCAGCCGGTGTTCGAAAATGGCAGCGCCGGACTTGTCTCGACGGCAGACGATTTCAATGCCTTTGCCCAGATGATGTTGAATGGCGGCCGGCTGGGCCGCGAGCGCATTCTGTCGCGGCCATCGGTCGAACTGATGACGACCGACCAGATCACGCCAGAACAGAAATTGGGTTCGGAGCTGTTCTTCGGCGATAACCGGGGCTGGGGCATGGGCCTCTCGGTCTTCACCAAGCGCGACGATCTCCACACCACGCCGGGCCGATTCGGCTGGGACGGCGGCTATGGCACGTCATGGTATTCCGACCCGCGCGAACAGCTCACGGGCATTCTGCTGACCCAGCGAATGATGGATTCACCGGAACCGCCGCGCGTCTTCAGCGATTTCTGGACCTCGGTCTATCAGGCTATTGACGATTGAGGGATGCGGCAATGGCGGTCGGATTTCGTCCGCAATTACTTCCGAAATAATTTCGTCCGGCATGTCGGTGCCGCAAAGCACGGTTCGTCATATCCATAGAGCCGGGGTTCGGCGATCGCCCAAAACCCGGTCACTGGAATTTGAACCCAACGGAGCGAGACGATGCGATTCATGGTGATTGTGAAGGCCGACAACAACAGCGAAGCCGGCGTGATGCCGAGCACGGAATTGCTGACGGCAATGGGCAAGTTCAATGAAGAGATGGTGAAGGCCGGTGTCATGCTGGCAGGCGAAGGTCTGCATCCGAGTTCGAACGGCGCCCGCATCAAATATTCCGGCAAGGATCGCACCGTCACCACGGGTCCTTTTGCGGCCACCCGCGAACTCGTCGCCGGCTTCTGGCTGATCCAGGTGAAGTCGCGGGAAGAGGCGATCGAATGGATGAAGCGCGCGCCGTTCGACGGCGGCTCCGAGATCGAAATCCGGCAGGTCTTCGATGCGGAGGATTTCGGCGAGGCGTTGACGCCGGAATTGCGCGAACAGGAACAACGCCTGCGCGCGCAGGTGAGGAAATAGAGCTAGCGCTCGTCATTCCGGGATGCGCCGCTTGGCGCAGACCCGGAATCCAGAGATTAGTAGCGCCAGATTCCGGGTTCGTGCTTCGCACGCCCCGGAATGACAACAAAATTGCAGACAGGACACACGACCATGCGATTCATGATGCTGATGATTCCCCTGGGCTATGAGACCGCGCCGCCGGACGTCAAACTCGATCCCGAGCGTGTGGCCGCGATGATGAAATACAATGTGGCGCTGAAAGACGCCGGCGTGCTGATCACGCTCGACGGCCTGCACCCGCCAGCGACGGGGGCACGGGTTTCATTCGCGAGCGGCAAGCCTCTGGTAACCGACGGTCCATTCGCCGAGGCCAAGGAAGTGCTCGGCGGTTACTGGATGATCGATGTGAAATCACGGGAGGAGGCGATCGCCTGGGCGAAGCGCTGCCCGGCCTCCAGCAACGAGGTCATCGAAATTCGTCAAGTACAGGAAGTGTCGGATTTCCCTGCCGACGTCCAGGAGGCGGCGGCTGGATTTACCGAATTGCAGGGCAAGTCTGGACGTTAACAGACGTTAACGTTTGTGCCGGCGTCTCGTCGCATGACTCGGGGCTGGGGGCGCTGGAACTGGCGCTAGTGACCTTTGCGGCCGGCTCATGTAAAAGCCTTTCACATGAGCTGGCGCAAGGAACAACGCCGCGCCGAGCGCGGCTATCATCACGGCAATCTGAAAGAGGCGCTGCTGCAGGCCGCACTCGGGCTGATCGCGGAGAAGGGCCCGGCGGGGTTTACCTTCGCCGACGCCGCGCGTTCGGCCGGCGTCAGCCCCGCGGCGCCGTACCGCCATTTCCGCGATCGCGACGAACTGCTTTCGAGCATCGCGCAGCGCGGCTTCGAGCAGTTCGAGGAAGCGCTGACCCAAGCCTGGGACGATGGCCGTCCGGACACCGTCACGGCGTTCGAGCGGGTCGGCAAAGCCTATCTCGCGTTCGCCCGCGCGGAGCCGGCGTTCTATTCGGCGATGTTCGAATCAGGGCTTCCCGTCGACCTTAATCCTGCATTGTTAGCCGCAAGCGAGCGCGCTTTCGGCATCATCCGGGCCGCCGCCGAGCGTTTAGCCGCGCTGGCGCCACCCGGCATGCCGCGCCCGCCGGCATTGATGATGGCACTGCATATCTGGTCGATGTCGCACGGCGTGGCGTCGCTGTTCGCTCGTGGCGATGCGGCACGCCGCAAGCTGCCGATGTCGGCGGAAGACCTTCTGGAAGCGGAGGTGTTGATCTATCTGCGCGGTCTCGGCTTCCCGACCGATCGTCGGCAGCCCGCCCAAAAAGACCAGGCGGACCAGAAGCCGCCCGGGCCGCCGCCGGTGCCGCCATCCGGTCCTTGGGGCACTCCAAAATAAATTCGAGCGCGCCGCCGGCGCCCGGCTTGACAAAAATCCGGGATGGTTTAGGTATGTAAATGTTATTTACATTCACAACGGCGTGATGCCGTCATGGAGAGGGAAATGGCCTACACCGCAGATGTCAATCGATGGCGCGGCCCCGCCGAAGAGAACTACCGACCGCATATGCTTGAGTCGCCGTGGCACCCCGGCTGGATCGCCGTGACCGTGTTGGGTTTCATCATCTGGTGGCCGATCGGCCTTGCCCTTCTTTTTTTCACACTCGGGAGCAGAAAAATGGGTTGTTGGAGTCATCAAGACCGCTGGGCGAATAAGATGGAGCGGATGCAGTACAAGATGGAGCGGATGCGCGGCCGCATGGAGCGTCGCGGCTTCGGTTTCGGCGGTTTCGGTCCGCCCTCGAGCGGCAACCGCGCCTTCGACGAATACCGCATGGAAACCCTGCGGCGCCTCGAGGAAGAGCAGACCGAGTTTCGGGATTTCCTCGATCGCCTGCGCCACGCCAAGGACAAGGAAGAGTTCGACCAGTTCATGGCGCAGCATCGGACCCGCCCGGCGCCGCCGCCGCCCACGGATGGTCAGCCCCAGGCATGAGTCTCGGAAATATGAGGGCTCGGCCTCCGGCGTAATGCGCCATCCAGCCTGACGGCCACACCCCCGCCCGTTTGCGAAAGCAGACGGGCGGTTTTGCTTACGGGAGCCCGATTCTGGCGCAGTCCGTTACCTCCGCTGCCGCCCTTTGCCGCACCAAATTCTCCTTTGGTAACCTCGCATTAACCATGATTGGCGTCTGGTTAGAGGCGTAAGGTCGCGCCGATAGGCCCTTGTTTTGACATGTTGGCGGCGGATGCAAGCCTCGGCTTCGGCGGGCCTCCCATGCGACACAACAAGGCGCCAGCGTTGGCGTTTGCCGCTGCGTCTGGCGCGCGGCTGTGGAACCGGCAGCCATTTGCTCCCGGAGGATTTGGGACGCTTGCGTTGAGAGGATACCGCTTATGAATCCGGCCGACGTGGCTCAGACAGCCTTGCCGCTGGCATCCACCGACGTATCGCTGATCGCGCTTTTCTTTCAGGCTCACTGGATCGTGAAAGCGGTCATGCTGGGGCTGTTGGCCTGTTCGGTCTGGGTATGGGCGATCGCGATCGACAAGACGTTCCTGTATGCGCGCACCAAGCGCGCCATGGATCGCTTCGAACAGGCGTTCTGGTCGGGGCAGTCGATCGAGGAACTTTATCGCGCGCTATCGGCCAAGCCGACGCAATCGATGGCGGCCTGCTTCGTCGCGGCGATGCGCGAATGGAAACGGTCGTTCGAAAGCCAGGCGCGCTCTTTCGCCGGGCTTCAGATGCGCATCGAAAAAGTCATGAACGTCTCCATCGCCCGGGAAATCGAGCGGCTGGAACGCCGCCTGCTGGTGCTGGCGACGGTCGGTTCGGCGGGCCCGTTCGTCGGCCTGTTCGGCACCGTCTGGGGCATCATGTCGAGCTTCCAGTCGATCGCGGCCTCGAAGAACACCTCGCTCGCGGTGGTGGCCCCGGGCATCGCGGAGGCGCTGTTTGCCACGGCAATCGGCCTTATCGCTGCCATTCCGGCGACTATCTTCTACAATAAGTTCACCTCCGAGGTGAATCGGCAGGCCCAGCGGCTGGAAGGGTTCGCCGACGAATTTTCCGCGATCCTGTCGCGCCAGATCGACGAACGGGCGTGAGGCGCGGTATGTATGAGCCCATCGTGATGAGGAACATATCATGGCGATGAACATGGCAGGTTCGCCGGGCGGCGGACGCCGCGGCCGGCGTCGCGCGGTGATGGCGGAGATCAACGTTACGCCGATGGTGGACGTAATGCTGGTGTTGCTGATCATCTTCATGGTGTCGGCGCCGCTGTTGACGGTCGGCGTGCCGCTTGATCTGCCCCAGACCCAGGCCAAGAGCCTGGAGCAGGACAAGACCCCGCTGCAGCTTTCAGTCGATGTTCAGGGAAAGGTGTTTATCAACGACACCGAAGTGGCCATGAACGAGCTGATACCGAAATTAAAGGCGATCACGGACGCCCGTGGCGGCATGGAAGAGCGTATATTCATGCGGGCGGACAAGAAGGCGGATTACGGAACCGTGGCGAGGGTCATGGGGCAGCTGTCGGGCGCGGGGTTCAAGCGGCTGGCGCTGGTCACCGAGGTGGAGCAGGGGTCCTAGGGGTGAACGTCGACAAGACACTGGTGGCGTCCGTGGCCCTGCACGTCCTCGTGATCGGGTGGGGACTGGTGTCGTTCTCATCCAAGGCGTTCGAATCGATGCCGGAAGAATCCTTGCCGGTCGATATCATTTCGTCGGATCAACTCGCCAAGGTCATGGCCGGCGTGAAAACCGGCAAGAAAGATAATCCGAAACCGGTGGTTGAAAAAGTCGCCGAGGCCAAACCGGTCGAAGACGCCGTCGGCAAGATCACCGAGAAGCCGCCGGTCGTGACGGAAACGGCTCCGCCGCCGCAGCCGAAACCGGAGGAAAAGCCGGTCGAGAAAAAGCCCGATCCGCCGAAGCCGGTCGCCGAGGCCAAGCCCAAGGAAGAGCCGAAGCCGATCGAGAAGAAGCCGGATCCGCCCAAGGTCGATCCGATCGCGGAAGCTTTGAAGAAGGAAGAGAAGAAGCCGCCGCCGAAGCCGCCGGTCCAGGCGGCGACACCACCACCGCAGCCGTCGAAGCCGAAGACCGAGCGGACCTTCGATCAGTCGAAGATCGCGGCCTTGCTCGACAAGCGCGACCCGACCCGGCAGGCCGTGACCGGCGACACGCTGAACTCCAACGCCGCGCTGGGTCTGGCCAAGGGCAAAGCCGCGGACAACTCGGCGACGTGGGGCGCGCTATTCCAGTCGCAGGTCGAGCGCTGCTGGAAGAAGCCCTACGGCGGTATCGAGGCTCAGAAATCCGAGGCAGCTTTCGCCATCAAGCTGAAGCGCGACGGCACGCTTGAAGGGATGCCGGTTCCGGAAGGCACACCGGCCACGCCGTATCTTCGCGTCTATCAAGAGAGTGCCTTGCGGGCGATCATCGAATGCCAGCCGTATAATTTGCCCGCCGCCTATTTCGACGAATGGAAATATTTTGCGCCGGTGTTTACCGAACGAAAGACGTGAAGGTGATTGCTCGTGGCGATCGCAGACATGAAACAAAGCGCGTAACAATATGACCGACAAAGATGGATTGCACGTCATGCCGCTCCGCCTGAGCCGCCGGCAGATTATTTCCGGGATGGCGTCGCTTGGTGTGCTGACCGGTGGAGCTGCACGCAGCGCCTTTGGACAGAAGCGGGTCATTATCCCCGAGGGCGACTTTGCGCCGCTTCCGATCGCGATTCCGAATTTTGTGGCGGGAACGCCGGGGGACGGCGAGGTCGGCGTCAGTGTGGCCCAGGTCATTACCAACAACCTCAAGCGCTGCGGACTGTTCGCGCCGATCGATCCGGCGGCCTTCATTGAAAAGATCAACGACATCGACAAGGCGCCGCAATTCCAGAATTGGAAGACCATCAACGCGCAGGCCCTGGTGACCGGCCGGATGACCCTCCAGGCCGACAGACGTCTGAAGGCGGAATTCCGTCTCTGGGACGTGAACACAGGCCAGCAACTCGCCGGCCAGCAATACTTCACGTCTCCGGAATACTCGCGGCGGATCGCACACATCATTTCCGACCAGATCTACGAGCGCCTGACCGGCGAGAAGGGCTATTTCGACAGCCGCGTGGTGTTCGTCGATGAGACCGGATCCAAGGAGCGGCGCGTCAAGCGGCTGGCGCTGATGGATCAGGATGGCTTCAATGTGCGTTACCTGACCAAGGGCGCGGATCTGGTGCTGACGCCGCGGTTCTCTCCCGCGCGCGACGAGCAGTTGATTACCTATATGGAATTCGGCCAGGGCGACCCGCGCGTCTACTTGTACAGAATCGAGACCGGCGAACGCGAAATCGTCGGCAATTTTCCCGGCATGTCGTTCTCGCCGCGTTTCTCGCCGGATGGCCAGCGCGTGATCATGAGCTTGCAGCAGGGCGGTAATTCGAACCTGTTCGTGATGGATCTGCGTTCGAAGTCGACCACGCGCCTCACCGACACTCCGGCGATCGATACCTCGCCGTCCTACGCGCCCGATGGGGCTCGCATATGTTTTGAATCCGACCGCGGTGGAAAGCCGCAGATCTATGTGATGCCGGCGACCGGCGGATCCGCGCAACGCATATCCTTTGGCGAAGGCAGCTATTCCACCCCGGTCTGGTCACCGCGCGGCGACTACATTGCCTTCACCAAGCAGGGCGGCGGACAGTTTTCCATCGGCATCATGAAGCCCGACGGCTCCGGCGAACGGATACTTACGTCCGGCTTCCATAACGAAGGCCCAACCTTTGCGCCGAACGGCCGCGTTTTGATGTTCTTCCGCGACCCCGGCGGCAATGCCGGACCTTCGCTGTTCACCGTGGATATTTCCGGACGCAACGAACAGCGGATTCCAACCCCCGGATTTGCGTCCGATCCGGCGTGGTCGCCGCTGCTGTCGTAGCACGGTGCGGTAATCCGCCGGCGCCGATGTCCTCCCCGGCAAACCTTGCCTAGCCTGCTGATTTCGCAGGCATATATTGGCACGCCGGATCAAAAACAACTTCTCGGTAACGATGTTCCCTCAGGAAGACTTCATCTGGAAGCGGTAAATATACGGCACTTCCTAAAGGACGTGCGCGCATCTGATGCAGCTTGCAAGCGAAGCCCCAGACCCCGACCAGAGGATGTCGCCGTCCATTCGCGCGGCGTTGATTGATTCGCTCTTCGAAACTCCCGGCACGGTGCATGTGGGCATCGTCTTCGCGACCATCACCGCGGCCATGACCGCGCTAAAGACCGGAAGCGATTTCATCTGGGCATGTGTCGCGCTTCTCGCCGTGGCCGGAGTTCTCCGGGCGATCGATTTGCAGCTTTACCAAGCGCGGAAATCGACCCTCACTGCCGATGGTGCTGCGTTGTGGCAGACGCGCTATCAGATCGGGGCAATGATCCAGGCCATTGCGATCGGAATATGGTGCAGCACCACTCTGTTGAGCAGTGACGATGCTGTGGCCCACATGATTGCCTTGTCCGTGACGATCGGACTCCTCGCGGGTGGAGCGGGCAGAGCCTATGGGTGGCAGTGGATATTTAGGCTGCAGGTTCTCCTTGCCTTGGGTCCGACTGCGATCGCGCTGGCGTTGCGTGGCACACCCTATTACGTAGCCATGTCGGTCGTCACCGCCGTGTTCCTTGTGACTCTCATTAAACTCTCGGCCAACCTACATAGAATTTTTATGCAAGCGCTTGTGGCACGCGAGCGCGAGGCGGCGCTGGCCGGCCAGTTCGATACCGCCCTGAACAACATGCCGCACGGTCTGTGCATGTTCGCCGCCGACGGGCGGCTTGCGGTCATGAATCATCGCTTCAGCGACATGATGAACCTGTCGGACGATCTGGTGCGCCGCGGCGCGAGCGCACCCGACATTATCTTCGCCTGCGTCGACTCCGGGTCGATCTCGGCGGCGAGCGGAAACATGATTCTCTCGGAAATCGAGAATTCGCAGGCGGGGGATCTCGTCACGGCCGATCCCGACGCGAGCAGGAGCCAGTCGCTGTCCTGGACATTCCAGCCGATGGCCGGCGGCGGGTCCGTCGTGCTGGTGGAAGACATCACCGAACGCAAGGATGCCGAAGCGCGGATCAGCCATCTGGCGCGCTACGACGAACTGACAGCGCTGCCCAACCGGGTCAATTTCCGTGATGAAATCGAGCGCCTGCTGGTGATTTCGCACAGCGCCGAGCGGTTGTCGGCGCTGCTGTTTGTCGATCTCGATCAGTTCAAGCAGGTCAACGACACCCTGGGTCACCCCTGCGGCGACCAGCTGTTATGCGCCGTCGCCGGCAGGCTGCGCGAAATGCTGCGCCCGGAGGATTTCGTGGCGCGGTTCGGCGGCGATGAATTCGTCGTGTTCCAGCAGAACATTGCGTCGAATGAGGACGCCGCGGGTCTCGCCCGGCGCATCGTCGACCGCCTCAGCGAGCGCTACAAGATCGACAATCATCTGGTCGAGATCGGCGCCAGCGTCGGCATCGCAATGACTTCGCCCGCGGGTATCAGCGCCGATACGCTGTTGAAGAACGCAGACATGGCGCTCTATCGCGCCAAGGCGGACGGCCGCGGGACGTTCTGCTTCTTCCGCGACGAGATGGCGCAAACCGTCGAGGCTCGCCGCATTCTGGAGCTGGATCTGCGCAAGGCGCTTGCCCATGAGGAGTTCGAGTTGTTCTATCAACCGCTCGTCAATCTCAAATCCGGGCGAATAGCGACCTGCGAAGCGCTGCTGCGATGGAATCATCCGGTGCGGGGCACGGTTTCTCCGATCGACATCATTCCGGTGGCCGAGGACATGGGTCTCATCGTCGACCTCGGCCGCTGGATCCTGCGCAAGGCCTGCATGGAATGCATGAAATGGCCGGAAGGCGTCAGCGTTGCGGTCAATTTTTCGCCGCAGCAGTTCCATCAGCGCGATGTGCTGAGCGAGGTGCGTTACGCGCTCGAGGTCTCCGGATTGCCCGCGCACCGCCTCGAAATCGAGATCACCGAATCGTCGCTGCTGCGCAACACACAATTGACCCACGATGTGCTGTCGCAGCTGCACATGATCGGTGTGCGGATATCGCTGGACGATTTCGGTACCGGCTATTCGAGCCTGAGCTATCTGCATAACTTCCCGCTGCAGAAAGTGAAGATCGATCGTTCCTTCCTGGAGGGAATCGATAGCGATCGTCCGCTGACGCTGTTGCGCGGCGTGGCGCGGCTCAGTGCCGATCTCGGAATGTCGGTGGTGGTCGAAGGCATCGAGACCAACGAGCAACTGGAACTGATCAGCGCCGACGGCACGGTGACCGAGGCGCAGGGCTATCTGTTCAGCCGGCCGGTGCCGGCGGTGCGCGTTCGCCAGTTGCTGCATGCTTCGCACGGCCGGCGCCTGCCGGACGACAACTTGATCGAGCTGCCATCGCGCTCGATCGCCTGAAAATCAAGCTGCCTCGCCGCTGCAACTTCGCGCCACATTGGTCAGATGCAGGGGTGGATTCCGCGCCGCCGGATTAACTCTATTGTCTCGATTCGTTTGCATTCCCTTAAGGAGCTGTTAATCTTCTTTAATGCTCGCGTGAGTTGCGGCCGCCTGCGTTCGCGCGGAAGTTGCCGGGAAGTGCTGGGAAGTTGTAAGGAGTATCAAATGAAGTCCGCAGTCGAAACGCGCACTTCGCACTCTGTTTGGGGATCAGGGCTGCTTGATCGCGTCGATTACCGACTCGTCGAAACTGCTGAGGAAAGAGATCGCATCTGTTCGTTGCGTTACAGAGCCTATCTGAATGGCGGATTAATCCCGCCATCAGAGGCTCAGCGCGTCTACGATCCCTATGATGATGCTCCTAACGCCTGGACGCTTGGAATTTATGTTGACGGAGAACTCTGCAGCTCTGTCCGCCTCCACGTCCTGACCCCGGAATGGCGGATGTCCCACGCAACCGAATTGTTCGGCGATGTGCTTCACCCTCGCCTCGATCGGGGCGAAGTTTTCGTCGATCCGTCGCGCTTGGCTGCAGACCCCGAAAAAGCCCGGCGGTTTCCGGAACTTCCCTACCTGACGGTGCGGTTGGGCTTTATGGCGTGCGAATATTTCAACGCCGATACGGGGCTCGCGCTCGTTCGTGCCGAGCACCAGGCGTTTTATCGCCGGGTCTTTTTGCAAGAGACCATCGCCGAACCGCGTCCGATTCCCATCATATTACAAAAGGTGGCATTGATGGCGTGCGATTTCCGGGCCGTGCGGGAAAAGGTCTTGACCCGTTTTCCCATCATGCGTTCGACGTCCGTCGAGCAGCGGATGCTGTTCCAGCGCGCCGGCGAGCGACATTCGCCGCCACGCGGGGTTGTCACCTCCTTCGAGCGCCCCTCGATCGTTCCGAATTAGCCGGCCGGACTTCAAGGCGCACCCCCGAGCCGCCTTGGCTCGGCGGGTTCCGGCCGCATCGGCCGGATATCCGTGCGCGCTTGCCTTTCACCGTCGCGCCACATTTACAAACCATTAACTATCGCGTTTGCTTTTCCCCGTTTGCTGGCATTTGGTCGGTTCTGGCAACACCTCATCAAGGTTGACGGAACGTTCGCTTAACCATCGCCCTGTAGACCGGAAACAGTCGAAAAACGTGAGCGTTGGAGGCTCCCGAATGAAACATCAGATGCGAATCCTTCAGGGATTGAAGCTGGCCGCGGTGCTCGCGGTGGCGCTGTCGATGGGCGCCTGCGCGAACAAGAACCTCGGCGCCGACGGCGCCATGGCAAATGCCGCGACCCCCGGCAGCCAGCAGGATTTCGTGGTCAATGTCGGCGACCGCGTGTTCTTCGAGAGCGACCAGACCGATTTGACGCCGCAGGCGATCGCGACCCTGGAAAAGCAGGCGCAATGGCTGCAGAGCTACAATCGCTATTCCTTCACCATTGAAGGTCACGCGGATGAGCGCGGTACCCGCGAATACAACATCGCGCTGGGCGCGCGGCGTGCCCAGTCGGTTCGGACCTACCTGGCATCGCGCGGCATTGATCCCGGCCGGATGCGGACGATTTCCTACGGCAAGGAACGACCGGTTGCGGTGTGTAACGACATCTCGTGCTGGTCGCAGAATCGCCGCGCCGTGACGGTCTTGAACGCCAGCTCTTAAAGCGTTCGCCGTTCGCAAAGTTCATCGCCGGCGCCCTCGGGCGCCGGTTTTGTTTTGGCGGTTTGCTTGTGAAGCAGCAGTAATGTCGGCTTTTCCCGCATGCGGGACCGTCCGGCACGAGTACATGCGTTGGCCCAGTCTCCTTTGTGAACACGTCTCCGTGCGAATCGGCGCTCGATCCGGTTGACCAAGTGGCTTGATTGTTTCGGTGGGAACACTAGACCATGCGGCAGGAGACGGGCGCCGGATGTGGGAAACCAGTCACATTTTTGGCGTACTCCATCACTCAATGTGATCCGCTTTCGATGTCGCCGATTTCGTCGTCAGGCCCAAATGTCATCCAGATTTCATAGAATTACGCGCGCCGCGGCAATCTCTGCGATGCTCGCGCTGTCCTCGCAGGTATCGGCGCAATCCGATGACCCGGAAATGCGAATTCAGCAGCTTGAGAATCAGCTGCGGCAGCTCACCGGCCAGAATGAGGAGTTGCAATACCGCAACCGGCAGCTCGAAGATCGCCTGAGGTCGCTTCAGGGCGGCGCGCCAGCCGCCCCCGGCGGTCAGGCCGCTGTCGCCCAGCCCAACATCGCCGCGGCTCCTCCGATGCAGCCGAACCCGGTCTATCGGCAGCCACCGGCCCAGCCGGGGTATGACCCGCAGAGCGCCGCCCAGGCGCCGATCGTCCAGGAACCGCCGGGAGCGCCACAGGGAATTCCGCCGGCCCAGGGCCGGCGCCGGGGCGATGCCTTCGATCCCAGCCAGAGTCCGACTGCGCCCGGCGCACCGCGTGCGCTCGGCGGCGGTCAACTGGCGATCCCGGCCGAAGCGCCAATCGGCGCTCCGGGCGGACGCGGAGCAGGCGAGCCGCTCGATCTGGCCAACACGGCTCCGCGCAATCCGGCCGCGGCACCGCCGGCATCGCCGCGAAGCCCCGGCGCAAGCGCCGCGCTTTCCACGTTGCCGCCATCGGCCACGCCCAAGGATGAGTTCGATCTCGGCATCGGTTACATGCAGCGCAAGGACTACGCGCTGGCTGAAGAGACCATGCGCAACTTCGCACAAAAATACCCGAGTGATCCCTTGACCGCGGATTCGCAATACTGGCTGGGCGAGAGTTTTTTCCAGCGTCAGCTCTATCGCGATGCCGCGGAATCCTTCCTCGCGGTGACCACCAAATTCGATAAATCGGCGAAAGCCCCGGACGCATTGCTGCGGCTTGGACAATCGCTGGCGGCGCTGAAAGAGAAGGAGGCCGCCTGTGCTGCGCTTGGCGAGGTGACGCGGAAATATCCCCGCGCCTCGGGCGGCGTCAAAGCGGCCGTGGACCGCGAGCAAAAGCGGGTCAAGTGCTAGCGCATGGTCCAAGGGAGGTATCTTTCAAAGTGCTCCGGGCCACCGACGAGCACTGTGGAAGATACGGAGAATCTGGACCGTGTTCCCGACCAAACGGTAGGGCACGATAAAGGGCGTCTTCGGGATCACAAGTTCGCGTGTGCCCGGCACTCGGCCGGGTCGCCCCATTTCGGGGGTGCTCGGAAGTAATGTTTCGATGTTCTGGACGATGTGAAGTGCAACGCGCTGTGCGGCTGCTGGATCATCCTGTTCGATGTAGGCACGGAGCGCGACGAGGTCATTGATTGCCTCGGGCGACCAGACCGGGGTCATGAGCGTTTAGGGATTGGCCGCTCTCTGCCGCTACCCCAGGATGTGATCCAATCTTTGACCTGCCCATGCGGAACTCCCTCGCCGCGATCGAAGGAGGCGATCGCCTGCTTGATCCCGGCAACCTGCCACTCATTGATGTCGAGGTATTCGTTAATCGCCTCGGCCGCGAGGAACGAACGGCTGCGGCCCGTGTTCTTGGCGAGTTTCTCGAGACGCTTCTTGGCGACCGCATCGACCCGTACGGTGAAGGTTGCTGAGCGCATGATCTCGATCCGTTGTGCTTGCTTGTGTACAATATAGCGCACGCGGCGACCCACGCAAGCCGACGCTGAATGAGTGCTTCACCGATATGAAAATCCCTCTTACCGGTTTATTACGTTGCCTGGACATGCCGGTGGCGGCATTCGCCAATGCACACCCGCTCCTGATAAGATTGATGATGCCCGACGACGACCACTCCCCGATCTCGGCACAGGATGCAAAACGCCTATTTGCCGACTGGAAGGCCGCTCCTGCGATCGTCCTCGCCGTTTCCGGTGGCCCCGATTCGATCGCATTGATGTGGCTTGCGGCCCGCTGGCGCAGCACGTTGGCGCGCGGTCCGCGCCTCGTCGCCGTCACGGTCGACCATGGCTTGCGCGTGGAGGCCGCGGCCGAGGCGCGCGACGTCAAGCGCCTGGCGCGCACGCTTGACCTGACGCATCGAACGCTGCGCTGGACCGGCGAGAAGCCCAAAACCGGATTGCCGGCCGCGGCGCGCACCGCGCGATATCGTCTGCTGGCACAGGCAGCACGCGCCAGCGGCGCCACGCATATCCTCACCGCGCATACCCGTGACGATCAAGCCGAGACGCTGCTGATGCGTCTATTGCGCGGCAGTGGCATCGCCGGTCTCGCCGCGATGGCGCGAGAGTCCGAGCGCGATGGCGTGCTGCTGGCACGTCCGTTTCTGCACGTTTCGAAATCGCAGCTGGTGGCGACCCTCAAGAAAGCAAAGATCGGCTTCGCTGACGACCCGACCAACCGCGACACGAATTTTACCCGGCCTCGTCTGCGCGAGATCATGCCGGTTCTTGCCGCGGAGGGCGGCGATGCGCGCAATCTGGCGCGGCTGGCGTCGCGGCTTGCCCGGGCTAACCAGGCTGTGGAAATTCTGGTCGACGGCGCCGAGCGCTATCTCGCGCTGAGGGATCGCGAGGCCCCGCGTGCGGGATTCGATGCCAATGCTTTCGCAAGTGCTTTCGATGCCAGTACCTTCGACGCCAGTACCTTCGACGCCAAGGCCTTTGCCGCCATGCCGGAGGAAATCCGTCTTCGATTGCTCAAGCGCGCGATCGATCGGTTCGGTCATGAGGGGCCGGCGGAACTTGGCAAGGTTGAAGCCTTGCTGGCGGCATTGGACCAGGCCGGTGCGAAAAAGGGGAAAGAGCGCCGGCCAAGGCTGAAACAAACCCTTGCTGGTGCGCTGGTAAGCCTGACCGACGGCCGAATCCGCGTCGAGCCGGCGCCGCCTCGCCGTGGCCGGGCAGATTGAAGCGGGAATCGAACGCTGGCGTCGTGGTGTTATTCCATCGCGCCGTCTTAACCACTGCGGAAAACGCTCATTTCGGTGCCATTATTTGCGCGGGAATCGCTCCAATATGCGCTAAATAGTCCTATGTGGTTCCCTTGGCAGCGACCGAGGCCGCACCTAGATTGTAGTGCAGTCGACCGGGGGCTTCCCTCGTGCCTACCCAGGACACTACCCAAGGACATAAGGCCGCGATCCGCGCGACCACGAAGGAAGATCGATGAACGCCAATCTGCGCAATTTCGCCCTCTGGGTTATTATTGTCTTGCTGTTGTTGGCACTGTTCACGCTCTTCCAGAACCCTGGTCAGCGCGCCTCCTCGCAGGACATCTCGTTCTCCCAGCTTTTGACCGAGGTCGATCAGAATCACGTTCGCGACGTCGTCATCCAGGGACCGGAAATCCACGGTACCTTCACCAATGGCTCCAGCTTCCAGACCTACGCCCCGAACGACCCGACGCTGGTCTCGCGCCTGTATAACGGCAAGGTCTCGATTACCGCGAAGCCGCCGGGCGACAACGTGCCGTGGTTCGTGTCGCTCTTGGTCTCATGGTTGCCGTTCATCGCGCTGATCGGGGTATGGATCTTCCTGTCCCGGCAGATGCAGGGCGGCGCCGGCAAGGCGATGGGCTTCGGCAAGTCGCGCGCCAAGATGCTGACCGAGGCGCATGGCCGGGTGACGTTCGAGGATGTCGCCGGCGTCGATGAAGCCAAACAGGATCTGCAGGAGATCGTCGAGTTTCTGCGCGACCCCGGCAAGTATCAACGGCTCGGCGGACGGATTCCGCGCGGCGTGCTGCTGGTCGGCCCCCCCGGCACCGGCAAGACGCTGATCGCGCGCGCGGTAGCGGGCGAGGCCAACGTTCCGTTCTTCACGATCTCGGGCTCGGACTTCGTCGAGATGTTCGTCGGCGTCGGCGCCTCTCGCGTCAGGGATATGTTCGAACAGGCCAAGAAGAACGCGCCCTGCATCATCTTCATCGACGAAATCGACGCGGTCGGCCGCCATCGCGGCGCCGGCCTCGGCGGCGGCAATGACGAGCGCGAGCAGACGCTGAACCAGTTGCTGGTCGAGATGGACGGTTTTGAGGCCAATGAAGGCGTGATCCTGATCGCGGCAACCAACCGGCCGGACGTGCTCGATCCGGCGCTGCTGCGTCCGGGCAGGTTCGACCGCCAGGTGGTGGTGCCGAATCCCGATGTCGTCGGCCGCGAACAGATCCTCAAGGTTCACGTCCGCAAGGTGCCGCTGGCGCCGGATATCAACCTCAAGACCATTGCCCGCGGTACCCCCGGGTTTTCGGGCGCCGACCTGATGAACCTCGTCAACGAGGCGGCGCTGACCGCGGCGCGGCGCAACAAGCGCATGGTGACGCAGGCCGAGTTCGAAGAGGCCAAGGACAAGGTGATGATGGGCGCCGAGCGCAAGTCGCTGGTCATGACCGAAGAAGAAAAAATGCTGACCGCCTATCACGAGGGCGGCCACGCCATCGTCGGCCTCAACGTGATTGCGACCGACCCGATCCACAAGGCGACGATCATTCCGCGCGGCCGTGCGCTTGGCATGGTGATGCAGCTGCCCGAGCGCGACAAGCTGTCGATGTCGCTCGAGCAGATGACCTCGCGGCTCGCCATCATGATGGGCGGACGGGTCGCGGAAGAACTGGTGTTCGGCCGCGAGAAGGTGACCTCCGGCGCCTCGTCCGACATCGAGCAGGCGACCCGGCTGGCGCGGATGATGGTGACGCGCTGGGGCCTCTCCGAAGCGCTCGGCACCGTGTCCTACGGCGAAAACCAGGACGAGGTTTTCCTGGGTATGTCGGTGTCGCGCACCCAGAATGCTTCCGAGGCGACGGTGCAGAAGATCGACACCGAGATCCGGCGTTTTGTCGAAGAGGGCTACAACGAGGCGACGCGTATTCTGACTGAAAAGCGCGCCGACCTTGAAGCGCTGGCAAAAGGCCTGCTCGAATTCGAAACGCTGACCGGCGACGAAATTCAGGATCTGCTCAAGGGCAAGAAGCCGAACCGCGAATCGGTGCTGGAGCCGGCCGCCCCGCGCACCTCGGCCGTGCCGCCGGCCGGCAAGCCGCGCCCGCGTCCCGATCCGGACGCAGGCCTGGAGCCGCAGCCGCAGGCCTGATGCCCGCCGCATGTCGGGCTACTCCGGCAAACCTCTCGTGCAAAAGCTCGGCATCAAGCCGGGCTTTTGTATTTTTGCGGCGGGGCTGCCTTCCGGCTATCGCGACATTGTCGGCAAGCTGCCTGCGCAAGTGACGATCGTGTCCCGGCTGACGGATAGCGTCGATATGATCCATCTGTTTGCAACCGAGGCGGCAGCGCTTGGCGACAAGCTTCGCATCTTGCGTGACGCGATCAAGCCTGACGGTATGGTTTGGGTGTCATGGCCCAAGAAATCTTCCGGCGTCCCGACCGACTTGACGGATCGTGTGGTGTGGTCCGCCTTGAAATTCGTGATCCCAAGGGATCAGCGGATCAAAGGCGATCAGCGGATCAAACGCTCGAAATAGTCTTTGCCGCTTTCCGGATCTATATCTGGCTGGGGGCCGGAAATTCGACGATTGCTCGATTTGCGGAAGTGGGAGCTCGGCATGCACGTCATCGAATGCGATGTCCCGTCCAGCAGCGTGCTGAGCCGGGAGCTGATCGGGAACGCACACTTTCACGATTCCTACCGCGCGCCGCTGGCGCGTCCGGAACTTGGAATCGTCGACATTTTCTTTGCCCTGTTCGGACATACTCCGCTCTGGATGAAGCTTCTGCTGATCGTCCGCAATGCGGCGGCCAGGCTTGCCGGTTTGGAGGCTCCAACGGTCGCCGAAATCATGAGGCCCAAGATCAGAGAGTTTTACAGCGTTGGCGACAAGATCGGCCCTTGGCCGATTTTCTTCATTGGCGATAATGAAATTGTCGCGGGTCGTA
>WNFD01002257.1_pt1 | contig 19398 bp, 17 predicted proteins | sample 5400491 | NCBI WGS metagenome assembly WNFD01 (sample SAMN13153343, study PRJNA577476) | soil metagenome | isolation source: 120 cm saprolite under Douglas fir tree site 2 hole 2 replicate 2 | place: USA:California | collected 2015-04-18
CCTCCTTGACAATTCTCTAATCTGTGCTATGGTTGTTCTTGTAGATAACCACGCGATCGCCAAGCCAAACGGCCACAGAAGCATCCCGGGGATAGGCACCTAAGACAATTCATTTTTCCCATCAAGCGCGTCTTTCTGTGTCAAATTGACCACAAAAAGACAAGCTTTTTAGAATCAATCGCTTGCGAAATGCCCATTTTGTAAGCCCTTTATTTTGATAATCATGCATGTAATGGGGGGTGTACCCCCCCCCCCAAAAAAAATCACCCAAGCGAAGCGAGATCCGGAGCTCAAGGTGAGATCTAAGGTATGAGGACCTACGAACGCCCTTCCGCCAGCTTCACTAGGGCGAAGAGCGCGTGGTTTACCGGCGTGGGGACGCCCAGTTCCGCACCGCGGCGGGAAACATACCCATTCAGAGAATCGATCTCCGTGCGCTTTCCACGGTTCATATCTTGTCCTGTCGAGGAAAGCGCCTCCGCCATCTGCGTGGCAATTTTGAGGGCGCCTGCCAACGCCGCCCGAGGGTCTTCCAACCCCGGTGGATGAATTCCAGCGGCGTGCGCGACCGCCAGGACCTCATAGACCGCCGTCTCGACAACTTTCCATGCATCGGCGCTGGAGGTGATCTGGCCATACTTCGCGCGGCCCAGCGCGGAGACGGCGTTCAGCGCGCAATTCCAAACCAGCTTGGTCCAGAGCTCGCCTTCGATGTTCTCGGAAATTCGGCAGGGCACTTGGGCGCGCGAAAAAACCGCCGCGATTCGTTTCGTCTTCTCGTTTTCCGGTCCGACGACCAGATCGCCGCGGCCGACATGTTTCACGTGGCCGGGTTCAGGCACCGAAGCCGCGACATAAACTACGGCCGGGAGCGCTTCGATCGCGGCTGCGGCGCGAATCTGTTCCACGTTGTCCACGCCGTTTTGCAGGCTGAGCACCAGCGCGCCGGGAGCGAGCAGCGGAGCCAGCGCGCGCGCCGTCGTTGCGTTGTCCGTCGTCTTCACGCAAAAGAGGACAATCTCCGCGCCGCGAACTGCGCTGAGTTCGGTGGACGCCTCGACTCGCACACTCTCTTGAAACTGCAATGTGTCCAGGAAAAGTCCGCTCTTCTTTACGGCTCCGACGAACGCCGCACGCCCGATCATTACCACCGGCGCACCCGCGCGCGCCAGCAGTCCGCCGAAATATCCACCCACGGCGCCCGCCCCAACGACAGCGATCTTTGGCCAGGTTTCCTGCCCGGTCACGGAGTAACCACGCTGATGAGCCGGTCGATGTCGCGCTCGGTGTTATACAAGTGGGGGGAGACGCGAATGTTGCCTTCGCGCAGGCTTACAACAACATTTTCTTTCCGCAGATGATGGTAATGTTCCGCTGTTTTCTCCGGGCTTCGCGCCGCAAAACACCCGTACGGGCCGCGTCGCGCGGCGTCCAGAGGACTTGCCGGGACAAAGCGGTCCTTCGGGAGGCGCTCGAACATCAGTTCGATCAATTTCCGGTTGTGCGCCTCGACCAACTCTGGTCCCATGCGCACCACAAAATCCACGGAGACGTCCATCGCTGCTAAGTTGAAATTGAAATAGCTGGCCCACTCCGGCGAATCCCACCGCTTCGCGCTTGCCGCGGGCTTCGGGTCATCGAAATTCAACGCTGCAAAATTGTCCGAACCCGCTACAGCCATCCAATAGAACGGTCCCGGTCGCACGATTCCAAGGTGTTCGCTCTTCACCCAAAAGAATCCCGTGCCAAAGGGACCCAGCAGCCACTTGTACCCGGCGGACACAATAAAGTCGGCCCCCAGTTGATTGACATCCATCGGCAATGCGCCGCAGCACTGGCTGGCGTCCAGCAAAAGCAGCGCCCCCTGTTTGTGACACGCGTCGGCAACGCGCGCGGCATCCAGCAGAGAGCCGTCGTCGTACCGCACCAGGCTCACGGACACAACCCGTGTCCGCGGAGTGATCGCCGCAATCAAGTCATCCGCCGTGATGAACCGCTCGCGGGGAGAAACAATTTTCAGCTTCAGCCCCTCGCGTTCTTCCATCGGTTTCCACGCGGTGAATTGCAGCGGGAACTCGCCCTTTGCCGTAATGACCTCGTCGCCCGGCTTCCACGTCAGCGCGTACGCGACCGCCGCCACCCCCGCGCTCGCTCCGCTCGTCAGCGCCACCTCTTCGGGTTTCCCGCCGATCAGCTTCGCGATGGATGCACGGATGCGGTTGGGCACCTCGAAGAACGTGGAGTCCGGCTTCTGGTGCGGATATTTTTTCGCTTCGAGCGCGGCTTGCACGGCGCGAATGGACACTTTCGGCATCGGCGACTGGCCCGCCAAATTCAGGTACGTCGCGTCTTCAATCTCGAACCACTCCTGCCGCCAGTCGGTTTGCGGGGAAATTGTCGTCGTAGCCATGGGCGTCTCCTTCGCGGGTGTCACAAGCGATTAGATTCGGGCATACCACGCTGGGTACAACGTCCAATTTGGGCAGTCAGTCCGCGCTAGACCCACTCTAGAAATGACTGCGCAGCTCGCGGAAGGCAGGCAGGATCACCAGTTTTCCGGAGCCCGCCACCACGGGTTCATGCTCCAAATGCCAGGTGTGCTGGTGCGGGATGTAGACGGCGTTGAGGCCGATCTTCATCGCTGGATTGATGTCGCTGCGCGGGCTGTTCCCGATCATCCAGCCGTGAGTCTTTACGATTTTGTGTTTGTGAACCAGTCCGCCATACGTCTCGGGATCTTTTTCCGGAACGATCTCGATGAACTCGAAAAAGCCCTGCAGTCCAGATCGCTCGACTTTCGCCGCCTGCTCCGCCGGCTCGCCTTTCGTAAATAAAATCAGCCGGTGCCGCTCGGTGAGATACGCCAGCGTCTCCGGCACTCCGTCCAGAATTTTCGGCGGCGTTCGCTCCAAGTCGATGACGCGGCTATGAATCAGCGCCAGGGTCTCGCGTTTCGCCATCTGGTCCGCAAGCTTTATGTAGGTTTCTTCCAGCGAGCGGCCAAAACTGCGCACGCCATAGCCGTACTGCCGGATATTCTTGCGTTCCGTTTCATTGAGGATGTGGCGAATGTACGCGCGGGTATAGCCATACGGCTCGACGATGCTGATGAAATCCTCGATCAGCTTTTCGAAGAATACGTTGTTTTCCCAGAGCGTGTCGTCCGCGTCAATCAGCAGTGTATGGCGTCGCATCGAAATTTGTCAGCCCGCGTCCTTCCACCGGGCTCCATCAGTCTACCAGCGTCGGTGCATCCTGGGCGATGCCAACCACTTGAATAACAAAGGCGGTATATTGCCCCACTCGAATAGCCAGATCTTTCCAAGGTCAGTTCAAGCCGGCGTTGCCGTCAGGTGCCGCTAAAATCGAAATAGCATTCGGAAAAAGACTATCGTCATCAGCATATACTAGGAACTCTTAGGCTGGCCCGCGGCGATTTTTTCCAGGATACCTCGCGCGACTTTTTGCAGTTCCCCGAACCGCGTCAGGTAGTCCTGAAAATCGTGATTTAGGTGCTGCGCGTCCTGCGGCCCCAGCTTCGTCCGCAGAATCATGTCACGCAGTTTTACGGGATGCGGGAGCAGCGCCTCTTCCTGCAATTCCTCAAGTGCAATCTTGGCGTCGTAGTGATACATGGCTTCCCCCAGCAGAAATATCCATCCACCGTATTGTACTCAGTTGCTGACACGAGAGGGGAGTTACCCGAAAAGTGGGGGAAGAAGTCCTACGCGGCGCTTGCCGCCGCAGGCATGAATTCATAGCGCGCGATTTTCGCGGCAATGCCCACAGTGCCGTTCTCGGTGGGCTCGATACGCACAACCTCTCCCAGGCAGCGGATATTTACGTCGCCCGACTGTGTGACTTGCTGCGGAAGAGTGATGACGAACTCAATCTCGCTGCCAATTTCGAACTTGGCATCAGCCAGGAAGTACAGCCCGCGGTAACTGACATCCCGCGTGTGCGCGTCCAGATCGCGTCCTTTGGCCTCCCGCGGCAAAACCCGCATGGGAAGACTCATCGTGAATCGCCGTGCTTCGCGGCGTTCTGTTCCATCACCCATCAACACCCCCGGGGCTGCAGGACTCGGCGCAAAGCTAACATCGGCCCAGGCAAACTGCAACGCGAAAATCAAGGATTTTTGTTCTAGTACGAGGTCTTGGCGGTTTCAATATGTGAGTCGTATACTTAGGGTTATACCAGCCCTTGGGGCAGTACTGTTACGCCTATGAACAGCCGTCAGCACCGCCGTGTGCACATGCGCCTTCCGGTACGCCTGCGATGGACCACGCCCTTTGGCCAGAAAATCGAATTAGCAGATACCATCGACGTCTCGCGCAGCGGTCTGCTCGTTTCCACCAGGGAGTCCCACACGCCGGGGGTAACGGTGTGGGTCACTTTTCCCTATGACGCCTCGCTTTCCGATGGCCAACCGGAGATTCTCGCGCGCGTCGCACGGTGCGACGAAGTACTTGAAGTCATTCGCGCCACCAACGCACGCGAGAAAGTTCCGTCGAAAAACGCGTCGGAGCAGGAACGCTCTGCGAAATTGGATCAACTCGCCCGCGCCCTCGGCATCTCCGATGCCCCGGCGACATTCGCGGTCGCTTTTCATTTCATAGAGCAGCCCAAGTCTTCCTCGAACGGAAGTGCCAATCGTCACGAGCCCGAACGGCGCGGAAGTATGCGGAGGACACTCGCGATTCCCGTCCGCGTGCATCCGGAACGGATTCCCTGGTTTGAAGAGGCCATGGCCATCGACATTTCGGCAAAGGGCATGCGCTTTCGCAGTCACCGCGAGTACGCGCTCGGGGATCACTTGAAAATCGCGTTTCAAGACCCGGCTTCTGCGCCTTGGCATGGCACCGGCGAATTCCTCTCCGAAGTGGTGCGCCTCACTCCTGTGCCAGGGAGTATTGCCCTCGACGTCAGTATTTGCCGCGTGGAATAAACGAGTAGAGAATGGCCAGCCGCATTCGGTCTTTTTCCTTCGATGCGCTAAACTGCAAATTCGTCCACGGCGCATCGATGACCATCACCCACGACTCCCGCAATGTTTTCTTGGAAGGACCTGCCGGACGCCTCGAAGCGATTTTCTGGACTCCGTCCGACGCCGCGCGTCCGCCGCTCGCCGCGGTTGTCTGCCATCCGCATCCGCTTTTTGGCGGTACGATGCACAACAAAGTGGTTTACCAGACGGCGAAATCGCTGGATGCCTTTGGCATTCCTGTTTTGCGATTCAATTTTCGCGGCGCAGGGCTCAGCGCCGGCGTACACGACCGCGGTTTCGGCGAGCAAGGTGATGTCCGCGCCGCGCTGGAATTTGTTGCTTCGGAGTTTCCTGGCGTGCCGCTGTTGCTTGCGGGATTCAGTTTCGGTTCCTGGCTTGGCATGCGCGTCGGCTGCGAAGACTCGCGCGTCTCTCACCTGATCGGCTTGGGTATTCCCGTCAACAATACTGATTTCTCATTCCTGCGCCAGTGCGACAAGCCCAAGCTGTTCGTGCACGGAAGCAACGACGAGCACGGCGCCATCGAAAAAGTCAAAGCGCTCATCCCCGCGCTCCCCGGCGGCAATCATCTCGTGGTCGTCGAAGGCGTCGATCATTTCTTTGCCGGCAAACTCGACCAACTGGGTCGCGCAATCAACGCCTGGTTGACCGACGAGGTCTTCCATCTCCGTCACTAGCGCTCCTGGATTTCCGTCTCTTTTTCTTTCTCCGTGAACTCTGCGTCCTCTGTGTACTCTGCGTTAGATTTTTGTTCAAGCGCCTTCGCCGCGCGAAAAAAGTTTACTGAACTGCTCGGCGGTGGCCGGAGCCACGCCCACCAGCCGGGCATTGGCTTTCACGTGTTCCGCGCGCGACATCCCCACCAGGGCGGTCGTAATTCCCGGTGAGGACCGCACGAATTGCAGCGCCCGTTCCGCGTCGTTTTCCAGCCCAAGCGCGTCCGCGACAAAGCCCGGCAGATTCTTCGCCACTTGACCTTGCAGCAGCGAAGCGCTGGCGATCAGCGTAATATCCAGCTCGTTCGCCGCCTCCATCACCGTTTGATGATGCCCGCGCAGCGATTGATTGCCCAATGTCAGCGCTTCGGTCATCGCCAGGTTGAACGGCAGTTGCACGAACCGGAAATGATGCCTGCCTCCCGCAATTTCCTGCGCGATCTGCGCCATTTCCCCGAGCTGCATGGCATCCCGCGCGCGGGCATCTTGCCGGAAGCCATTCCACGTGGCCATCCCGTAATACTGAATCTCGCCCGCCTCGACGGCCGATTCGAGAAACGTAAATGCCTCGCGGACACGGTTCAGAAACTCTTCCTTCGGCACTTCAGAGAGCTGCGTCTCCGGATTGTGCAGGTAATAGACATCCACGCATTCGACGCCAAGATTTTTCAAGCTGCGCCCGAGCTGGGTTTTCAGAAATTTTGGCGTCATGCAATGACTGCCGGCCGCGATATCTTTCGCCGTGAAAACTCCCGGCTGAATGTACTCGCGGAAGAAATATTCGTTCGGGTCGCCGGGCATTGCTCCATCGGGCGTCAGGTAACCGCCCTTCGTGCACACCACGATTTCCTCGCGTTCGAATCCTTTCGCCGCCAGTAGTCGGATGGCCGCGCCGATGCTTCGCTCGCTCCGCTGAAATCTGTAGTTGATCGCGGCGTCCATCACATTGATGCCGCTTTCCACCGTCGCGACGGCCGCCGCTGCATATCCTTCATCCGTCTTTGCGTCCGGTTGCCCGAGATACGTGCCGATTCCGATAGAGGAGAGCATCAGCCTCTGCGTTTCTCGAAAATGGCCCTCGGCGGCGCGGCCTGCAAACTTCTGCGCGTAGCGCGTGGTTCCTTCTTTGGTGGCGGATTTGCTCATGACGCTCCTTCGGGCGGTTGAGCCGGGCCCGGTGTCTGATTATTTTCGGCTTCGCTCGTGTTCGGCGCGAGAAGCCGCGAGCACGCCCGAAGAATCCTACGATACGGCCAGTCCTTTTCGCGGAAGAAAATCTCGCCCTCGCGCGGATTGCTGTAATACCACCGCGCCACCAGCCATAGATGTTCGCCCAGATCTCCGTACGTTGTTGTGGACTCCGCTTCGAAATGCTCGCGAAAGATTTGCTCCGCCGACCGCGGCTGGCTGGCAATTTCCGCGAATCGCAGGAAAAACGGCTCTGCCAGCCTCCCACAGTGCACGCGATAGACGCCAATCGTTTGTTCCTCCGCGGCCCGCTGCAGAATCACCGCGTCCAGGTCCTGAATCCGCCGCGTGAGTTCCGGCCTCCCGCGCAAAACCTCATCGAGCTTCTCGACTTTTTTGTGCAAGGCGGCCGCCCGTTCGAAATCCAGCTGTTCGCTGGCTTTCTCGCGCTCCTCCTCAATCGTCGACCTGAGCGATCCTCCGCTTGTTTCCAGGAACTGCACCAGCCTCTGTACTTCGACGTCGTATTCTTCTTTTGTGCAGCCCGCAAAGCAGGGCGCCAGGCACATTTTCATTTCCGAGTAGAGGCAGCCCGGAAACGCAGGGTCGCGGCGGATCTTGATCTGGCAGCGCCGCACTTTGAATAAGTCGAGGATCCGCTCGGCAAAAGCTTGCGCGGATCGCCGCGATGCGAAGGGGCCGTAATACGCGCCACCAGTGGGCGCGCCGGCCTCATCGACGGGAATCCGGCGGGTTACGTAGCAGCGTGGATACGCATTCCGCAAATTCACCTTGAGGACCGCCGCGGGCCGCAAGCGCATCAGATCGCGATAGCGTTTTGGAAATAATTGCTTTGCGTGATGGTAGTAGGTGAGGGTCTGTTCGAACGGCGAGCCCGTCAGCCGGTAGCGGATGCCGCGCGCAAACTCGCTCAGATTCAGCCGCTTGCTTGCCGGATCGATAGGCCCGAGGAGCCTTTGCAGCCTTCTTTGCAGATTCTGTGTTCGAATCAGGAACGGCTCGGCGTTTTCTTCGCGCGCTTCGATCAGGCAAACCGCAGGCCGCGGCGGCAGGGCAGGGAAGAAGTCTTCTTCCGCCCGCGTCGCATCGAATTCGAGTCCGCAGTCGAGTTCTAGCACGCGGTCAGGATACTACGGGGCGGCTAAGACTTCAGAACCCAGGAAGAGATCACGAGACGCTGAATCTCGCTCGTGCCTTCGTAGATTTCGGTGATGCGCGCGTCGCGGTAGTTGCGTTCGACGGGATATTCGCGGCTGTAGCCGTTGCCACCGTGGATTTGGATGGCTTTGTGGGTGACGCGTGTGGACATTTCGCTGGCGAAGAGTTTTGCGATGGCGGCATCCATGCTGAAACGAGCGCCGGTGTCCTGTTTCCAGGCGGCTTTTCGAATGAGCAGACGGGCGGCATCAATTTCCGTGGACATGTCCGCCAGCATGAATTGAATGGCCTGAAATTGCGAAATCGGGTGGCCGAAGGCCATGCGCTCCTGGGAATACTTCAGCGCCGCTTCGAAAGCGCCTTGCGCGATGCCCGTGGCCTGCGCTGCGATGCCGATGCGCCCGCCGTCGAGCGTGGAGAGCGCCACTTTGTAGCCTTCGCCCTCGTTGCCGATGCGATTCGTCACTGGAACCACGCAATCGGTGAAAACTAGTTCACTGCATGCCGTCGCGTTGATGCCGAGTTTCTTTTCTTCCTTGCCGACTTTGAATCCTGGAGTGCCTTTTTCGACGACCAGCGCGGTGATGCCTTTTTCGCCCTTCGCGGGCTCCGTATTCACGTACACGATCGCCGCATCCGCCGCGCCGCCATTCGTGATCCAGGCTTTGGTGCCGTTGACCACATAGGTGTCGCCCTTTTTAACGGCCTTGGTCTGCAGGGCGGCGGCGTTCGAACCTGCCTGGGGCTCGGTCAACGCGTAGCAGCCGATCTTTTCCCCTCGCGCGTACGGTACCAGGAATTTTTTCTTCTGCTCTTCCGTCCCGTAGCGGTGAATCGGATCGCAGTAGAGCGAGTTCTGCACGGAGAGAATCACGCCCGTCGAGGCGCAGCACCGCGAAATTTCTTCGATCACGATGGTGTAGGCAATGTGGTCGAAGCCTGCGCCGCCTTCCGTCTCCGGAAGCGCCACTCCCGTCAGTCCGATTTCCGCTGCCTTCTTAAACAGCCCCCGCGGAAAATGCCCCGTCTCGTCGAGTTCTTTCGCCAGCGGCTTTACTTCTGATTCCGCGAACTCGCGCACGCTTTTTTGCAGCAGCTTCTGTTCTTCCGTCAGTTCGAGGTCCACCGTCGCTCGCTCCCGTCCGGCCAAAGACTTGTTTGAACTGCGTATTCTATCGCGGCCCACCGGGCTTCGCGAATCAGGCAAGCGCCTTGGAGAGACGTTCGTATGTGGTTGCCAAATCTTCCGGGTGCACGCGCGTCTCCCCCGTTACCGTCATGAAGTTCGAATCACCGATCCAGCGCGGCAATACGTGCAGGTGCAAATGTCCAACCACGCCCGCGCCCGCGGCGCGGCCCAGATTCATTCCCAGATTTATCCCATCGGGTTTGTAATTTGAGCGCAATGCCGATTCCATACGTTGCGCCAACCGCATCATTTCGTCCATCGTTCCGGCATCACACAAATTCAATTCCGCAACATGCGCGTTCGGCAAGATCATCACGTGCCCCGAAGTATAAGGAAACCGGTTCAGAATAATAAAAGTCTTCTCGCCCCGATAAATGATGAGCGTTTCCGCGTCATCCTTCCGCGCCACCGCATCGCAAAAAATGCATTCCGGCTGTTTTCCGCCGGTCACCTGCGCCATGTACTGGTAGCGCCAGGGAGTCCAGATATGGTCCATCGCATCGCTTCCTTTTTCTCAAAAGCTGCGCGCACAGCATAACGCAGAACTGCCCGCGCGGTCGCGCAGGCTGGTGTTCGCTGACCCGGGATCGCGGCAAAAAAAACGCCGGCAGGATGCCGGCGCTACGCAAACCTTCAGGAATTCCGCTCCCGTCGCTCTCCGTGACACTACGGGCGCGGTGAATCGCCGCTAGCGGGCGCCGCTGCGGAGGCCTGAGCCTCCGCGCTATTCACAAAGTCTTTCAATTCTTTGCTGGGCTTGAAGAAGGGAATTTTCTTGGCCGGCACTTCCACCTTCGCGCCGGTCTTCGGATTGCGGCCCACGCGCCCACGGCGCTCCCGCGTGCGGAAGCTGCCAAATCCCCGGATCTCGATCTTTTGGCCCTTCTGCAGGGATTCAATGATGCTATCGAAAATAGTTTCGACGATGGTCTCCGACTCCTTCCGGGGAAGCTCTGTGATGCGCAGAACCTCTTCAATGAGGTCGGCCTTCGTGAGTGTGGGTTGCTTGGTCATCGTCGCTATGCCTCGTCGCACAACTCTAGATTAAAGACAGCCTCAGTTCGTCCACTGTCTCACAGTCGCCAGGATCACCGGCCACGCTGCCGTCGCCAAGAGCACCTGCCGCTTTGCGCTTGCCCTAAACAGTGGAACCAAACGGCTTACAGGGGGCTGGCCCCGTGCCGGAGTGCCCCCTTCCTATCATTAAAATGACCCGCAGGTAAATGAAATTATGACGGCCGGCCCCCGCCGGACCGGCCTTGAATCAGCTAACGCGCCGACAGCTTGGACTTCAGCGCATCCCCTATCGTCGCCGTCGACGAGGATTTCGACGTCGAGCGATACTGTTCAATCTCCTTGCGCTCGATCTGCTTTACCGCCGCGCGGTAGCTCAGACCGATGCGCCGCGTCTCCGGGCTGATCTTGATGATCTTGAAATCGTATTCTTTGCCCGGCTCGAGCGGCCCGGCACTCTTCAGCGGACCGGTCGTCGGACGGAAACTCGAAGGTCCGTCGTCACGGCGCTTGCGCTCCTCAATCTCCGTGTTATGGCAAAGCGCTTCGATGTTTTCGCCCAATTCGACGAACGCGCCGAACGTGGCAATGCGCGAAACTTTGCCCTTCACGATTTGCCCGACCTTATGCTGCTTGAACCAGTCGCCCCAGATGTCGTTGACCTGCTTGATGCCCAGCGACACGCGGCGGTTCTCCGGGTCGATCTTCAGCACCTTGGCGGTGACGTCTTCGCCCTTCTTGAACACTTCGTGGGGATTCTTGATCCGCTCCGTCCAGCTCACATCGCTGACGTGCACGAGTCCATCGAATCCATCTTCGAGCTCGACGAACGCGCCGAACTCCGCGATGTTCCGCACCTTGCCCGTGACGATCGTGCCCACCGGATACTTCTCCGCGGTCAGCAGCCAGGGATCCGGCTGTGCCTGCTTGATTCCCAACGAAACGCGCCGGTCGCTGGGCTTGATGTCCAGCACCACTACATCCACTTCTTCGCCAACTTTGACGACCTTTGACGGGTGCTGGATCTTCTTGTTCCAGCTCATTTCGGAAACGTGTACCAGGCCTTCAATCCCCTGTTCCAGCTCCACGAACACGCCATAGTCCACGACCCCGACGACCTTGCCCTTCACCTTTCCGCCCGCCGGATATTTCTCCGCCGCTCCCACCCAGGGATCGGCCATCAGTTGCTTCAGTCCCAGAGACACGCGCTGCTTTTCCTTGTCAAACTTCAGGATGATGACATCGAGCTCCTGTTCCGGCTTTACCACGTCGGAAGGATGCTTCACGCGGCCCCAGCTCAAATCCGTCAAGTGCAGCAGGCCGTCGATCCCGCCAAGGTCCACGAACGCGCCGTACTCCGTCACGTTCTTCACGTGTCCGTGCACGACTTGGCCTTCGCTCAGCGTTTCCATCAATTGCGCGCGCTTGGCATGCAGCTCTTCTTCCAGCAGCGCGCGCCGGCTCACCACCACGTTGCCGCGGCGGCGGTTCAGCTTCGTGATACGCACCTGGATTTCCGTGCCGGTCAGGTTGTCCAGGTTCTGCGCCGGCCGCAGGTCGTACTGCGAACCTGGCAAGAACGCGCGCACGCCGATATCCACCACGACGCCGCCCTTGATGCGGTCCACTATCTTGCCGGTAATCGTTTCTTTCGCCTTAAACGCCACTTCGATCTTCTCCCACGTCCGCCGGCGCAGCACTTTCAGGTACGACAGGATCGTGAAGCCGTCCTTGTGCTCCCCAGTGCGCTGCACCTCGATCGTGCTGTTTGGCTCGGGGCGCGGTATCTCCGTGTCCGTGAATTCCGCCGCGGGAATCAGCCCTTCCGTCTTTCCGCCCAGGTCCACGACCACGCCATGTTCCGTGTACGCGACAACCTTGACCTCGATCACCTCGTGCGACGCAGCCGCTTCCTGCTTCTCGTCGTACTGCTCCAGCAGCTTGCTCATCTCTTCCGAGCCGGCCGCTTCTTCCTCGGCGGCAGCAGATTCGGCATCCGCTGTGTGCGCCTCCCGGTTTGCTTCGGCCGCAGCATGAGCCGTCGCGGAATCCGTAGACGCGCCCGTCTGTTCCGGCGTCCCCGTCGCAGCCGTCTCCTGCCCCGCGCTTGCCGCCTCGGCATGTTCTGTTGCAGCGGGAGGAGCAGTTTGCTCTGTCGCGCTTTCTACCGTTGAATTTGTTTCAGGGTGTGCGTTGTTCGGAGCAGTTTCGGCTTCGGGTGCAGGCGCGGCCGCCGCCGCATTGGACTGGTTATCGTGGTCGGAAAACATGGTTGTTGGCCTCCGGAAAATTACTTCGCTTTGGGTAGCCGCTATGCGGCCCCGTGTTCAGTCGAAAAAATTCCTTGCTGCTTCCCAATCGGGGTTAATGCAAGGAAGTCAACCGCTCTGGGCTTGTCCAACGATATGACCGCAATGCGGGCACATGATGGAGCCAGCTTACTTGCGGCCGCTTAGGGACAAAGATGCTGCGGTCCTCGAAAACGCTGCAACCTCAAAAGGATACTCGCCGCCTCGCTCCCCTGTCAATGAACCCTCTGAGTAGTTCTACGCGTGTCCAGCGTGCGTCTTTTCGCGGCGAAAATCGGGAGCGGAGACTTCCACGGTGCGGCACATCTCATACAATCTCGAACGCATGCGCGTTCCAATGCGCTGCTCCAACGAATCTTCCCGCGTCGCCGGAATCAGCTTGCCGTTGGGCAGCCGCGTGGTTTCGCCCTCCGAGGCAGGGTTATCGAGGTAATTCGTCGTGATGATCGTCGTCCGGTTCTCGTTGTATCTCGCGTTCAAAACAATCCCAACGATGTCGCGCACCCAATCCGATGGTTTGCTCGCGCCGAGATCATCCAGCACCAGAATCTCGACCGTTCGAATCGGCTCCAGAATCTTCATCTCCGTGGATTCGCTCGCCGGGTTGTAACTCGCCTGAATTTCCTTGAGCAGTTCGCGGTAATCGCAAAACAATCCCGCGTGCCCGCGGTGAATCAGTTCTTTTACCGCCGCCACCGCAAGATGCGTCTTTCCGACTCCCGATGGCCCCATGAACAGCAATCCCTTTTCGGACGAACCGGGATATTCGCGCACAAACCCTTGCGTGAACAGCTTTGCTTGCTTTAACGAATGCGCGTGCTGCGCCGTCCAGGTCTTCCCATCGGTCAGGTCGGTGACGTAACTCTCAAAATCACAATGCTCGTAGCGCTTCGGAATCCGCGCGCGCTCCATCACCCGCGACGCGCGCTCCTCCATTCCGCAATCGCACGCCACCGCCACGCGGCCCGCCGCGCCATCCCCTCGCGGCACCAGCTTCCATCCCGTTCCTCTGCAAAGCGTGCAATTTTCCAGCGCCATAATGTCTTCGTCTGCGTAGGCCCCGGGCTTTCCCGTTTTTGGCATCCCGGCCCTGCCGGGAAGCCCGGCATTCTTTCCTCGGACGTTCACAGCATACGGTCGTGCGTTGTTGACGGCAAGCAGTCTGCCTCGGGAAAACTGTGGAAGGAACCTCCACCGCAAAAATACATGTCATCCTGAGGCGAGCCGGTAAGGATCGCCGAAGGATATCAGCCTCTAATGTCGGGATTACTTCGCAGCGGAGCTGCCTCCCGCCGATCGGCGACCGCGCCGCTCGTCAGGGCGCTATCTTTTTCTTTCTTCGCTAAAAACTGAAAACTGACAACTAAGAATTGACTTGCTGCCGTGTCGCCCGCACAATCGCATGCCGCGGTGTTTTCTCCTGCATGTGCGACGCGGCCACTCGCGACAATTCCTGCTGCACCACTTGCGCGAACTCCCCCATCTGCCGCTCCATCTCGATCATCTTCTCGCGCATGTTCAATATAATTTCGATGCCCGCCAGGTTCACGCCCATATCCCGCGCCAGCGTCAGGATTACGTCCAGTCGCTCCAGATCGGAATCCGTGTACAGCCGCGTGTTCCCCTGCGAACGCGACGGCTTCAGCAGCCCCACGCGTTCGTACAGCCTCAGCGTTTGCGGGTGCAGCTTGTACAGCTCCGCCACCGCGCTGATCATGTAGCCTGCCTTGGCCCGTTTTTTCGCTCGCACTGGCATATTTTTGAGTTCTCAGTCCTTAGTGTTCAGCAGTCAGTCAGAGTCCACGAGAACCGCAAAATTCGAAGTTCTAATTTCCAGTTTCCAATTTCGAATATCCAATTTCCTATTTCTTTTCCCGCTTCCCACTGAAAACTGATAACTGAAAACTCCTTGTCACACCCCTGCCTTGCTGAACAAATCCTTCCGCGGATCTCCCGGCGCAACGCTCTCCAGTTCTTTCATCAGATTTCGCACGCGCTCGTCCGTCGGCGGCGGGACAACCACTTGAATTTCCACATACTGGTCGCCTCGCGCGCCATTCCTTGCGCTTGGCACGCCTTTTTCCTTCAGCCGCAGCGTCTTTCCGCTGTTTGTCCCCGGCGGAATCCTTACGAGGGACCGCCCATCCATCGTCGGCACTTCAATCTTCGCGCCCAGTGTCGCCTCGCTCACCGTGATCGGAATCTTGGTGTACAAGTCGTTGCCGCGCCGTTCGAAAAACTCATGCGGCTTCACAACCACGCGCAAATACAGATCCCCCGCCGGCGCGCCCATCGTCCCGGAGTTGCCTTTGCCCGGAACGCGTACACGCCCGCCATTCGAAACACCGGCCGGGATGCGCACGTCAATCGTCTCCGACCGCCGCACGCGCCCTTCGCCGCCGCAGGTCTTGCACGTGGTTCGCAGCTTACCTGTGCCGCCGCACCGCGTGCACGGCACGTTGAACCGCATTTTGCCCGCGGCCTGCTGGATCGTGCCCGTCCCCCCGCATACCGGGCATGTTTGTGGCGAGCCCACCGCACCGGTGCCGTGGCACGTTTCGCAAGTATCCAGCCGCGTGATCGAAAGCTTCTTCACCGCGCCGCGCACGGCATCCCAGAAATCGATCTCGATCTGGTATTCCAGGTCGCCGCCGGGCTCGTGCTCCGGCTCCATCCCGGCGCTTCCGCGTCCGCCGCTGAAAAACTGGCTGAACAGATCGCGGAAGCTCGATCCGCCGCCCGCCGCGCCGGAGCCGCCGCCAAAATCAAATCCGCCAAAATCGAAGTTGACGTCCGGCTCCCCGCCGTGGCTGCCCGCTCCACTCGGCCCGCCCGCTGGAATGTTGTCGCTGTAGAAGCCGTACTGGTCGTATACCTGTCGTTTTTTCGAATCGGAGAGGACGTCGTAAGCTTCCTGCAGCTGCTTGAATTTTTCTTCCGCGGATTTATCGCCCGGATTCAAATCCGGATGATACTTCCGCGCGAGCTTGCGAAACGACGCGCGAATATCCTTCGCGCTCGCCTTCCGCGGCACTCCCAGCAGTTCGTAATAATCTTGTTTCGCTGTCGTTGGCATCTTTGCCCTGAACAAACACCTGTAGGGGGCGCCCACCCCGGCGGGCTGCAACCTTATTTGGCACGCTCGCTACTTCGGCCGCTTACTCCCGTGCTCATCTGCACAGGAAGAAAAGGACAAGCCAAAATTCCTTCTCTTCCTACTTAAAACTTACAACTAAGAACTAACTACTCTCTTCAGTTCGGCCGCTCGCCCACATCCACATCGAAGCAGGAAGAGAAAGAAAAAACCAAAATTCTTTCTCTTCCCGCTTAGAACTTACAACTGAAAACTGACATCTTTTTCAGTTCGGCCGCTTGCTCTCGTCCACGTCCACATACTCGGCGTCGATCACGTCGCCGGGCTTCTTCTCCTGCGTGCCGCTCGAGCCGGCGGAAGAACTCCCGCCCGCTCCGGCGCCCGCCGCCGCACCGGCCTGCCCCGCGGCACCCGCTGCTTGCGTCGTCTTGTACAGCTCTTCGGCGATCTTGTGCAGCGAACGCTCGACGTTTTCTTTGGCCGCCCGCAGCCGCGGCACGCCGCCTTCATTGACGGCCTTCTTCGCGTCTTCGATCGCCTCCTCGGCCTTCTTCACGTCCGCTTCCGCGATCTTCTCGCGGTTCTCGCGCAGCATCTTTTCGGCTTGATAAACGACGCCGTCCAGGCTGTTGCGCGCTTCGACCTCCTCCATGCGGCGCCGGTCGTCTTCGCTGTGCGATTCGGCCTCCGTCCGCATCTTCTCGGCCTCTTCCTTCGTCAAGCCGGTCGAAGCGGTGATGGTGATCTTTTGCTCCTTGTTCGTGGCTTTGTCCTTCGCGCTCACGTTCAGGATGCCGTTCGCGTCGATGTCAAACGTGACTTCGATCTGCGGCGTCCCTCGCGGAGCCGGTGGAATCCCGTCCAGTTTGAATTTTCCAAGCGAGCGGTTGTCGTTGGCGAACTTGCGCTCGCCTTGCAACACATGAATCTCCACGCCCGGCTGATTGTCCGAAGCCGTCGAATACGTTTCGACTTTGCGCGTCGGGATCGTCGTGTTCCGCGGGATTTGCACGTTCATCACTCCGCCGAGCGTCTCCACGCCCAGCGAAAGCGGCGTCACGTCCAGCAGCAGGATGTCCTTTACTTCGCCCGCCAGCACTGCGCCCTGAATCGCCGCGCCAACCGCTACCACCTCGTCGGGGTTCACGCCCTTGTGGGGCTCTTTCCCGCCGAAGAAGTTGCGCACCAGCCCTTGCACCTTCGGGATGCGTGTCGAGCCGCCCACCAGAACCACTTCCTGGATGTCGTTTGGCGACATCTTCGCATCTTCCAGCGCCTGCTTCACCGGCTTCATCGAGCGCTCGAGCAAATCGTTCATCATTTGTTCGAGACGCGTGCGCGTGAGCTTCTCCTCCATGTGAATCGGCCCGTTCGCGCCCGCGGTTATGAACGGCAGGTTGATCTCCGTCTCCATCATCTGCGAAAGCTCGATCTTGGCTTTCTCCGCCGCATCCTTCAGCCGCTGCAGCGCCATCTTGTCCTTGCTCAGGTCGATGTTGTTCTTTTTCTTGAACTCATCGATCAGCCAGTCCACGATTCTCTGGTCGACGTCGTCGCCGCCCAGGTGGGTGTCGCCGTTGGTCGACTTCACTTCCACCACGCCCGCGCCGACTTCCAGCACGGAAATGTCGAACGTGCCGCCGCCCAGGTCGTACACGGCGATCGTCTCGTCGCTCTTCTTATCCAACCCGTACGCCAGCGCCGCCGCCGTCGGCTCGTTGATGATGCGCACGACTTCCAAGCCGGCGATCTCCCCCGCCTGTTTCGTGGCTTGCCGCTGCGCGTCATTGAAATACGCCGGCACGGTGATCACTGCCTTCGCAACCTTCTCACCAAGAAAATCTTCTGCGGCGCTTTTCAACTTGCCCAGAATCATCGCGGAGATTTGCGGCGGGCTGTAAATCTTCCCAAAGATCTCCACGCGCGCATCGTCGTGATCGCCCTTCACCACTTTGTACGGAATGCGCTTCGTCTCTTCGCCGACTTCGTCGTAGCGCCGGCCCATGAACCGCTTGATCGAATACACCGTGTTCTCGGGATTCGTCACCGCCTGCCGCTTCGCCACTTGGCCGACCAGTCGTTCGCCCGTCTTCGTGATGGCCACGACGGACGGCGTCGTCCGCGCGCCTTCCTGGTTGGGGATCACCACCGGCTCGCCGCCCTGCATCACGGCCACCACCGAGTTCGTTGTTCCCAGGTCAATTCCAATAATCTTGCTCATTGCTGCCTTTCCTCCTGAAACCTTTTGCCATTTCCGTTCGCCCGTATCTCTCTGGAATCAAGGCGAATCCAGCTCAGTTCTCGCGTTCCAAGCCCAGCTCGAAGTGAAGTATACATGTTGAGTGTATGTTTGTCAAGTTTTCTTATAACAACAATAAATCTTTCATTTTCTTCGCTTTACGACCATCCCTCCCCTCTCCCTTCCTTCCCCAAAATCTTTATTTGACTTTTGATAATCCCTCGTGCACAATACCTTATCGTTACTGGTGGGCGGACCAGTCGGGAGGGTTTCCATGTCCGTTCACGGTGAAGAGTTTCCCCCGCATTTCCGCACAATTCCCTGGGAGTCAGAGTCCGCGGTCCCGAGCTTTCCAGCTCGGAACTCTTTTATAATCAACACTTGCAAGCCTTGGGGCTTGCGAGGGGAAAAATGGTCCTGTAACTCATTTAGAATCAACACTTCTACAAGTGTTCATTCTAAAGGACTTTATCTCTCTTTAGAATCAACACTTATGAAAAACATAGGGGGGAGGGGGGTGTTATGGTTAACTAGCCGTCTTTCGCACAACGCTTCCTATTTCGACCGCAACCAACATTGAATAGCCTCCCCAACGGAGCATCTTATGGTGCTTAGATGACCTTCAGGCCACGACGACTCTTTCATTCCCGCTGTTTCGAGGTAGAATTCTGTATCGTCACCCGCAAGGACAAATCGATCGAATCATTTCGGAGGATCGCGTGAACCGTCGGCGCATTCTGGCAGGGATTCTCAGCGTGGGCTTGCTTGGCTTATTGGCCCTCTTCCTACCTTCTTTGCACAAAACTCCGGAACCCGCTTCACCATCGGCGCAACCGTTAGCGCAAGCCCCCTCTGAGACCGTCAGCTCACCCGCAGAGTCCGAGCCTCCTGTGATTCCCGCGCCAATCGTTGTGGCCAACGCAGCCTCGCGTCCGCCTGCCCCGCAATCGGCGGCTGGCCTCGCTGACGTCGATCCCCACAAAGCCTTTGGCTCAAAGACAGCGCCCGTGACCATGGAAGTCTTCAGTGACTACCAATGCCCGGCCTGCAAGACCCTCTTCACCTCCACGAATCGCCGGCTGATGGACGATTACGTCAGCAACGGCAAGGTCTACCTCATTCACCGCGATTTCCCGCTCCCCATGCATGCCTACTCCCGCGTAGCCGCGCGCTACGCCCGCGCCGCCGCCCAGCTCGGAAAGGTGGAGCCCGTGGAGCAAGCGCTCTTCCAGAATCAGGAGAAGTGGGAACAGAACGGCGACGTGGACGGCACTGTCGCCGCCGTTCTCTCCGCCGCGGAAATGGCCAAGGTGCGTGCGCTCGTCAAGGGTGGCACGCTCGACGCCGCCATCGACAAGGATTACGCGCTGGGCCAGACCTACCACGTCAACCAGACGCCCACCACCATTTTCCATTGCAAGGGCCAGACGTATCCCTACTCCGGCGTCATGACCTACGACAT